>ENA-UOWG01001972-UOWG01001972.1-activated-sludge-metagenome-genome-assembly--contig:-NODE-1972-length-18854-cov-37.021810_pt1 | contig 18854 bp, 18 predicted proteins | sample MGYA00238147_ERZ761563 | MGnify/ENA primary metagenome ERZ761563 (study PRJEB28884, sample SAMN05720216) | anaerobic digester metagenome | isolation source: active sludge of municipal... | reverse complement strand
AAAATTGGGAAAAATCTCAAATGCTCCTAATATAATCCGTTGTGCAAAGGTCTCAGTAAAAAACCCATTTTAAAATTTCTAAAATAGATATGGTCGTCAGCACTATATGCGGAGATCATCGATAAATTCCGACGGTGTATCGCCGCTGGTAATAAGCAGGTCTTCCCGTGCGCGGGTGCAGGCGACGTAAAGCAAATGCCGCTCCGTGTTGTAAACCTCTTCCAGTTCGGCATCATCGCCGGCCATTTCAATTCGTTCCTGAAGAGGAACAATCTCATCATCACAAGCCATCACGCAAACGGCGCGAAACTCCAATCCCTTGGCCAGGTGCATCGTACTGATGGAAACATTGCCACTGGCTGTCTCCACCTTTTCATCAAGAATACAATAAGAAAGTTTCGCTTTTTCAACGGCAGATTGCGCTCGCGGCAATTGAGCTTCGCTTCTTACAAATACACCGATCTCGTGCGGCAGCGTACGATTGCTAATTTTTTCCTTAATCCATTTACTTACCGCATCTATTTCCTTTTTTGGTGAGTCACAAACCATAATAGCCGGTTTCGGCCCGTTGAAAACAGAAACAATGCCGCGACGTTCTTCGACATTGCCGTCAACATCCGCTATTTCCTTCCCCAAAAGACGGTCGGCCTGAATACGGATTTGATGAGAAGTCCGATAATTGATTCTTAAAGTGCGGGAACGTCCGCGAATGTCAACACCGAGCGATTTCCATGAGAAAAGCTACATGCTATTTTAGATTATTATATTTTGTTGATATACTTTTTACTTTTTCAATAGGATATTTCTTCCGATTTACTTCAATTTTGTTTTTGACCACATCGTCTATAGAAATATTCAGATCATGACACAAATACGTCAATAGTATTGCAACATCAGCGACCTCACTCTCGATTTGAGAGCGTTGTCGACTGACAATTTCATCTGTTTCAGAATCACGAGCCCATCTAAATATGTCAAGCAGTTCTGCCGTTTCAACGCATAATGCCGATGCAAGATTACGTGTTATATGAAACTGTTCCCAGTCCCGTTCATTTCTGAAAGCAATTAATTCAATTAACAAATTCTCTTTAATCATAACATCCTCTAACTAACTATGCCTGAAATTTATTCCGATAATGCCAATCCAAACAATCAGGATTCGGTCTCATCGAAGGGTGGCTGGGCACAACAGACAATGGATTATTATCAAGTCGATAATACGCTTGTCCGTTGAACCATTCTTCCTTTATTCTTTTACTGATTTTTATCCGAAGATTTGGTGTAACACTCACTAAACCTGCATCAAAAAGTCTATGGAAATCGGCCCGAAGCAAAAGACCATTTCTTACATCATGTACACCCTCTTCGGCATAAGGCACTATATGTGCAGCCTCCAAAGCCAATAATGTCCGTTCACCTGTTATAGCGCATCGACGTTGATAGGCATCTGTAACCAGAACTCTGAAAGACGACTGCCCGATTCTAGGTCGTACTGTAATAGGAGAACCGTATTTTTCTTTTGTCGCGGCAACCATAGGTAAAGGATTATCTGAAAATGCTTCGGGGTGCAGCGATTGTATACGCGCTTGCACAATGCGCCATATTTCCGCGCCTGTTGCTTCAGTTGAATCATACATTTTTCCGCGGACGATATTAGAAGACCAACCGGGTGGATTGGCGATCCACGCGGGCTTATCAAAGAAAAAAGGATTTGCCAAAATTGTACATCCTATTTGACCATCATTACGGCCAATAGGTGTTAGTGGTGTAATGAGTTCACGAAGACCATCAAGCGAAGAACAACCATTTTTCTGTCCAAATACTTCCCAAGCCAAACTCAGTGGCAATCTGCTGTATGTGACGAAGAATCCCCCACCGGCAATGTGATTATATGGTCGTCTGAGCTTGAAAAGGAAAGGTAAGCCCATTGGTGCGCCTGTGAACGGTGGAGATGCACTCGGCTGCCAAAAATTGACTTCATCAGGTCGCGCATCTGAAAGAAATTTGTACCATTTGTTATCTGTTACTCCAACCCAGAATTTCATCTATTGCTCCAATAAGAGATTTACTTAAACAATTCATACCATAATAAATTGACATTATTTTCTTTTTAAATCACCAAATCCGACCAGTCCTGTTCATCCTTGCCGCGCCAAACCAGTTGCGGATCAAGATCGCGGTTGCGGTCTTCTTTTTCTTCTTTCAATCCCTCGACGTCTCTGTGATATTTTATTTTCAGCGGGTCCTGCGCTTCTTTCTGGATGACAGACTGAAACTCGGCAGTCGGTATGTTCTTCCGCTTCGCTTCATCATGAATAAGCGTTTCGATTTTCTTACCATTTGTTTTCTTTACTGCCATCTTCCTTACCTCTCACTCTTCTCTTTTACTATTCTATGACTTCCCAGTGCCCGCCTTTAGCCGGGCCGATGCGCCGGAGAAGGCCTCTTTTTTTTAACACGGTTAGATTCTTATCAATTGCAGTGGTGCTGATGCCAAGCTCATTTGACATGATACTCTTGGAAACATAAGGATTTTGTGCCGCCATTATCAATATTTTTTTCTGATTTTCCGCCAACCCTTCTACCAACCTTTCTACCAACCTTCGTGGACTTTCCGCCAACCCCTTTGTGGACTGCTTGCCAATATCTTTTTTCAAGGTAAACGCAGGAGAACGATAAAAAGTTGCCCGAAAGAACCCATCCGGAATGAAGACCGGTTCGCGAAGGCCAGCCGCCGCCATGGTTTCTTTCATTTTCCGGATGCCCATGCCGAGACGCTCGACCTTGTGCAGACGGAAGAAAATATCTGAGATGAGTTCGTTGCGACGAATCGATACTTTGCCAAGATCCTTTATGGAAAGCCCTTTGAGCAGACCACCGGGATTGGCAATTTCCACCCGGTTATCATAAACTTCCACACTGAGCTGCGTGCCGGTAATACTATAGTCGCGGTGCATCAGAGCATTTACCAAAGCTTCGCGTAAGACTTCGAGAGGAATTTCATAGATGTCCTCCCGATTGACGCCCCGAATCACGCTTCTGACGTTCAGGTGCTTTTTTAGAAAAATAACAGCTTCGTTGAATTGCGTCAGCAGATCATCCCGAACATCGTGGCGGTCGTAAATATGAACTCTGTCCGTACCTTTAAACGCCAAAAGTGTCATTTGGGCCTGATGAAGGTAACCATAAACGTCTTTGGCAAAGAAAAGAATGCCGGCGTTTTTTACGCCCTTGGCGTCTGCTACGCGAAGACTCCGCAAGAATTCGGGCATACCGGTTGCGCCGATGCGAATGCCCGCTTCTTTGACAAAATCACGAATCTTTGCTTTTGAAACATCTTCGAAAGAAAATTTTCGGACCGTCTTTTCTTCAAAAGGCATCGGTTCGTTTTCGGCGAACATCATGCGTAGTTCATCATGGCTCATTTTCTGTGTTGTGGCGTCCAGACGCCGATAATAACCGGAACTACATGAATAAGGCTTCTCCGTTCCTTCCGGTACAATAATTACGGAAACCTTGCCGACCTGCCTGATCTCAACAGCAATCGACGGTTTGCAGTTTCGCGTTAGGCTGTTGATTTTTGCTTTCAGTTCATTGGTCAGAGGTTCTCCCACAATCCTTCCATCATCCAGCACACCAAGGATCACTATACCGCCTTTGGCATTGGAAAAGGCCACGATGTCTTCGTCGATCCGCGAGGTGTAATGCTCCTTAAATTCTATGGCAAGCCCCTCGCCTTCACGGATCATTAAGTTGACCTGTTCAGGGGTAATATCGTGACCATCTTGATACTTAATACGCTGAATCATTGATTGTTCCTTTGATGACGGGCTGCAATTACTCTCCCAATCATATTATCGAACTCTTTTTCGACTTTCGCCTTGAAGTCGGACTCAATTTGATAGACTTCCGTAAATTCGGCAAAGGCCCAACGCCCAAACTGTCCATTGTTGTTCACACCGGGTATCCAGTAAGTCTCCATAGTTGATTTCTTGCCTTTTGCATCCTCGCGGCGTAAATTTTTTATTTCCACAATGAGATTGAGGAGGTCTTTTTCGCCGTGGCCATTATCAATCTGCACGATAAAGTCGGGAAGATAAGTGCGTGTTTCTGAGCCGTAGCAATAAGGCAATTCCAAACCAAGACTGTATAACCAGCGTAGAATCATACTGCCGTTTTTGCGAAGAAAGTCCCTTGCCTTCATCAAAGATAATATCCTGTTGTGCGGCTGCGCTTTTTCGTTTTTTCGGTTTGGGAATCGGCGTAATATATTCGGCGCGACGGCGTTTCTCTATAATCTGTTGCGTCGGCTGGCCTTGTGCATCGAGTTCCCAGTGGCGTAAGGGGTATTCATACGGTGAATTGAGAATTGGTTTTTCAAAAAAGCGGTTTTCCATGTTCAATTCCTTGCACCAAGACGATGGGTTACAGGTATGGCATTTCAATTATCGGCTCAGATTTTACTAATGGTGGAGCGAAGTATAGGAAGAACATGATTGTATGTCAATGAAATTATGAAAAAGATGCTTAATACACAGGAGCAGAAAGGTAATCTATGAGGGTATTACTTTTAAACGTCGGTTTAAGGCTCTCATCATTATATCGGGGATATGTATTGTTATTCATGGCGCGAATGATATTCATTCACTGATATATTTGCATGTGTTCATAACGTGTTACTACCCCATCTCCAACAAAATCTTGTTGAGCTCCTTGATTTCATCGCGCAGAACCGCTGCTTTTTCAAATTCCAGATTCCTGGCTGCCTGCTTCATTTCCGCCGTAAGATTTTTGATGAGGGCGGGCAGATCTTCTTCTTTACCCGGAATGGCTCTGCCTGTGGCGTCCACTGGAATCGTGACGTAGTCGGCTTCATAGATGGAACCCAGGACGTTGCTGATGGACTTTTTGATTGTTTCGGGCGTGATGTTGTTTTCTTCATTGTACCTGGCCTGAATGGCGCGGCGGCGTTTGGTTTCATCAAGACAGGCCTGAATGGATTTGGTTATCTTATCGGCGTACATGATGACCTTGCCATCGACGTTACGCGCGGCGCGACCGCTGGTCTGGATCAGAGATCGCTCGGACCGCAGGAATCCTTCCTTGTCCGCGTCGAGTATCGCCACCAGTGACACTTCGGGAATATCCAATCCTTCACGCAGAAGATTGACGCCGACCAGCACGTCAAACTCTCCGAGGCGCAGATCCCGGATAATGCTGACGCGCTCCAGCGTGTGAATATCGGAGTGCAAATAGCGCACACGAACGCCCAGGCCGCTGTAATAGTCCGTTAAATTTTCCGCCATGCGTTTGGTCAGCGTCGTGACCAAAACTCTTTCCTCTTTTTTAACCCGTTGCCGGATTTCTTCGAGCAGGTCGTCCACCTGGTGCTGGGCGGGTTTAATTTCTATTTCCGGATCCATCAGGCCCGTCGGACGAATGATTTGTTCCACACGGATGCCGCGCGCCTTTTCCATTTCATAGCCGGCCGGCGTCGCTGAAATATAGATTCTCTGATTGGGCAGCGCTTCGTATTCTTCAAAGCGCAGTGGGCGGTTGTCCAGCGCGGAAGGCAGACGGAAGCCGTATTTCACAAGTGTTTCCTTGCGCGAGCGGTCTCCGCGATACATGCCGGCAAGCTGCGGCAGTGTGGCGTGACTTTCATCAATAATAATTAAAGTGTCTTCCGGCAGGTATTCCATGAGCGTAGGCGGCGGCTCGCCGGGTTTGCGGCCGGTCAGGTGGCGGGAATAATTTTCAATGCCCTGACAGTAGCCCATCTCTTCCATCATCTCCAGATCAAAGTTTGTGCGCTGTTCCAGGCGCTGCGCTTCCAGCAACATATTCTGCTCTTTATATCGGGCCAGTGTCTGCGCCAGTTCGGCGCGAATGTCGGCCGTCGCTCTTTTGAGATTATTCCTGGTGGTGACATAATGACTGCCGGGATAAACAGCGGTTTTGGTCAGCGATCCGAGTTTCTTGCCGCGCAGCGGGTCAATCCAATACATCGCTTCAATCGTATCGCCGAAAAATTCCACGCGCAGGGCCTGTTCGTCCTCATAAGGCGGAAAGATTTCCACCACGTCTCCGCGCACGCGAAATGTGCCGCGATGAAAATCAATATCGTTTCGTTCATACTGGATTTCAATCAGACGCTTCAATATCTCGTCGCGCGGAATTTCGCCGCCCACTTCCAGTTGCACAATCATTCCCAGGTACGCTTCGGGAGAACCCAAGCCATAGATGCAGGAGACGCTGGCCACAATAATCACGTCGCGGCGCGTTAGAAGCGCGTGCGTCGCCGCATGGCGCAGCTTGTCGATCTCCTCGTTGATCGCGGAATCTTTTTCAATATAGGTGTCCGTCGATGGCAGGTAGGCTTCCGGCTGGTAGTAGTCGTAGTAACTGACGAAGTATTCCACGGCGTTGTCGGGAAAGAGACTTTTGAATTCTTCATAGAGTTGCGCGGCTAGTGTTTTATTATGGGCAATAACCAGCGCCGAACGTCCGGCGCGCTCAATGACGTTTGCAATCGTGAAGGTTTTACCGGAGCCGGTAACGCCCAGAAGCACTTGATGCGCCTTGCTCTCTTGCAAGCCCTGCGACAATTCAATAATAGCCTGCGGTTGATCACCGGAAGGAATAAAATCTGTAATCAGCGAAAATTTTCCCATTTGTGCCTTTATCCTTGATCTTGAGCTTTACAAAAATAAAACCGGTTCCCGCAGGATCGCTTCCCTTGTCCGATATGCGCATGCTGCCACTTCCGGATGCGATTCTTTGAGCGACGCGATCTGCCGCAAACTATCCGCCGTGCGCAGAATCAGTGAAGCCATGTCGCCTTCGGCGATGCCGGTGCTTTTAATCACATCATCCCAGTTGCGTCCCTGTGCCCAGTAATACATCACAACGCCCACTGACGGATAAAGCTTCGCGCCGACAAAACCCGCTGTTTCCAAACGGCGTGAAAACGGCCTCACGGCTAGAAGCATTTTGCGCAACGCGGCCATCAGCTTATGCGGCAGTTCTTTGGTGGTCAGTTGAATTTCATCGTCACGGTCATAGGCAAAGACTGCCACCACCGCCGCCAGGAGTCTTTCATTATCCTCGGGAAAAGCGTTTTTCCGCAAGCACTCGGCAACCAGGAGTGGATGATCCAACCTCAGGCGTGACGCCCAGTGTCCATCTTCAGTTAACCTGCCTGCCTTTTCTACAAAACCTTCGCGTTGTAAAAATTCCAGGTGCAGGGAAAAATCCTTCCAAAGCAAAGCGGCGGCGGAAGAGGTTTGCCCTGCGATGCTGTTTTGCTGCCAGGCCGCAAAGGATCTTTCAAATATTTTTTTTACATCGGCGGGCGTTTGAGACAACAGCAGATTTAAGACCATCGCAAAGTCATTTTTCAATTGGCTCAAAATATTTTCCGGCGCGGCGGAGAGCATTTTTCTGATATGTCCCAAATCCATAAACCGGCCTGCAATCGCCAGCATAAAACCAATGTTGTCCTGACCGCGCCTGCCTGCCCTTCCCGTCATCTGCCGGAATTCAGTTGCGGACAGCGATGCAAAATCATGGCCGTTGAACTGGTCGGAATTAAACAACACGATCGTGCGGGCGGGGAAATTCACGCCCGCGGCAATGGTTGAGGTGGCAAAGATCACGCGCAGATGTCCCCGATTCATCATTTCTTCAACCAGCAGTTTCCAGGCCGGCAGTTGTCCACCGTGATGCGCGGCCAATCCCGCCGACCGCAGCGCTTTGATCTGCCGGTGGCTGCCGAGCGATGGAAAACGATCCAGCAGCTCGTATAAATCGTCAGTAAATGCTTCGTTATCTTTCATGGGTGTAAGCCCATGCCGGCAGGAAAGCGCCGTGTCGCATTCCGCGCGCGACTTCAAAAAGAAAATTGCCGGCAGAAGGTTGAAGCGCTCCAGAATTCTGGTAATTCCCGCGTAATCCGGCAGACGATGGCTTCCCCGGTGTCGGAATTTATCCTTTTTTAAAAACTCGGAGACAGCCGGCCCGGCTTTTTTCCCGTCCAGAAAAGGATGCAGACAGCCGGATGGATGCAGAAACATCGGATACAGGGGTACGGGACGTTTTTCTTCTCGAATTAAGGCGCAGGGTTTTTTGCGAATGGAGGCAAGCCACGCAGCGATTTCATCACCGTTGCCGATGGTGGCAGAAAGCAAAAGGAGATTCACACGCACCGGCAGATAGATCATAATTTCTTCCCAGACCACGCCGCGGTCGGCATCGCCCAGGAAATGCGCTTCGTCGAGAATCACCAGATCGCAATTCAAATCAATCCCCTGATGCATGGCGTCATAGAGTTGATTGCGCAGAATTTCCGTCGTGCCGACAATGATCGGCGCTTCAGTATTTTCCTTGGTGTCGCCGGTGATAATGCCGACATTTTCAGGATCAAAATGCAGGCCAAACTCCACCCACTTGGAATTGGACAGAGCTTTAAGAGGAGAAGCATACCAGGCGCGTCCACCTTTTTCCATGACGGACAAAATAGCTTCTCTGGCGATCCAGGTTTTGCCGGAACCGGTCGGCGCAATCACCAGGCAATCATTTTGCTTGATGGCGTCCAGTGCGCGTACCTGAAATTCATCCGGAACAAAAGGCGCGACATCCGGCTTCCCGATTTGCGCCAGAACACTTTTAAGCGACGAGGCAATCTCCGGTTTCATGAAAAATTTCACCTCCGGCCGTTTGAATTTTCGACCGGAAAAGGAATGTTGATGGTGGATGGGTGTATTTTTGCGGATCATCTTTTCTTTCATGATTGTTAGCTTGTAGCATAATGCTAATTAATCGTAAAGGATCGGCCCTATCCGGTGGAAACTTATTTATGATCAACGCGTCATTTATCGGCATCTATTTGAAATAAAAATTGTTTTGGGTGGCATCAATATTATCATCCTCACCTTGAAAAAAAGCCCCCCCCTCCGCTTTCTATCGTCCATTTTCAGGCGGCATGCATTAAATGTTTTATTCGTTTATCTTTCAGTATTGAACGTTTCTTTCAACGCCATAAATTTTAAACCTTGCCCGGGTGTTTCCGAACAACAAAATAAAACTAAAAATTACAATGTTTTCAGTTACTTAAAAAATATTGTTCCTCTCCTTGTTATTTGGCATACTTATTTCATAACATATTAACAATGATATTAATTAATTTTTCAAAGGTGTGGAGAATCAGAATCATGAAAAAAATTATGCAAACAGTTATTTTAGTTGGTTTTATTGTTCTGACAACAGCTACTTTCAGTTTTGCCCAGTTCACCGCCGCTGGAAACGCCGCGTTCCCCTTCTTTCATTTTGGCTGCCTGATTATCGGCGGATTGATTATTGTTTCTTTGAAACGTAAATACGACAAACTGTATTTAAGCGAAGCGATTGGTTCTTTCGCCCTTTACACGATCCTCATCGCCCTTTTCACCGTACCGGTTGTCGATGCGCTTAAAACCCTAATTAGTTAAACCCTTCCCTCCATTATAGTACCAGAAGTAAAGCCCCCGCGCATTCCCTGGCGGGGGTTTTACTTTAGGGAAGAAAAAATACTTTACAGCATCCACTATTTCAATTATTAATCTCGTCGCTTATGTTTTTACGTCAGAAAAATATTTCTTTCTAAAGGAGATTTAAAGATATGGCTAAACGTGTTTACACATTCGGGAAGGGAATCAATGAAGGCAGAGCCGAAATGAAAAACCTTCTCGGCGGCAAAGGAGCAAATCTGGCCGAAATGTCCAACTTGGGAATTCCGGTGCCCGCGGGATTCACGATCACTACCGATGTCTGCGTGGAATTTTATAACAACAATAAGCAATTCCCCTCAGGCCTGGCCAAGGAAGTTGAAGCAGCCTTGAAAAAAGTCGAAAGCTCCATGGGAGCAAAATTCGGCGATCCGGCCAATCCGCTTCTGTTATCCGTCCGCTCCGGCGCGCGCGTCTCGATGCCGGGCATGATGGACACCGTTCTCAATCTTGGTCTGAATGATGAAACCGTTGACGGCATCATCCGCAAATCCGGCAACGACAGATTCGGCTGGGATTCCTACCGGCGCTTTGTTCAGATGTACGGCGATGTCGTCATGGGTTTAAAACCAAAAGACAAGGACGCGCATGATCCGTTCGAAGAAGTCATGGATAAACTCAAAGCTGAGAAAGGCGTTAAAGCCGACCTCGACCTGACCATTGATGACCTGAAAGAACTGGTCAGCCGTTACAAGCAGCTCATCGTGACAAAGTTAGGCAAGGAATTCCCCTCTGATCCCAAAGAACAACTCTGGGGCGCCATTGGCGCGGTTTTCATGTCATGGGACACGCCACGCGCCGTCCTGTATCGCAAGATGAACGGCTACGATGATAAATGGGGCACCGCCGTTAACGTTCAGGCCATGGTATTCGGCAACCGGGGTGAAAGTTGCGCAACCGGCGTTGCTTTCACCCGCGATCCCGCCACGGGTGAAAACCTGTTCTATGGCGAATACCTGATCAACGCCCAGGGCGAAGACGTCGTCGCCGGCATCCGCACCCCGCAGCAGGTGACCAAAGAAGGCTCCCTGCGCTGGGCCAAAGACAACAACATCACCGAAAATGAACGGACCGCAAAATATCCTTCGCTGGAAGAATATATGCCCGCCGCCTATTCGGACCTGGCCAATGTTTACAACAAACTGGAACAGCATTACAAAGAAATGCAGGATATTGAATTCACCATTCAGGACCAGAAGCTCTGGATGCTGCAGACCCGCACCGGCAAGCGCACGGCGGCCGCAGCAGTCAAGATCGCCGTCGATATGGTCAATGAGAAACTCATCGACAAGAAGACGGCGCTCTTACGCATTGACCCGGCGTCCCTGGATCAACTGCTCCACCCGACGTTTGATCCCGCGGCAACCCGCAACGTCATCACCAAAGGACTGCCCGCCTCGCCGGGCGCGGGAACCGGGCGCGTGGTCTTCAACGCGGATGATGCGGAAGCGTGGAGCAAGCGCAAAGAAAAAGTCATCCTGGTGCGCATTGAAACCTCGCCGGAAGACTTAAAAGGCATGACGGCGGCTCAAGGCGTGCTGACGCAGCGCGGCGGCATGACCTCTCATGCGGCGGTGGTCGCCCGCGGCATGGGCAAATGCTGCGTTTCCGGCTGCGGCGATCTCGATATCAGCTATTCGCAGAAAACCATCAAAGTCAACGGTGTCGTCATCAAAGAAGGCGACTACATCTCTCTGGATGGCTCCACTGGCGAAGTGATGCTGGGCGAAGTCAAGACAATCCCCGCGCAGCTTTCCGGCAACTTCGGCATCATCATGCAGTGGGCCGATGAAGCCAAGAAGCTGGGCATCCGCACCAACGCCGACACGCCAAACGACGCAGCCGTCGCCCGCAACTTCGGCGCGCAGGGCATCGGTCTTTGCCGCACCGAACACATGTTCTTTGAAGGCGACCGCATCAAGGCCGTGCGCGAAATGATTCTGGCCGATAATCTGGAAGGGCGCAAAAAAGCGCTGGCCAAACTGCTCCCCATGCAGCGCGAGGACTTCTACGGTATTTTGAACGCCATGGAAGGCTACGGCGTCACCATCCGCCTGCTCGACCCGCCTCTGCATGAATTCGTTCCGCATGAAGAAGACGCCCAGATGGAAATGGCCCGTGAAATGGGCATCTCCATTGACGCCGTTAAAGCCAAAGTGTCGTCGCTTCATGAATTCAACCCCATGCTGGGACATCGCGGCTGCCGTCTGGGCATCACTTTCCCCGAAATCACGGAAATGCAGGCGCGCGCGATTTTTGAAGCGGCCTGCCAATTGACCAAAGAAGGTGTGGACGCACGGCCTGAAGTCATGGTTCCTCTCGTCGGCGCCGTGAAAGAGCTTGCCTCACAAAAAGAAATCATCGTCGCCATAGCTAAAAAGGTCATGGAAGAAACTGGCGTGAAAGTTGATTACTCCGTCGGCACCATGATTGAAGTGCCGCGCGCAGCCGTCACGGCCGATGAAATCGCCAAAGAAGCAGCGTTCTTCTCTTTCGGCACCAACGATCTCACGCAAATGACGTTCGGCTACAGCCGCGACGATGCGGGCAAGTTCCTGCCAGAATATGTCGCCCAGAAGATCCTGCCCGTCGATCCGTTCCGCGTGCTGGACCGCGACGGTGTGGGCCAATTGGTCCAGATGGCCGTGGCCAAGGGCCGCGGCGTGAATCCGAAACTGAAAGTCGGCATCTGCGGCGAACACGGCGGGGAGCCGAGTTCCATCGAGTTCTGTCATCTGACCGGTCTGAATTACGTGAGCTGCTCGCCCTTCCGGGTGCCCATTGCCCGACTGGCTGCGGCACAGGCTGCTTTAAGAAATGCAGCGCCCGTGAAGAAGGCTGCGCCACTGAAAAAAGCGGTAGTCAAGGCGGCTAAAAATGTCATTGCCGGCCTCGTCGCAGCGAAAGAAGCTTTCAAAAACTCAGCGCCCGCGAAAAAGAAAACCGCCAAGGCGGCCAAGAAAGTGGTGGTGACCAAACCCAAAGCCAAACCGGCTGTTAAAAAGACCGTGAAGAAAAAAGCAGTGGCAAAGAAACCCGTTGTTAAAAAGGCTGTAGCCAGGAAACCGGCAGCCAAGAAAGTTGCCATAAAAAAGGCGGCGCCAAAAAGAGCGGCGATTAAGAAAACTGTCTCAAAGAAAACATCCGCGAAAAAGAAATAATTCTTTCGTCGGGTCTTGAAAAACAAACAGCCGGTGCAGCAATCATGTGCCCGGCTGTTTTGTTTTTAATCAGCAGAAGAAAAGTATATCTAATGTTGATGGCATAAAACCTAAGCTATTTCTTCTTTTTCAAAGGTTTCTCCTGAGCCACACAAAGTATTTTCCGTAAACTATCCGTTCCGGTCAGGACTAGAATATTTTCCCATTCTTCATTGTTAAATGTGGAGCTGTCTAATACATTTCCCTGATCGTCATAACGTATCACCTCTTTGACTTTAGACCGTTTATTCTTACAGTCAATGTTCCACAAAACAACTTCCCGGTCATAGCTTTGGTATTTGATAGATTTCTCCAAATCATATTTCTTTACTGCTTCAATTGTCTGTTTCCTGCAATCATCCGTAACAATTTTACACGTTGAGACGGATACAATATTCGATGATTTCGTGATATTTGCTTTATTATAATAGTTATCACCCGTTTTAGTTTTTCCAAAATGCTCCCAAACATTACTGTCTGGTACTCTGGATGCTACCCTGGGTGGTTTTAAAATGGTTGATTCTGAAGTTTGAGTTTTTGCATGTGAAGGTTCAACCATGGGTGGCTTTACACTCGGTTCATCTTTTACCGGAACGGATGGACTCTTCACACAACCTACCATGAGAAAAATGATCACCAATGATAAAAAAATAACCAAACGAATCTTTTTCATATTTATTCCTTTCATTTTATTAGCGGTCTTTCACAGACTTCTTTTCGTAAAGCATTGAAAAACGGATTATCCGGCATCTTCACCCATTTTAGTTCAATAGCGAAATGACAATTCAATAATTTACCATCCACATCAAAGGAGAAGACAGATTTATTCAGAATCCTCTCTTTGGCACAGTCTATCTCACTCGTGGACTGAATATTAGATAGTTTTTCATACCCTTCTGTTGAAAGATTTTTTTTTATTCTGTCTTGAATATAGCTTTCTCTTCCTTGATCAGAAAATACTTCCTTGACTATAATGACATACTTCTCCCGACTTTCTTCACTCGTTCCCTTCTTATATGAAGCAACATTCCCCATCCTGCCCGTATAAAATTCTTTCCAATCATCTGAACCCATTACAGGTGCTGCAAGTAGAGGAATAATCAGCAGTGATAAAATAATTGCATGAAACTGTTTCATATCCGTTCTTTTTCCTGATATTGCAAAATCGCTGAACCGGAGGGAACGCCGGCTTCCCTGAGAAGATATTGCAGTCACGGTGATCCATGCTTTTTTGGCCATTGACCATTGTCCTGCCTTTCCCGTGAAAATGAAAGGAAGATAGTGGTCGGGACCCAGCAGGGTGTGAAAGAAACCCAGAAAAGCCGCGGTAGAAAGCAGAATAATCATCTCTTGAGTCATGATCATTTACTCCTTTGATCCCAAACGAAGCGCTTCGACTTCTTTCTGAAGCCACGCAATCCAATCCTCGATGCCCGCGCCCGTTTTACAGGATACCTCGATAATTTTAATACGGGGATTCAAGGTTAGAACTCTTTCGCGCAATGCGGCAAGATCAAAATCGCTTAGCGACAGGTAATCGATTTTATTAACCAGCAGGACATCACAGATGGTAAACATCAGCGGGTATTTGAGCGGCTTGTCGTCGCCCTCGGGAACGCTCAGGATCATCACGTTTTTATGAGCGCCCGTATCGAACTCAGCAGGGCAGACCAGGTTTCCCACATTTTCGATGATGATCAGGTCGAAATCATGGGCAGCCAGGGCATCGATCCCCTGCGTGACCATTGTGGCGTCCAGATGGCAGAACCCTCCCGTTCGCAGCTGAATGGCAGTTATTCCGCGGGCGGCAACTTTCTGGGCATCCACCGTGGAATCAATATCCGCTTCAATGACACCAAGCTTCACACCACCTTTCAGTCCTTCCACGGTCCGGAGGATAAGACTGGTCTTTCCTGAACCCGGTGAGGACATCAAATTCAGCAGCATGGTCTTCTCTTTGCGGAGCCGCTCCCTGACGCCTGCGGCCACCTGGTTATTATCGGCCATGATTTCTTCTTTGACTTCTATCAGTCTCACATCTTCCACTACATCACCTCCATATCTTTATTTCCTGCCAGGCAGGCATTTAAATATCGCCGAAATGTCCGGATCGGTTTGACACTCTTGGCAACTTTCATGTGCAGAATAGCACCTTCCAGTCCGTGAAAGATAAGGCTTGCCGTGTCCGCCGTATTGAGTCCGGCCGGCAATTGCCGACTCTTCTTTGCTTCTTTCAGGCAGAATTCAATCTGAGTGATAAACCCTTCAACAGCCGCTTGCAGGCGTTTGCGCAATTCCTCATTGGCATCGGCAAGCTCCAGCGACAGATTGCCGATGGGGCAACCCAGAGTCGCCCCGCTCTGATTGAAGGCTGATTCATAATAGTCTAGAAGCTTGGTCAATCGTTCGAAGGGTGTCATGCCGGCATCACGCAAATGTCCGGAAAAAATCTCACCGATGGTGAGGGAGAAGTAATCAATAACCGCACAACCGAAATCATCCTTGCTTTTAAAATAAAAATAAAATGAACCTTTGGGAATGCCCACAGCATCAAGGATTTGCTGAATACCCGTAGCTTTGTATCCCTGGGCATGGATCAGCTGGGCTCCTTTGCGGACGATCTCCTCACGTGTGTTAACTTTCGTTGTTGCCATAATAAATCCTGTCGCCCTTAACGCTGCATGACTTTCATAAAGGCTTCGAGCCTGCCTTTCTCTTGCAGCACTTTGACGGCCATGTCCTGAGTTGTTGCCGGGATCGAAGGAATTTGTTTCCTTTCGATCAAACCCATTGCCCCGGAGGGACAAGTCGAAACACACAGTCCACAACCGATGCATTTTTCATCATGAACAAAAGAGACATCATCCCTGATTTCAATGGCCTGCATCGGACAACGTTCATCGGCGCACAATCCACAAGCGATGCAGTCGTCACGTTTGACCAAGGCTGCAAATCGGCTGGGTTCAAAGGCATGGGGATGATTCAATTGGGTTCTGCCGCGCAGAATCGTGCAGCAGCAGGGGCAGCAGTTGCAGATAACACTGGCTCTATCCGCGCTGTTGTTGCTGGTGTGAACCAGTCCAGCCGCCTCCGCCTGATCCAGCACTCTGATGCCCTCTTCTTTACTGATCTGACGCGCAAAACCCCTCTCCACAAGAAACTCACCGGTCCCGTCAAACATCAGGCAGACCTCTTTAGGCTTATTACACTTTGCAATGCTTACCCGGCAGGCACATTTAGCCAGAGCAACATAATTGGCACTTTCTATCAAATGTTTGACCTCTTCATAAGGATGAATGCGATCGTGCGGGGTAACTGATTTTTCTACGGCAACCACGCGCATGAGGGGGGTCGGGTTTCCGGAAAAGGACGCACCGAGGCTGTTATGATGGTATGCTTCCCAGAGCCTGGCCAAGCGGTCATGAATGGGAGAGCCGCCGCCTTTCATAAAGGGATACTCAAAAACGCCCGGAATGAGCGGCACCAGCCCATAGAGTTTTTTGCCATCCTTATTCTTCGAGAAAATAACGCCTTTATCAGCCATGGAGTCCAGACGTTTCCCCGTCTCGTTTTCAGGAACGCCGGCTGCATGAGCCAGGCTGGCTGCACTTTTTGGCTTGAAGCTCATTTGAACTGCAATGGCCGCTTCTTCGGGGGTAAAAAGGATGCGCAATATTTCATCGATGCCAACTCCTCTGGGTGCCGTTGAGGGATGCGAATCTAGAATGCTCCTGAGTTCTTCGTAGATTTCCACGGGCGGTCTCCTTAATTTTTGCTTCGCATTCGCTTCCATAATAGACCGGTCGTCTAGTTGTCAAGAAATATTATTTTCGTAATTTCGATGTTTGGAATATAGATGACGGTCCTTGACCTAAGAAATTATCAAAATTTACTTAAAACAAGTCTTAATCTTGGGTTTCTGCGGGACTCGCCGTATAATAATCTGAAGACACCGGTGTTTTCCTTAAGGGGGAGTTTGATTAGTTCGGAAATATGAAAAAATATCTTGAAAAATCGCGTAACAGATGTTACAAGTAACGCACAAGTGTGTTGCTTGTAACGGATAAAACGAATGAATAAACAATCAGATAGAACAAATAACTGGCGGAAGCGGCAAAAGGCCGAAGGAAAGACTTCTATCACTGTATTACTATCCCAGGAGGCCCGGATAATCCTGACCGAGGAGAAGGAAAAAACGGGGGAGAGTTACTCCGTTATAGTAGAAAAGGCCCTTCAGGCGTTAAAAAAGCAACCCTACAGGCTATCTAGTCTGAAACAGTCGAGGCCCAAGCGTGACGAAGTCCCGGCAAGGGTATCCACAAGGGATCAGCAAACATCGATCATCCCTGAAACAAGCCAGGAAAGCGTAAGCCAAACAAAAAAAATACTGATCGATGATACGGCCTACTATCCAAGCCTCAAGGATATCGAGCGCGAACAAGAGGAGAAAAAGCTGAATGGCATTTACGATCACAAATTTAAGGAAGGATTCATGGATCGGCTGTTTCGTTCCTCGGCGGGCCCCTTCGGCCGTAAGAAAAAATGGTTCAAATAATTGGAGTAATGAATAATACGGGAAAATGAAGGCGGCAACTCCCACCTTGCCTGGAAGGAGCGCCGCCCGGTTGTTGACTAAAAATATTTCTTATTTCTTCTTTTTCGCGTCCGATTTCTTATCTTCCTTTACATCGATTTTGGTCGCGATCATCTTGTATTCAATCGTGACTTTGGAGCCGACCTTCAAATCGCCTGTAACCTTTGTCGCGGCATCGCGGCTGACTTCCCAGTTATCGTTCCCTTTCTTAACCACGATGACATCCCCTTTAATTTCCAGAACCGGTCCTGTAACCTGATACTTATTGGGTCCCGCGGCAAATGCCATTGTGGCAATAAACAAAAACGCACATGCTAAAATCAAAACTTTTTTCATAATATACCCTCCTTTAAAGTTAAAGTCCAAAACACTTATCTGACAACAATATAATCTTTGATGGCATCGAATGTCTTTTCTTTAATACCGCTGACCTTCATAACATCTTCAACCGATTTGTATGGTCTGCCGTCAACAATGGCCTTAGCCTTCACAGGACCTATTTCAGGAAGTTTCTCCAAGGTTGCCTGATCTGCTGTGTTAATATTAATTTTTGTACCCGGAGCAAGTTTTGCAGATGCTGCGGAAGTGGATTTAGTCGTTGCCTTGACATCTTTTTTCGCCTTAGTCAGGTCTGTTGCAGTCGCGGATACCGGAGCGGTTACCCTAGTCGTCGCTTTCGCCGCCGTTGCTGTTACGGGAACAGCCTGTACCTTACCGACGGTGACAAAAGGCTTCATCGTCTCAACGGTCTTGGCACTGATTCCCGCCTTGGAAAGTTCATCCACCGATTTGTAGGGACGGTTGGCGACAATCTTTTTCGCTGAAGCCGGGCCAACGCCTTTGATAGCCTCCAGTTCTTTTTCAGACGCACTGTTAATGTCAACCGGACCGACAGTAACTCCCTTCTGCGCCGCAACTTTCTTCTCTGTTATTGCAGATGAGGTTTTTTCAGCCGCCGCAGCTACAGGAGCAGCCTGTGCTTTTCCAACCGTGACAAAGGGCTTCATCGCCTCAACACCCTTGGCACTGATTCCCGCCTTGGAAAGTTCATCCACCGATTTGTATGGACGGCCTGCAATGATTTTTTTTGCACTTGCAGGACCGACACCCTTAATGTCCTCCAATTCTTTTTGTGTTGCATTATTGATGTCCACAAGAGCGGCAACACTCTTTTGCGCATCCGTCTTTTTGGCAGCCAACGCCGGAGTTGCCCCCACCCCCAGAACAAACACAGCGCACATCATCAAGGTAAAAGAGATTACAAAATACTTTCTCAACAACACGAAACTGGATTGTCTCAACATAATACCTCCTCCATTCAAAACTTTTTTAGACGACAACATTAATTCGTGGGTTTTTTTATCAGAGTCGCCATACCTTGTCAAAGGTATTTCTCGGGATTGAAAAAGCCATAAAATCACTTGACTCGATATACTTTTTTGGATAATTCAACCCCCTATAAAGTTGGCAGGCCATGTCTGAAAACAAAAAGCAAAAACTTCATTTAGAATATCC
>ENA-UOWG01001970-UOWG01001970.1-activated-sludge-metagenome-genome-assembly--contig:-NODE-1970-length-18861-cov-36.529990_pt1 | contig 18861 bp, 10 predicted proteins | sample MGYA00238147_ERZ761563 | MGnify/ENA primary metagenome ERZ761563 (study PRJEB28884, sample SAMN05720216) | anaerobic digester metagenome | isolation source: active sludge of municipal... | reverse complement strand
GCCCGGCTGTCCAAAAGGATTCTCCGGGAGGTTGTCGCGGGCGAAAAGTCGGGCAAGCCCTGTGTACTGGCGCTTGCAACGACAGAGCCGGGCGCGGGCACCGACGTTGAGGAGTCGGATCTGGTGGACAAGGGTCATGTCACCTGTCAGGCCAGACGTGTCGAAAATGGTTACATTATCAACGGCGCCAAAGTGTTTATATCTATGGGGCACGTCTCGTCATGGACGGTCCTTTACGCTTATGAAGACACAAAGCATCCATCTGAAACAACCATCGGCTTTGTTGTGAAGACGGGCACGAAAGGATTTTCCTTCGGCAGCCACGAAAACAAGATGGGGCAGCGGGTCTGTCCGGCTAGTGTGCTGATCTTCGAAGACTGCTTCATTCCGGATAATCAGGTTCTCTTCAGTGCCGGTCTGGTGAAAAAAATTACAAAGAAGCCTGTCAGAGATATTGCCCAGCGCTACATCGACTATGTGGTGTCCGCCACTCGCCCGGGTGTCTGTGCCTTCGGCATCGGCGTCGCGCGCGGGGCGTTGGAAACAGCACTGCATTACGCGTCATCAACAGAAATCAACGGCCGCCTGCTGATCAATCAGGAATGGGTGCAGTGTATTCTCGCCGAGATGCATAAAAATGTCATTCTAGGACGACTTGCCTACACCGAGGCCAACAACGCCAACAGCCATCGTGGTTTGTATCGTCTCCTGCAAATCAAACCCTTCTACTACTATCTCAAAGCCATGCCGCGGTTCTGGTTTGATAAGGTCATTGCTCCGGCTTTGGATTGGGAGCTGACATCCAGAATCATGGGAAAACTCTACTTTGACCTACCGAAACCGGAAGATCAGCGTTGTTGTTCGGGGTGGGCGTCGGTGGCAAAATTCGCAGGAACGGATCTTGGTGTGATAAACTGCCAGATGGCCATAGAGATCATGGGGCAGAAAGGCCTGCGGCAGGATGCCGGTGTCGAGAAGATGCTTCGCGACATCAAGCTTTTGCAGATTTACGAGGGGACAAACCAGCTCAACCGGCTCAACGCCTTTAAATGCCTCATCGCACCCGAAGTGCCGCATGCAAAGGTATTTGACGAATAGGGAGATACCATGTTCAGTAACGACCCAAACGATTTGAAACCGTTTGCCGATCTGGCCCGATCTTTTGCAGTAAAAGAACTTGCCGGAAAGGTTGCGCGGCATGACTGTTACCCTTTCGGTAATTTTTATATTGACATCCTGGATAAGGCTTATCATCTGGGATTTCTGGGGGGCACGCTTCCCACCGTTCTGGGCGGCATCAATGGAGGCATGGCGGCGCTTTGTGAAATTCTCTTACATATCTGTGAAGTTGACGCATCTCCGGGCGGTATTATTTTCACGCAGACACTGGCTCAGGAAATTCTGCTTGCCGCCGGCACCGGGGATCTCACGCAGAGCATTTTTACCAAAGCCGCATCGGCAAAAGAATTGCTGGTTGCCTTTCCCGCCTACACCGATCCCGCACAGACCGACTCTCTTCCGCTGGCGCAAAGAACGGGAAATGATTACACAATCACAGGACGTCTGGAACTGCTGGTTTTAGGAAGCCTCGCACAACAGGCTATTATTCCGGCACGCCATGGATCCGGACCGGACTACAGTTTCTTCCTGATTTCTCTTGACGATCAAAAATTGGGAAAAAGCGAACCGGTTTTTACGCTGGGGCTGCACGCATGCCCGGCGGTAGATGTAACGCTTGCCGGTATTCAAGCCCGTCTGATCGGCGAAGAAAACACGGGGCATCGCTATTTTGAAAAAGTATCGTCGGAAATGAACTGCGCCGCAATAGCAATGAATGCGGGAATTCTCCGCGGCGCTTTTAATGATGCCTTCAACTATTCCCAAAAGCGCGAACAGGGTGGCAGGCCGATTATCCGCTGGAGTGAGATCGGCATGATGCTCGCATCCATGTCAGTCAAGGCTGACGTTGCCACGATGTGCGTTCATCAGTCGTGTCTGGAGCTGGAGCAAAAAGGTAGCGGTTATGCATCACGCATATTGGCGGCGGCTCTGCACACCTCAGAACTGACCTGCCATGCCACGACTGACGGCATTCAAGTTCTCGGCGGCTACGGCTACATGAAAGAATACGGCCAGGAGAAGCGCTACCGCGATGCGCGCATGGTGCAAGCGCTGCTCGGCGCAGTGCCATATAAGAAACTCGACATCATTCAAAAGGCAGTGGGCGCGAACTCATACGATCTTTGAAGAATGCAATTCAGGAATTGGAAAGCATGAAAATTCTGAAAAACAAAACGGCCGCCGTGACAGGCGCCGCATCCGGCATGGGACGGATGCTGGCCGTCCGACTCGCGGAGGAAGGATGCCATCTAGCCCTGGCGGACATGAACGAACCAAGTTTACAGGAAACGGTTGCTCTTGTCAGGGGGCGTGTCCGTGTCACGTCTCACATTCTGGATGTCGCCCGACGTGAACAGGTATTTTCGTTCGCCGACGAGGTGGTTGCGCGGCACGGCGGTGTTGATTTGATTATCAATAACGCGGGCGTTGCACTGGGCGATTTGCTAGATGGCGTCCCGTTGTCTGATTTCGAATGGATTATGGGCATTAACTTCTGGGGCGTCGTTTATGGGACCATGGCGTTTTTACCTCATTTAAAAAAGCGTCAGGAAGGGCACATCGTCAACGTCTCCAGCATCTACGGCATTCTGCCGATGTCCAACACCGGATGCTACTGTGCCAGCAAGTTTGCGGTCAGGGGATACACGGAAACTCTCGCCCAAGAAATGCACGGAACGTCCATCCGGGTCAGTTGCGTTTATCCCGGCGGCATCCGGACCAACATTGCCCGCAATGCCCGGTTCAACCGGACGATGTTTGACTTGTCCCGTGAAAAGGCTCAAGGTATCTATGAGGAACGGCTGTTTAAAACAACGGCGGATGACGCGGCAAAAAGAATTATCTCGGGCATCCGACACAATAAAATCCGCATTCTTGTGGGATCAGCCTCGACCACTATGGATGTGTTGATGAGGCTCATGCCGGTTACGACGTCAATTCTGACCGGTGTGGTGAGCCGACGCGTCGCCAAAAGTTACGCCGATCGATAGGCCGACGTTCGAAGAAATTATCCTGGATGAAAAAAAAGGCAAAGGGAGGTTCTATGAAAAAAGGAGATTTATTCAAAGGTGTGATGCAGTGGGAAATGATGACGAAGGATTTATCGCTGGAAGGCAGAATGCCGACATTTTACTATGATAACACAACGATGACGGCAATTTATACCGCATCCACAGATCAAGTCCGCAAGCTGCTGCCCTTGTCCGTTATGCATCCGGTGGAAGCCTGGCCCGGTCGGGCCTTGGTTGCCTTCACGGCTTTTGAATACCGCAAAACGGATATTGATCCTTACAACGAATTTTCAATTTCATTTCCCATTACTTATGAAAAGACATCTCTTGCCGGTATCACCATGATCTATATGATGCTCAAGCGATATTTCACGGCATACGTCTGGCAGCTTCCCGTTACCACGGAGCGGGCCCGCAGGGGCGGCGTGGACATGTTTGGCTATCCCAAATTCATTGCCGATATCAGCTTTTCCCGTGAAAAAGACGCTTTGGCCTGCACACTTTCCGAAAGCGGCAAAGAAATCCTCGTTCTCAAAGGACAAAAACTTCAAACCGTACCGGAAAAAGTCAACCGGTTTAAAACTTACTCCATCAAAGACGGCGTGCCGCTGGTGGCAAACATTTATATGAATCCGGTTGAATTTGGGAAATCCATGAGCGGAAAGTCTGCCCAGCTTTCACTGGGCAACCACGATATCGCCAAAAAGCTTCGGGACATTAACCTGAGCCCGAAACCTATTTTCTTCGAGTATATGCCTGTTATGGAAGCCATCCTCTACGGCCCCCGCAACTTGATGGATGATTGATAGGGACGGTTTAGGGATTAGTGACTATTCGGCCGAGGCGGTCATAGCCCTTCCCGTCACCCATCTCTTTACCCCGGCATCGTCAAAAATCAAAACGCTTTTTTTAGGGTGACACACGAATCAGCCTAACAACCCGGCTGATCCATAAAGCAGAAATTCGTATAGTCATGCATGCCAAACTCGTGTATGATATTTGGTATGAAAAGAGGCAGCGGAATACTAATGGGCATATCATCGTTACCCTGCCGGTTTGGCATCGGAACAATCGGGCAGGGTGCGCGTGACTTTGTGGATAAACTTCAGATGAGCTCGCAGACTTACTGGCAAATCTTACCCACTTCACCAACGGGTTTTGGCGATTCGCCGTATCAGACTTTCAGTACATTTGCAGGGAATCCATATTTTATTGATTTTGACGATTTATTTTGTGAAGGCCTCTTGCCCCGAGATGCCCTGGATATGTGTGACGATCTTTTTGGAAGCGATCCGTGTTCGGTAGATTACTATGCGCAGTATATCGGCAAGTCGCAAGTGCTGCATCGAGCTTACCAATGCAGCGCCATGCGGCTTGCGGATGAGATCGAAGCATTTCAACAACGGCATACCGGTTGGATCCATGACTATGCGCTTTATATGGCGCTGAAAAGCGTCTATGCCATGAAGCCCTTTTATGAATGGCCGGAAGAGCTTAGACAACGGCGGTGCGACGCTCTTAAAGCCGCCCGGTCCCGTCTGGGGGAAGCGATTTCTTATCATATATTCATTCAATACCTTTTCTTTCGCCAGTGGGACGCGTTGCACGAGTATGCAAGAGGAAAAGGTATCCATATTATCGGCGACATGCCAATTTATATGGCGCCTGATAGTGTGGATGCCTGGATGGGCTGCGAAATCCTTGATAAACAAGGACACGTTGCCGGTTGTCCGCCAGACTACTTTTCGGAAACGGGGCAGCTTTGGGGAAATCCACTCTATGACTGGGATGCAATAAAGAAAACGGATTATGATTGGTGGATCAAGCGTATCGCTCATCAGATATCCCTATGTGATTATGTGCGCATCGACCACTTCCGCGCGTTCGAATCCTACTATGCGATACCTGCTGACGCAAAGGACGCTACAACGGGACAATGGATTCCCGGTCCGGGCGTTGACTTTTTTTGCCGACTCAAAAAAGCACTGGGTGACCTGCCGCTTATTGCTGAAGATTTGGGCTATCTGACACCAGCTGTCTTTGTACTGCTCCATGCAACGGGCTTTCCCGGCCTGAAAGTGCTGCACTTCGCGTTTGAACCCGACGGCGGCAGTATCTATCTGCCGTACCGCTATGAAAAAAACTGCATAGTTTATACGGGAACACACGACAATGATACGACGATCGGCTGGTATGGCGGTCTTGGTGAAGACGAACGTGTATTTTTGGATGCATATCTTGGCGGTGTCGATGAGAAACGTGTGCACTGGCAGTTGATCCGACTCGCAATGAGTTCCGTTGCGGATGTGTGCATCATTCCGATGCAGGATCTACTAGGACTGCCATCATCCGCACGAATGAACCGGCCGCAGACGTCGCAGGGAAACTGGCGCTGGCGGCTTTTGCAAGGCCAGTTTGACGATGGAACCGTGCAGAAGCTTGCTGATCTGACAAAATTGTTCGGTCGCTCGGGGCAAAAATGAAGAACTATCAGCAACACGTCAACACGGACGAGATTTATCTGTTCAACATCGGAGAGGCGCAGCAGGCCTACGCCACTTTCGGGTGTCACCCTGTGGATAAACTCGGCATGCACCGCTTTTTGGTGTGGGCGCCCCACGCGCAGCATGTAAGCGTTGTGGGGGATTTCAACGGCTGGGATGTTTCGAAAAACAGGATGGAACGGCTTGATACCGGTGTATTTGTCTCTTTCGTGCCGGGCCTTCACGATGGGGACTGTTATAAGTATTCGATTCAAGGCTGCGACGGCAAAACAGTGCTCAAAGCAGATCCGTTCGCCTTTCATGCCGAGGTTTCTCCTGCGACAGCCTCAAAGGTCTGGAGCCTCGAAGGATACTCCTGGCACGATGCGGAATTTCTGCAGCGTCGCTTGGGACAAAATATCCTGAACCGGCCGATGGCCATATACGAAATGCATATCGGATCGTGGCGTAAGCGAGAGGGGTACCGCTTTGCGAATTTGCGCGATGTGGCCGACGAACTTTCCAAATATCTTGTTGAAATGGGCTTTACGCATGTGGAAATCATGCCCGTTATGGAGTATCCGTTCGACGATTCATGGGGATATCAGGTTACCGGCTATTACGCCGTGACAAGTCGATACGGCACGCCGCAAGATTTTATGTATTTTGTAGATACGATGCATGCGAATAATATCGGCGTTATCATGGACTGGGTGCCCGCCCATTTTCCCAAGGATGCGCATGCCCTTGCCCGCTTCGACGGTACATGCCTTTATGAACATCACAACCCGATGCAGGCCGATCACCCGCAATGGGGCACACTGATATTCAACTATGGCCGTCCCGAGGTTGTTAGTTTTCTGGTTTCCAGCGCGATGTATTTTTTTGACGTTTATCACATCGACGGCATTCGCGTTGACGCGGTCACGTCGATGCTCTATTTGGATTATGCCCGTAATCCGGGCGAGTATGTGCCCAACGAGGACGGAGGCAACATTGACAAGTCCGCGGTGGCTTTTCTGCAAAAAATGAATGCCGTGATCTTGACAAGGCATCCAGGCACCTTCACCATCGCGGAGGAATCGACGTCCTATCCGCTGATAACCAAACCGCCCTATGACGGCGGACTGGGTTTTGTCTTCAAGTGGAACATGGGCTTTATGCATGATACACTCAAGTATATGTCGATGGATCCTTTTTTCCGTCATGATCATCATGATAAACTGACATTTTCGATGCACTATGCGTTTACCGAAAACTTCATTCTGCCTTATTCACACGACGAGGTGGTCCACGGCAAAAAATCTCTGCTCAACAAGATGTACGGAACTTATGATGAAAAGTTTGCGTCCCTGCGTGTGCTGCTCGGTTTCATGTATGCGCATCCGGGGAAGAAACTGCTGTTTATGGGAAGCGAGTTCGGACAATTTATCGAATGGGATCATCAGAAGCCGCTCGACTGGTTTCTGCTTCAGTACGAGAAGCACAATCAGATGCGGCAATATGTCAGGGCGCTTAACGCTTTTTATACAGCGCATCCCGCTCTGTATTCGATTGAAGACGACTGGAACGGCTTTACCTGGCTGAATGTTGATAACGCTCTTCAGAGCTCGCTTGGCTTTCTGCGTCGTGGACGACATCAGACAACACCCTGCGTCTGCGCGTTCAACTTCACGCCGGTGCCAGTGGAGCGTTTTGTTGTCGGTTTGCCCCGCGGAGGCGAGTTGCGAGAGACGTTCAGCAGTGACGACAAACAGTTCGGCGGTGGCGGACGACACTCCCCCTGTGCCGTTTCGGCCTTGCGGGAAGAATTTACGGGGCATCCTTTCCGGGCCGTCATCGATCTGCCGCCGCTTTCAGCCGTCTATTTTGACTATTTCGAAAAGGGAGAGGGAATGACCCCATGAACAAAGAACTGCAGAAAATCTTGGCGACCTATGACCAAGAAACGCTTCCGCGGATACTCATGACCGGCGCGGAATGCACGCCGTTTGCCAAGACCGGAGGCCTGGCGGACGTGATCGGAACGTTGGCCAGGGAGCTCAAAATTCTGGGGTTTGATATTCGCCTCGCGCTGCCGTTTCACCGGGTCATCAAGGAACGGTACCGTGAGCAGGTTCGACACATCGTCAGCTTCAGCGTCGATATCGGCTGGCATTCCCGTTACGTGGGCGTGGAACTCTACGACTGGAACGGGATTCCGGTTTACTTTATCGACAATGAACATTACTTCGGCCACGCCATTTACTGCGGCGCCAATTTCGAGGGCGAACAGTACGCCTACTTTTCCCGCGCGGTGATTGACGCGTTGCCGGTCATCGGATTTGAGCCGGAGATCGTCCACGTCAACGATTGGCATACGGCGATGATTCCCATGCTGCTGCGGACCCAATACGACCTGCATCCGCAGGGGAAGTCAAGAACCGTCCTCACTATTCACAACCTTGGTTATCAGGGCCGGTTTGATTTTGGTTACGCGGCGCATCTTCTGGGGTTGGATGATAAATATTTCCACCAGGACTATATCGAGTTTCACGGCGACGCCAATTTCCTGAAAGCCGGCATCGTTTTCTCCGACAAACTGGTTACGGTCAGCCCGACATACGCTCAGGAAATCAGGATGCCGTACTACGGAGAAGGTCTGGACGGTATTCTGCAGACGCGAGCCGATGATCTGATCGGCATCCTTAACGGTATTGACACACAGGCTTTTAATCCGGCAGACGACCCCCTGATTCCTTATCCGTATGACGTTGTGTCTCTGCAGCAAAAAAAGAAAAACAAGAAATCCCTGATTAAAGAACTCGGGCTGGAGATCACTCCGGCGGCGCCCGTTATCGGGATGGTGACGCGGCTGGCCAAACAAAAAGGTATAGACCTGGTTCTTCACGTATTCGACGAAATTATCCACTCCGGCGCGGGTTTTGTCCTCATCGGAACAGGGGAGAGGGAGTATGAGGATTTTTTCCGCGGCATTGCTCACCACACGGGAAACCGCGCGAAAGGCCTGACTCTGTTTGATGACCGGCTGGCTCGCCGGATATACGCCGGCAGCGATTTTTTCCTGATGCCGTCTTTGTTTGAGCCGTGCGGCCTTGCGCAGATGATCGCGCTACGGTATGGAACGCTGCCCATTGTCCGCGCGACGGGCGGGTTGAGGGACACCGTCTGCTCCTACAATGAACACACGAAAGAGGGCAACGGTTTTTCTTTTGACAACTATAACGCGCACGATATGCTTCATACAATCCGCTACGCGCTGAGCATTTACCAGCAAAAATATCGCATGGCATTGTTACGGAAACGGGCCATGAATCAAAACTGGAGCTTTCAAAAAAGCGCCCTGGCGTATGCAAAGCTGTATATCCTGACCTGCGCGCAGCAAACCGCTTGATTTTTATTGACAGGTTATCAATCGTCAAATAAAAAAGCGGCATATTGCGCTGGTATTCCAATTCGACGGGCAAAGGTAGGGCAGTGGAAAACAGAATTTCTGAAATCAAGATGACGATTGAAACAAAATTAAAAAGGCATTACGGGCGCACCTTTGAAGACGCCTCGGACGAGGAAATGTTTCAGGCGGTGGCGCTGAGCATTCGGGACATGATCCTCGAGCAGTGGGCGTATGCCGGCAAGGACGTTAAGACCCTTGGGCGCAGGAGGCTCTGTTACCTGTCCGTCGAATTTCTAATCGGTCGGGCCCTGGTCAATAACATGATCAACCTCGGCGTTCTGGACGACTACCGGGCGGTCATGGCCGAGATCGGCTATCCTTTTGAGAAGCTCGAAGAACAAGAGAACGAAGCGGCTCTCGGCAGCGGCGGGCTCGGGCGGTTGGCTGCCTGCTTCCTGGATTCGCTGTCAACACTGAATCTGCCCGTAACAGGCTACGGTATCCGTTATGAGTACGGCATGTTTTCCCAGCGGATCGTGGACGGTGAACAGACGGAGGTGCCGGACAACTGGATGTGCAAAGGCGATATCTGGGAAGTCGAACGGCGTGAAGAACAGATTGAAGTGCGCTTTGAGGGTATGGCGGAAGAAATCTGGACGGACGAAGGCCTGACCGTTGTGCATAAAAACTTTCAGAAAGTTACCGCGGTGCCTTACGACATGATTGTAACCGGCTATGACAGCCGCCTGCCGGCAAAGCTGCGCCTGTGGCGTGCGGAATATCCGGCCGGTTTTGATTTTCATGCGTTTAACAAGGGCGACTTTGTTTACATGATTCAACAAAAGGAAATTGCCGAATCGATATCCAAAGTGCTGTACCCCAAGGATGACCATATGGCCGGGAGACTCCTGCGCCTGAGACAGTATTACTTTCTCGCCTCCGCGACCATGCAGGACATCGTGCGCGAACATAAGAAGCTCTACGGCAACGCGTGCACCATGCCGGACAAGGTTGTCCTCCAGATCAATGACATTCATCCGGCCCTGGCGATTCCGGAACTGATGCGCATCCTGCTGGACGAAGAGAACCTGGGATGGGACGAAGCTTACCACATCACCAGCCGGGTATTTAATTACACCAACCACACCGTCATGCATGAGGCGCTGGAGTCCTGGCCCGAGCAGTTGTTCAAATCGATGCTGCCGCGCATTTACGCGATTATCTCAGAGATGAATGAGCGCTTCAGCGAGCAACTCAGGAAAAAATTCCCGGAAGACCGGGACAAAGTGTTGCACATGGCCATCATCGCCTATGGGGAAATCCGTATGGCCAACCTGTGCATCGCGGTGTCCAACGCCGTCAATGGCGTCTCTCAGCTGCACGGCCGGATATTGAAAACCCGCACCTTCCGGGATTTCTACGTGATGTTTCCGAAGAAATTCTTTGCCATTACCAACGGTATCACACAGCGGCGCTGGCTGGCGGCGGCCAATCCGGGTCTTTTCGATCTGATCTGCGATCATATCGGAGACACTTTCATCCGTGACTACCGCGAACTTGAGCGGTTGAAACCCCTCACGAATGATCAAAACTTTTTGGCCGATTTCGCACATGTCAAGGCGCAAAACAAGAAGCGCCTTGCCGATCATATATTTCAAAAACAGAAACGAGCCATAGATGCTGCATCCGTCTTTGATGTGCAGGCCAAGCGCCTCCATGAATACAAGCGCCAGCTCCTCAAAGTGCTCCATATTTTGCATTTGTATAATCGCTTCACCGGCGATGATGCTTATTCTCTGCCCCGGCCGGTCACGTTTTTGTTCGCGGCCAAGGCGTCTCCTGTTTACCGGAGAGCCAAAGATATCATCCGTCTCATTTCCGCCACCGCCGCCCTGGTGGAATCGAATCCGCACACAAAGGACAGGATACGGGTTGTTTTTTTGGAGGACTATAATGTGTCCCTGGCCGAGATGCTGATTCCGGCGGCGGACATCAGCGAGCAGATCTCTACGGCGGGATGTGAAGCGTCCGGCACCGGCAACATGAAATTTATGCTCAACGGCGCCGTCACGCTGGGCACCATGGATGGCGCCAATGTGGAGATATTCGAAAAAGTGGGGGCGGACAATATCTTCATCTTCGGCGCCCGGGCAGAGGAGATTGCCCGGATGGAGAATGAAAACTCCTACAACCCGAGGGAGATCTTCGACCGGAATTCGGACGTCCGCGGCGCGGTTGAACGCCTGACGGACGGAACGCTTCCGGGAGTGCCCCCCGAGCGTTTCTCGGACCTCTACCATTCTCTTCTTTTCGGTCATTACGATCGCGCGGATAAATACTTCCTGCTGCATGATTTTGACGCCTATCGTGCTGCCTTTGAAAGTGTAATGACCGCCTACACCGATGGACCCGCCTGGACGAGAAAGGCGGCCATCAACACCGCGAGCGCGGGCTATTTCAGTGTTGACCGGACCATAGAGGAGTACAACCGCCTGATCTGGAATCTGAATTCGATCTGAGCTTCAACAGGGAGATGTATGATGCAGATCAACTACCGCCACGAAATGCTGCACGACTCATCGCTGGATGAATTCCGGAATCCAGTTGGCGCTCTTCCAGCCGGATCGCCGGTCACGATCCGCTTTCGCGCGCGGCTGGAAAACGTGAGTGGGGTTTACCTGTGCCTGTTTCGTAAAGATCATCTTGAAGAGCGCGCCATGCGCCAGTCGGGTGATTACTGGGAAATCAGCATCCAGGCGCCCGCCGTTCCCGATGTTTACTGGTATTATTTTACGATCAATTTCGGCGGCAGGATTTGCTATTATGGCACCCAGGGCAGGCGCACCGGGGGTATCGGCTGTGTGTACAGCAGCCATCCGCCCTCCTATCAGATGACTGTTTATGATGCCGGCTTTACAGCGCCTCGGTGGTTTATCCGGAGCGTAATGTATCAGATCTTTCCCGACCGTTTCCGACGCAGTCAGGACGACACGGCCCGAAAGGGCATCGAGTATCACCGATTGAAGGGACGGACCGTTTATTTTCACGAATCATGGGAGGAAAAGCCGTTTTTTCAACCGCTGCCGGGAGAAAGGGAGTACAATCCCTGCGATTATTTCGGCGGCACGCTGAAGGGCATCGAGGACTCTCTTGAATACTTGAAGACACTGGGTGTGGGCGTTGTGTATCTCAATCCGGTGTTCGAAGCGGCCTCCAATCACCGTTACAACACCGCCGACTATCTGAGCATCGACCCGGTGCTCGGCTCCGAGGCCGATTTTCGGTCACTGTGCCGGCAGGCTGACGCAATGGGCATCCGCATCATCCTCGACGGCGTATTTTCGCATACCGGCACCGACAGCATTTATTTCAACCGGGAAGGAACCTATGAGGTTTTGGGCGCAGCCAACAGCCACAAATCGAAATACTTCCCCTGGTACACGTTTGAACATTACCCCGACAAGTACCGCTGCTGGTGGGGATTTACTTCCCTGCCCGAAGTCAATGAGTTCGAACCAAGCTGGCAGCAGTTCATCATCACCGGCGCCGACAGCGTCATCCAGCACTGGCTGGCGTCCGGTGCCCGCGGTTACCGGCTGGATGTGGCCGATGAACTGCCGGACGAGGTGCTGGCGATGATTTATCGTGTTGCCCGGCAGACGGACCCGGAGGCCGTGCTGCTCGGCGAAGTCTGGGAAGATGCAACCACGAAATACAGCTATGGTGCCCAGCGCCGTTATGCTCTGGGGGGCATGCTCGACTCAGTCACCAACTACCCGCTGCGCCAGGCCCTGATTGGTTTCTTAAACGGCCGGGCCGATGCAGAGGATCTGAAATGCCTGCTGGTGGATCAGGCCGCCAATTATCCCGGGCCCATGTACTATGCGCTTACCAACCTGCTATCCTCTCATGACGTGGAGCGGGTGCGCACCGCTTTAAGCGCGCGCATCGATCCGCACGAGCTTTCCCGTGAGCAGCAGGCCTCGTTCGTCATCAGCGATCTGCAGAACCGGAAAGGATCCCGGCGCCAAAGGCTGGCGGCGATTCTGCAGTTCAGTCTTCCCGGCGTGCCCTGTATCTATTATGGAGATGAAAGAGGCATGCTCGGGTTCCTCGATCCCTTCAATCGGGAGACATTCCGGCAAGCGCCATACGACCTGACGGATCTTTATGCGACATTAGGTCATTTGCGCAACGGGGCGGATGCATTGCAGACAGGTTATGCCGTGTTCTTTGCGCCCGATCCCGACTGCCTTGGTGTGCTGCGCTATGTGACGGGAGGACAAGACGCCCTGGGAGAGGCGGCGCAGGATGGTGTATTTTTTGTCGCCGTCAATCGATCGGATTCTGAAAAGCTCGTGGTTTTCGATTTTCTGAGCCGGAATTCGCTTTTTGCGGCGGAACACCGGAGGCGTCTGCGGCCGCTACTCAACGGCACGGCCGCCTGCCTGTTGACCGGACATCCATATTTGCTGATCGACGGCCTGCTGGAAATCACGCTCGGGGGCCTGGACGCCGTGTGGCTCAAGATTGCCTGAACCGGAAGGCCAACAAGTCGGCAAAAAAATCTACTGGGGGAGAATCATGGGATATCGAGAAACCTATATGTACTGGAAAGATGCTGTCCGGGAAAAACATTTGCTGGACGAGCTGGACGCCATACAGAATGACGACGGACAGATCAAAGAGCGATTTATAGGCGACCTGCCGTTCGGGACGGCCGGATTGCGCGGTGTCTTGGGGGCGGGCACGGCCCGCATGAACCGCTACGTCATCGGGCGGGCAACCCAGGGCCTGGCCGATCATCTGCTTGCCCTCAGGCGGGACGGAATGCGCATGGTTATCGCTTACGACTCCAGGAAGTTTTCCCGGGAGTTTGCCGAAGAGACGGCCTGCGTTTTTGCGGCCAACGGCATTGAGGCTTTTATCTTCAGGGAGTTGACGAGCGTGCCCGAGTTATCTTTTGCCGTACGGCACCTGAAAGCGGACGGCGGCGTCGTGATCACAGCGAGCCACAATCCGGGAGAGTACAATGGGTACAAGGTCTATGCGGCCTATGGCGGGCAGCTCAGCCCGGAAGAGAGCCGGGCCGTGACGGCCTGCATCGAAAAGCTCGATCCCTTCACGGACATTCGGAGAATCAGTTTCAAGGACGGGACTACGTCGGGCCGAATCCGCGAGATCGGCGAGGAAATCGACCGGCTTTATTATGATCGCATGCTTACCCTGTGCGGAACAGAACCCGCCCGTGATCTGAAGGTTGTTTACACCCCGCTGCACGGTGCGGGACTAAGAACCGCGGAAAACGTGTTTCCCGCCGCCGGGATCAGGAATTTCGCTGTCGTCGAAGAACAGAGAAATCCAGACGGCTCGTTTCCGACGGTGAGTTCTCCGAACCCCGAAGACCCGGGTGCGATGAAGATGGCCGTCGAACTGGCCGGCCGCCTGAGCGCAGACATCGCCATCGGCACGGATCCGGACGCGGACCGGATGGGCGCGGCCCTTCGCCAGGCCGACGGAACCTACGCCATGCTTACCGGGAACCAGATCGGCTGCCTGTTGGCTAACTATCTACTAGAAAGGCGCCAGTCCGAAGGCCGTCTCCGTCCGTCGGACTACATTGTCAAGTCTTTTGTCTCCACCGACATGGCCGATGCCATTGCCCGTCATTACGGCATTATGTCGCATACCGTCATGACGGGTTTCCGTTTCATCGCCGAACTCATTGTGAGAAACGAAAAAACAGACGGCGAGTTTCTTTTCGGTTTTGAGGAAAGCTACGGTTTCCTGGCCGGTACATTTGCCCTCGACAAAGATGGTGTGCTGGCGGCGCTGCTGCTGTGTAAGGCAGCGCAGTTCTACCGGGACAGGGGACAGAACCTGCCGGATGTGCTGGAGAACCTCTATCGGACACACGGTTACTACCTGGAGGGCGTGAAGAATATTGCCTTCAAAGGCCTGGATGGCATGGAACGGATGCGGGAGATCATGGCCGGACTGCGCGCAAAGCCGTTTTCCCGCGTCGGCGGCCTGGCTGTGAACGCCACCGAGGACTACCTGGCGCGGACGCGCACGTCAGCCCAGGGGACCGTGTCGGATCTTGAGATTGCCGCCGGTGATGCCATCAAGCTTATCCTGGAGGGGGATTCGTGGATCTGCATCCGGCCGTCCGGGACGGAGCCGAAAATCAAGATCTACTACGCGGCGCGCGCGGACACGCGGGAAACGTCGCAGAGACGCCTTGAAACCATGTCTGCCGCCTTTGAGAAAATGATCTAGCGGCGCACTGCACGCGGGTAACTGGTGCAGGGGCGGATTGGACACAGCCGCGGGATCAGTAGATCGGCGCTACGCCGAATATCAGGTCCTGTCCCATCATTTCGGGTGTCACCAGGACGACGCCTTCTTCGCTGATATGAAACCGCTTGGCGTCCTCAGCCGGATCTTCGCCGATAACGGTGTTGTCCGGAATGTGCGTCCCCTTGTCGATGATCGCGCCGACGATGCGGCAGTTTTTCCCGATGTACACCATGGGCAGAACAACGCTGTCCTTGACCAGGCTCCCCGTTTCAATTCGCGTGGCGTAAAAAATCACCGAACGCTTGACCCGCGCCCCGGCAATGATGCATCCGCCGCTGACCAGTGAATTGATTGCTTCGCCTCTTCGGCCTTCCTCGTCAAAAATAAATTTTGCCGGTGGATGCTGCGTCTGGTATGTCCAGACTGGCCATTTGGAATTATAGAGGTTCAGCTCCGGCTCGATGGCGCAAAGTTCGATATTGGCCTTCCAGTAGGCGTCCAGGGTTCCCACGTCCCGCCAGTAGGCCATTTTGCCCTGCTCATTGCGGTAGGGGTAGGCCATGGCCGTGCTTTTTTGAATAGCGTGCGGGATGATATTTTTACCGAAGTCGTGGGCGGACGTTTCATCCTGGGCGTCTTCGATCAGCGAATCGTAGAGGAAACGGGTTGAAAAGACGTAAATACCCATAGAGGCCAGGGCCGTGTCCGGTTTACCGGGGATGGCCTCCGGATCGGCCGGTTTCTCGGTGAAGCGGCTTATCCGCATGTTTTCATCGACCGACATGACGCCGAAGTCCCGCGCATTCATGCGGGGAACTTCGACGCAGGCCACGGTGATGTCCGCATTCGTATCGACATGCTGCATCAGCATCTTCGTGTAGTCCATAGTGTAAATGTGATCGCCGCCCAGCACCAGAACATACTGAGGTGCATGCCGGTGAATGATGTCAATGTTCTGGTAGAGCGCGTCGGCCGTTCCGCGGTACCATTCTTTGCCCATTCGCTGCTGGGCCGGAATAATTTCCACGAATTCTCCGATTTCGGCGCGCATAAAATTCCAGGCGTGCTGCAGGTGACGGATCAGTGAGTGCGACTTGTACTGCGTCAGCACGCCAATCTGTCGTAGCCCGGAGTTCACACAGTTCGACAGCGTGAAATCGATCATGCGGTATTTGCCGCCGAAGGGGACTGCGGGTTTGGCGCGCCACTTGGTGAGTTCCCCCAGGCGGGACCCCTCGCCACCGGCCAGTATTAGTACCAGCGTTTGTCTCGTAACTTCGGTTGCAATCTTGGTTTTCACATAACCAAAGTAATTCTGCGCGTTCATCTCTTCTTCTTTTGAGTTGTCCATGATTTCTCAACCCTGGCTAAAGTTATTCTGATTAAGAAAAAAGTAAAAAACCCTCAGTTCGGACTTTTTGTTTTCTTTAATGGCCTTCGTAGCTAATTAATAACATTTTTATAAGCGAAGCGTCAATGTGTTACTTCTTAAACTTGGGCTGAAAAGCGAGACTATTCCAGAGGCAGTTTTGACCTTGACTTTCCATTCGCGTAAGAGCATTCAAGGAGCGTACTTCTCCTTGTTATCTCCGTAACCGCATCGACCTGATTCTCTTCATGTATATACGTTTACGCAGGTCGTTATCCGATTTTGCTGCATCCAGCCGACGATGATTTTATATTTGACATCGTGCGAATAAGTGTGGATATTATAAAGTAAATTATGAGTGCCGATAAGGGGGCAAAACGTGGATATTAAAAAGCTACTGATACAGGCGAAAAAGGAAGGACGAACGGCCTTGACGGAGGCGGAAGCCAAACGGGTTTTAAAACTCTATGGGGTTCCCGTTGTGAGCGAGACTGTTGCAGCAACACCGGAGGAAGCGCAAAAGCAGGCGGAGTCATTTGGATTCCCCGTTGTCCTTAAAGGCCTGGGAACGAAATTAACGCATAAAACGGAACGAAATCTTGTCCATCTGAATCTTAAGAATCCCGATGAGGTTATAGCCGCGGCACAGGCCATCGCGCAATCGGCGGACACCGATCTTGAGGGCTACCTTGTATCACCCATGATTAAGGGGCGGCGGGAATTTGTTGCCGGTATGTTTTGTGATCCCCAATTCGGCCCCGTTGTTATGTTTGGTCTTGGTGGTATCTTTACAGAGGCCATGGGTGACGTCGTCTTCCGCGTGGCCCCTTTGGATGAGCATGAGGCGGAATCGATGCTCGATGAACTTCGCGCCGCGCGGCTTCTCGAACCCTTCCGTGGGGATGCGGCCGTTTGTCGGGAAGAGATCATTAAGACCCTCATCGCCCTGTCTCGACTGGCTCTGGACTGGGAGACTATCACGGAAGTGGACATCAATCCATTGCTTGTCGGTTCCGACGGCCATGTAACAGCCGTTGATGCCCTCATTATCCTTGGGGAGAGGCCAGTAGAAATTGCCGCACGGCCACCTGTGGATCCGAGAGAGATCGGCCAGATGTTCAATCCCAAATCAGTAGCCTTTATTGGCGCCTCGGCCCAGCTTGGGAAATGGGGCAACATGCTCATGACCAATGTTCTGGCCGGCGGCTATGAAGGAGATGTCTATCTGGTCAACCCCAAAGCCGAAGAGATTGCCGGACGCAAGGTCTATAAAACAATCATTGATGTCCCCGGACCTGTCGATTTGGCCATCGTGACCGTACCGGCCGTCCAGTCCTTGAAACTTATTCCCGAACTAAAGGCCAAGGGCATCCGGTACATGCTCCTCATCTCGTCGGGATTCGGCGAGGTTGGTCCCGAAGGCCGCGAACTGGAAAAGAAACTGATACGGTCCGCAGCCGAGGCCGGCGTTTCCGTTCTAGGGCCCAATACCATGGGCATTTGCAATCCTCATATTAAATTCTACTGCGTCGGAACACCCTGTTGGCCCAAGGCCGGGTCAATTGGACTCCTGTCCCAATCAGGTAATTTGGGAACCCAACTGATGGCCTTTGCCGAAGCCGAAGGTATTGGCATTCGCTCTTTCTGCGGATCGGGTAATGAAGCCATGATTACCCTCGAGGATTATCTCCGAACCGCCGCCCTCGATGAGGTAACGAAATCCATCATCCTGTATGTGGAAAGCATCAAGGACGGCAAACGGTTCTTCCGGACGGCGCAAAAGGTTTCTCGCAGGAAGCCCGTCGTCCTCCTCAAGGGCGGGCGGACGGCCGCCGGAAGCCGGGCCGCGGCAAGCCACACAGGCGCTCTGGCTTCTAACATCAAGATCCTCAATGCCGCATGCCGTCAGGCCGGAGTCGTTTTGGCGGAACAGCCTATAGATCTCCTCGACCTTTCCGCCGCTTTTTCGTCCTTACCCCTGCCCAAGGGGAGGCGTGTCGCCATTATGACCTTGGGCGGCGGTTGGGGCGTTGTAACGACGGACCTGTGCATCGAGGCCGGCCTGGAAATCCCGCATCTGACATCTGACATGATCGACAAAATTAATCAGATTTTGCCGCCTTTCTGGAGCAAGGAGAATCCTGTTGATCTCGTCGGTGAGATGGGCGCAGAAATACCCGTGAA
>ENA-UOWG01001969-UOWG01001969.1-activated-sludge-metagenome-genome-assembly--contig:-NODE-1969-length-18867-cov-6.039656_pt1 | contig 18867 bp, 14 predicted proteins | sample MGYA00238147_ERZ761563 | MGnify/ENA primary metagenome ERZ761563 (study PRJEB28884, sample SAMN05720216) | anaerobic digester metagenome | isolation source: active sludge of municipal... | reverse complement strand
TGGCAAAAAAGCCGTTTCATACCGTCGTATCGAAGGTATTCCGGATGACTGGGGCACAGCAGTTAACGTGCAGGCTATGGTATTCGGTAACATGGGCGATACATCAGCAACAGGTGTTGCCTTTACACGTAACCCTGCCACAGGTGAAAATCTTTTCTATGGTGAATGGCTTGTAAATGCACAGGGAGAAGACGTTGTTGCAGGTATCCGCACTCCGAGCCCTCTCAATGACGATACAAAAAATGATCAGAACAAACACCTGAAAAGCATGCAGGAAGCAATGTCGAAGACCTATAAGGAGCTTTGCGACATCCGCGATATTCTTGAAAAATCATTCAAGGACATGCTTGATATAGAATTCACAATTCAGGAAGGTGTTCTCTATATGCTTCAGTGCCGCGCTGGTAAAAGAACCGGTACCGCTGCACTTAACATGGCGATGGACATGCTTCATGAAAAACTTATTGATGAGAAAACAGCAGTACTGAGGGTTGACCCTGTTCAGCTTGATGAACTTCTTCACCCTATCTGCAATCCTGCTGTTGAAAGCAAGGTAAAACCTGTCGTTAAAGGTCTTCCTGCCGGTCCTGGTGCTGCAGTTGGTAAGGTTGTATTTACAGCTGAAGATGCAGTTGCATGGGCACGCAAGGGTGAAAAAGTCATTCTTCTCCGCGAAGAAACAAACCCTGAGGACGTTGAAGGTATGCGCGCAGCAGAAGGTATTCTTACAGCACGCGGCGGTATGACTTCACATGCTGCTCTTGTTGCACGCGGATGGGGAAAATGCTGCATCGTTGGTGCAGGCGGTCTCCATGTTGATGTGGCAGGCAAGACTGCAAAGGTTACAGGATCAAGCATCGTACTTAAAGAAGGTGATCTTGTAACTCTCAATGGTACAAAAGGTAACGTTTATTCAGGTGCTCTCGAGCTGATGGATGCTTCAGAAAATCCAAGGTTCCAGGAGTACATGAAGATAGTTGACAAATACAGGAAAATGGGTGTTCGTACAAATGCCGATACTCCTGATGATGCAAAAATTGCACGCGATTTCGGAGCAGAAGGTATTGGTCTCTTCCGTACAGAGCACATGTTCTACGGTAAAGGTTCAGAACAGCCTCTCTTCCTGCTTCGCAAAATGATCCTCAGTGCAAATGAAGGTGAACGCCGTAAGGCTCTCGATGAACTCTTCCATTTTGTGAAGAAGGATATGAAAGCAACTATGGCTGCTATGGACGGACTGCCAGTAACATTCAGGCTTCTCGATCCTCCTCTCCATGAATTTGTTCCACAGAGCCCTGAAAAACAGGCAGAACTTGCCAAAGCTCTTGGCATAAACAAGGAAGATATTGCAAAAAGAGGTGAAGCGCTTCATGAATCAAACCCGATGATGGGTCACCGTGGTGTTCGTCTTGGCATTACATATCCTGAAGTTACTGAGATGCAGGTTCGCTCAATATTCGAAGCTACAATGGAGCTTATTAACGAGAAGAAGAATCCGCATCCTGAAATCATGGTTCCTGTTACCTGCGATGTGTCAGAACTTGATGTAACAAAGAAAGTTGTTGACATGGTTTATGACGAGGTATGCAAGAAACACAAAGTCAGCAAAATTGACTACAAATATGGTACTATGATCGAAATACCACGTGCATGTCTTCTCGCTGACCGTATGGCTAAGAGCGCTGAGTTCTTCTCATTCGGCACAAACGACCTTACACAGATGTCATTCGGATTCAGCCGTGATGATATCGGAGGCTTCCTGCATGACTATCTCGACAAGAAGATGCTCGCTGCTGACCCGTTCCAGACTATCGATCAGGACGGTGTTGGTCAGCTCATCAAGATGTCAGTTGAGAAAGGCCGTGCAACAAGGCCTGAACTTAAGGTTGGTATCTGCGGAGAACAGGGTGGTGATCCCGCTTCAGTTGAGTTCTGCTTCAAAACAGGTCTCACTTATGTAAGCTGCTCTCCATTCAGGGTTCCGATTGCCAGGCTGGCTGCAGCACAGGCTTCAATTAAATTTGGAAAATAATTAGCCTTAAATATGAAAAGGGGCTGTTAAAGGCCCCTTTTTTTTTCCTTATATTAGTCATTTAGAACTGCAGTTAAGCTTTAAAATCTTAAATTTGAAGCAGTCTCAAAACATTAGCAATGATTACATCTGAAGAACTGAAAAAATACGGTATTCATGACGTTACGGAAATTCTCTATAACCCGTCATATAACACACTTTTCGCAGAAGAAACAAAACCCGGACTGAGCCAGCTTGAGAAAGGAATCATAACAAAATCTGGAGCAGTTGCAGTTGATACCGGCATCTTCACGGGAAGATCTCCCAAGGACAAGTATGTTGTTTATGATGAAACAACAAAGGATACAGTATGGTGGAGAAACGAGAAGTCTAAAGTATCTGACAACAAGCCTATTACACAGGAAATATGGAAGCATTGCAGGAATATAACTGTTACTCAGCTGTCGGGCAAAAGACTGTTTGTTGTAGATGCCTACTGTGGCGCAAATGAGAATACAAGACTGAAAGTCAGGTTCTTAACTGAGGTGGCATGGCAAGCTCATTTTGTAAAGAACATGTTCATAAGGCCAGAACAGTCTGAACTTGAAAACTTTAAGCCTGATTTTGTAGTTGTAAATGCATCAAAGGCAACAAACCCCGACTGGAAAGATCAGGGACTCAACTCTGAAAATTTTATAATCTTCAACCTCACCGAACGCATGCTCATAATCGGTGGCACCTGGTATGGAGGTGAAATGAAAAAAGGCATCTTCTGCCTTATGAATTATTACCTGCCTCTGAAAGGCATCGCTTCAATGCATTGCGCTGCGAATGTGGGTAAGAAAGGTGATACTGCAATCTTCTTCGGATTATCAGGTACCGGCAAGACAACACTTTCAACAGATCCTGAAAGGGCACTTATAGGTGATGATGAACACGGCTGGGACGATGATGGCGTATTCAATTTTGAGGGAGGCTGCTATGCCAAGTGCGTAAAGCTAAGCAAAGAAAAGGAGCCGGGTATCTATAATGCAATACGCCGTGACGCACTGCTTGAAAATCTTGTCATACTCGATGACGGCAGCATAGACTTCAACGATACTTCAAAAACTGAAAATACAAGGGTGTCATACCCTATTTATCATATAGAAAATATTGTCAAGCCGGTATCAAAGGCAGGACATGCTACCAAAGTGATTTTTCTCACAGCAGATGCCTTTGGCGTTCTTCCCCCGGTAAGCAGGCTTTCCGAAGAGCAGACTCAATACTACTTTCTGAGCGGTTACACTGCAAAAGTGGCTGGCACTGAAAGAGGAATACTTGAACCTGTCCCTTCATTCTCAACATGTTTCGGAGGAACCTTTCTGATGCTCAATCCACTTGTTTATGCCGAAGAACTGGCAAAGAAGATGAAAGGAAGCAAAGCCCAGGCCTGGCTCGTCAATACAGGCTGGATGGGAGGTTCTTATGGAACCGGTGAAAGAATAGACCTTACCGTAACAAGGAAGATTGTAAATGCAATACTGAACGGTTCGCTTGATAATGCCGAATTCATAAAGATCCCTGTTTTCGGCCTGAGTATCCCAAAACATATTGACGGTGTTAATGACAATATACTGGAACCGGCCAGAACCTGGGAGTCAGAGAAAAAATGGAGAATTGCTGCCACCGACCTTGGACTCAAGTTCAGGAGCAACTTTACAAAATTTGCCGGTAACAAAGGCGCTGATCTGCTTGCAGAACACGGACCTGAAATATAATATATAATTTACTTATATATATAAGTATTTTATATAATAAATAATTTTATCATACCTTTATGAACCTTCTTGCTGTTACTATATCCTTTATTGCTGCCTACCTGCTCGGATCAGTTCCAAATGCAGTCTGGATTGGCAAAAAATTCCACAGTATTGATGTAAGGGAGCATGGAAGCAAAAATGCAGGAGCCACAAATGTAATAAGGGTACTTGGCTGGAAAACAGGCATACCTGTTCTTCTGGCAGACCTTGCCAAAGGCTGGCTGGCAGCGATGATGCCTGTTTTTCTTAATGCTGCTGCACCCGACACCGCATTGCTTAAAAACCTTCAGATTATAGCCGGTATAATTGCAATAACTGGGCATATATTCCCGGTTTTTGTAGGATTCAGGGGCGGAAAAGGAGTTGCCACAATGTTCGGAGTGCTGCTTGCTCTTCAGCCTCTTCTGACGCTTTGCAGTGTTGGCGTATTTCTTTCTGTACTGCTTGTCACGGGAATTGTTTCAGTTTCATCAATGATTGCCGGCATTTCATTTCCTGTATTTCTTTTCAGCATATTCAGCACGCCCTCAGTTTTGTTCAGGATTTTTACCGTTATTGTTGCAGTAGCCTTATTGTTTACACACCGGAAAAATATAGAAAGGCTCTTTAAGGGTGAAGAGAAGAAGCTTTTTACTTTCAGGAAAAAGACACATCAGTAGTTATAATGATTTTTACTATTTTTAGAACAATAATATATTTGACAAGACTAAACATTAAAATATAAACCTTTCAAAATCTGATTATTATGGAAAAAAGCATTAAAGGAACAAAAACAGAAAAAAACCTCCTGAAAGCATTTGCAGGTGAATCACAGGCAAAAAACAGGTATGAATTTGCTGCGAAGGTGGCAAAGGAAGAAGGCTATGAACAGATTGCCGGAATCTTTCTTGAAACAGCTCTCCAGGAACAGCAGCATGCAAAGCGTTTCTTCAAATTCCTTGAAGGCGGGATGCTTGAAATAACAGCTTCATATCCTGCAGGAAAAATAGACACTACAAAAGGCAACCTCCTTGCAGCAGCAGAAGGCGAACATGAAGAGTGGAGCGATCTGTATCCTGCATTTGCTCAGATTGCAGAAGAAGAAGGTTTCAAAACTGTTGCCACTGCATTCAGGGCTATAGCAGCAGCTGAAAAGGGTCATGAAGACCGTTACAGAAAACTTCTTGAGAACGTTATGAAAGACAAGGTGTTCGAAAGAGATGAAAAGGTATTCTGGTATTGCAGGAAATGCGGATATATTCATTTCGGAACCAAACCGCTTAAAAACTGTCCGGCGTGTCTGCATCCCGAAAGCTATTTCGAATTGCTTCCTTCCAATTATTAAAATTAAGGATATTGATTACAGGAGGGTGCCTCAGAAGGGCACCCTTCCTTTTTTTTAAAGAACTAAGAGAGATTCTCAAGAGCCACTTTAATCCGCTTCATTGCTTCAACGAGCAATTCATCCGATGTTGCATAGGATATCCTTATGCACTCAGGTGCGCCGAATGCATCACCTCCAACAGTGGCAACCCTTGCTTTATCAAGCAGATACATTGCAAGTTCCCCTGAATCAGCTATCCTGGTAACACCATCACTTTTGCCGATAAAATAAGAAATGTCAGGCATGACATAGAATGCTCCCTGAGGAACATTGACCTTCAGCCCCCTTATCTCCTTCAGCAGTCCTACAACAAGGTCTCTGCGGCGCAGGAAGGCATCACGCATTATTCTCTGTGATTCACCTGTTCCCTGCAGCGCTGCCAGGGCCGCCCTTTGCGCTATTGAACATACTCCTGAAGTAAACTGTCCCTGTAGTTTGTTACAGGCTTTTGCAAGCCACACCGGAGCCCCTATGTAACCAATCCTCCAGCCTGTCATGGCATAACCCTTCGAGACTCCGTTTACAGTTATAACCCGGTCATAAATAAAACTGAAGGAGGCAAGGCTTACATGTTCTCCTTCGAAAATAATGTGCTCATAAATCTCATCTGAAATAACAAATACTCCTTCATGCTTTTCAATTATCCGTGCAAGCTTCTCCATTTCATCCTTTGAATAGACCATGCCGGTAGGATTTGACGGGGAGTTGAAAATAACAAGCCGTGTCTTTCCTGAAATGGCATTTTCGAGCTGTTCAGGCTTTATTTTGAAATCGTTATCTATTGTAGTTGAGATAATTACAGGCTTTCCACCAGCGAGAATGACCTGATCATAGTAACTTACCCAGTAAGGAGCTAGTATAACAACCTCATCGCCTGGATTCACAATTGACAAGATCACATTAATAAGTGAGTGCTTCCCTCCTGCCGATACAATTACCTGATCGGGTGCATAATCAAGCTTGTTCTCCCTTTTGAATTTAGCCGAGATAGCCTTCCTGAGGTCCTCATAACCCGGCACAGGTGGATATTTGGAATAATTGTCATCTATAGCCTTTTTGGCTGCTTCCTTTATATAGTCAGGAGTGTTGAAATCAGGTTCTCCCAGGCTGAGACTGATTACATCAATTCCCTTAGCCTTAAGTTCCCTGCTCTTCTGATCCATTGCAAGTGTCTGCGATACTGCAAGCGATTTGACCCTGTCTGATACGTATTCCATAATCGGAGTTTGGAGTTTAGTGTTTAAAGTTTAAAAGTAAAAATAATTTCTGGTTTGATAGAATAACTCATTTAATCAGATGTCAAAAGAATGAATTAAGTTTGTAATAGTAATTTACAGGAAATATGGAAATACTTGCAGATATTCTAAAAATAACAATACCTGCCCTGCTCGTCATGCTGATGGCTTGGCTAGTGCTCAGAAACCTTATCAGGAATGACCAGGAAAAGCGTCGCCAGGAAATAATACTTCAGACAAGCAAAACCGTGACTCCCATAAAGTTACAGGCTTATGAAAGGATAGTACTGTTCCTTGAAAGAATATCGCTTGAGTCGATGATTATCCGTGTAAGCAATGCTGAGATGACTGCGGGCCAGCTTCATGGCACACTCCTCAATACTATAAGGAGTGAGTTTGAGCATAATCTTTCCCAGCAGATCTACATGAGCCCTCAGGCCTGGGAAGTTGTTAAAAATGCAAGGTCGTCGATGATCAGGATTATCAACGGCGAAGCAGAAAAAATGCCTGCCAATGCCACAGGACTTATGCTCAGCAGGCAACTTCTTCAGCACGTAATGGACATGGAAAAGGAACCCACCCGGGTTGCAATCGACTACATCAAGGGCGAGATCGGGAGGATGATCTAGATTACATCAACTCCACGCTCCTCTTCACAAAGGCGCTCAGTTCTTCGCCGCGAAGCATATTGTTTGCAAGCAGGGCAAGGTCAACAAGCTGCCTTACAGTCCTGTTTTCAGCACCATAAGATTCAAGGATGTCCTTCCGGGAATTTTCAATGCTCTCAAGTTCTTTGCGCAGCTTTTCAAGATCGTCCTTTTCCATCTGGCTTAATTCCTCTGGCTTCTTTTTGCTATGCTCCTTCTCCATAAACTCAACTTCTTCCTTCAGACGCTTTCTTTCCTTATCATTTGCTGATAGTTCAGCGCCTTTTTCGGCACCAAGGTCTTCGGAAATTTTGTGGATCAGCTTATGATTCGAATTAAGAACAAGGTTATAGCTGTCGGGAAGTTCGCCATAGAAGTTCATTCCTCCGCCCATCTGCGACATATCCTTCATTCTTCTCATGAACTCAGACTGGGTTATTGTTACAGGTGATTCATTTTCATCGAGGTTCTCGAAAGTGACATTATAAAAGTCCTTGCCTTTGGTTTTTACAGTAAATACACTTTTCAGGTCATCCTGCTTTTCAGCCGCAAGCTTTGATTCTCTCGTTTCGTCTTTCTGAATAAGCTTATCGATTATATCTGAATCCACTCTTACAAATCTGCATTCCTTCAATTTTGTTTCAAGATGATTAATAAGATGAACATCGAGCTGACCGTCAAGATTCAGAACGTCATAACCTCTGGCCTTTGCCTTTTCAATATAAGCATACTGGTCAGTCTTGTTAGTTGAATAAAGATAAATAAGCGTCTTATTCTTGTCGGTCTGGTTCTCTTTCACGAGCTTTTCATACTCTTCGTATGTAAAGCACTTATCATCAGTGTTTTTCAGCAAGGCAAACTTTGAAACCTTCTCATAGAATTTTTCTTCTGTTATCATTCCGTATTCAATGAAAAGTTTCAGGTTATCCCATTTCTTTTCAAATTCTTCACGGTTATTTTTGAAAATGTCATTCAGTCTGTCTGCCACCTTTTTGGTGATATGGCTTGAGATCTTTTTGACATTTGAGTCGCTCTGAAGGTAGCTTCTTGAAACATTGAGAGGAATATCAGGTGAATCCAGAACGCCGTGCAGCAGTGTAAGAAATTCAGGTACAATTCCTTCAACAGAATCGGTCACGAATACCTGGTTGGAGTACAGCTGTATCTTGTTCTTCTGAATTTCAATATTGCTCTTGATCTTCGGAAAATAAAGAATACCTGTAAGTTTAAAGGGATAGTCAACATTCAGGTGAATATTGAAAAGAGGTTCATCTCCTGAAGGATACAGCTCCCTGTAAAACTTCTGATAATCCTCATCCTTAAGATCTGAGGGTTTTAATGTCCAGGCAGGTTTTGTATTGTTGATAATCTTATCCTTGCCTGTCTCAACCATTTTTCCGTCCTTCCATTCCTTTTCCTTGCCAAAGGCAATCTCAACAGGCAGGAATTTGCAGTATTTCCTGAGCAACTGTTCAATTTTATCCTCTTCAAGAAAATCCTTCGATTCCTTGTCAATATGCAGGATCACATCCGTGCCCCTGCTTTCCCTTTCGCTGTCTTCAATAGAGTATTCAGGACTGCCGTCACAGGTCCATTTGACAGCTTTGGCACCTTCCTGCCATGATTTCGTAACAACCTCAACCTTGTCGGATACCATGAATGATGAATAGAAACCCAGACCAAAATGACCTATTATTGAATTAGCCTGGTCTTTGTACTTGTCGAGGAAATCATTTGCACTTGAGAAAGCAATCTGATTCAGGTATTTGTCGAGCTCTTCAGCAGTCATTCCAATTCCCTGGTCAGAAACTTTTATTGTTTTCTTTTTCTTATCAAGGCTTACATAAATTGTCGTATTCCCTGCTTCTCCCTTATAATCACCAACTGAAGCCATTGTTTTAAGCTTCTGTGTTGCATCAACAGCGTTTGAAATAAGTTCACGAAGGAAAATCTCATGATCTGAGTAAAGGAATTTCTTGATAATTGGGAAAATGTTCTCTGTTGTAACTCCAATTTTACCGGTTTGCATATCGTTAAGTTTTATGTTATACAAGAATAAACTGCCGACAGAAATCAAAAGCTGTGCCGTAGAGTCAAAACTGACAAATAGTCACAAAAACGGGAGCAAGTAAGCTAAAACAGCTTCGGAAGCATAATCCAGGCAAGCACAGAAAGAAGAATAACCAGTGAACCAAGGCCGATGAGGGAATAAACAGCACTGTTCCTTTTCCGTTTGTAAATTATGCTTTCATATTCACCCTCATGTTTTTTCACGATATTGAGAAGGCGCAGAGCCATGTTTGAATTCTTAGGCATACAGAAATATCCTTCAGCAGGGATTACTTTTTTTATTTCCTCAATCTTATCAGCTGTTCCTATAACTACTACTCCTGTAGAGTTGTTCAGGGCTTTAATCTCGGAAGCCAGCCTTCCGATCATAACAAAATTCTCAGTTGTATCATGAGCTCCAAGCACTGCAATTCTGCAAAAGTCCGGATCTTTCTCTTTCTCAAGGCACTGCATGAATTCATCAACATTCATGAAAGTAGAAACAGTGTATTCTGCAGGTCCGAAGTTATTTTTAATATCCTCCGAGAACCATCTGAAATCGTCGTAACAGATTATATGTGTTTTATGTTTACCTGGCGTCACCTTCTACTGGTATATTAGTTTTTATTTTCTCCCTGTTCCGCGCATCAACATTAAGTTTCAATACCCATCTGCCATTTTCCAGAAAATATGCATCATTTGTATAATGAGGTCCGTAGAACCTTTTCTGATTCTCCAGTTCCGGTGAAAAAGGAACCAGGTGATCGAAGATGACCGAATCATCACCTCCGAACCTCAGTGTCATTGTGGCTTCTGAAGAATACTCAAATAACGCCCTGTATTTAACCGATTCTTCAGCCATGAATGATTTTATCCCAAAAATAATCTTTTCATTCCTGTCAAAGTACAGTGTTTCAATGATTTTTCTTGTTATGTCGGGATTTCCGTAATCAATGCCGAGCAGAATCCAGCATTTCACACCGTTTATTACCTGTGGCATAATGCCATAATATAGAGCGCCATACCAGTTTTCGGAATAATATACTGTATCGCTGCTTATCATTGCAGACTTATATTCTGATGACATCTCATAAATTTTGTCCGGTTGTCCGTCCTTGCTCCTCCTTATAATATATAGGTAGTACCTGCCGGGAGAATTTCTGAGGTTAAGGTTCCATGTAAGTATTTTTATTACTGAATCGGGTGATGTAACCTGTCCGAGAAATTTAACATTGTCAAACCTGTGATTAAATGCTGTATCGGTTCGCGCATAATTTCCAACAATGACTTTAATTGAATCATTTATCCTTATTCTAAGCGAATCGTCTGAAACTACAAGCAGTCTGTCGAAAAGTTTCCCGAGCGTAGCAGAAGCAGAACCGGAATCCGTCTGACCTTTTGCATCAGCAACTGACAGAATTGCACAGGCTGACAGACATATCAGGGTATTGCGGAGCATTCTCTTCCTATTTATCAAGGTCATCAAGGAGATTTATTATTTGCCTGCAGGCTGCTTTAGTCTCCTCTTCTTTTATTATCAGAGGCGGAGCTATCCTGAAAGCATCGCTGCAGAAAAGGAAATAATCAAGAATCAGGCCATAAGCGGGAGCCATTGCAACAGCTTTCTTAACATACTTTTCATCAGTAAGCTGTACAGCAAGCAGAAGGCCTTCTCCCCTGATATTGCGTATAAGCCTGTGTTGCAGTAATTTTCTGAACAAGCCCGATTGCACCCTGCAGTTATCCGTCAGTTTATCATTCACAAGCACCTCAAGTGACGCTAGTCCCGCGGCACAGCATACCGGATGCCCCCCGAAAGTTGTAATGTGTCCCAAAATGGGATTATCAGCAAGTGAAGACATTATTCCTGAAGAAGAAATAAAAGCACCAAGAGGCATACCTCCGCCAAGAGCTTTTGCAAGAAGGATTATATCAGGAATTACATTGAACTTGTTTATGGCAAACAGGTCTCCCGTTCTGCCGAAGCCTGTCTGTATCTCGTCGAATATAAGCAGGCTGCCTGTTTTATCACATTGCTCCCTGACAGCCTGGAGGTAACCGGCATCAGGGTAAATAACGCCACCCTCGGCCTGAACAGGCTCAATTATTACCCCTGCAATATGTTTATCAATCTGGTCAAGCGCTGAAAAGTCATTAAAATCAATCTGATGAATATCAGGCAATAAGGGACGAAAGGCTGACCTGAACTCTTCGCTTCCCTGAACGCTCATCGCCCCGTGTGTACTTCCGTGATAAGCATTCCTGAATGACACTATACCTGTTCTGCCTGTGTGTCGTTTTACAAGTTTCAGGGCACCCTCTACAGCCTCGCTGCCGGAATTCACAAAAAAGACTGAATTAAGGCTTTCAGGCAGAACTCTGGCAAGCATTTCAGCATAGCGCACCTGAGGGCTCTGGATATACTCGCCATAGACCATAAGGTGCATATAGTTATCAGCCTGTGCTTTTACCGCACTCACAATATGAGGATTACAATGCCCTGTATTACTTACGGAAACACCGCTTATAAGATCGAGGTATTTTTTGCCATCGGCGCCATAAAGGTAAACACCTTCAGCTTTAACGATTTCGAGAAGCATCGGAAAAGGCGAAGTCTGCCCCAGGTGTTCAAGAAATAATTGACGGTTTGTAAGCATCTGAAGAAGCTGCGTTATCGGGCCATGACATTGATATCATTCAAAAGAGAATCCCTGAAGGATTTACCGACAGGAATACTTTTTACTGTACCACCGATATTCAGGTCGAGTGTGTTCTCCCTTATAGTCTGAATGTTGCTCTTATTAATTATGAATGATCTGTGAACCCTTATGAAGACACCCGGAGGAAGATAATCTTCAATCGCTTTCATTGTGAAATGGATTGTGAATTTATCATCGCTAGTTGTAAGGGTGACATAATTTTCGAGCGCCTCTATATATATTATATCATTCAGTTTTAGCTTTACAAGAGAAGATCCCTTCTTGATAAATATTTCCTTGTCGCCGGTAGAAACAGGTTCCTTGCGGGAATAATACCTCATAGTTTTGTCAATTGCCTTGCAGAACCTTGAGTAAGTGATTGGTTTAACAAGGTAATCGACAACATTGAAATCGAATGCCCTGGCAGCATAGTTCTCTCCCGATGAGATAATAATTATATTGGGAGGATTTTCAAGGCTCAGGATAAATTCGAATCCGTCCATTTCAGGCATTTCAATATCAAGGAAAAGAAGGTCAATATCCTTTCGTTTTGTAAGGATATTACGTGCTTCAATAGAATCACTGAACGCACCGATAAGGGTAAGGGAAGAAGTTTTTCTTACGAACTCCCCGATTACCTTACAGCTCAATTTATCATCGTCTATTATGATGCAGTTCATTTCACGATCCTTGAAAATTGTCAGTGAGGTAAAAATAATAAATTTTCAGAGATTACATTAATTTAGGAAAAAAGATGAAGAAATATTACAGAAGAGCTTGAAGATTATAAAAACAAAAAGGGGTGTTTTATCACCCCTTTGGCAATCTCAATCAGAATAGATTAAAGACCTTTGTTAAGTGCCGGAGCTGCTTTGAATTTTACAACCTTCTTGGCAGGTACATTGAGTTTAGCGCCTGTACGTGGGTTACGAACTGTTCTTGCGCTTCTCTTTGTTACATTGAATGTGCCAAGGCCCGGGAGCTGTATCCTGTGACCTTTTTTCATAGCTTTTCCAAAAGCTGTAACAAATGAATTGAGGGCTTTACCTGCATCTTTAATAGAAAGACCTGCATCAGCAGCAATTGCATTTACTAATTCTTTTTTTGTCATTGTGTAGAGATTTAAAGTTAGACCAAACTTACTAATTGATTACAAATTTATCTTATTTAAGATACTGTGCAAATAAATTTAGTCGTTTTTCCACAAATAATGCCACTTTTAGGTTAAAACAGCTGTTTTTTTGGATGAACGTAATAAAATACATAAAATATCGCATTCGCTCACCTATAGACAATATCAGAGCATATTGAAGTGTTTTTTTGTTAATAATGTGTTTATAAAGTACATACAGTGCTGATTATCAATGTTTTAAGAAATTTTTTTCAAAAAATTATAAAAAATCAAAAAAAGATTATCTTTGCGGCGGAGAAATGGCAGAGTGGTCGAATGCGGCGGTCTTGAAAACCGTTGTTCTGTATCCACGGGACCGGGGGTTCGAATCCCTCTTTCTCCGCCAAAGCAATCAGATCAATCCCTTCGCAACAGCGAAGGGATTTTTATTTTATTCAAAACCAAGCCAGGCTTGCCTGAGTGAAGGCTTTGAATAAAATAAAAACCAGGCGACAGCCTGGATTGATCTGATTGCTTTGAAGCTCCCCCCTGAGGGATCATGAGCGAAGCGAATAATCCCATGAACTCACCCCCTTCCTCCCGCCGAAGCGGGACAGGCTCTCTCTGCTTCACAAAGAGGGGAGCGTGAATAATGCAAATTCCTCTGAAACATAAGTGTTCTTTTCTATGAAATGAGATCCAAGCCAGGCTTGCCTGAGCGAAGGCTTTGAATAAAATAAAAACCAGGCGACAGCCTGGATTGATCTGATTGCTTTGAAGCTCCCCCCTGAGGGATCATGAGCGAAGCGAATAATCCCATGAACTCACCCCCATACCCTCTCTGTTCAAGTATCACGAAAACTGCACTGACGGACTTGACAACAACTTCGACGGAAACTTCGACTGCACAGATGAAGAGTGCATAGCGACGGCATGAGGAAACCCATTGACTTGTAGGGGTTCACCTTATGATTCTGATACTTGCGTTCAGCTTGTAAGAGATACAGTAACTGGAACACACACAGTCATATACAATGATTCATGCATTGCTGAAGATGGTAATTCATACTATTGTAGTTATCCTGAAGGCAATCCAACAGGAGTTTGTTGCATGAATGGAACATATGCATACTACGATGCTGTAAGTGGCTGGTCATGTGAAGATTCGGCAGAATGTGGATTAACTTCAGATGATTCTGAATTACCTTGTAATTATGATTTTGATTTAAACAGAAATAATTGGTTCTCTAATGTTTATACTGGTGATGAAGATTGGTGTGTCAGTAGAATGCCTAATCTTGTTGATCCATTTACACTTAATGAAAGAAGTGCAGCATGTTGTTTGATGGTAAATGACGGAACTGTTGGTTATTTCACAGAAGATGAAAATGTTTTGATATTTGGAACGTCTTAAAATTAATTTTATATTTTATTCTAATTACTGTGTTGGAGTTCCCTGATTGAGCAAATAGATTATTCTTGCAAGTGCTTTTCCAAAGTCAGAAACTCCTGTTGTTGTATAGACCCATCCGCCTGTTCCACTTGCAGGGTCAGCATTGTTTGTAAATTGCTGATAAATTTCTGTGAAAATGCTTCCTGTTGTTGTTCCTAATCCATATCTTGAAAGCGAATTCTTTATTCTTGCTTTTCCGTTCTGAGAATATGTTGTTGTGGTGCTCACTCCATTTCCGGGCGTTGTATTCTCAAATCTAGTGTATGCAAAATTGTCATAATTGTCTCTTGCCTGCGCCTGTGCCCATAATGGGTCGGTTGGCGAAGTTACAAAATGGAATTCTATATCTATCAATTTTGTTCCGTCATTTAATGTGTAAATATCATTTACTTTTTGTCTTTCTCCTGAGACTCTGTCTATATTTGCCTGGTCTATTGCAACTCCTGTTGTATAATTATATGTGAGCTGATATTCTAGTACTTTTTCTGCTCCTGGTCGTGGAATAAATTTAGTTGTCTTGCCTGCTAATCTGTCTCCCATCATATCAAGCATTATAGTATGTCTGGTTGATATGCTGTCGCCGAATGTTCCTACATATGTATCTGGAGTCTTTACCTTTTCAGGAACCACGTACTCAATCAGTTTTGCAGGTATTCCTGTCAAATTGACTTCTATGAAAGTGGATGTTGCATAATTTTGAACCTGTGCATAATTTGTATCCGCACGATTCTGGAACTCATATGTGAATACTGCTGCATCGCTCCATTTCTGCGAAGTGTTGCTGACTTTTATCTTCGTTGATGGAGTTCCTGTTTCTTCCTTGTAGATGTGCACGTCTCCGTTTGCGTCCGGCGTTACATACTGGACTGAGTTGTCTCCGTTCCATTCTACTTTCTGTGTCAGGTCAGTTATTTTGTCTCCATGGATGTCTCTGACATTTATTATAAAATCATGGACTACTGCATCCTTTGTCATTGTGAGCAATTGCTCGAGGTTTGTTCCGATTGTTGAAATTAGATTGTGAACTAAACTCTGGTAGCCTGTCTTTGTGCATGTGAGTGCATCAGTATAATTCGCGAATGGAATGTTATGCACGTCTGTTTCAGCTTCTGCTACGTTTACTACTCCGCGTCCTTCTGCATCCGTCTCGAATGTTGTTATTCCAGGAGATGAAACGCTTGCGTTTGCAACTACGTTTCCGTTCTGGTCTTTTATCTGTATTGGATGAAGATAACTGTACACGTCGGCGAGCAGAGTCATTAAAACGTTTGATGTTGATGTTCCTATTGTTGCAGTCTGGTCTTTTCCGCCGTGTCCTGCAGCGTCCTTGTCAAGCACTCCGTAGTGCACAAGAAGAGTTTTGTTTGCATCTGTCCAGGAATATTCGAATGCTCCGCTAGTGGTTGTTACCCATGCTGTATCTCCTGCTGCCTTTGAAACATAAACTTTTGTTCCGTCGATTATTGTCTTTCCTGTTTTGCTGCTTGATATCTGTCCGTTTAGAGCATGTGCATAATTCTGGATGATTGCCTGGTCAATCAGTGAATTTACTCCTGATGTGGTGCTTGTTGACTTTATGAGTGTCTGTATGTCTGTTCTTGTAAATGTGAGTGTTCTTTGGTATGTGGCAAATGGAACGTTGTTGATGTCTGTTGCAGCGTTCTCATTAAGTGATGCGTTTCCATTCGCATCAGTGGTCTTTGCAGTTCCGATTCCTGAAACTGATACGTTTGCCGCGTTTTCATCGTACTGGTTCTTGACATGAACATTCTGGACAATGCTGAATGTTTTTCCGTGCGCAGTAATTATGCCTGTTTCATCGTCGTCAACCGCGAAAGTGATTTTTGCAGCCTCAAATCCTGGTGTTTCTTTTACTCCGAATGTTACGCTTGTGACTGCATTATTGTCGTCGAATGAGTATGAAAACTGCTGCGATGCGACGCTGAAAAATGCTGTGTCTGTTGTATTTTCTCTTACAGCATATGCCTGCCAGCCGTCCTTGAATAGTTTTCCTGCAATGTCATTCAGTACGCTGATTGTTGCGATGTGATGATACTGTGCAGGGTCGAGATTGATGGTTGCAGAATTTGCTCCCTTTGTGAAATCCGCAGAAACTGTTTTTGTTACAAGTCCTGCGCCTGTTACTGTAATGTCGAGCGACTTCTGGTCTGCAGGGAGCTTGAAGGATGTCTGTGTACCCACATTTCCTGAAACTATTGTTTTAGTTCCGTCTTTTACTTCAAATCCGCTTCCGTTTCCGATAACATTCAAGAGATATTGCGCGAGCCTGATTGTATCCATCTTGAATTCGCCGTTGTTGAACTGCGTTGCGGTAAATACAGCATTGTCTGTGTACGGCGCGCTCAGTTCATATCTTACCTGCAATCCTGCTTCGTTATCGAATCTTTCAGCAATGCTCTTTATCGGGAACGCTCCTGTTGCAGATGTTCTCTCGTCTAAAACTGCATTGTCAGAAACACGTATTGCTTTTATGGTTGTGTTCGTGTTTGTATTCGAAGAATACTTGACTGTTTTCTGTGTCCATGAGAGTATTTGGTCTATAGTGTGCTTGTTTCCGGGTGTAACAGAAAAAATTTCAGTATAGTTCTCTATATTTGCCAAAGGGTCTGTGAATGTGAATGTGTAAGTGTCGCTCAAGGATGCTCCCTTTGTGGACATTTTGTTTTCTTTGCTTACAATTTGTGCTGCTGCGGCAACAAGTACGAATTGCATGTTGAATTTGTTGCTGTTGTTTATTACCTTGAACACTTTGTGTTCTTGTTTTCCATTATATTCTATCAGCAGTAGTTCAGGCTTTGCGCTGAAGCTCATTTCGCTCTCATGCTCAAGATCGGCCTCGCCAAGCTTTTGGCCTTTTATTGAATACACGACAATTTTTCCTTCAAGATGGTCGTATCCCTTGAAGAGGATCGCTGTCTTTCCGTTCCTTGCAGGATTTCCTGTAATGATAATCTGACTTTTATATGAATCTTCAATTCCTGTAATGTTCTTTAAGATGTAAGCTTTGGGAGAAACAAAAGAGTTGTCATTAATTGTTGTATCTCCAGTGATTGCTATTGTACCTGAAAGATAATTACCAAGATTATCTTTTAGATTAACTGCCACACTGGCAATATATGGGTCATAAATATTTAAGCTTTCTGAATCAGAAGCAATAGATGGATTTTCTTTAGTGAAATTCACAATAACAGGTAAAAAACATATAAGTAAAAATACTAATGAGGTTGTTTTCATATTTGAAGTGTGTCTCAATGTAGAAAGCTGATGCGACGCAGGATTTTAATTGCGGGAAGATGATCGTGTTTGGATACATAAACCATTACAAAAATGTCTTAAGTGCAGGAGCAAAAGCAAAAAGTTTGACAAACAACTTACACACAGCTCTTATAATAAAAGCATAGTCTATGGTACGATACAATTATTTCATAAATTAAATTTCGTAAATAACTTAAAATTAAAGACTAAGCCATGTTAGCTGACGTTTTTATTTCTTGCTTTTACTAATTAGATCATTTGCTTCTGCAAAAGTTGTTAATTCTGAACCACTATATAGGATTACTGTAATCAAAACGACACCTATAATAATTAAAATATTACAGATCAAGTTAATATTACAATTTTTTGTGAAAATAAATATAGAAATTATAATAGGAATTAGGAGGTCTCGTAAATATCTTCCTTGATTTCTTCTGAAATCTAATTCATCATTTTTTGATGTTTTTCTAAGAGTAGCTCGATAAACTGAATTCCATTGTTTCACTTTACATTTAAAAAATAAAAAATGGGTGGATTCATTCTTCAAATCTTCTGTAAAATCTACATCATCTTTGAAATTTTCTTTTGCACTATCCAAACCTATATGAGCGAACCAATCTAGGAATAGCGGTCTTGTTATTCTTTCACTAATTGGATCAATTATCATACGAGAAAGAATATGATTCATTAAGCCCACGGAATAGCATGCGACCAAAATGAATAATGTTGTAAAAAAATCATTTTGTATGAGAATAAGTTTTATGTTGCCTAAAATAATAAACTCGCCGATAATTAAAATACCAGGGAATAGATTATTAATATTTAGCCTTTTCAAAAGTTTAAAAATAGTTCCCATTTTAAAATAATTAGTGGTTTAATTCTTAAAAATTATTGTCAATGTCTAGTCTGTAAATAATTGTAAATTTAAATTATGGGTCTTTTTCACGTTCTTAAAGGCAGATAACTTACTTAAATGTAGGCAAAAAAACAATCATACTATCCATATACTGAAATTACTATTGAATAATAGTCTCTTTAATCAAGCACTTAAAATTTTACATCATACTTCCATCACGTCAGCCACAACTTCAATGTCATTCAACTATCATATTTAAAGTTAATTATGTTCCTATACCTGAATATTACAAATCACATCTTCTATAAAGTTAAAAAGAATATATTGAAATCTGAAGCTGATTCTTATATATCTCTGGCAAAACA
>ENA-UOWG01001967-UOWG01001967.1-activated-sludge-metagenome-genome-assembly--contig:-NODE-1967-length-18888-cov-28.702066_pt1 | contig 18888 bp, 14 predicted proteins | sample MGYA00238147_ERZ761563 | MGnify/ENA primary metagenome ERZ761563 (study PRJEB28884, sample SAMN05720216) | anaerobic digester metagenome | isolation source: active sludge of municipal... | reverse complement strand
GGCTGGGCGCCGCGGCCAAGGACTCGGCCATCAGCCAGGCGCGGGCGCGGATTGCGGCCTCGCTCGCGGCAGGCGGCGCGGCGGTGCCGCCCATCACGGCCAAGCAGCGCAAACTCGTGGTCTGAAGCGCGCGCCGCTGCGTGGCGCCGACCCCGGGTCGACGCAAGGACTGCGCAGGCGCTAGGCGCGCGGCGCGGCTGCCAGCACCCCCTGCTCGGCCAGGGCGCGGAAGCGGCGCACGACGTCCAGATCCGATTCGAGATACGCGCGCTCGCGCAGGCGCCGGGTCAGATCGTCGGGCACGGCGCTGCCCTCCTCCTCGGCGTCATAGGTGAAGCGCAGGAAGAGCCGGCCGGGCTCGGGCTCCTCGATGCGCACCGCCAGCGTGCTCGCCGGCCAGGTGTCGCCCGCCGCCACGCGGGTGAGCGACTCTTGCGGCGCGGTGAGCACCACCGTGTCGCGCACCGTGAAGGGCCCGAAGTGCAGCTCGCGGTCGAGCTCGAGGTGCTCGCCCTGCTCGCGGCGGTCGGTGATGCGTGCACCCTCTAGCCCTTCGATGAAGCGCGCGGGATCCTCGGCGCGCAGCACCAGCCCGCGCCAGAGCTGGGCGCGGTCGAGCTGCACGCCGGGCAGGCGGGGCTCGTTGATCTCGACCAGGTGTTCGAAGACGCGCATGGATCGACTCTAGCCGCTGCGCTTCAGGGCAGGAAGCCCTGGCGCTGCAAGGTGGCGTACAGCGCCGCGGCGCGCTCGCCGTGAAAGTCGGGGTCGTACTTGAGCTTGCTCGTGTAGAACTGAGCCAGAGAACTCACGCCGGCTTCCTCGACGGCGGCGCGCAGACCGGGGTCGCTCATGTAGCGCTGCCAGCCCTTGACCTCGCGCTCGCGAAAGATCTGCTCGACCTCCTCGTCGCTGGGCCGGTGGTAGCGCTCGTCGTGGATCAGGCCGGCCACGGGCAGGCGGTCGCGGCGCGGCGGAGCCTCGTCGGGCCAGCCCACCACCAGGCTGGTGACCGGCATCACGGTCTCGGGCAGTTCCAGAAAGTCGACCAGCTCGCCCGCGCGGTAGAGCGTGGTGCCCATGTAGCAAATGCCCAGCCCGCGCGCCTCGCAGGCGAGCGCGATGTCTTGCGCCAGGATCATCGCGTCGTAGGCCGCCACGTGATAGCCGAGGAAGTCGTTGAAGCCGTCGCGCGCGTCGCGCAGCGCCAGCCAGCGACGGGTGCGGTACCAGTCGGCACAGACGGTCATCACCAGCGGCGCCTGCAGGATCATGTCCTGGCGCGAATGCAGCTCCCACAACCGCTGGCGGCGCTCGGCCGTGCGCGTGAGCACCACGCTCACGGCGTTGAGGTTGCCCGATGACGAGCCGCCCGCGAGCGCCTCGGCGACGATGGCCTCGACCATCGCGGGCTCGATCGGATCGGGCTTGTACTGGCGGATCGAGCGGTGGCGGGCGTAGAGCTCGGTCAGGGGCTGGGAATCGTTCAAGGCAGGGACTCGCGTGCGCGCGGGGCGCGTAGGGATGGGGAGCTAGTGGGAGCGATCGGCCTTGAGCCGGCGCTCCAGCCAAAGGCTGTAACGCGACATGCCGAAGCTCGCGAAGAAGTAGATCGCGGCGATGAACAGGTAGCCCTCGACGAAGAACTCGCGCCACTGCGGGTCGCCGAGCGCCAGGCGCAGGCTGCCGGTGAGGTCGTACATCGACACCACGGTCACCAGCGAGGTGTCCATGAAGGTCGACAGCAGGCTGTTGACGAACGCCGGGATGATCGCCACCAGGGCCTGGGGCAGGATCACGCTCGCCTGCATCTGCCACCAGGTCAGACCCAGTGACTGCGCCGCCAGCGTCTGCCCGCGCGGCAGGGTCTGCAGGCCGCCGCGCACGGTCTCGGCCATGTAGGCGGCCTGGAAGAGCACGATGCCGATGACGATGCGCCAGAACGGATCGATGCGCCAGCCCGCGGGCAGCAGCAGCGGCAGGATGAAGGTCGCCACGAACAGCACGGTGATCAGCGGCACGCCGCGCACGAGTTCGATGTAGGCCACGGACAGCGTCTTGACCAGCGGCAGGCGCGAGCGCCGTCCAAGCGCCAGTGCGATGCCGATCGGCGCCGAGGCCGTCATGCCGATCAGCGTGAGGATCACGGTGAGCGGCAGCCCGCCCCACAGATCGGTGCCCACGCGCGAGAGGCCCGCGAAGCCGCCGAACATCAGCCCGAAGAACAGGGCAAAGGCCAGCGCCCAGCCGGCGGCCAGCCCGCGCGCGCCGCGGCGCGTCCACAGGGCGGGCCAGGCCGTGGCGGCGAGCATGAGCACGATGGCGCCGGTGGCGAGCGCCGGGCGCCACTGCTCTTCGAACGGGTAGCGCCCGAAGAGGATGAGGCGCCACTTCTCGGCCACGAAGCCCCAACAGGCGCCGGCGGCGTCCCGGCACGCTTGGTCGTCGGGCGCGAACACCGCGTCACGCACGCCCCAGCCCAGCGCGCGCGCGGCGATCCATCCCAGCACCGCTGCGCTCATCAGGGTCACGAGCCCCGCGCCCGGCGTGTAGAAGAAACGCGCGCGCAGGCGGGCGAGCAGCGGGGCCGAAGGCGGGGCCAGGGTGCTCATGCGCACCCCCTCATTGCGGCGCCCGCGTCACGCGCGCGTTGACCGCGTTCATGAGCACCGAGATCGCCAGATTGAGCGTGAGGTACACGCCCATGATGATGAGGATGACCTCCAGCGCCTGGCCGTTCTGGTTGATCGAGGTGTTGCCGATCGAGACCAGATCCGGGTAGCCGATGATCACCGCCAGCGAGCTGTTCTTGGTGAGGTTCATGTACTGGCTGGCCAGCGGCGGGATCGCCAGGCGCAGGGCCTGCGGAAAGATCACCGTGCTGATCGACTGCCCCCGCGTCAGCCCCAGCGCCATGGCCGCGTCCCATTGGCCGCGCGGCACGGCCTGCGCACCGGCGCGCACGATCTCGGCGATCGAGGCCGAGGTGAAGAGGCTCAGGCCCAGCCACAGGGCGAGGAACTCGGGCGTGAGCGCCGCGCCCCCCTCGACGCTGAAGCCCTCGAGGTGCGGCACCGACCAGCCGGTGGCGAGCCCCACGGCCACCCAGGCCAGCAGCGCCACGCCCGCGCCCACCGCCAGCGCAGCGGCACTGGCCCCCAGCGTGGTCAGGCGCGCCAGCAGCGCGCGGCGCGCGGCCACGGCCGCGACCGCGCCGGCGGCCAGGCCCGCCACGGCGGCCGCCCAGCCGTGCGCCGGCACGGCGATCTGCAGGCCGGACTTCGAGAGCAGTCCCGCCCCGCCCAGCGAGACGGCGTTGCTCGCGTCGGGCAGCATCTCGGTGATGATCAGATAGATCGCCAGCAGCTGGATGATCAGCGGGATGTTGCGATACACCTCCACGTGCGCCGTGCCCAGGAAGGCCACCAGCGGATGGCGCGACAGGCGCATCAGGCCCACGGTCACGCCGATCACCGTGGCCATCACGATGCCCCCCAGCGCGACGCGCAAGGTGTTGAGCATGCCCACCGCGAAGGCGCGCAGGTAGTCGTCGGCGGCCGAGTAGCGGATCAGGGTCTCGCCGATGTCGAAGCCGGCGCGGTCGGCCAGGAAGCCGAAGCCCGAGCGGATCTGGCGCGCCTCGAGGTTGGCCGTCACGTTCAGCGCCAGTCCGACCCCCAGCGCCACCAGCAGCAGGGCGAGCGTGCCCTGCGTCCACCACTCGCGCCTGCGGCGGGCGCGTTCGCGCGCGCGCCAGGCGGCGTCTCCGGTGGGGGGGGCGAGGTTGCTCATGCGCTGAAAATGAAAGTGGCGGCCGAAGCCGCCACCTGCTGCGGGCGGGCGATTATCGCCGCAAGCCGCCTAGCGCACCGGCGGCGAGTACATCAGGCCGCCCTTGTTCCACAGGTTGTTCACGCCGCGTGGCAGGTTCAGCGGGGTCTTCGGCCCGAGGTTGCGCTCGAAGCTCTCGCCGTAGTTGCCCACCTGCTTGACGATGCGGTAGGCCCACTCCTTGTCCAGGCCCAGCAGCTTGCCGGTGTCCTCGCTCACGCCCAGCAGACGCTGCACGGTCGGGTCCTTGCTGTTGGCCTTCTGCGCGTCGACGTTGGCCTGGCTGAGGCCGTTCTCCTCGGCGTCGAGCATCGCGAAGTGGGTCCAGCGCACGATCTGGAACCACTCGTCGTCGCCGCGCCGCACCGAGGGGCCGAGTGGCTCCTTGCTGATCACGTTGGGCAGGATCACCCAGTCCTCGGGCTTGGGCGCCTTGGTGCGCGCACCGGCCAGGTCGCTCATGTCCGTCGTGTAGACCTGACAGCGCCCCGAGAAGAAGGCCGACTGGATGGCCTCGGCGGTGTCGAACACGACCGTCTTGTACTTCAGGTTGTTGGCGCCGAACCAGTCCGCCACGTTCTTCTCGCTGGTGGTGCCGGCCTGCACGCACACGGTGGCGTTGTTGAACTTCTTGGCGTCGGTGACGTTGAGCTTCTTGGGCACCATGAAGCCCTGGCCGTCGAAGTAGTTGATCCCCGTGAACACCACGCCGAGCGAGGCGTCGCGGGTCAGCGTCCAGGTGCTGTTGCGCGAGAGCACGTCGATCTCGCCCGCCTGCAGGGCCGAGAAGCGTTGCTGCGAATTGAGCGGCACGAACTTCACCTTGGAGGCGTCGCCCAGCACGGCGGCGGCCACGGCGCGGCAGAAGTCCACGTCCAGGCCGGTCCACCTGCCCTGGCTGTCGGCGGCCGAGAATCCCGGCGCCGAGGTGTTGACGCCGCAGGTCACCGAGCCGCGCGCCTTCACGGCGTCGAGTGTCTTGCCGGCGTGCGCGGGGGCGGCCGCGAAGGCCAGTCCCAGCGCCAGCGCGACGGGCGCGAGCGTGTGCTTGATCGACATGTGTTTCCCCCCATGGAATGCCTGGCAGGCGCACCGCCCTCCGCGGGGCGCAAGGGTCCGAGTGTAGCCAAGGCGGGATGCGCCGCCGCGTCCGCGGGGGTCGGGCCGCGGTCCCGTGCCGTGGTGGCCGGTCGTGCCTCGGCCGGGGCGCTGGGGCAGCGCGTCGCTTTTCTGCCGGGGAACGCGGCTCAGACCGCGTCCATCACCCGCACGAGCCGTTCGCGGACCTCGCCCGCGACCTGGGCGAGTTCGGCATTGGCCGTCATCTGCTGCATCACCGCGGGGTCCATGAACTCGACCTGGGTCGCGCCCTCGGCCACCCGCACCACCACGTTGCAGGGCAGGAGCAGCCCGACGGTGGGCTCGGCCGTCAGCGCGCGGTGCGCAAAGGGCGGGTTGCAGGCGCCCAGGATCTTGTAGGGCGGCACGTCCACGCCGAGCTTCTTCTTCATCGTCGCGGCCACGTCGATCTCGGTGAGGATGCCGAAGCCCTCGGCCGCCAGCGCAGCCGTCACCTTGGCGATGGCCTCTTCGAAGCCCAGGGGCGTGGTCTTGCCGAATCCGTAGGCGTTTTGCATGGGGTCCTCGGGTGCGCGTTGCCGCAAGCCGCCAACTCTAGGCGCGCGCGAGCTCCAAGTCTGGGCTGCGCGTCACACGCCTCGCGGGGCAACCTAGCGCGCGCCGCTCGCGGGCGCGGTCCCGGCAGGCGTAGGCCGGGCCAGGGGCGCAGCCTGCGGTGGCGCGGGGCGCGCCGCCTCGGGGGCGGGAGCCGCGCCGGCCCGCGGGGCAAGCAGCGCTTCCGCCGCCGGGAACCAGGGGATGCTCACGCCCTCGCGCGCGGTGCGCGCATTGATCTGCGACAGCGCCGCGCTCTGTACCCGCTCCTCGCGCGGCTCGAACAGCAGGCGCACCACCTGCACCACCTTCTCGGCGGGCACGTCGGCGCGGGTGACGAGCAGGGCGGTTGCCGCGACCGTGGGCACGGCGGCGCGCTGGCCGGGATAGACCCGCGCCGGCAGCGTGAGCGGCACCAGGCCCTGGGCGAGCAGCGCCTCGCTCGCGGGGATGGGAATCCAGCGCACCTTGGTGCGCGCCGCCAGGCGCTGCAACACGGCGGCCGGTGCGTGCACCGTGAAGAACAGCGCGTCGATCTTGCCGGCGGCCAGTTGCTCGGCCGCGGCCTCGGGCGCGAGGTCGGTGGCCTTGAGGCTGGCCGGGTCCACCCCCGCCGCGGCCAGAACCTCGAGCGCGTTGGCGCGGGTGCCCGAGCCCAGCGGCCCCAGGTTCACGCGCTTGCCTGCCAGGTCGCCCACCGCGCCGATGCCGCTGTCCTCGCGCGCGACCAGCTGCACCGCCTCCGGGAACAGGCTGGCCACCGCGCGCAGCTCGCCCTGTGGCGAGCCCACGAAGCGGCCGGTTCCCTGGAAGGCGGCGCGCGCGATGTCGCTTTGCACGAAGGCGAAGTCGGCGCGCCCGGAGGCGAGCTGGCGGATATTCGCCACGCTGCCCTCGGTGAGCTCCAGCTCGAGGGGAAGGTGCGCGGCGTCGGCGCGCGATTGCAGGGCCTTGGCCACCTCGGCGTAGGCGCCGCCCGGGGGCGCGGCGACCAGCGTGAGGAGCACGCCGGCACGCTCGATCCGGCTGCGCGCGGCGCGCGTGGCGTGTTCGAGCTCGGCCAGGACGATGCGCTCGCGCTCGGCGACCGGCAGCTCGCCGGGCTGGCTGGCCAGGGCGCGCAGCTGGGCCAGCGCCTGATCGAGCGGGCTGGCCGGGGACTCGCGATTGAGCACGTCCACGCGCGCGGCCTTGGACGCCGCGGCTGCCGCGGCCTGCTCGACGGTGCCGGCGTCGGCCGCGAGCCGCGCCTCGATCGCTTCGCTCACCTGCAGCGCGGGCACCAGCCCCCACCTGCCGCCATCGTCGATGAACGCCGCCGAGCCGTAGACGCCCAGGATGTCGCCCGCGGTATTGCCCTCCTTGCGCAGGCCGGTGATGCCGCTGGCTCCGGCGCCCAGGAGCTCGGCCAGGGTGGCGACGCTCTGCGCGTCCCACTTGGTGAAGTCGTAGTCGCGCGTGAGCTTGAGCTGCGCGTTGTAGTACACGACCCGGCCGCTGCCCGTGTCGTTGCGGAAGCTGCCCGAGCCCGCGCGGCGCAGCGACTCGATCTGCAGCACGCGGCCGCCCAGGGCCGCGTCGAGCTGCGCCTGCAGCTCCGTTCTCACCTGCACGCCCGCGGGACCGCGCTGGCAGGCCGCAAGCAGCAGCGCCAGTGCCAAGAGCAGCAGCGTGCGCGTCACCAGTTGAACCATGGCAGGAGCAGGAAGGACTGGATCACCAGCGCGTTGGCAAGGTCGATCAGGAAGGCGCCGGTGATGGGCACGAGCAGGAAGGCGAGCGGCGAGTAGCCGAAGCGCGCCGCCACCGACTGCATGTTCGCCACGGCGGTGGCGGTGGAGCCCATCGCGAAGCCCATCTGCCCGGTGGCGAGCAACGCGGCGTCGTAGTTGCGGCCCATCACCGGGAAGGTCAGGTAGACGGCGTAGAGCACCATGCACACGGTCTGGATGGCGAGGATCGCGGCGATCGGCCCGGCCAGGTCGAGCAGCTCGGCAAGCTTGAGCGTCATGATCACCATCGCCAGGAAGAGCGACAGCGCGAGCCCTCCCAACAGCTCGACTGTGCGGTCGTCGACCTGGTAGAGCCGGCTGAACGAGAGCACGTTGCGGATCACCACGCCCACCAGCAGGGCCCAGATGAAGCTCGGCAGGGTGATCGGGCCCTTGCCCAGCCACTCGTAGAGCGCCAGGCCCACCGCCATCGCGCCGAAGGCCAGCAGCAGCGTGACCACGAAGCTGCGCTGGGTGAGCCGGGCGGGCAGCGTCTCGGGGCTCTCGGTCGGGTGATCCGCGTCGACTGCCGGCTTGAGGCCGTGGCGGCGGATCAGCCAGCCGCCCAGCGGCCCGCCCGCGAAGCCGCCGATCAGCAGGCCGAAGGTGGCGGAGGCCAGCGCGAGCTCGGTCACGCCGCTGATGGCGCGCTCCTCGGCGAACTTGGCGGCCCAGGCCGCACCCGTGCCGTGCCCGCCGGACAGGGTGATGGAACCCGCGATCAGGCCGTGCACCGGCGGCAGGTCGAAGGCCAGCGCCGCCGCCACGCCCACCACGTTTTGCATCACCAGCGCACCCACCACCAGGGCGAGGAAGAGCAACAGCGGCTTGCCGCCCTGCTTGAGTTGGCGCGCGTCGGCCGTCAGGCCCACGGTGGTGAAGAACAGGATGTTGAGCGGCGAGAGCAGCGACTGGTCGAAGCTGAGCTTCGCCAGACCGAAGCCATTGACCGCCGTGACCGCGATGGCTCCGAGCACGCCGCCGACCACGGCGGCCGGGATCGAGTAGCTCGACAGGAAGCGCACGCGGTCGATCAGCGCCTGTCCGATCACCAGCAGCGCCGCGGCCGCCGCCAGCGTGAAGTAGACATCGAGCTTGAGCTCCATGTCCGGCAGGATGCCAGCGCCGCGCGCGAAACGCCAATCAAAGCGGCACGGTCTCGAGCGGCCAGGGAGGCTCGGGCGCGAGGGCGGCGCGCAACAAGCGCTGCACGTCGGCATCGAAGCGGCGCGGCGCGCTCGCCAGCAGCTCTGCGGCGGCCAGCGGCGAGCGCACGCTGCCGAGGTGGCACCAGGCGTCGAACACGTGCCAGTCCTCGCGGCCGCTCGCGGCGTCGCGCTCCACGAGCGCGAGCGCGCCCGGGTGCGGCCAGGGGGCGAGCTGCAGGTCGGCGAGCGCGGCCCGCACCTGCGCTGCGTGCTCGGCGCGCGACACGGCGCCCACGCATGCGCCCTGGCAGCGCATCAGCTGGCGGGCGAAGCAGGGCTTGTCGGGCGCATCGCCGCGGCGCACGCGCTCCAGCCCGAGCGCGCGCAGGCACAGGCCCTGTTCCCGGGCACGCGCGACCAGGGCGCTGCGCGCGCTGGCGCGGCTCGACCACGGCCCGTAGCGGCCGGGCAGGTCGCTCGGATCGGCCCCGGCGACGGCGGCAAACTCGGCGACGCCGGCCTCGTCGATGCGCAGCATCGTGGCGGCAGCGCTGCGGCGCAGACGCAGGTTGTGGGCGGGCAGGCGCGTCTTGATCAGCTCGGCCTCGCGCAGCAGCGCGCCGAATTCGCCGGCGGTCTGCTCCCACTCGAGCCGGCGCACCTCCTGCGCGAGCTGCTGCTCGCGCGGCTGGCGGTGGTCCTCGGCGAAGTGCGCCGCCACGCGGGAGCGCAGATCCACGCTCTTGCCGATGTAGATCGGGTGCTGGTTGAGGCCGTACATGAGGTAGACGCCCGGCGCGCGCGGCAGTGCGTCGATCGCGTCGGCAGGCAGGTGCGCGGGCGTGGAAGGGTGCTTGAGCAGGGTGCTCACGGCCTGCTCCACCTCGCCGCGCGGCAGGCGCTCGTAGAGCCGCTGCACGAAACGCAGGGTGATGCGCGCATCGCCCAGAGCGCGGTGGCGGTCGGCCACCGGCAGGTTCCAGCGCTCGATCAGCGCATCGAGCGAGTGCGAGCCGCGGTCGGGCTGCAGATGCCGCGACAGGCGCACCGTGCACAGCGTGCGGGCAGTGAAGTCGATGCCCGCACGGGCGAACTCGGCGCGCAGGAAGCCGTAGTCGAAGCGCGCGTTGTGGGCCACGAACACCGCGCCGGCGAGCCGCTCGGCGATCTCGGGCGCGAGGCGCTCGAAGGGTGGGGCGTCGCGCACCATCTCGTTGCTGATCCCCGTGAGCCACTGGATGTCGGCGGGGATGAGGCAGCCGGGGTTGACCAGGCTCGCCCACTCGCTGATGCGCTCGCCCTCGGGGCCGGTCTCGACCAGCACGATCCCGACCTCGGTCACACGGGCCCGCGCCGGGCTGGCGCCGGTGGTCTCGAGGTCGACGAAGGCTACGCGCGGCGCGAACATCGAGCTAGCTTAGCGAGGCGGGTCGCTTGTCGCCCACGCCCGGCGGGCGCTACGCTGGCTGCCCGACACACGTCCGCCCTGCCCGCCATCGTGAAGTACAAGGACTACTACGCCATCCTCGGTCTCGAACGCTCGGCGAGCGAGGACGAGATCAAGAAAGCCTACCGCCGCCTGGCGCGCAAGTACCACCCGGACGTATCGAAAGAGAAGGACGCCGAGGAGAAGTTCAAGGACGTCAACGAGGCCTATCAGACCTTGTCCGACGCGGCCAAGCGCAAGGCCTACGACCAGCTCGGCCAACGCCGCCCGGGCGAGGACTTCCAGCCTCCCCCCGACTGGGGCAGTCAGTTCGGCGGCGGGGCGGGCGGCTTTGGCGGCTTCGGAGGTGGCGGCGGGCGCTTCGACGACGTCGATCTGGCGGATCTGTTCGCGCAGTTCGGCGGCGCAGCAGGCATGGGCGGCGGTCGCGGCCGCGTGCGGCCGCGCGCCGGCCAGGACGTCGAAGTGGTGGCCGAGATCACGCTGGAGCAGGCGGCCTTCGGCACCGAGCTCCAGTTGACCCTTTCCGAGCCCGAGGTTCAGGACGACGGCCGCGTGCTCCGCGTGCCGCGCACCCTGCAGGTCAAGGTGCCGGCCGGCAGCGTTGCCGGGCAGCGCCTGCGGCTCGCGGGCAAGGGCGGCCCCGGTGCGCACGGCGGGCCGCCGGGCGACCTCTACGTGGATCTGCGCCTGCGCGAGCACGGCCGCTATCGCGTGGAGGGCCGCGACCTGTATCTGGACCTGCCGATCGCTCCCTGGGAAGCGGTGCTCGGCGCCGAGATCGAAGTGCCGACGCTCGACGGGCGCGTGACCGTCAAGGTGCGGCCCGGCATGCGCGCCGGCCAGAAGATGCGCCTGACCGGCAAGGGACTGCCCAGCCGCAAGGGCGAGCCGGGCGACCTGTATCTCGTGCTCACCATCGTCGCGCCCTCGGTGGTCGGCGAACGCGAACGCGAGCTCTATCGTGAACTTGCCGCGGCGAGCAATTTCAACCCGCGCGCCAACCTCAGCTAAGGAGCCGGCGATGAATCCCGTCAGCCCCCAGGTGCTGGATGCCGACACGCCGCTGGCCCTGGACGAACTGGTCACCGCGTCGGGCCTGCCGCGCGAGGTGGTGGTGGAGCTCATCGAGTGGGGTGCGTTCGAGCCCCTGCCCGGTCAGGCCACCGTGTTCCGCTCGGTGACCCTGGTGGCCGCGCGCCGTGCGGCGCGCCTGCGCCAGACCTTCCTGCTCGATACCTCGGGGCTCGCGCTGGCGCTGGCCTACCTCGACCGCATCGACCGGCTCGAGGCCCGCGTGCGCGAGCTCGAGTGCTCGGCGCCGCGCTAGCCGCGTCGCCCTTCAAACCCCCGCCCCACGCCCGCTCTCCGAAGGAAACCCGCATGAAATTCGTCCGCTACGGCGCCCCTGGGCGCGAGAAGCCCGGGGTGCTCGATCGCGAGGGGCGCATCCGCTCGCTCGTGGGCGTGGTGCGCGACATCGACGCCGGCGCGTACTCGCGCGAGGGCCAGCGCCGCCTGCGCGAGCTCAAGCTCGAGGACCTGCCGCTGGTGCGCAGCAAGCCGCGCCTGGGCGTGCCCTTCGTGGGCATCGGCAAGTTCATCGGCATCGGCCTCAACTACCGCGATCACGCGCAAGAGGCCGGCATGCCCATCCCCACCGAGCCGGTGGTGTTCAACAAGTGGACGAGTTGTATCACCGGGCCGAACGACGACATCGTTCAGCCGCCGCACTCCACCAAGCTCGACTGGGAGGTCGAGCTCGGCGTGGTGATCGGTCGCGCGGCGCGCTACGTGCCCGAGGCCGATGCCCTCAAGCACGTGGCGGGCTACTGCGTGGTCAACGACGTGTCGGAGCGCAACTTCCAGCTCGAGCGCGGCTCGCAGTGGGACAAGGGCAAGGGCTGCGACAGCTTCGGACCCCTGGGCCCCTGGCTGGTCACCGCCGACGAGGTGCCCGACCCCCAGGCGCTCGACCTGTGGCTCGACGTCAACGGCAAGCGCATGCAGACGGGCAGCACGCGCGCCATGGTCTTTGGCGTGCGCGAGCTGGTGAGCTACCTCTCGCGCTTCATGAGCCTGCTGCCGGGCGACATCATCACCACCGGCACCCCGCCGGGGGTGGCGATGGGCATGAAGCCGCCGCGCTGGCTGGTGCCGGGCGACGTGGTGAGCCTGGGCATCGCCGGCCTGGGCGAGCAAAAGAGCCGCGTGGTCGCCGCCTGACGCGGCGCAGCCCCCGCGGGCCGGCATACTCAGGGCCGCACGCGGGCGCGATCCGTCCGCAGCCCACCAGGAGAACCCCATGGATGCAGCCGCGCAGGCCCACAAGGCAGAGCGGATCGAGGCCGTGGTGGCGCAGTCGCAGTCGCGCCGCCCCGCTGCCGAACACGAACGCGTCGCGCTCTTCGTGCGCGAATTCCTGCGGCGCGCCGACCCCGAGGATCTGGCCGCGCGGGGCGTCGACGAACTCGGCGGCGCGGCGCTGTCGGCGCTGGACTTTGCCGGCGAGCGCGTCCCCGGCGCGCCCAAGCTGCGCGTGTTCAACCCTTCCGTCGCCGAGCACGGCTGGCAGTCGCGCCATACCGTCGTCGAGATCGTCAACGACGACATGCCCTTCCTGGTCGACTCGGTGATCATGGAGATCAACCGCCAGGGCCTGAGGCTGCACCTCATCCTGCACCCTCTGTTCGACGTCAAGCGCGACGCTCGCGGCGCGCTCGCGGCCCTGGCGCCGCGCGGCGAATCGGGCGGCGCGCACGAGTCGGTGATGCACATCGAGGTCGATCGGGTGCTCGATCCGGCGGCGCGCGAGGCGCTGGCCTCCGGCCTCACGAAGGCGCTGCGCGACGTGCGCGCCGCGGTGAACGACTGGCCGGCGATGCGCGCCCGCCTGACCGAGGCCGCCGCCGAACTCGAAGCCGGCGCCCCTGCGGGAGCCGCGCGCGACGAGGCGCTCGCCTTCCTGCGCTGGCTGTCGGACAACCACTTCGTGCTGCTCGGCTACCGCCGCCACCGCCTCGTCGAGGAGGGCGGGCGCGACTGGCTGCACCTCGACCCCGGCTCCGACCTGGGCGTGCTGCGGGTCACCGCCGAGACCGCGCCGGCCACCGCGCTGCCGCGCCAGGCGCATGCCATGGCGCACTCGGCCGAGCCGCTGGTGATCAGCAAGGCCAACGCGCGCGCCACCGTGCACCGGCCGGGCTACGTGGACTACATCGGCATCAAGCGCTTCGACGCCGCGGGCCGGGTGGCGGGCGAGCACCGCTTCCTGGGCCTGTTCACCTCCAGCGCCTACAGCGAGCGCGCCGCCGAGATCCCCCTGGTGCGCGGCAAGGTCGCGGCGGTGCTCGAGCGCGCGGGGCTCGCCCCCGGCAGCCACCTCGCCAAGGCCGCGGCGCACATCCTCGAGACCTACCCGCGCGACGAGCTGTTCCAGATCGAGGAGGACGCCCTCTACGACACGACCATGGGCATCCTGTCGCTGGGCGAGCGGCAGAGGCTGCGGCTGTTCGTGCGTCGCGACCCCTTCGACCGCTTCGCCTCGTGCCTGATCTACGTGCCGCGCGACGCCTACGACACCGAGCTGCGGGTCAAGTTCCAGAAGATCCTGGCGGCGGCCTACGAGGGCAGCGCCGCGGACTTCGACGTCTATCTCACCGACGCGCCGCTGGCGCGCATCCACGTGCTGGTGCGCACCGACGCCGAGCGCGTGCCCGAGGTCAACCTGGCGGCGCTCGAAGGGCAGCTCGCCGAAGCCGCGAGCCGCTGGATCGACCGCCTGCGCGACGAACTCGTGGACCGCGAGGGCGAGGCACGCGCCGTGGCGCTGCTGCGTCGCTGGGGCGCGGCCTTCCCGGCCGCCTACCGCGACCAGGAGCCGGTGAGCGTGGCGCTGGCCGACCTGCGCAAGATCGAGACTCTCGCCGTCGGCGGCGGCCTCGCGCTGGCGCTGTACCGGCCGCTGCAGCGCCGTCCCGGCGCGATCGGCTTCAAGATCTTTCACGCGGCCCAGCCCGTGGCCCTGTCGGACTCGCTGCCGATGCTCGAGAAGATGGGCGTTCGCGTGCTCGAGGAGCACGCCTACCGGCTCGAGGCCGACGGCGAAGTGGTGTGGATCCACGACTTCCTGCTGCAGACGGGCTCGGACCTGATCGACGTCGAGGCGGTGGCGCCGCTGTTCGAGCAGGTCTACGCGCAGATGATGCGCGGCGAGGCCGAGGTCGACGGATTCAATCGCCTGGTGCTGGGCGCTGGCCTGGGCGCGCAGGAGATCGGCTGGCTGCGCGCCTACGCGAAGTACATGAGGCAGGCACGCTTCGACCTCAGCCAGAGCTTCATCGAGGCGACGCTGGCCGCGCACCCGGCGGTGGCGCGCCAGCTCGCGCACCTGTTCCGCCTGCGCTTCGAGCCCGAGGCGCACGACGCCGGCGCCGCGGCCACCCAGGTCAGGGCGATCGAGCAGGCGCTCGAGAAGGTCGCGAACCTCAACGAGGATCGCGTCCTGCGGCAACTGCTGGCGCTGGTGCAGGCGACGCTGCGCACCAACGCCTTCCGGGGCCGCTCGCACCTGTCGTTCAAGTTCGACTCGGCCAAGGTGCCGGGCCTGCCCGAGCCGCGGCCGTGGGTCGAGGTCTTCGTGAGCTCGCCGCGCTTCGAGGGCATCCATCTGCGGGGCGGCAAGGTCGCCCGCGGCGGACTGCGCTGGTCCGACCGGCCCGAGGACTTCCGCACCGAGGTGCTGGGGCTGGTCAAGGCACAGATGGTGAAGAACACGGTGATCGTGCCGGTCGGCTCCAAGGGCGGCTTCGTGCTCAAGAAGGCGCCGCCGGCCACCGATCGCGAGGCCTTCATGAAGGAAGGCGTGGCCTGCTACCAGGACTACCTGCGCGGGCTGCTCGACCTGACCGACAACCTGGTCGCCGGCAAGGTGGTCGCGCCCGAGCGCGTGGTGCGGCACGACGGCGACGATCCCTACCTGGTGGTCGCCGCCGACAAGGGCACGGCCACCTTCTCGGACTACGCCAATGCCGTGAGCCGCGAGTACGGCTACTGGCTCGACGACGCCTTCGCCTCGGGGGGCAGCGCCGGCTACGACCACAAGAAGATGGGCATCACCGCGCGCGGCGCGTGGGAGGCGGTGAAGCGCCACTTCCGCGAACTGGGGCGCGACATCCAGTCCGAGCCCTTCAGCGTGGCGGGCATCGGCGACATGAGCGGCGACGTGTTCGGCAACGGCATGCTGCTGTCGCGCCACACCCGCCTGATCGCGGCCTTCGACCACCGCCACATCTTCCTCGACCCCGCGCCCGACGCGGCCGCGAGCTTTGCCGAGCGCGAGCGCCTGTTCGCTCTACCGCGCTCCTCGTGGGCCGACTACGACGCCAAGCTCATCTCCGAGGGCGGCGGGATCTGGGCGCGCTCCGAGAAGAGCATCCCGGTGTCGCCCCAGGTCGCCGCGGTGCTGGGCATCGAGCCCGGGCGGCTCGCGCCCACCGAGCTCATCTCGGCGATCCTCAAGGCGCCGGTGGACCTGCTCTACAACGGCGGCATCGGCACCTACGTCAAGGCCAGCAGCGAGACCCACGCCGAGGTCGGTGACCGCGCCAACGACGCGCTGCGCGTCAACGGCGGCGAGCTGCGCTGCAAGGTGGTGGGCGAAGGCGGCAACCTGGGCTTCACGCAACGCGGGCGCATCGAGTTCGCGCTGGCGGGCGGGCGCGTCAACACCGATGCGATCGACAATTCCGCCGGCGTGGACACCAGCGACCACGAGGTCAACATCAAGATCCTGCTCGGCCAGGCGGTGGCCGCGGGCGAGATGGACGAGGCGCAGCGCAACCAGGTGCTGGCCGGCATGACCGACGAGGTGGCGGCCCTGGTCTTGCGCGACAACATCTTCCAGACCCAGGTGCTGTCGGTCGGCGGACGCGTCGCGCCGCGCATGCTCGAGGGGCAGGCGCGCTTCCTGCGCTTCCTCGAGCGCCAGGGCCGGCTCAACCGGGCCATCGAGGCCCTGCCCAGCGACGAGGAACTCGCCGAGCGACGTGCCGCGGGCCTCGGGTTCACCAGCCCCGAGCGCGCCGTGCTGCTCGCCTACGCCAAGATCTGGCTGCGCGGCGAGCTGCTGGCCTCGGACCTGCCCGAGGATCCGTGGGTGGCCACCGCCCTCGAGCGCTACTTCCCGGCACCGCTGCGTGCCACCCAGGCCGCGCGCATGGCGAGCCACCCGCTGCGGCGCGAGATCGTCGTCACCCACGTGCTCAACAGCATGATCAATCGCGTGGGCCCGGGCTTCGTGCACGGTCTGACCGAGAGCACCGGCGCGACCGCGGCGCAGGTGGTGCGCGCCTACCTGCTCACGCGCGAGGTCTTCGGCTTCGTGCCGGCCTGGGAGGCGATCGAGGCACTCGACAACCGCGTGCCCGACGCGGTGCAGGCCGCGATGCTCGTGGAGCTGGGCCGCCTCACGCTGCGTGCCACGGCCTGGTTCCTGCGCAGCGCGCGGCTGGCCGCGCCGATCCCCCAGACGGTGGCGGCGTTCCGGCCCGCGGCCGAGTCCTTGCTGGGCCAGGCCGGCGCGAGCCCGCAGGCCGAGCGCTGGGAGCAGCAGGGGGTGCCCCGCGATCTGGCGCGGCGCGTGGCGGCTGCCGAGTCGGCCTACGCCGCGCTCGACATTGCCGAGATCGCGGCTGCGAGCGCCCGGCCGGTGGACATGGTGGCCGGGACTCACGCGGCGCTCGATGCGCGGCTGGGACTGGCCAAGCTGCGCGCGCTGGTCAGCGCCCTGCCCTCGGACGGGCACTGGCAGGCGATGGCACGCAGCGCCGCGGCCGACGAGTTGGCGGCGGTGACGCGCGCGCTCACCGCGCAGGCCGTGCCCCTGGGTGGCGACGCGGCCGGCGCGCTGGCGGCGTGGGAGAAGGCGCACGAGGCGGCGTGGTCGCGCGCCCGCCGCGTGCTGGAGGAACTGGCCGAGGCCAAGAGCGCCGACCTGGCGATGATCTCGGTGGCCTTGCGCGAGCTGCGCAACCTGGCGTGACGCGCGCCGCGCGCGGGGCGGGCCTATGATCGGGCCCGTTCCCGCGTCGCGCCCGCGCCGCGCCTGACCCTCGCACTGCCCGCATCCCGTGAGTCTCGTCACCCAGCTGCTGCTCATCCTCGCGCTCGTCATGACGAGCGCGTTCTTCTCGGTGGCCGAGATCGCGCTCGCCTCGGCGCGCAAGCTGCGCCTGCGCCAGATGGCCGAGGACGGCGACGCCCGCGCCGAGCGCGTGCTCGAGCTGCAGGATCAGCCGGGCCACTTCTTCACCGTGGTGCAGATCGGCCTCAATGCCGTGGCCATCCTGGGCGGCATCGTGGGCGAGTCGGCCTTCTCGCCGGCCTTCGAGCAGCTGTTCGCGCTGATGGCCACGCCGGCCCTGGCGCGGACCCTGGGCTTCGCGGCCTCGTTCCTGCTGGTCACGTCGCTGTTCGTGCTCTTCGCCGACCTCATCCCCAAGCGGCTGGCGCTGGCCGCGCCCGAGCAGATCGCGGTGCGCATCGTGGCCCCGATGCGGCTGCTGGTGCTGCTCTTCCTGCCGCTGGTGTGGCTGTTCAACAGCCTCTCGACGCTGATCCTCAAGGCCAGCGGCCTGCCCACGCGGCGCGACGAGGAGATCACCACCGAGGACATCAGCGCCATGGTCGACGCCGGCACCCAGGCGGGCGTGCTGCACAAGCAGGAGCAGGCGGTGATCGAGAACGTGTTCGAGCTCGAGAGCCGCACCGTGCCCAGTTCCATGACCCACCGCGACAGCATCGTCTACCTGATGCTCGACGAGTCCGAGGCCGACATCAAGCGCAAGATCGCCGATCAGCCGCACACCAAGTTCCCGGTGTGCCGCGACACGGTCGACGAGGTCGTGGGCTACGTCGACGCCAAGGACCTGCTGCGGCGCGCGCTCGAGGACAAGCGCATCGCGCTCACCGAGCCCGGCCTGGTCAAGGCGGCGCTGTTCGTGCCCGACACCCTGAGCCTGGCCGAGGTGCTCGAGGCGTTCAAGCGTGCGCGCGAGGACTTCGCGCTGATCCTCAACGAGTACGCGATGGTGGTGGGCCTGGTGACCATCAACGACGTGATGAGCACGGTGATGGGCGAGCTCGTGCAGCCGCAGGAAGACCAGATCGTGCGGCGCGACGCCGACTCCTGGCTGGTGGACGGGATCACCTCGATCACCGACGTGCGCCGCGTGCTCGAGATCGACGAGTTTCCGGACGAGGACAACTACGAGACCCTGGGCGGCTTCCTGATGTACCGGCTGCGCAAGATCCCCAAGCGCACCGACTGCGTGAGCTGGGCAGGCTACAAGTTCGAGGTGGTCGACATCGACAACCACAAGATCGACCAGGTGCTGGTCACCCGCCTGCCCCCCGAGCCGGTGGCGGGCTAGTCCGGCGCCGCCTGCCGATGCTCGACCCCCTGCTGCTCGAGCTGCCCGGGCACATCGACACGCGACGCCTGCACCTGCGGGTGCCGCGTGCCGGCGACGGGGCGGCGCTGTACGCCGCCATCGTCGAGTCCTTGCCCGAGCTGCGCCGCTTCCTGGCCTCGCTGCCCTGGGTGGCGGCCGAGCCGTCGCCCGAGGCGTCCGAAGCCTGGTGCCGCAACGCGGCCGCGAACTTCCTGGCGCGGCGCGACCTGCCCTTCCTGATGTTCGAGCGCGAGAGCGGCGCCCTGGTCGGCGCCACCGGCCTGCACCGCACGGTGTGGGAGACGCCGCGCACCGAGATCGGCTACTGGTGCCGCACCACGCGCGCCGGGCGGGGCTACGTGAGCGAGGCCGTCGCGGCCGTGGCGCGCTACGCGCACGAGAATCTGCGCGCGGTGCGCATCGAGATCGTCACCGACGAGGCCAACCTCGCTTCGCGACGCGTGGCCGAGCGCTGCGGCTTCGAGCTCGAAGGCGTGCTGCGCCACGAGCGTCGCGCGCCCGACGGCTCGTTGCGCAACACCTGCATCTACGCGCGGCTCGCC
>ENA-UOWG01001961-UOWG01001961.1-activated-sludge-metagenome-genome-assembly--contig:-NODE-1961-length-18919-cov-37.410994_pt1 | contig 18919 bp, 18 predicted proteins | sample MGYA00238147_ERZ761563 | MGnify/ENA primary metagenome ERZ761563 (study PRJEB28884, sample SAMN05720216) | anaerobic digester metagenome | isolation source: active sludge of municipal... | reverse complement strand
GCCAGCGACGCAATGTCCATATTCAGAGGCGGATCGTAAGGCCGGATCCACGTGGTATGTTCGCCGATGATATTGAGCAGCGGTGTCCGGGCGCGCCGGGCGTTATGGAGATTGGTGGTGCCGTTAGCAAATCCCGGCCCCAGATGCAAAACCGTCATGGCCGGTTTTTGCTTGATCCGCCCATAGCCGTCGGCCGCTCCGGTGCAGACGCCTTCAAAGAGCCCCAGAACAGGCCGCACGCTCTTGACTGTGTCCAGCGCAGCCACGAGAGCCAGCTCCGTTGTTCCGGGATTGGCAAAACATATCTCCACGCCCGCAGCCGCAGCCGTCTTGAAAATCATTTCCGCACCGGTCATGGGGAACACCTTTGACGACAATTATTTTTCTTCTTTAACACCGGCAATCTTTTTGGCCAGCTTTTTCTTCTGCTCCAAGTTTCCCTGGCGGGCGATCATGATGCGCTGGGCCTGGGGTGACCCCGCGCCGTGCATCGATTCGGTCCGGTAGCCGACTGCCGCCGTACCCAGTGTGAGGTTTTCCACCAGACGCATTACGCGTGCCCGGTCTTCACAGGATACATGAGCGTTGCCTTTGAGATATTTCTCGAGAACCTTGCCGATTTCCGGATGCTTCATGTCTTTTTCCGAGGCCATCGTCACCATCAAACCACCGGCAATATCTTCGGCCAGACGAGCAATCTCGTAAGGGAATCGCGTGACGTTCTGCTTGCAAACATTGGCCAGCAGCAGATCGATCAGGTAGGTGCCGGATGCGGTTTTATGCCCTTGAGATGAACAAGCAATTCCACAGGAAAAAAGGGTTTCATTTAAGTGGGTCATTTCAATGAGTTTATCCTTGATATGCGATGCCTTGGAAGCGCCGTTGTAGTCCGCCGCCAGGGCCGCAGCTCCAATCAGAACATCGCCCACACCGACCTTGCAGCCGCCGTAACTCTGGCGGTGATAACCGGCGAAACGTTCAACCAGCATGCCGGAAAATTCATATTCGCCGCACATGAGAACGTTTTCCCAGGGAATGAAAACATTATCAAAAACCATCAAGGCCTCGTGACCGCCAAACTGGAAATTGCCAACATCAATGGTGCCGCCTTCCATTTTTCTCGTATCGCAGGACTGCCGGCCGTAAATGTAATAGACGCCTTTTTCGTCCGCCGGGCAGACAAAAGATACGGCATAGTCAGCGTCTTCTTTGGTCATAGCAATCGTGGGCATCGCCAGAATCCAGTGAGAATTCACCGCGCCGGTCTGATGGGCTTTCGCGCCGCGCACCACAATACCTTTATCGTTTTTCTCGACGATGTGGAGAAACATATCCGGGTCGGCCTGCTGATGGGGGGCCAGGCTACGGTCGCCTTTCACGTCGGTCATAGCACCGTCAACGGTCAGGTCTTCTTCCTGGACCATTTTCAGGAATTTGATGAATCGTTCATGATACTTGGTACCCAGTTTCTGGTCCATCTCATAGGTCGTGCTGTCCGCGGCGTTCATGGCATCCATGCCCACACAGCGTTGGAAGCAGGAGGCGGTCTGCTGACCTAAAAGGCGCTGCATTTTGACTTTCTTGATCAGATCCTCCGTGCTTTGATGCAGATGCGTGAAGCGGTTGATTTTTTCCCCGGTAAGATGGGACGTGACCGTCATCAGATCTTCGTGCTCAGGTTTTTGCGCCAATTCATAGGTCTTTTTAACGGAATTCATCGAGGGACGAATAATCGGGTTATCCACCCAATTTTTTACCAGTTCTCCCATGAGGTAAATCTTGAAATTCATCTTGCGTAAACTTTCTTCATATTGCTCGGGAGTTTTAAGGGCCATCTTGTTTCCTCCTGGCATTGCGTTTTGATGGAACCGCAATGATTTGATGTATTGACTAATAATGTGGTTACTAAATTCTTACTGTCAACAAACAGAATCAGGAGTTGCGCCAAACGGGCGCAACTCCCTTTCTTCATTACAGGAACTGAATGCTAGAGCATTTCTACAATAAACGCATGTCCCGGACCGCCGCTGGCACAAAGCGACGCACAGCCGAATTTTTTGCCGCGACGTTTGAGTTCACCCATCATGGTAACGATCAACCTTGCACCCGTCGCGCCGACCGGATGGCCCATACTGATTCCCGAACCGACGGCGTTGATTTTGTCCAGGGGAATCTTCAACTCACGATTGCAGCCGATGACCTGTGCGGCAAAGGCTTCATTGAATTCAAAATAATCCATGTCTTCCAGTTTCATTTTGGCGAATTTCAATGCATTGCGGACAGCCGGAACAACGCCCATTCCCATGATGCGGGGTTCGACGGAACCGGGGGCGGAAGCGACAACACGGGCGATGGGTCTTACGCCCAGTTCATTAGCCTTTTCAGCGGCCATCATGACCATGCAGGAACCGGCATCGTTCAAACCGGAGGCGTTTCCTGCCGTGACCGTCCCGTCTTTTTTGAAGGCCGGTTTCAGTTTCCCGAGGGCTTCCAGGTTGGTGTCGGCTCTGGGATGCTCATCCCGGTCGATGATGGCCGGACCTTTTCTGGCTTTGACTTCAACCGGAACAATCTCCTCTTTGAACCAGCCCTTTTCAATGGCGGCGCAGGCTCTCTGGTGACTCATCAGAGCCCATTCATCCTGCTCTCGGCGGGAAATTTTGTATTCGTCGGCAATATTATCGGCCGTAATGCCCATATGATAACCCAGCAGTGCATCGACCAGACCACCGATCATCAGGCTGTCCTGAATTTTTTCACCGTCGTTCAAACGATAACCTTTGCGTGCACCGAAGAGCAGATAAGGGGCGTTGCTCATACTTTCAATGCCGACCACAGCGCCGATGTCAATTTTGCCCAGCATAATCTCCTGTGAAAGTAATTCGGAGGCACGCATGGAAGAGGGGCACTGTTGATGAACCGTAAAAGCGAAGGACTCCACCGGCAGTTCAGCACCCAGAGCAATATGACGGGCGGTATTTCCCGGCGCGCCGGCCTGGTTGCACTGACCGGCGATCACTTCCTGAATCAGGTTTTTGTCGATACCGGCCTTGGTAATGGCCGCCTTTAAAACTGTCACGCCTAACTGCACGGGGGTTAAATCCGAAAGCGACCCCATGTAATCTCCGATGGCCGTCCTGGTACCACTGACAATAACCACTTCTCTCATAATCGTCCCTCTCTGATTTTAACTTTTTGAGTATTTTTGAATTTATTGGATAAGCGTCAATTCAATGCAATCAAACATAATTCTGAACAAGATCACAAAAAACTTATGAAAAATATCTTTTAAAAATTTTTTGTTTTTTAACAATATATGCCTTCTGAGGCAAGCATTTATTCATGCTCCGGAGGGCCAAAATCAAACCTCTAAATTGCCTTGACAGATAAAAATGTAATTTCTATACTTCCCCTACGCGATAGTCCTTTGTGTCACTCGTTGGTTATAAACATTTCGCGAGGTTAAAAAACTTAGCGAATAGTTCGTTGGGTCGATGCGGAATACGATAGATTGGCGAAAAAAGATAAATCTGTGATGCGTTGAAAGGAGTGTTCTCATGCGCTGGAGGGGTGAACGACAAAGCGATAATGTCGAAGACCGCCGTGGAATGTCTCGTGGTGCGAAGGTCGGTGGCATCGGCGGACTCGGTTTGGTTGCGGTCGTGGTCATCAGCATGTTTCTGGGCGTCGATCCGACCGCTCTATTGCAGATCGTCGGTCAGGGCACACAGTCTTCCTCCATATCCACCGAACAAAGCGCTCGTCCGGCAGCCAATAACGATATGCGCAATTTTGTCGCTGTGGTTCTGGCCGAAACGGAGGATGTCTGGCAAGATACTTTTCAAAAAGCGGGACGGACTTATCAAGCGCCGAAGCTGGTTTTGTTTTCCGGCTCGGTCGAATCCGCCTGCGGCATAGCCGGCTCAGCCGTGGGACCTTTTTATTGTCCGGCCGATCAAAAGGTTTATCTTGATCTTGCCTTCTTTGAAGAGTTGCATTCCCGCTTCGGCGCATCGGGCGATTTTGCCCAAGCTTACGTCATTGCCCATGAGGTGGGCCATCATGTGCAGACGCTGCTCGGTATCACTCAGAAAGTCACCGAACTCCAGTCGCGTTCCAGCAAATCCGACCGAAACAGGCTGTCCGTCATGTTGGAATTGCAGGCCGATTGCCTGGCCGGCATGTGGGCTCATCAGACCGAGAAGAAGCGTCAGATTCTGGAGGCAGGAGACATTGAGGAGGGTCTCAACGCCGCTGCTGCGGTGGGTGACGACCGCATCCAGAAAAGAACCCAGGGTTATGTGGTGTCCGACGGTTTTACACATGGCAGTTCGGCTCAGCGCGTGAGCTGGTTTAACCCTGGATCGGGACAGGGTGACATTAACGCATGCAACACATTCAATGCGGGTCAATTGTAGTCGTTTTTCAAACAAGAATTGTAGATTTTTAATTTTAACGTCTAAAAAATCAAAGGAGGATCTATGAAAAAGAATTTTGTCGGTGTTATGGTGATTTTGTTTTTTGCGTTTGTAATGTTTTCTGCCTGCGGCGGTGATAAGGGCCCGGCAACACTGGCCATTAAAGCGGCTGAAGAGGCAATCAATGCCGCCAAGACTGAAGTAGGGAAAATTGTTCCGGATGAAATCGCCGCTCTGGAGGGAGCGCTTACTTCCGCAAAAGATAAACTGGCCAAAGGAGAAATCAAAGAAGCTCTGGCAGAGGCGCAGGGCCTTATGGGCAAAGCCAAAGATGTTGTCGCAGCAGCAAAAGCAAAAAAAGATGAATTGACTAAGCAGTGGACAGATATGAGTCAGGGGCTTCCTGAAATGGTCGGCGCACTGGAAAGCCGCCTCGGTATTCTGTCTCAGGCCAAAAAGCTTCCGGCAAATATAACCGCTGAGAAACTGGCAGAGGCCAAATCAGGACTGACCGCCGTGAAGGAAGATTGGGCGAAGGCTCAGGAAAGCTTCAAATCGGGAAACATGGCTGATGCTATTGCCGCTGCAACGACTATTAAGGAAAAAGTCGTCAAGGCAATGGAATCTCTGGGAATGACGGCTCCCGCCGGCGCTAAATCATAAAATTAAAGTCAATAGAACAGGGAAGGGGTGTATTCTCATATTCCGGGTTTATTAAGAGAGTACATCCCTTTCTTTTTTCAAATACAGATCGCTCAGCTTGTGCAGCAGGACATGAAACTCCTCGTGTTTTCCCGCGCCGATCCTTGACGCTTCAATTTTCTCAAAACCATCAAACAACTTATCCTGAGCTTCTTCCGACAAACGATCGTCGGCCATCGCGAAAAGAATATTATTTTCTTTATCAATATGATCGGTAAGCAGCGCTATGTAATCTTGCGCGTTTTGCGCGATAGCCGACGCCGCCGAGGTATCCTTTAACTTGTGGCGGTCAAAAGTGTCGGTCATTACGCGAACGTATTTTCGGCCTATTTCATGTTCAAAAAGCATAACGGCAATCGGGCCGTCCTGGGGGATGCCGACTTTCACAAGCGCCGGAAATAAAAGCTCCTCTTCTTTGCCGTGATGACACTGATCAACAAAAACTTTCAAAAACTCGAGGATGCCGTCAAAGTGCTCCTGCGGGATGGTACCCTCGGAATCCAATTGCCGGCTGACTTCACCTAAAATGCGAAGCATCAGCCGAACGCTTTCATGCTCATCTTTCAGTTGCTGGGTTGCTTTCATGATAATCTCCTACAAACTCACAAAAGTTTTCGGCTCCAAGGTAGTCTCCATGGTCCAGACCGTAGCCTTGCAGTCGGTTATTCGAAAGATAATCAGCGCGTCTTCGCCTCTCTGCCCCATCAATGGCTTAAGCCATGGTCGAGCTTCGAGAACTTCCTGCTTCAACTTCACATCATCTGTTATTTCCGCAACACCCTCTACCCTCACCTGTTTATCCGGACTGCTAAAACAGATTTCAACCTTTTTATTTCCCTTGACCTGGGAATAAAGAGATTTGAAATCACCTGTATGGAAAATAATACCTTTTTCATCCGCCCTGTACATGAACATTCCGCGCACACGGGGCTGATCATCTTCCATTGTGGCCAGATGGCAACTGGGATTCGCATTTAAAAATGCTAAGATTTCATCTCGGTTCATGGTTGATTCCTCGTTACGGGTTGATGTTTCTTCTTTTCATCTCCAGGTGAACTTCTATGCGCCTTTGCCTTAAATCTTCCGCGATATAACCTGTTGCGCCCGTCTCAACGCCCACGCCACCACCGATACCACTATGGCCGCGACCGAAGCCAAAACCACCGATACCGAAACCGACTGACGGGCCGGTTTGCTTTTCTTGTTTTTCTATCTCATCATTGAGGCGAAAGAAATATTCCAGAAGCTGTTCGTCATTCATTTTTTTATAATCATAATTTTCACCCAGCAATTCTCTGGACTGGCCGGCACAGCCTGCCAGGACAAAAAACGCAAAAATAAGCAAAAGCCCTGTGGCCACTTTTACCTTCATCGTTTTATCCTCCATCCGAAAAATTTATTGTTTTCTCAAACCTGATAAAATAGCCGTGTCTCTGTTTGCTGCATCAATTTCTCTTTAACAGATCCAGCCTTGCTTTGACGGCGGTGGATTTGTTCTGATCACCCGTTTCCAGATAATGCTCCTGCAGTTTGTTCAGATAAGCCCACAGCGGTCTGCGCCAGCCATTGGCCGACGCGGTGGAAATGCCGGTTTGCAGAATAGTTTCATCAGAGGGTAAATACTTTACGCAGACACCACAGGCAATCAGACGCGAAAGCGGGTCGTCAATTGCGGTAATCTCGCGAGCCGCCATGGTCAAATCCCTTGCTAAAGCGGCTTTCAGGACGCCGGCATAACGGTACGGCAGCACCTTCATATCCACGGCAGTAAAATTACCCTTTAAGAGATGGCAATAGGCCATGTCGGACGGGTTCGGCTCCAGCTTGTAGAGTTTGGCAAAGTCACTGGTGTCAAAATTTTCCAGAGACGCGGTATGGAGCGCATATTTCGTCAGATAAGCAATGGTCAAAAGACCTAAATCGTTGCTGGCAGCGATTTCTCTTCTGGCTTTAATAAAGTGGGGTTCGGTCGATTCTTCCTTTCCGGCCAGGAAGCTGGTTTTGTAATCGTCCAAATGCATATAGGCTTTATCCTTCCAGACGGGAATTGGTTTAGCGGACCAGCATGCACAAATAAATAATGCAAATATTATTAACAGCAGCTTTTTCATGGAACTTTAAACTCCGGAGCTTTTTTCGACCCGATAATCGCGTCCAGTTTTTTCACCACCTCACCCAGTGAGTTGACGACATCGTCGATATCGGAACGAAGAATATGAAAATCTTTCATGCCCTCCGATGTATCGGCGCTTATTTTATTAATATTATCAATTGTTTTATCCAGTTTCTGCAGCTTACTGACAAGATCTTTGAGAATGGTGTTGACTTGGGGCAAAGCACCGTCCGTACCATAAATCTCTTTGTCTGTTTTATCCGCCATCATATCCACTTTGGTAAGGATGCGGTCAACATTAGTAGTAATGTCTTTAAGTTTTTTCAAAGAGTCATTGAGCGCTTTGACGCTTTCCTCGTCGGAGACGGCCATTTCCACGAGTGATTTTTTGGAAGCAAGGTTTGTGGTAATTTTTTCGGCATTGCCCAGAACGCGACTAAGATCACCCTTGGGATCGGACAGATTGTATGTGAGGTTTTCAACATTGTCGGCAATCTCGGTCAATCTTTCCAACACAGGCTCTATTTTGGCAATGGCATCATTAATATCATTGATAATAACTACTTCTTTAATTTTACGTGTATCTAACGGCGGGCTTTTCAGGTTTGGGGTATTCACAACAATGCTGGCTGAACCGATCAATGGCCGATACAAAATAAACGCGCTGTCTGATCGGATCCATTTGACATGGCGGTCGGGGATTTTGATTTTGATCAAAACAATCCCCTGGTCATTGAGTTCCAGGGCTTGAACCTTGCCGATATTGAATCCGGAAAAAACAACAGGCATGCCTTCCGTAAAGCTATCGCCGGATTTGGACAAAAGGGTAAAGGTGTGGGTTGTTTCAAAAGCACCCTTTCCCGCGGCCAGGTATAATAAGGCCAGCAAAACAAGAATTGCTGTGCATCCGACAAAAAGACCGACTTTAGCTTCGCGGCTCACGGTCATAAATCACCATACTTTTCTTTCATCCATTGATAATCATATATATGACAGCTTACGTATAAATCGTCAATTTTTTTCAAGGCAGTCGTGATAAATTGAATATCTTTCAGATGGGGAATGATTCGAAAGGGCCGGTCAATCAGGATCATGGCATCCTTCACCATGGCCGCTCTCAGGAGCATTCCGCAAAAACGTTCTTCCGGATTCAATGCCGGATTGCGCTTATAGGCTATATCTCCCAATCCAAGGCGTTCTAAATATTCAAGCGCCAACCGGTGCGCCTGGCCCCTGGGCATATTTTCATGATATTCCTTGATCAACGTGATATTCCTATAAACATCCTGATTGGAAATCAGGGGTATATCCACGGAAACCGGCGCCGCCTGCAGGGGATAGTCCCGCAGAAACTGGTTTTGAGATGAATTGAGCGCCTGCTCGTTATCAAAAAAATTTAAAATAATTTTGTCAGTAATGACAGCACCTCTATGATCAATATCGCTGCAAACACGTTAACCATGCCCTGGGACACAACAATCGGGACGCTGGTCAGTTCATGTGACGCCCGCAGACCGAAGCGGACGGGGATTAACGTGATAAAAAAACCATAAACGGCACACTTAACAAGGGTGATGAATATGTTAGAAAAATTGGTCGAATTTAATAGAATAATTGTATAAACATCCAGGCTTATCCCGAAAATTAACCAGGAAAATAATAGGCCGCTGACCAATAAAACTATGGAGAAAAGGCTGCTCAGCAAGACGATGGATATCATCCCGCTGATGATACGCGGCGCCACAAGATAATCGATGACGTCGATACGGAAAGTTTCCAAGGCATTGATTTCTCTACTCACCTTCATGACCGCCATTTCCGTATTAATTGCGGAGCCCGATCGCAGCGTAATCAGTAAAACGGTTAAAAGCGGTGACAATTCCGTAACGATCAGTCCCATCAGGACATGACCAACAAATCCGGTCAGGCCAAAATTTTTGAGCAATGTAAAAACGATACCGATCAACAGCGAACCAAAGACAATGGCGAAGAGAATAAGAGCGGGTAAAATTTCTACGGAGGTGAAGTATATCTGGTTGACTAGCACTTCGCGCGTTGCGCTGTTGTAAGTTTTTCTTTGAAAGATTCGCAGCAATACCTTGCCTGCAAAATGGATGGTGCCACTCAATGCCGTTAGCATCCGGATGACTCGATGTCCCAAACTTTCCCAGAAAGCCATTATTGCTTACTCCATGAAGTAAATACTATCCTAGCACAGGAAGATCGAGACTTCAAACCTCCATTATTAAAACGTTTTCCATTGACAAATAAGCGCTTGTCGTTATATTCAGAATCATTAGAGTATATTATGCAGGAGTGAATAAAAGGACCTGCATACGCTCATTTTGGAGGGTGTTTATGAAAAATTCAAATCAAAAAACGTTTTTTATGTTCTTAATGGCCTGTCTGGTCGCATTTTTTATTGTTTCCTTAGTGGGCGTTTTGCGATCATCGTTCACTAATTCCGGCGCTCCGGAAATTCCAACAGCTCAGGCGGTACCCGCCTTATCGGGCTCTCCGCTTCAAACGCCACCTTCTTTTTCCGATCTGGCAGAGCGTGTCAAGCCCGCCGTTGTCAATATCAGTACCTCTAAAACTTACAAAGGGCGGGGTAACTTTGGCGCGCCTTTCGGCGGTTCACCTTTTGGAGATGATTTTTTTGACCGTTTTTTTGGCGATATGCCCCGCAGAGAATTCAAACAGCGCAGCCTGGGTTCAGGATTTATCGTCAGCCCGGACGGATACATTTTCACCAATAATCATGTTGTGGAACAGGCGGATAAAATTCTCGTAAAAATATCCGACGGCAAGGAGTACGAGGCCAAGGTCATCGGAACAGATGCCAACACGGATATCGCTTTAATTAAAATCAAACCGGACAACGGTTTACCGGTCGCTCAAATAGGCGATTCGGAAAAAGTAAGGGTCGGAGAATGGGTTATCGCGATCGGCAACCCCTTTGGTTTAGATGCTACGGTAACGGCAGGCATTGTCAGCGCCAAGGGACGCGTCATCGGCGCCGGACCTTACGATAACTTCATTCAAACGGACGCCTCCATTAATCCCGGTAACAGTGGCGGTCCCTTATTCAATATGGAAGGGAAAGTCATCGGCATTAATACAGCCATTGTCGCCCAGGGTCAGGGTATCGGCTTTGCCATTCCCATCAATATGGCTAAAAGTATTATGGCCGATCTAAAAACAAAAGGCAAGGTAACAAGAGGCTGGATGGGCATCTCCGTTCAGGATATTTCTGATGATATTGCCAAGAATTTAAATCATAAAAACAAAAGTGGCGCCTTGGTATCGGATGTTTTCAAAGGCGATCCGGCGGACAAGGCAGGAATTAAAGTTGGTGATATCATTACTGAAATTAATGGAAAGCCCATCAAAGACACTCACGAATTGCTATTGACTATCGCTACATTGCAGGTTGGACAGAAAATGAATGTCAAAGCAATTCGTGACGGCAGGGAAATGACCTTCCAGGTGACTGTCGCGGAACGCAAGGATAATGTGGCTGTGTCAGCCGAAAAATCAGGAAAAGGACAGCAGTTTGGCATTTCAGCGCAAGACATTACAGCGGAAATGGCCAGGCAATTGGGTATAGCGCGCAATGGCGTCATCGTCACGGAAGTTCAAGGCGGAAGTCCGGCGGATGAAGTCGGTATTCAGCCGCAGGACATTATCGTTCAGGTTAATCGAATTAAAATTTCTTCAATGAAGGATTTTAACCGGGAGATTTCCAAGGCCGCCGAAAAGAAAAGCGTCACTTTGCTGATCAAACGAGGCCGATCCAGTTTCTTTGTTGCCCTGCGGGCCGAGTAAGGATCCATCCTATAAAACACAAAAAAGGCAGGCCCAACGGCCTGCTTTTTTTATCATAGACAAAACGTCATATAAGAATTAATGAAATGCTTATGAAACTTTACGATTACGCAGGCGTGATTCACCTGCACTCATCTTTATCCTTTGACGGCCACGCACCCATGGAAGAAATTATTGCCGCCGCCCGAAAAAACGGCGTCGATTTTTTAATGCTGACAGATCATGATCACCTGAAGGCAAGGAATGAGGGGTGGGAAGGCTGGCAAGGGAAAACGCTGGTTATTGTCGGAGAGGAAATAGCTGCTCGGTTCAATCATTACCTCGCTTTTAAAATAAACGAGCCCATTGTTTGTCTCGATGACCCCGAAGGGAAAAATCCGCAAAAATATATTGATGCCGTTAACGACCAGGGAGGATTTGGCTTTATCGCCCACCCCGACCATGAAGGGACGGCCATGTTTCACGTGAAACATTACTGCTGGAATGACTGGAAAGTCAGCGGCTATGCAGGAATGGGAATTTGGGACTTCATGACGGACTGGCAAAAAAGCCTGCGTGGTTATTTCAGTGGATTGCTGAGCTTCCTTTTTCCCGCCTACTTTCTGAAAGGCCCGCGCCGGATCACTCTGGCGCGATGGGACGCGCTGAATCAAATTCAGAAAACCGTCGGCATCGGAGAACTGGATAATCATGCCACTATTAAAAAGCTGCTGGGCATTTCTTTTGTCGCCTTTCCCTTCGACCGGGCATTCCAGTTTATCCGCACACATGTTCTAACAGACAATCCATTCAGCGGCAACAGTCAACAAGACATCAAAACGGTTTATCAATCACTACTTCATGGCCGCTGCTACTTTGCTTTAGAATACTTCCGTAAAGCGCAAGGTTTTCAATTTTGGATCACTCAAGGCCAAAAGGAATTCTCCATGGGGGATTGTGTCAAGCTTACGGACCACACACAATTATGCGTATCTTGTCCTGAAAAAGCTCATCTTCTAGTCATTAGAAACGGTTCTGTCTGGCTAAAAAATACTACTCGCCTTCTATCCGCGCCTGTCGAGAAAACCGGTGTATATCGTTTGGAAGTTTATTTGAAATCAGCTGGAAAAGTCCGACCCTGGATCTTTTCCAATCCCATTTTTCTAACCTGAGTCCATTGACCCTTGACCCGCGGGGACTGGCTTGGGACATCGAGTGACATCCAGTTTGTCAGGTTAGCGCCACCTTCCCTATACTTGCGTTCCTTTCAGCCATTGTGAATATTGATACATCTTGGCCAAAGACTTCACCGCCCTTTCCGGGCTCGGAAAGGCAATACCTTTATATTTTTGATCTTCGATTTCTATGACGGTACGGGTCTTCTCATCGGTCAACAGGTAAACCCCGATAACCGGCTTTTGATATTTTTCCATGACGCGCACTGTCTGTTCGACAAGACCTTGTTCGTAAACTTGAAGCGAATTTAAACTGTTTTCCAGAAATTGCTGATCGTAAGCCTTGTCGATGGCAATGGCCGATTCCATAACGGATTTAATCATCATTCGTCTGCCGATAATGCCCATGTGGATGATCGCGTCGCATTCTTCCCACCTCAGCAATTCTTCAGTGATGGCCATATGAATATCCGTGTTCATTCCCCCCACCAAATCCACCGGATTGGCGTGACTCCAGAACGGTGGCAGCCAATGGTTAATTTTTTCAATGATGCTTCCCGATAAGGACTGAACCACCAGACCGTTTTCCGTACACAAATCAGAGGCAACGACCCCCCATCCCCCGCCTAATGTCAAAATGGCCACGCGATTTCCTTTAGGCAAAGGCAGAGAAGAAAAGGCCGCGGAGAGATCCAGTAAATCCATTGGCTGTTGCGCCTGTACGACACCCGCTTGTTTGCAGGCTGCATCAAATACCTTGATATTAGAAGCCATTGCGCCGGTATGGCTGGCTGCAGCAGACGCTCCCGCTTGTGTGCGTCCTCCCTTCAAGGCGATGACAGGTTTTTTCCGGCCAACCCTTCTTGCCGCATTAAAAAACCTCCGGCCATTTTTGATGCTCTCAATGTACATGACAACCGTCCGAGTCATGTCATCCACTTCAAAACCTTCCATATAGTCTTCAATTGTGATCATCGCCTCATTGCCGGAACCACTGAAAGCACGAATCCCGATGCCTTCTTTTTCTGCAAAAGCCAGTAACTGCGTTCCCAGATTACCGGATTGGGCCACTAAGACAGTATTTCCCGCCTTCGGGCGAACATGTGTTCCTGTACAATAAAGGGATATATGAGGATTACAAATGCCCATCGTATTGGGACCAAGAATTAAAATTCCAGCTTCACTCGCCTTTTTAATCAGTTCCTCTTCAAGCGCTTTCCCTTCAGGTCCTATTTCAGCGAAACCTGACGAAATGAGCAATACATTTTTAATCGCCTTTTGCTTCAATTCATCTATAATCGGGAGGACCTTGTCAGCCGGAATGGTGATAACAGCCAGATCAACAGGATCAGGAATTTCTGCAACCGATTTAAAAACGTTTTTCCCGGCGATCGTACCGCCTTTCGGATTAACCAGGTAAACTTTTCCCGCATAATTACCCACTACCACATTAGAAAACATTAGCTGCCCCCATTTGCTGACTTCCGCGGAAGCCCCGATGAAGGCAATGGATTTGGGATAAAACAAGTTTCCAATGTCCCTGGGATTAACGGGAACCTGTGTTACTTTCTGGTGGGCTCGCTCTCCCAGTACCACCAAAGCGTCCACTGCCGTGACCTTCCCGCCTGCGGAAACCAATAATGGATTAATATCAATTTCCTTGATTTCCGGTATATTCATGGCGATGTCAGACAGGCCCATCAGTACTTTTACCAGAGCATCCATATCCGGTGCTTTTTCACCGCGGAAATTGTGCAGCAGCTTTTGAGCTTGTATTTCATTAATCATTTCAATTATTTCTTTTTCATCAACGGGGGCAAGGCGGAAAACGACATCGCCGAGGGCCTCCGTAAATACACCCCCCAGCCCAAACATAACAACCGGACCAAACTGTGCGTCAAAAAAAAGTCCGGCGACAAATTCTCTTTTGCCTTCCAACATGGGTTGAAGCAGAAATCCTTCCAAATCCGCCCCTGCCGCATCCTTTATATATACAGCCGCCACTTGAAGATCTTCCGGCGTTTTAATGTTGAGCTTGACCAAACCTTTTTCTGTTTTATGCGTCAGCTTGCTGCCTAACCCTTTTAAAACAACCGGATAACCCATTTCACGCGCTGTATCTTCTATATCATTGATATTATTAATTATTGTTTCTTTTACTACCGGAATGTTGTAGTCTTTGAGGACTTGTTTTGCCTCCGCTTCCGTCAGTGCGGTTCTTCCTTCTTTTATCGCTTTCTCAATAATGATTGCCGAATTCATCTGCTCACTCCATTTTTCATTTTATTTACATGTGTTGCTATATTTTCTTGACGCATCTTTATATAATAGGTGTAAATGGATTGAAAAAGGTCAATCCCTAAATGCCTTGAATATCACGGGGGGATAATATGCCTGCAGACTCCGTAAAGCAAGTGATGATTAATAACCGATTGATCGGAATCATCGGCCTGGATGCAGCGATTGCTAAAGCAAACAAAACATGCACCGAAAAAAACGATGCAGAAATTTCAGATTTTCTCATCTCTTCTATTGTTGATCAAAACTATATCCCGGCACAAGCGAGAGAGGATTATGCCAAAGCTCTTCTGCGCCAGTATAAAATCGAAAATAATCTTCCTGTCATGCCTGAGCATACGGAAGGCCTCCGGATTTATGTCCTGGGTCTGGGCTGCGCGCGCTGTTCTCAGCTCGAAGATGACATTCGCGATCTGTTATCCGAAATGCAAATAGCCGCCGACTTGCGTCCCATCACCGACATCAAGGAAATAGCCCGCTTCGGCGTTATGGGCGCACCCGCGTTGGTGATTAATGATAAAGTTGTGTCCGTCGGTAATATACCGCCAAAAAGCTTACTACGTCAATGGATCATGGAGGCCTGTGGCATATAACACTCTCGCTCTTTGCCCCTACTCCTCGCCTTCACACCTGAAGGCTCATAAGAACCTTCCCCTCTTCTTATGTTCGGGGATTGAGGGAAGAAGATACTTCGCTACTTCTGACACTGCGGACAGTAAAATGTGCTGCGGCCGCCTTGCTTAACTCTGGATATAAACCCTCCGCATGTGCAGCAAGTCTTTCCCTCTTGCCCATAAGCTTTCAGATCGTTTTGATTCTCGCCCCGGCAGCCGTAAAGATCGCGCCAATCGGAAATGGACGTTCCTCGTTTCTCAATGCCTTTTTTCAAAACACGTCTGGCTTGACGAAATATGTTCCGCCATTCCCTTTCGCTTAGCGTTGTCGCCTGCCGAAAAGGAGAAATGCCGGCGCGATACAAAATCTCACAAGCGTAAATGTTGCCGATGCCCGCTATCGCTTTCGGATCCATGAGCAGGATTTTAACACTTACTTTTCTCGTGGACTGTTTCGCCGAGAAGGTCTTCGCATCAAAGCCAGTCATCAAGTCTCTTTGGGCTTTGTCCTGCAGCGTCGGCTCGACCTTGACCGTCGCAAAGCGGCGTGGATCGACCAGATCGACGTTTCCATCGGCAACCGTCATCCGCCATCGGGTATGCGGTTCTCTTTTTTCGTCTTGCCGCCAGAGCAATCGTCCTGTCATCCGCAAATGAATCGCGATACTCCGGCCGTCGTTGAGTCTCAGCTCGATTATTTTCCCTGAGCGCCGAACGGCCTCAATGACACAACCTCTAACGCTTCCGAGACTGGCAAGCTTGTCATCATAAACGGCCGTCGTCAGAATTTTTTCCCCCGCTATCCTGTCATGCAGTTGACGGCATAGCGTTTCAACTTCCGGTAGCTCCGGCATGGCCCATCTCTCTTTTGTGTTCGTCGCACCCATCTCTTTCGTTAGCGCTTTGTGCCACTCGGCTTCATAAAACCCTTATCCTGTCTGTATTTCAAGATAACGGATCTCGATACCGACATCTTCTTTCTACCTTATCCTGATTTCATCAGCAATCCAATTTGTATCATCACTCAAATTTTCCCCCGGTAGCCCGATCCGTATCATACGCTGCAGGATGCGGCGTTGCCTTGATGGATTGGATTCGTCGGGCATGTTGAACGTCGCCACGCACACAAAAATTAGTTGTAAAAAAATCTGTTCCAAATTTTTTTTAAATTATTTTCATTTTTTTTACTAAAATGTAAAAAATATGTTGACAAATTTTTCTGCTTGCGTAAATTCAAAAATTAATAAAGCCATTCAACGATGGCTACTTTTTTAAACCGATTATTTCTGACAGAAGGAGCGTGAATGGAAAACGAGACGCTGTTTAATGAGGACGCAGAACCTCCGGGTACAACGACCAGACTCGTCGCGTCACAAAATGAAGTGACAGATTGCTTTTCGTTGTCCACGAATAATCAGCAACTTTCCCCGACAAAATCAAAGTCGGAGCGGCTTTATTTTCCTTTCAAAGATTCGCCTCGCTCACGTGCCTTCCGCAAAAAATATTATCCTGACATCAGCCGTATCGAATGGTTTGACTGGCGCTGGCAATTTCAAAACGCCATTCGTGATGTTCAGACGCTCGATACGATCATTCATCTCTCCGACAACGAACGTCAGGCCATGATGCACCCGTCGGGAGACTTACCTGTTGCCGTCACCCCTTACTACGCCAGTCTGATTTCCACGCACGACCCTTCCTCGCCGCTCCGCCGCTCGGTTGTACCAGTCGTCGATGAATGCCTGCACACAAAGGGCGAAGCAGAGGATCCTCTCGGCGAAGACGCCGATTCTCCCGTTCCCGGTATCATTCATCGCTACCCTGACCGCGTCTTGTTCCTGGTCACCGACATCTGCGCAACGTATTGCCGCTACTGCACCCGCTCCCGCATCTTCGGCCGGCAGCATCAATGCTTTATTGATACCGCCAAATGGGAAACGGCGCTGGCCTATATCGAGTCTAATCCGAATATCCGCGACGTGCTCCTCTCCGGCGGCGATCCCCTGACCCTGTCCGACGACAAGCTCGAATGGCTCCTGTCGAGACTCAAAGATGTTCCGCACGTTGAAATGATCCGCATCGGCACCAAAACGCCTGTTGTGCTGCCACAAAGGATTACGCCGGCTTTGGTTTCCATGCTGAAAAAATATCATCCCCTCTGGATGAGCATCCACATCACGCATCCCGACGAACTGACCCCCGAAATGAGCGCCGCCTGCATCCGCCTGGCCGACGCCGGCATTCCTTTGGGCAGCCAGACCGTTTTGCTCTCGGGCATTAATGACTCGGTCTCTACCATGACCCGGTTGGTTCATGGCCTTTTGCAGATTCGCGTCCGCCCCTACTACCTGTATCAATGCGATCCGATTCCCGGCTCCTCTCATTTCCGCACACCGATCAGCAAGGGACTGGAAATCATCGAGGGCTTGCGCGGCCATACGACCGGTTACGCCGTGCCGACCTATGTCGTTGATGCTCCCGGTGGCGGCGGCAAAATTCCGCTGCTTCCCAAATACGCCACCGGCTGGGATAAAGGCGATTTGATCATGTGCAATTACGAAGGCAATATCTTCCGCTACCCGGACAATCACGCGGAGTCGAAGGATATCCACTAGGATCGTGAAAACAAATTATGTCCGGTAATCCAGACTGCCCATCAACCAGTGCCTCGCGAAAAATAACCGTCGGCCTGGCCTATGACTTGCGCGACGATTACCTGCGTGAAGGTTACAGCCTGGAAGAAACCGCCGAATTCGACAAACCCGATACGATTACAGCCATTGAAAACGTTATTTTGAAAAACGGCTATCTGACCGATCGCATCGGCCATGTTCTGGCACTGACCCGCCGCCTGGCTGCGGGAGATCGCTGGGATCTTGTTTTCAACATTGCCGAAGGCCTGCATGGTTTTGGCCGGGAAGCACAGGTTCCCGCGCTGCTGGATGCCTTCAAAATTCCCTATACCTTTTCTGATCCGCTCGGACAGACCCTGACGCTTCATAAAGGCATGACCAAACATGTTGTGCGCGATCTGGGCCTTCCCACCCCGGACTTTGCCGTTGTTTCCGATCCGGAGGATATCAACCTCGTCTGCCTTCCCTATCCCCTTTTTGCCAAACCTGTCGCGGAAGGCACGGGCAAAGGGATCACCGCCCTGTCCAAAATTGACAACGCGAAAGATCTGCGTGAGGTCTGCATGAACATTCTGACGATTTTTTGCCAGCCCGTATTGGTGGAAACGTATCTGCCCGGACGGGAATTCACCGTCGGGATCGTCGGCACCGGCAAAGACGCCCGTGCCCTCGGCGCCATGGAGGTCATTTTGAATCCCGACGCCGAGCAGCACGCTTACTCTTACGAGAATAAAGAACACTATGAAAACCTCGTGCGATACGTTGCCGTCGATGATGCTGAAGCCAGACAGGCCATGGAAATATCGCTTGCCGTCTGGCGCGGACTCGATTTGAAAGACGGGGGACGCATTGATCTGCGTTCCAACGCGCACGGTGTTCCGCATTTTATCGAGGTAAATTCCCTGGCCGGTTTGAATCCGGTCCATTCGGATTTACCTATTCTCTGCAGACTGATCGGCATCCCCTACGAACGCCTCATAACGGATATCCTGAATTCGGCACTGAAGCGTGCCGGAATCATGACTAAAAGCCGGGCTGAAACCCGATCCTGAAACCGGAAAACGACTCCATGAGAAAAATCGTCATTTTACATACAGACGTGACAGTTGATGCAAGCGAGGATGAACTGGATTGCCTGAAACAAGCCGAAACCGTTTCC
>ENA-UOWG01001953-UOWG01001953.1-activated-sludge-metagenome-genome-assembly--contig:-NODE-1953-length-18975-cov-65.236681_pt1 | contig 18975 bp, 18 predicted proteins | sample MGYA00238147_ERZ761563 | MGnify/ENA primary metagenome ERZ761563 (study PRJEB28884, sample SAMN05720216) | anaerobic digester metagenome | isolation source: active sludge of municipal... | reverse complement strand
GCTTGTCTTCAGCCAGTTCAGCAACCATGCACTCGGTGGTCAGCATCAGGCCGGCCACGGAAGCAGCATTCTGCAGTGCGGTGCGGGTGACCTTGGTCGGATCCAGCACGCCCATTTCAACCATGTCGCCGTACTCGCCGGTCGAGGCGTTGTAACCGTAGTTACCCTTGCCACGCTGCACCTTGTCGACGACAACCGACGGCTCGTCACCGGCATTGGCGACGATTTCGCGCAGCGGCTGTTCCATGGCACGGAGGACGATCTTGATGCCGGCGTCCTGGTCGTGGTTGTCACCCTTGAGCTTGCCAACGGCGGCACGGGCGCGGATCAGGGCCACGCCGCCACCGGCAACGATACCTTCTTCCACGGCCGCACGGGTCGCGTGCAGCGCATCTTCAACGCGCGCCTTCTTTTCCTTCATTTCGACTTCGGTGGCGGCGCCCACCTTGATGACGGCCACGCCGCCAGCCAGCTTGGCGACACGTTCCTGGAGCTTTTCCTTGTCGTAATCGGAAGTCGCTTCTTCGATCTGAATACGAATCTGCTTGACGCGGGCTTCGATGGAAGCGGCTTCGCCGGCACCGTCGATGATGATGGTGTTTTCCTTGGAAACTTCGATGCGCTTGGCCTGGCCCAGATCCTTCAGGACAGCCTTTTCCAGCGTCAGGCCGGTTTCTTCGGCGATCACGGTACCGCCGGTCAGGATGGCGATGTCTTCCAGCATGGCCTTGCGACGGTCACCAAAGCCCGGGGCCTTGACGGCAACGGTCTTCAGGATGCCACGGATGTTGTTGACGACCAGGGTAGCCAGGGCTTCGCCATCGACATCTTCAGCGATGATCAGCAGCGGACGGCCGGCCTTGGCGACTTGTTCCAGGATCGGCAGCAGGTCGCGGATGTTGGAGATCTTCTTGTCGAAGAGCAGGACGAACGGGTTTTCGAGCAGGGCTTGCTGCTTGTCGCCGTTGTTGATGAAGTACGGCGACAGGTAGCCGCGGTCGAACTGCATGCCTTCGACGACGTCGAGTTCGTTGGCCAGGGACTTGCCGTCTTCAACGGTGATAACGCCTTCCTTGCCGACCTTTTCCATCGCGTTGGCGATGATTTCACCAATATCGGCGTCGGAGTTGGCGGAAATGGAACCGACCTGGGCGATTTCCTTGGTGGTGGTACAGGGCTTGGAGAAAGCCTGCAGTTCGGCGATGGTGGCGACGACAGCCTTGTCGATGCCGCGCTTCAGGTCCATCGGGTTCATGCCGGCGGCAACGTACTTCATGCCTTCGCGGACGATGGCCTGGGCCAGCACGGTGGCGGTGGTGGTGCCGTCGCCGGCGATGTCGGAGGTCTTGGAAGCGACTTCCTTGACCATCTGGGCGCCCATGTTGGCGAACTTGTCCTTCAGTTCGATTTCCTTGGCGACGGAAACGCCGTCCTTGGTGACGGTCGGGCCGCCGAACGAGCGCTCGAGCACGACATTGCGACCCTTGGGGCCGAGGGTGACCTTGACCGCATCGGCCAGGATGTTGATGCCTTCGACCATGCGGGCACGGGCGGAATCACCGAATTTGACTTCTTTGGCTGCCATTTATTAACTCCTGAATTTTGATCTGTTTGGAACGTCGACCGCAGCAATCAAGCCTGCAGGACACCCATGATGTCTTCTTCACGCATGACCAGGACTTCCTGGCCATCGACCTTGACGGCCTGGCCGGCATACTTGCCGAACAGCACGCGGTCGCCGACCTTGACGTCGAGGGCGATCTGCTTGCCGTTGTCGTCGCGCTTGCCCGGGCCGACGGCCAGGACTTCGCCCTGATCCGGCTTTTCGCCGGCGGAATCGGGAATGACGATGCCGGAAGCGGTGGTGCGCTCGGCTTCAACGCGCTTGACGATCACACGGTCGTGCAAAGGACGGATATTCATAGAGATAGCTCCTTGTAGTTCTCAGAGATGAAATTGGCCGGCACACCCGAAGGCGCCCGGGAACGGAGCGGGCTTTTGTTAGCACTCGTCTCCGGTGAGTGCTAAATAATAGGGGCTGACTCACTGGATTTCAAGTCGACCCCTTCGAAATAATAGGAAGGCGGAAATTATTTTTCCGCGTTGCAGTAATTATTTTGCCGAGTTGCAGTAATTATTTTGCCGTTTGATGGGATGGGTAGCGCACGAATTCGCTTGCTAAATGTTTTCAGTTGGAAAATTGATTTGCGCAACTGACAAGTCGGCGCACGCTATAAATGCGCGGTGAAATCTATCGTGAGTGAGCGCGGCTTTTCAACACTCCGGCTTTTGTCGGCTGCCTCGGCGTCGCTACCGTCAGTCACTGGGGCACGTCCCTACTGGTTTCGCGCCGCGCTCGGAAAGAGCCTATATCAAAACTTGGAGCTACACCATCAGTTCGCCGACGTCATCTTGTACGCTTCGAGGATGTTCAAGAAGTTCCGCACATCCCTCTCCGACCCGGACAGGCTGCTTTTCTGGCTGCCAGAATTCAACTCGACACGATGGGTTTTTACCACGCCGTTATCCGTCGCACCTCTTTTTGCACCAATCGCATTATCCACCGCCAGGCTGATCAGCGCCTTAAGCGTCATCTCATTGGATACTGCGCCGCCCGCTGTACGCGCTGCGAGCATCTTGTTCAGATTGGTATTTGCCGTTTCGACTACCGCATCAACTTCTTCCTCCGAAGCGCCACGGCCACGCGCCAGCTTTTTGAAGTCGATTCCGCTGGTCTGTGAACCGCCTGCAGCCTGCCGAACGTTGAGATTGGACAGCTTGTTGTCAGTGGCATCGGCTGCCGCCCCGACGCCCTGCAGCGACTTGGCCTGCTTGTCGTAGCTGCCTGCCGCACGTTCGGCGGCAGCTGCGGAATCGTCTGTAACGGCGGTCAGCTGGCGCAAGCGCTCAGCAGTCACATCGGCAATGTCGGCTTCGACCTGCTTGACCTTTGCGGCGGCCTCCTGGGCATCAATCTCGGCCTTTTTTGCCGGGGTCAATTGGTCGCTGGCTTCCAGCTCGGCACGCTTGGCTTTGACCAGCATCAGCGCTGCCTCGGCCTCAGCCCGCTTTGCCTTGGCAGTCAGCGCCGCCAGCTCGATCTCCATCTGCTTGATCTGCAGCAGCGCATCGGCCGCCAGCTGTTCGTCGCCCATCGCCTTGGCCACATCGTGGATTGACTGCATGCGGGCGATTTCGAGGCGGATGCCGGCCTGCTCGATGGCGATGGCCGATTGCTTGGCGGCAGCATTCGCCTGGATCGCAACCACCTGATCGGCCAAGGCGTCACGGTAGAGCTTGGCAGCCTGCCCGGCTAAGATCTCTGCATCCTCAAGTTGCCGGGTAACTTCGACGCCCTCTTTCTTTTTCGCGCGCAGTGCTTCCACCGCCTGCATCGCCTGCTCGTAGGCCGCTTTCAGCTCGCCCAGCCGCTTGCTGTTGTCGCCGTAAGCGGCTGCCTCCGCTACAGCTGCCGCAGCCGCTACCGAAGAGCTACGCGCCTGCCCTTCGGCCTTGTCGGCATCTGCCTGGCGTGCGTCAACCGTCTTCTTCAGGTCATCGATGACTTTCTGCTGCTCCTCCGTTGCCTGGCCCTTGGCGTCGACCTCGCGCTGCAGCGCTTCCAGGTGGCCCTTGTACGTCGCCAGTTCCTCACGCCGCCGCTCGGCCAGTTGTGACGTGGCAATGGCATCGTTGCGGGTTGCCTCGATCTTGGCCTCCCGTTTATCGATTTCTGTGCCAAAGGCATTCGCCAGCTCGACCGCCGCCGCGCCCTCTGCCTTGCGCGCCTCGGCGTTGGCCACGGCCTGCTTGGTGGCCCTTTCGGTCGTTTCCTCAAGCTCGCCGAAGACCACGTTCAATTTAGTCCAGCCGGGGCCGGCAGCGGCGGCTGCTGCGCCGGCCTGGGCAGTTGCTGCGGCCAGCTTCTGCTGCCCATCGGCGCCAGATTCGGTCTTGCGGTTAACCTCATCCAGTTTTTTCTGGATATCGTCGGCGGCCTCGATAATGGCGTTCTTATAGTTGGTGATTGAGTCGATCGGGTGGCGTGGGTTGAACGAAAAGATGGCGCCGAAGGTGATACCGATGATTTTCCCGAGCAACACAAAGCCACCGGTCAAGCCCTGAACAGCAATGGCCACCTGCCCCAGAAAGGCCACGGCAGCAGCCCAAGCACCGGTATCCGCGATGACTTTGAAAGTATCAGTAACTGAATTTCGCAGGCGGGCCCATGACTGGGAGGCCGTATCCGCCTGCTCGCCAGCTTTCTCGGTTGATTGATAGAGTTTGTCGAGACCGGCAGCCAGTGCTGGAAACAGTTCCTCCGCTGTCATTCGGCCGCTGTCGACCAGCTTGATCAGTTGTGCCTGGGTGATCCCGAAACCCTTTGCTACCGCATCGAGCGCACCCGGTAGGCGGTCGCCAAGCTGACCGCGCAACTCTTCCATCTGCACGACGCCCTTGCTGGCCATCTGCGACAGTGCATTCAGCGCACCCTGCGTGTCGGCAGCGCTCCTGCCGGCCACGCTCATGGCGCGTGAGACAGATTCGAATACCGCACGCGTCGCCGCGCCTTCGGCTGCTGTATTCTTGGTCGACGCCAGCAGGTCGGCATAGGACTTGGCGGTGGAAATCTGCTCGATGCCGAGCCGGTTAGCTACGCCTCGCGCATATTCCATCTCGCGGGACGCAGCGGCCACAGACCCCGTTATGGCCCGGAAAGTCCGCTCCGTATTCTCCAGTTCGACATTGACCCGGACGAACTCACGGGTCAGCGCCACCCCGGAAAACGCAACGCTGAGCTGGGCCATGAGGCCAAGCATGTTGTTGGCTTTTAGGCTGACGTGATCGACGGCACCGGCAGTACCGCTCAGCTCGCCAGTGAGCTGCTTGATCCGTGCCTGGCCAGCCGCGAAGGCCCGGTCAAACTCTTCGCCGCTGATGTCGGCGCGCGTCGCCAGCGTTAGCAGCGAACGGTTGACCTGCTGGATATCCTGCTCGATCTGCTTTGCCGAACGGATGCCGAGCGAATCGAAGGCAGCGTTGAGCGAGGCCGTGGTGGCGGCAGTTTTGTGCTCGGCTGCTTCAAAGGAGGCCATGCCGGATTTCAGCGCATCGAAATCGGTGGTCAGCTTTTTGGTGGCCGCGTCCAGCGCCAGCTTTTTCTCGGTCAGGTTGGCTGTCGAAATGCCGGTTTTTTCAGCTTCGAGATTGAGCCTGACCAACTGAACATTGCTGCTTTCCAGGGCTGAATTGGCTTGCTTGGCGGCGCGCTCGGCAGCCGTGAGCTGCTTTTCCAGAGAACCGATTAGCGATTTGTCCGCGCCGGAGTAGAAGGCCTCGGACAAGGTTGCCTGAATTTTACGAACCTCGGCATTCGCCTCAGTCACCCTGATCTTGTATTGGTCGACCGAGGCAATCGCGCTTTCAAGAATTTTAACGCGGGCACTCTCCACAGCCAGTGCCTTGATTTCGGCCTGAACGCGCTCAAGCTCGGCGGCCAACTCTTTGGCCCGGAACGATCCGCCCTCAAGCAGCTTGACCTTGTCGCCATCTTTTTTGATGTCAGAGAGGCCTTGGCCCACCTCACCGAGCGCACCGAGCGCACTTTTGGCGTCCCCCTCGATTTTCAGTCCGACTGCTACGGTTTTATCGTTCATGCTCTTTTCTGCTGCTTGGGGTTATCGTTCGTTGATTGCGGCGCCGACACGCCCGGTGCGACCAGCGACCCGACCCGGAGGCCGGGTCGCGATCACATCACCAGGTCTTTCAAGCCGGCAATGGCCGGTTGCTGAGCACCCAGCCACCCGACGTGGCGCAGATACCAACTTCCGGGGCGCGGATTGCCGGGGTGCTGCGGGTGATAGAAGCTGGCGCTGCGCTTCTTGAAGCGGCCGGCTGCCACCATCTCGGCAAAGGCCGGTTCGACCTGGCCCGTCTGCATCAGCAATCGGCCATCGTGGGACGCGGTGAGCCCTTTCACCCAGCCATAGGCCGGATGGTTGTTGGCCGGATGCCCCACGACTAGGGGCGCTTCGCGGAGTGACGGCGTATAGGCGGCTGCCATGCTGCGGATATCCGACGCCGAGAAGCTCAATGCCTGGCCATCGTCCGAGATGTGCTGACCCGCGCGGAATATCTCGACCAACTGGTTTCTGATGGCGTTCGCTGCGGACTGGCTGATCAGCACGGGAGAGGCCTCGCTGAAAGAGACCATCTGCTCATCTCCCGCCGAGAAACTGCAGACTACGCCAATCGCCTCGGAATAGCTGACGTTGTGCGCCTTGGCATAGGCCTTGGCCTGTGCGTCCAGTGCCGCATCGGTATTTGTTCCAGCCGTTACCGCGCTCGAGCTGCCGACGCCGGCGAAGCTGCATACCACACCAATTGCCTCGGAATAGCTGACGTTGTGCGCCTTGGCATAGGCCTTGGCCTGTGCGTCCAGTGCCGCATCGGTATTTGTTCCAGCCGTTACCGCGCTCGAGCTGCCGACGCCGGCGAAGCTGCATACCACACCAATTGCCTCGGAATAGCTGACGTTGTTCGCCTTGGCGTAGGCCTTGGCTTTGGCATCCAGCTGAGCGTCGGTATTCGTGCTGTCTGCACCGGCGCCTACAGCTGCTGGAAGCTGCTTGCCAGCCAGCACGATAGGGATCAATTCTGCCACCGCCTTGACGGCTACCTCGTAGCTCACATTGAACTTCTTGGCGTAGAACAACGCATTTTCGTGGATCTGGGCATCGGTCGGCACGGCAATCTCCTACGCGAACTCGAACTCGATACCCAGCGCCTTGATGCGTTCCACCTCGGCGTTGAACAAGGGCATGATTTCACCGTAACCCGAGAGCTTGAAAATCAGACCAGGGTTATGGAACAGCGTCTTGCCCTGGAAAGCGGGCAGATTGAACGCAGGCAGCACCATCTCGGCGCCATGGGAGCGCAGGTAGGGAGTGTGGCCAAGCGGTTGAAGCATGGCCGCGATGCCTTCGAGGCGCTTGTAGTCGTCAATCAGCGCGGCGGCCTTGGGCAGGAAGTCCTGGGCGATGCGCTCGGCTTCGGCCAGCAGATATTTTTTTATCAGAGTGCCGGTCGAGTCCTTCAGGGCGGCCAGGGCGGCGGCCTGATCTTGAATCTTGCGCTGCACGCCGCAAATGGTCTTCTGGCAGAGCGCAATCGCGGGATCGATGTCCGCCTTCTTCGCCTTGGCGTCGGTGATGGCCTTATCCAGAGCCTCGGCGGCAGCCGGTTCGGCGCCGCCGGTGGCGATTTCAGCCAGCAGGTCTTCGTGCTGTTGCTCAAGCGCCGCTATTTCGGGCAGTTGCCCCTGGAGTTCGGCCAGGGTGGTTTCTTGCTGCCCGACGATCCCTTGCAGCGTTTCCAGTTGTTGTTTGGCGGCGTCAATGGCTGCCTGATGCTGCTGGAGCGCATCCTGTTCCGGTAAGTTGCCATTTTTCTTGCTCATGATGAAAGATCCTTTTCTGAAAATAAAATTGATGCGGTTGCGGCTTTCAAGACGCCGCGCCCTGTGCTTCGTGTACGGGCGCAACGATCTTGAAAACGGTGTAACGGGGGATGACATTGACCAGAAACTGCATGTCCGACGCCACGCAAAGGGCGTAGCCGAGGCGACCGAAGGGACGGTTGAACGGCCCGAATATCTGCGACTCAGCGAGACCGATGGATGCGGCCAGCGCCCGGATCAGCTTTTCTCCGGCGCAGGCCTCGGGCACCCAGGGCGCCGCGATCAACTCCATGGCGCCGCCGAACGACTCATGAATGCCGAGGGCGTACCCGCAACGGGTGGCCGCCGCCGAGATCGCCGGGAACAAGGCGACACGGGCGTCGCCGGGGTTCATGACCAGTCCTCTGAATCGCGCTTCATCTTTTGGCGGAAGGCCTTGAAAATCTGATCGAGCCGCATCTCGGAAAGATCATATTTACGGGCCAATTCGCGTCTGTTCCTGCCGTTGAACTCGGCCCAAATCCTTCGGTTGCGGTCATTGATTCTGCGCGACATGCCTCTGGGCAAATAAAACTGCGTTCCGCCATGATCCAGGCTGATCCGGTCGGTCAGATCCAGCGCGATATTTGCCAGGCGTTCAAAACTCAGGGCTTCCTGCAATTCCGCATCCTCGATCAAGGCCAGGTACATCGATATGGCAATTTCGCGCAGCATCTCGTGTGTGTCTTCCGGAAACAGGCCCTCGATGATGGCCAGCCGCTCTCCCGAAATGTGCGCAAGATCAGCCATGGGAATCGGCCTCCGGCGCCGCGCCTGTAAATCCACGCATAGGGTTTTACCTAAAAGTTTTAGAGACAGGCGAATCATCGCCACCTGCACCGGCAGGAATAAGTAAAGCGTTTTAATTTCGTGGCGACGGAGAGAGTCGCGTGCGCGGAGGGTTTCCGCCGCCCCGTGGATGGGCCGGAAACAGAGGCGATCTGGCACTATTCTGAGTGGCTGCGAATCGACAGTTACGACCAAGCTCGCGATTGTCGATCTCCATTGCCTTGGCTTGAGATTTCGAGCAGATCGATTATATTGATCGTGCGCCCTGTGGCCGGCTGGCCTTGCTGAAGTGCTTCCGCACCAGAGTAGGCAGGGAAGATCCCCGGCGGGGGCGTTTCCTATTTCCATGGCCGACAACGCATGCACCAATAAAATTGGACACAGGTTGGTTGCCGTGCATGCAGCCACTGTCAGCCGCCCTATGAATGGCCCGAAAACCGTGCACAAACGTGCACATATCGATTGGGCCGTCGCCGGCAATATGCCGACCTACCCGAGGCCAAAAAAAACGCCAGAATCGCTTCCGGCGCTCATTGGCTGATTAACGGTTAGCGGATGGCCGGGTGGCGTTTTCGCGAAGGACTGGATTCCTTCCTGGCAGCCATTGATACGTCATCGTGCCAGTCGGTTCGTGGTGGTACAAATTGGCCCCATGCCGCCGGGAATACTCGACCAGGCTGCCCAGCGCCGCACCAACCTCCGGCGACGAATGGGCGAAGCGAAGCAAGTTGGTTGCGATGCAGGATATTTTCCACATCTCTTCGCGTAAGAGCGCGTCGCGCTCTTTGGACAACTCGGCGACCAAGTCGAGCCAGACCGACTCAGGCAAGGATTCAGACTTCTCGAACACCCGCTTGTGAATATCCCTAGTCAACCTACCCATGTCGTCACAGAGATCGTTATGCTCGGCGAGCAGGTTGGCCGCCACCTCGGCCAGCGTTTCCGGATGAACGGCTTTCGCAACCGACCCTGGATCAGATTCCTGCTCCATCAGCACCACACGCAACGCGCCGATCTGACTCGCCAACTGATCCATCATGTCCCAAGCGAGCCCGTGCAGTACCTCAAGCTGCGAGAAATTCTGGCTCAGCGTCGGATCCTCGTTCGTCGGCAGCGGCGATGCCTCCGTCGCGTCATCGGTCTTCGCCAATCCATCCATCCAGGCGATCAGGGCTGACGATGCCGGCGTATCCAACACCACGTCGAGCAAGTGGATAGCATCGGCATCCAACAGGCGGGCGGTCAGCGCCGTGCTGGCGATGCGCACCTTGGCGTAAGCTTCGGGAATTTTGGCGAGGGTGAAATGATGATCGATGATCTCCTCGATCTCCGCCACCTGTTCCGGCGTTTCACCCAGTACCGCCGCGATCTCCTCGGCGATCATCCACGTCTTTCCCGCGTGAATCATCAGCGTCACGTCCGCGCCATCGAAGTTGCCATGCGTCATTGAATACACCGAGGGCAGCGCCTGCAGGTCGTCGGCCTGATCCGGCACCTCCGAGTGATGCCTGACAAACAGATTGTTTCCTGGATCGATGCGGCCGCTGAACGGCGCAGTGGTTTCCGATGGCTCGCCGCCCAGGAGATTGGCAGTGGCCTCACCGAAAACCGTACCAACTGCTTCGGCATAGCTTACGTCATGCGCCTTGGCATAGGCCTTCGCCTGCGTATCCAAGACGGCCCGCAGTTCCGCCTGGTCGCTCGGTTCCAGCTGGCTGGCGGATGGTGCCGCCGGTGCATGCCCGGCCAGCAGATCGGGGCTGTGCTCGAAGCCGTTGACGGGCGCCGGAGTCTTGTTTTTAGGCATGGTGGCGTACCTCTTCAAGGGTGACGGCAGCCCAGGCGGTGCCGGTGAATTTGTGGGCCAGGCGGCTGGCGACATCCAGCGCGCTGTGTTGGCTCGCGTAGCGGGCGGCGCGCTCGATCTGAAGGTTGACGATTGCGCCGGTAGCGTTCAGGTGGACGGCGTAGCGCCCTTGCAGGCGGTTGAAGGTGTCCGCCGTGCAATAGACCAGGAATACCGGCGTGGGGCGGTTGCAATCAAGCATAGTTGGCCTCCCGTTCGGCGATTTCGACGCGGTTGAGGGTGTCGACCGCAGCAGCCTTGGCGGCGCTGTAGAGCGCGGCGGCGGCCTCGGGGCATGCGTGCTGCGATTCATTGACCAGGTGGCAGAGCAGGCGGGCCGATTGAATGGCGTACATGCGGGCCGGGGTCATGAACTGGCCGCCGTCGCGGCAAATCAGTTCGGCGCGATCCGCAGCGGCTTGCCGGTTGTCGACCGGGGCCGGGGCACCGGGACGGCTGGCGTGGCCTTCCGTCCAGTAGCGCCACAGGGCGTCGTCGCATTCGTCCTGGTAGGCGATCAGCTTGTCGCGGATTTCTGGCTTGACCTTGGCGGCGCTGATGCTGGCCAGCCAGCCGGAGAGTTTGCGCATGGGCAGGCAGGTCATGCTGTAGGTTTTGCCGTCTGCACCAGTTGTGGCGATTTCACGACAACACCAGCGGAAGCCCAAGCCGATTAGCTTGGCGTGCTGACTTTTCCAGTCGATACCGATGGCGTCGCAGATGGGTTTGACGGCGGTAAAGGGTTCGCCGCTGTGCTCTACTAGATAGAGCGTATCGCCGTGAAAGGCGACAGGGAGAAGATTGGCCATGATGGCTCCTACATGATTGTTCAAAATTGCCCCTGTTCAGGGGGCGGCCAGGTACTTGAACACCGCATGTAGACGGCCCGCAGCCTTAGCCCGAGGGCTATTGTTCGACTGACGCGCTACCCGGCCATAGAAAACCATGGCCGAAAAAAATCCACTTGTCTGACGGGAGTGGCAACCGCTACATGAGGTGTGTTCAGCACCTGTTGATAATTCTGCCCTTGTCATACGGGCAGGTCAAGCAGTAAATCAGCCGTGGAAAACGAGGCCGTCCACGGCGTCCTGCGAGGGCGAGGGGGGCGCTGCCTCCCCGTCCTAGGCCCGCTGCGGTTTGCCGCCCTTTTTGGCCTTTTTTTGCAACAAGTTGTTGTGGCAGAAAATCAGCTCATCGATCACCGGCATCATGATCGAGGCGACTGCGCGCGCGCCGTCAGCCGATTCAACCTTCTCTTCAAGAGAGGAGTGGACGGTTATCAATTGGAAAATTGCGTTGTCCATCGCGTTAAGGGTTTTTTTCGTTTTCATCAGTTTGCTCCTTGGTTGAAAGATGGGTTTTGTTACGTGATTGCAGCCAACCTTGCAGCGCGTTGAGCAGGCTGGCCATGCCTTTCTGATTCAGGAATTTCGGGTGGTCAGCCTTGGTCACCTTGCGGCAAAGCGTCACCAGCGACGGATCATCCAGCTTGCCGGACATGCCCAGCTTTTTCGACAGGTCGAGGGCATACTCCCATTGCTTTTCAGTCGGCCGGTCGAGGCGGCCGGCGCTGGCCGGCGGCGGGTCTGTCGGGCGTACCAGCGCGCCGTGCTGCTGCAGGTAGGTGACCAGGCGGGAAAGCTCTTGATCCGTGCAGTCGGAACTGCTGCATTTCCCGACCTGAGCGTTTAGCCAGGCGCGGTAGGTGTCGTCATCCCAGCCGAGGCGGCGCCGGCCGGCGTGAACCATCTTGATCAAGGCGGTGCGGTTCATTGCATGCTCGGCTTGAGTTGTGCGGCCAGCTGGTTAAGCAGGTCGCCGGTCAGGGGCTGATTGCCATAGAACGTTTCCGCCAAGCGGATTACATCGGCCAGGGCGCGCAAACCGCCGTTCTGGCCCGGCCGCGTGGCGATGGCGCCGGCACAGCGCGCCAGCTTGGCGCGTTCCTGGCCGTTGAGCCCTTCGGGCAAGCCGTGCCAGGCCAGCCAGGCGTCGACATCCTCGGGCGTCGACGCGGGGAAGTCGAAGCGGTTGGCCCGGCTGGCCAAGGCGCCGAAAGTGGTTTTCTTGCCCCAGACAGCAGCCGACAGATCGGGGTTGCCGATCATGGCAATGCCGATGCCGAAATCGTCGTGCAGGCTGCAGATGACGTCGAGCGCTTCGCCCAAGCGCTGGCATTCCTCAAGGATCAGGAAATCGCCAGGGCGCAGCGCAGCGCCGATGGCGTTCATGGTGCTGCCTTTGCGGTGGCTGGGTGGATTGACGCCCATGCCATCGCGGATTTTTTCAAGCGCGGCAACGGCACGGCAATCGGTACGGTCGAACTGAATGCGGACGGCGCCGGGACGGTTGTAGGTGCGTGGGTGAGTGGCAGCGTAATACTGGGCCGCTTGCGTTTTGCCGATGCCCCATGATCCGGTAATCGCGATCAGTTCGCGGTTCTTGTGAGCCACAGCCAAAAGTGTTTGTAGTGCCTGAAAAGTCGGGGTGACGGCATAGGCGGCATCATCTTCCGTGGGGCGGTCATCGTTTTTCAACCATGATGACAGGTGCTCGATAGCGGCTTCCGATTTCCTGCCGCTGTCCCACCCGGAAACGATTCCTTCCTCCAGGATTTCCTTGAGGTCGGCTGCGTTCATGCCGCTAATGACTTGCAACCGGACAAGGTTGATAGTTCCCGCCGCCAGGCGGGCTCGTATCGCCGAAAGTACCTGTTCGCGTTGCTCGTGTTGTTCTTTAAGGTTTATCATGGCAATGCCTTCCTTGAATTTGCTGATAGATGTTTAATCAGGTCAAACGCAGCATGTTCCTGGTACGGTTTCTCCTTTATGTCTGACGGGGCTAAAAGGGCTTTCATGGGGTCAAACGGTGTTGGCGCATCGTTTGGCCTTTTTTCTTGCGGTGGCGAGTTGGGGCCGAATATCTCGCCGGTATCGGGGTGTCGTTGCTGGCCTGGCAGCAGCTTCAAGGATGGCTGTGTGGCCTTGGACAGGGCGTCCGACATGGCTTGCCCATGTCCGTTGAGGTCGACGGTGATTCCTTCGGGCAAGGTCGGCGCCGCCGGCTGGCTCTTCAGGTGCCGCTCTCCTTCCTTGAGCAGATCGAGGCGATTGGTGTCGGCTTTGAGCGTGCGGATGTGCTCGGTTAGCAGGCCGGCACGGCGCGATTGTTCTTTCGCGCCTGCGGTGTCTCCGTGGGCGAAGGTGTTGCCCATGGGGATGGCGTGCATCTTTCCTGCCTCGTCGATATAGAAGGTGTGGGAGCGATCCCATTTGGCGACCCGGATGTCGACAGATTTTCCGATCATCGGGATCAAGGCATCCACCATGCCCCAGGTATCACTGACCCGAATGCCGCCCGGGTGAACCTTGAGTTTCTTGACCTCGGAAAAGGCGAACAGAAAGACTTCTCGTTTGGGTTGGATGGGGCGCCAGCCTTGCGCATAGAAAGCCCGGCGCTTGTCGTACGGGCTTGTGCCGTCCGTTTGCGGTGCGTTTCTGTACAGTTCCAGGCAGGTATGCAGGTCGCGGTTGAACTCTTCGGTGTCGCCTTGGTGGGCGCGTGGCGCTTCGCCAATCTTGTGCGTCCGCTTCTTCATCCGGTCGCCGCCGATCCACCCAGGCATCAGCGAGAAATAGCCGCGCTCCAGGATGCCGAATACTCCCTCGATTTGCTTGGCCGGGGCGTTGTAAGGCCGGGCTCTGATGAGGGCGCGGGCCTCTGGTGCCGGGGTGGCGGTTTCGGGATCGAGCATGGTTCCGATGTCGCCTGCAGCTTTGATAAATGCCTCGAAGGCTTGAGTCAGCCCGGAAAGAGCCATGAAGCCATCCATCATTTCTTCCCATTTGTACTCGGAGCCATTGTCCAGGTAGAGGCAGCGCGGTAAGCCCCAAGCTTCGACCATTGAGACGAACGAACGGGCAATGTCTTCCTGGCGAACGCCCCTGCCTTTGTCGAGTAGCAGCGTAGTGATGTGGATATCGTAGGTGGCGAGGTCCAGCCAAGCGATCAGGCGGGCGTGAACTTCTCGACCATCGTGGGCCTTGATGACATCCAGTGGGTGGACGTCGCCAATGACGACATCTCCCGGTTTGAGCCCACTCCGATTTCGCTGGATGCGCGGGATGTATTCGTCCATGAAGAGTTTGGCGTTACGTTCCTTGATCGCTACCAGGCTGTAGCCCCGATACCGTTCGACGAAATGCCGGCCAATCCGGCAACTTGAAGCGGCGGCCTGATCCCAGCCGGCCGCATGACATAACTCGACCAGTTTGGAGGTCGATAGCTGTTCAATCCGCTTCGCGCTGGGGGCGCCAGCAGCCCAGAGGCTGCTTACATACTTTTCGAGCTTGTCGGCGATCTCGGTTTTTTCTTCAGCAGACAGGGGGCATGCCTCATCCCACTGACGGGAAATATTTTGCCGGTGCTCGCCTTTGTCAGTTCGCAGTTTTCTGGCCAATCCGCCAAGGTTTCCGGCATCAATTTCGGCCAGCCAGTTCCTGAGTGTGCGCGCCGAAAGGCGCTTGTGATTGCCATCCTGCGCCAGGTGGTCAGCCCGGGCGATTTCTTCTAAGGCGAGCCCCCGAGCCTTTGAGTTCTTTGGATGAGCCAATGCAGGTCCGAGGATGGAAAGTTTCCAGCGCTGTTCTGCAACTGCCTGAACGATACGCGGGTTGTAAAGCGACGGTGAAGAGAGAACGATTGACTCCGTGTCTTCCTCTGGCTTTTCGCAATGGGAAAGAATGTTTTCCTGTGCGAGAATGCGAGCCAGTGGTTCTGGTGATCGCTTGAGGGCTGTTTCAGTTGCCATCGCTAATGGTTCCGGCCTTGATTCCGAGCAAGACGGCAATTTTGTGACTTGCGCCAAAGTTGCACGGCAGGTCTTTGCGCAGGACGTCACGGACCTGTCCTACGGAAAATCCGTGATTTCTGGCCCAAGCGGTAACAGATATCCCTTGCTTCACGAGTTCCTTTTTTGCCTCTTCTCTGGTTTTTGGATGGGTCGATTCATTCATGGCGTCGGCTCCAATGTTGGATTTTTGAGGATTATGATGGATTCAATCGACGGCAATGTCAACGAAATCGAAGTTGTATTGGATTCGATTGGCGCAAGATTGCGCATTGCAAGAGAGTCTCTGGGTATGTCTCAAGAGGCTTTTGCTCAGAAGGCTGGCGTCCATCGCAAGACCCAGGGCAACTACGAAGCAAATGAGAGAAGCCCGGATGCGAACTATCTATTCGCAGCAGCTGAATTGGGGGTCGATGTGGCGTATGTCGTGACAGGAAAGGGGCCGGCACCCGCTGTGCCTTCGTGGCCTGATGATTCACAAATTTATGCCAGTCTGCTCGATACGATTCGCGGCGAATTGCAGCTCCACAAGGGTTTTGACGACGATTGGCAGGCGCTCTTTGACCTGCTCAAGGAGGATTGGGCTGACTTTGTGAAGGGGGGCGGTTCGTCGCGCGGCATTGGCTTGCGCTGCAGGGCATTGCTAGGAAAGAGCCCATACGTTGAATTTGACCCGAGCCGCTTGGGCGATCTGCTGGAGCGCGTCGAGTTCGTGGCGGGGGTCGATGGGCGCCAGATAAGCGCCAGGGACAAGGCCGCCGCCGTTTTGTCGCTTCGTGTTCAGAGTGCAGGAGAGACTCTTCCGCCATCTTTTGCGGCGGTCAAGTCAGTGCTGCAGGGGCTGGGTGACAAATGAAAAGGCCCGGCAGGTTTCCCAAGCCGGGCCGGGACGGTTAGTGTGGTCAATACCCCGCCTACGCTGGCACCCCACCCTGACAGCCGGCTATTGGTCGTAGGCCCAGCCGGTTTCGCGCATCCCATGTGCAGTATAGCCTGAGAACGATTGTTCGCATGGGGCTGCGTTCATCATGGCGGGTGGCGGGTCTGGTGTGTGTCATCGGTAACAATCTGCTGTGCTCTCGGGTAGCCCTGCTGCTGCGCAATTTGATGCCTCAAGCGACAATTCAAGATTTCCTGACTCTTTGGAGCGGCAATGGAAACCGATGATCCACCGACCGTGATCGATGGCCCCCGCAATAATCCGTTGCGCTCTGACACCTGTGGGCGCTGCACTCATTATCTCGGAAGAAAAACCTGTGTCGCCTTTCCTGGCGGCATTCCCGAGGAAATTTGGAGCGCCTATCTAGGGCATCGTGAACCGTTTCCTGGCGACCGTGGAGTTCAGTTCAAACAGATCCCGATTCCAACGTCGCCGGCTGAAATTCCTGATTTTCTGCGCAAGAAGCCAGTGCAACCATGAGCCCCGTCATCACTGTCGCTTCGCGGCCGCTGAAAGAGGCTTTTCGTTCGGCGGTGTGCAGTTGGCGTCGGCGTTGCAACTGGTTCCAGGCTGGTCATCACCATCGATCTGAGACGCGGCAGCTCAACCCAAACCCGAACCGCCGCGAGCCCGACGCTGGTGATCGGCACAGTCGGATCGCTCGATTCGGCGACCGCTCCGGAAGGCGCCCCCCGATTTTTCTGACGCGAAAGCGGTTTTCACAAACGCCCGCACTATAGACCAGTAACAAACGGTAAATCCCGGAAAAATAATTACTGCAGCCACGGAAAAATAATTACTGCAGGACTAATAACCATTGCTCAGCGAATGACCTTGCGCCACTCCTGCTCGAAATAGCGCACCAACACCTGGTTGTTCAACCGGTTCACCTCGGCTGGCACGCGCGCCATGTCGGCCGGGAAGTTGAACAGCAGCGGGATCGTTTCCGCCGTCAAAAACCGCGTTTTTGGGAGGTCGACCGCAACCGGCACGAACTCCTGGCGCCCGGCGATGATGTAGCCCCATTCGCCGAAAGAGGGCACCAGTGCATGGTAAGGCGCGGTCTTGAAGCCGACGTCTTCGAGCGTCGCCACCACGCACCAGAACGACTGCCGGGCGTAGAGCGGCGAGGTGGATTGCACGACGATCAGGCCGCGCGCCGACAGGCGTTTTTCCAGCAGCCGGTAGAAGGCCGAGGTATAGAGCTTGCCGAGCGCGAAATTGGCCGGATCGGGAAAGTCGATGACGATGAAATCGAAGTAATCCTTGCTTTCCTCCAGCCATTGCAGCGCATCGGCATTGACCACCGTGACCCGCTCCGACTTCAGCGCCCCGGCATTCAGTGCCACTAGCGGCGGCGCTGTCGAGAACAGTTCGGTCATCGCCGGGTCGAGATCGACCAGCGTCACCGACTCGACCTTCGGATACTTGAGGATTTCCCGCACCGCCAGCCCGTCGCCGCCGCCCAACACCAGCACGCGTTTCGCCCCCGGCAGGCTGACCAGGCCGGGGTGCACCAGCGCCTCGTGGTAGCGGTATTCGTCGTGCGACGAAAATTGCAGGTTGTTGTTGAGGAACAGCCGCAGGTCGTCGCGCCAGCGGGTGACGACGAGGCGCTGGTAGGGCGTCGTTTCGCTGTAGACGATCTCGTCGGCGTAAAGATGGGTTTCGGCGAGCGTCGTCAGTTGCCCGGCCCCGGCGAACCCGGCAACCAGCAGGCCGAACACGCCCCAGCTCTGCACCGCCAGCGCGCGCCGCGCCGGCAATTGCTCGCGGAACAGGTGCAGCGCCCACAAAGCCACGACCACGTTGAGCAGGCCGAACAACAGGCCGGTGCGCACCATGCCAAGGTGCGGCGCGAGGATCAGCGGGAACAGGATCGACACCACCAACGCACCGAGGTAATCGAAAGTAAGCACTTGCGAGACGAGATCCTTGAATTCCAGTTCGCGCTTGAGAATGCGCATGACCAGCGGAATTTCGAGGCCGACGAGCACGCCGACGCCGAACACCAGCAGGTAGAGCACCAGCTTGAACGGCGCCGCCAGCCAGGTGAACACGAGGAACAGCGCGACCGCCGAAAAGCCGCCGAGCAGCCCGACCATCAGCTCGATCTGGATGAAGCGCCCGATCAGGTCGCGCGTGATGTATTTCGACAGCCACGAGCCGACGCCCATGGCGAACAGGTAGGTGCCAATCACCGTCGAGAACTGCGTCACCGAATCGCCGAGCAGGTAGGACGACAAGGCACCGGCAATCAATTCGTAGGCCAGCCCGCAGGAGGCGATAACGAATACCGAGAAAAGGAGGGCATGGCGCATGGGCGGGGATGCTAACCCGAAACCGCAGGTGTCGGGAGCGCGCCCGTATCTTCGTATAATGGACTTCCCGGCTGGTTTTTGCCCTTTTTGGAGCGTCGACCGTGACTAACAGGATTTTTCTCCCCGCCCTGCTCGCCTGCCTCGCATTGCCCGTCGCCGCTGCCGATCTGGTGATCGACGGCGAACACACCTACGCCAGCTTCGAGGTCGAGCACATGGGCTTTTCGACCCAGCGCGGCCAGTTCAGGGAAACCTCGGGGCGCCTTCGTTTCGACGCCGAAGCACGCAGCGGCGAGGTCGAGGTGCGCATCGACGCCGCCTCGCTCGACACCGGCAATCGCCGCCGCGACGATGCCTTGCGCGGCGCAACCTGGTTCAATGTCGAGAGCTTTCCCGACATCATCTTTCGCAGCGAGCAATTCATCTTCGACGGCGAACGCCTGACCGCCGTCGACGGCAAGCTGGTGATGCTCGGCGAAATCCGACCCTTGCGCCTGGAAATCACGCGCTTCAAATGCGGCTTCAACCTGGCGGTAGGCAAGCAGGGCTGTGGCGCCGATGCGCGCGGGGTACTGCGCCGCGCCGAATTCGGTATGCGCACCGGCATTCCCTTCGTCGGCGACGAGGTGCGCCTGAACATCCAGGTCGAGGCCTATCAGCCCTGAACGCGCCGGTTACACTAAAGTCAGGCGCTATCTGCCTGTTTCTGCGAAAATAGCACCCCCATTTTTG
>ENA-UOWG01001948-UOWG01001948.1-activated-sludge-metagenome-genome-assembly--contig:-NODE-1948-length-19014-cov-5.763490_pt1 | contig 19014 bp, 18 predicted proteins | sample MGYA00238147_ERZ761563 | MGnify/ENA primary metagenome ERZ761563 (study PRJEB28884, sample SAMN05720216) | anaerobic digester metagenome | isolation source: active sludge of municipal... | reverse complement strand
AGTGCCTGTTGGTTCTACTATCTACTATAAAAACGAAAAAGAAATTGTGTTTTCAATAAAGCAAAATATAAACGATGCAACATTAACTTCTTTTTCTGCTTTCAAGGACTATAATCTACTTATCTATACTCTTGAAAACTTCTATTATCTACCTAAGAAACAACTAACTAAACAAGATATACTTTTACACACTTTAGCAATTGTAGAAAAAACAAAAGAATTTAGAGACAGATTGTATCTTGCGTTATTCTATTACAAATATAAAGATGAATTTAAAGATATTAAACATCCAATACTAGACAACCTAAACAAAATATTTGCTGGAGAAAAAATAGACAGATATCCTCCACTAAAAGAAATAAAAGAAAAAGCAAAAGTGTATGGTATAAAGATGTGATTGGAATATGGAAAAATATATTACAGACTTTACTCAAATCTCTGAAGCATTTGAAAAAATGGATCAAAGTATTTCTAAGAAAATAGATATCTACCTAATTGGTGGAGCAGTACTACTATACCACAGCGCAAAACAAGGAACAAAAGACATAGATCTAATAGTTAACTCAAAAGAAGAATATGAATCATTGATTAATACACTCAAAAAAAATGATTTCACACATGAAAAACCAACAAGAGAATACCATAAATTAAATTTAGAAAATATACTAATCAAAGATAATTATAGATTTGATATCTTTAATAAAATTGTGTGTAATAATCTTTTCCTTAGTGAAAATATGATAAAGAGGGCAAAACTAATAAAAGAATACAAAAACATTAAGCTATTTGCTTGTTCCTTAGAAGACATTTTAGTTTTCAAAAGCATAACAGACAGAGATGGAGATATTGATGATTGTCAATCAATTGCTAGAACAAACCCTGACTGGGATATTGTTTTAGAAGAAATAATCTATCAAACAAAAAAATCAGGAAAAGATGTTTGGATAACTTGGTTTGAAGAAAGATTAAATCTTTTAGAAGATAGAAAAATCGCCATTCCAATACTAAAAAATATAAGAAAACTAAGTCTTGATTACTATAAAGAACTAGAGAAGAAACTAATGTGATTTTGCCTTTTTTTCTAAATCTTTTAGATAGAGGTGATTGAGTTACGAGATATCATAAATGACCAAATAGAATTTAAAATCAAATAATTTAAAAAACAGAAGAAAACTGTTTCTTAATTAACTCATTCAAATTATCATTGGTTAATTTAAAATTATCAAGCTTGTTTTGATATTTGGGATTATTTAGTATTTCTTTTACTGCTTGTGTTAATCTGTTTGCTAGTTCTTTATTTAGAAATACTTTTGATTTCTTTGTGTCTATTGAAGTATCTATTCCTAGATTTATTCCAATTCCTAATTTTTCAACTCTTTGCCCAGTAAGTATCTGGTCTCCAAAGAAAGGGATAACAATCATTGGCACTTTTTGTAAAAAAGATTCATGAAAGCTATTGTTTCCTCCGTGGGTTATAAATAATTTTGATCTTGAAAGAAACTCCACTTGGTCTACATTTTCTTTTATCTCCCAGTTGCTTGGATAGTTTTCTAATATTGGTTTTCCTTGAGTAACAAAGATTACTTTTTCTTCTTTTAATTTTTTTGAAACTTCTTGAATAAATTCTTTAAGTAATTCTCTTGTTTCTTCTTGTTGGTTCCATAAATTATTCATTACAACTGTACCAAAGGAAAAATAAATAATTTCTTTTTCTTGTTTTCTATAAGTATTATAGTTTCCAACAAAATAAAATTTATTTTCTTTTCTTCCAGTCATAAAGTCTTTTGTAATAATTTCTGGATATGACCAAACTATGTTGTTTTTTTCTGGAAAATACAAACCATCTGAGATCATTTCTATATCTTCTATTTTTATCTTATATTTTTCTTCTAATTTTTTTAAATATTCTTGATTTTCTGGCAATTTTATTTTTTCTTTAAGATAATCATCTTTATCATTTGGTCCAAGCATTGATGGAATAGACGCCCAAGCTGGAATATTTAATAATCTTCCAACAAAATATGCTTCTAAACAAAAAAAATCATAAATTATTAAATCAGGATTATATGTTTTTGTAACTTCTAGACAATCATCTAAAAGCTCATAAGTTCTTTTAAAAGTCCATAATGCCGGATCTGTTTCTGTAAGCGTTGATTTATTTAGATTAAGTTCGCCATCAATTATAATATTTTTCCAACCAGTAATAACTAGTTTAAATTCTATATCTCTGTTATTTTCTATCATTTTTCTAAGAATGTTAAGGTGTCCAAGAAATGGCGGGGAAAATACAAGTATCTTCATTTTTCCCCTCTTGCAATTTGTTCTATTAATTTAATTATTTCTTCTTTTCCAGATCTCCTTAGTAATATTTCTTTATCAGTCATTATATTTGTTTTAAATCTTAAAAGGTTCTGTAAGAAATAATCTAAACTTTCTTTTTCTATCTTTTTTCTAGATATCCCAAATCCATTTTTCTCTAAAACATTTGCATTCATGTGTTGTTCATAGACAGATAATGGCACAGCATATACTGGAATTCCTAAATACATTGCTTCTGATAATAAGGTGTGCCCAGCAGTTGAAATAATTGCTTTAGATTTACTTAAAGTTTCATAAAAATGATTGTTGTCTCCGTGCTTATGAATTGAAACATTTTCTGGTAAATTAATAATTGGTATATCTTTTACAAATATTTCAAATTTTTCTTTTTTATATAATTTAAAAACATCTATTACTTCTTCAAGATTTTGAACAAACTCGCTTTGGGAAGAAATATATAGTAATATTACATTTTCTTCTTTTTTCTTTAGATTTAATATTTCATCTTTAATGGTTGGTGGTAAAATAGTCACATTATGTTTATTTATAGAAGTATCTACATTAAAAAAAGAACAAGCAATTCTTGCATTAGCCTTTGGTAAGAACATTCTAAGACGCATAACCTCTGAAATTACGGTTTTACCATTTAACGAAGGATAATTGCCACAAAGATATTTACTTTGCTGATCAATTGTGATTAAGGGCACATCATATGCATAAGAATATTGTGCACTTAATGGTTCATAATCAGAAATAACAACATCTGGTATTCCAATTGTTTCTTCTACTTTTAAAATTGCTAAACTATTTATTGTATTAAAGTCTTTTCCTTTGTTTATTCTTACAGTTTCTTTCCAATCAAATCCATTGGAACTTTCTGCTATAAACGGGATGTCTACTAAAATGGGTATAATATTTTTATTTTTAGTAGAAAGCTCACTATATATTCTGTAACTTTCACCATAACAAAAGATTGCAATCCTAGAATCTTTAGAAAAATGTTCAATTATCGGTAGTTGTCTGTTTGAATGACCAGTTCCTATTCCACTAATTCCATATAATATATTCATTTTTTCAACTCTATAATCTTATTAGTTATATATTCTATTGATCCTGATATCAAGTAAACATTAATTTTTGTTAATGCTTTTTTTAATTTCTTAACTAATGTTTCTTTTATTTTATTAGTTACTGTTCCATCTATTAGAGTTTCACCATAGATAGTGTCTGCATTAACAGTATCTAAAAAATAAGGATATATTCTGTATAAAGCACTAGGCTTTGATAATTTTTCTATGTGATTATAATTGTTAATATTAATAACAAATATGGATTTTACTTCTCCAGAATTAAGATATTGATTTTTCTTTAATTGAAATGCAGTTCTATCTGCATATTTTATTGCATTATTTAAATTTGTGCTTATTAGTGTGGTTATTGTTTTTGTTCCTGAGATTGCACACATCTTATCGTTATCTATACTCACAATTGTTTTATTTCCAGAAACCATCTTATATTTTTTCTTTATTAATTCAAGTAGAACTGTGGTTTTACCACAACCTGTGTGGCCCACAATTAATTTTAGATTTTTATTAATACCTGCACAAGCAGAATGCACAGAATAAAGATTATTTTCCAAGTAATGTTTTCTAGAAACACCATAGATTAAATGATATAGATCTAAAGAAATCTTTCCTTTCCAATCTCCATAGATTTCAATATTTCCTGGATTTACAATTAGTTTTTGAGTATTAGATTCTTTGTGTTTTATTATCAAATCATAGTTCTTAATATTTGAAATTATTTTAATACCTGGAACATATGCATCTAATAGTAGTCTTTCTTTATTACCAAAGTTTAATTTCTTATCACTAACTACTTTTCCAAAGAAATTATTATTTATTGAAAAACTAAATATTGTTTTTGCTTTTTTATCTTCCTTTAGTAAAACAATTCCTTCTGATTTAAGAAAATCCTGAATAATCTGATAATGATCAAAAACAAAAAACTTTTTGTTTTTTTCAATTTCTTCTAGTTTAAGTAATATTACTTTAGTCTTATCTTTTTCATTCTTAATCTTTCCAAAAGCTTCTCCAATAAAAGTAGTAGAAACCTTTTGCCCTCTTGGGTCTCTGCTTGGATTAGAATAAGTTCCTAGTTGTTTATGTATTTTAAGATTAAGACCTGTTTCTTCTCTAAACTCTCTTAGAGCACAATCCTCTAAGCTTTCATTCACTTCAAGTCTTCCACCAGGAATTGCTAGTCCTTTTGGAATTTTCAGTCTATTGACAAGAACAAGTTTACCATTATAAAGAGAAATAACATCTGCACAAGATTCAATTGTCATAAAATTTAATCCTTTCAGTTATATATAATATTAGATACACAATATTTAAAATCTATCTATGTAATTATTATTTATGGTTAAAAAAATTAATTTAGAAGAAAATACTAAAAAAATGTATAATAACTTTGGAGAAGAATATCAAAAGAAAAGATATTACAACGAGTATGTTGAAATCCCAAATATGTTAAAGGCTGTTAAAAATATAAAAGGAAAAAATCTTCTTGATATTGGTTGTGGTGCTGGCATACATATTAAAGCTTATTCTAAGAAAGGTGCAAAATGTTCAGGTATAGACATTAGCGAAACTATGATAGAAATGGCTAAGAAGAATAATCCAAAAGTAGAGTTTAAAGTAGGAACAGTTACTAAGCTTCCATATAAATCTAATTCCTTTGATGTTGTTACTTGTTCTCTTATTCTTGATTATATTGCGGATCTAAATCTTGCATATAAAGAAATAAATAGAATCTTAAAGAAAGGCGGAATACTTTATTATTCTTACAATAGTCCTGTTGCTTGTGTTAGAGAAGACTATGAGGATAATAATTATAAGATAAGAGGGGTAGGTAAATTTATTGATAAAAAAAGAAATAAAACAATATTTCTTGGTCAAAATGGGAGATTAGAAAATGTTGAATGGCTTCCTGGAATGAATATTAAATGTTACTGGTATCCAATTCATATTCATTTAAGAGCATTGATTAAAAACCATCTTGAATTAATAGATCTTGTTGATTGTTATCCAATTAAAAGTTTTAAGAATAGATATCCTGAAAAGTATGCGCATCATTCTAAATATCCTCTTTGGACAATTTATGTTTGTAGGAAAAAATAAATGTGAAAAAAATATGGCAAACTATAAATCAACAACTGAAAAAGGGAAATGTGTTTTTTGTGAAATAGCTAAAGGTAACTTTCACACTCCTGGAATTTTCTGGGAGGATAAGGAGTTTATGGCTTTTCTTTCCATCTATCCAAACACTGAAGGATTTACTGTAGTTATTCCTAAGAAACATTATAGTAGTGATGTTCTTAGTTTACCTGATAAGTTTTTAGAAAAGTTTATTCTTAGAAGTAAGAAAGTATCTAAGATTCTTCTTAAACATTATCCTAATGTTGGTCGTGTGGGATTAATTATGGAAGGAACAGGTATTAATCATGCACATATCAAGTTAATTCCAATGCACGATACCCCTTACCTTAAAGGAAAAGGTAAATGGAAGCAATGCCCAAGTGGAAGAGAAGATTTCTTCAAGAGTTATCCTGGCTACCTAATGTCAAACGATGGACCACAGGCAGACTTGAAAAAGATTGAGAAACTTGCAAAAGAATTAAAGAAAAAAAACTAAATTAATCTCTTTAGTTCTTCTTTTGTTGGTAAACATTTAATTATTTTCTCTGGTTTTCTTGATGGCGAATCTTTATCTTGATTAGAATTATCTTTTCCTTTCATATTATCTATTGCTTTATCTAAAAGCAATTGAAAATCTTTTTCTTCCATAGAGTTCCAGATTTCTACAAGTTGAATTCTAAGTTGCTTATGACTTGGATGACCATAATCCTTCTTGTCTATAATGTCTGTTAATTCATAGTTGAGAAGAACTGTTACTGCTTCTTTTAGATCCATTGTTTGTTTTTCATTTAATCCTTTCTCTAAACAATAATCAAAGTAATAATAATGGAAAAAAAGATGCATTACTTCATGACAAAAAACTAGAATCTGACTATCTTGATCTAAAACATATGTTGCAAAATATAAACCAAACCAATCTGATTCTTTCCCTCTCCACATATAGGGACAACAAGTAAAGGTTTCATACTTTACTATAATTTTATTTACTGGTAGTTTTCTGTTATGTAGCTTCTCAAGCCTTTCTATTATCTTGTCTAGATTTTCTTTAACTTTATTAAAAGATTCTACTTTAAATTTGATTAAGTGTTTTTCTGTATAGTATTGCTCTATATAATTAGAAATTATTTCTCTTTGTTCAGATTCTGGTTTATCTATAACTTTATCTAGAAAATCCTTAGGAAGATTAGATAGTCTATCTCTACCAAAACTATTTGCTTTATTTGAATTATTTAGAAATTTTAACCAGATATTAATATCGTCTTCTTTATCAATTTTAAATTTTAATTCAACCATATAATTAACTAGAAATAAAAGAATTTAAAAAATAGTATTTTGTAAAATTGAAATTTTTATATACCTAATTCTCAAAAAAACAACAAAGAAATATTGCGCGCGAGCCTGAGCGCAACCAGCATAGTTCGTTTTGGGATCGCAACACCTTTTTTAAAGGGGTTCCACTGGACAGCTACCCCCCCGAAAACAACCCCCGCTTGTACTACAATATATTATTGGTGATTAGAATATGGATAAACTAATTATTGGAAAACTACAAAAGTCTTTTGAAGACTATGTTCATAAAGAGAAAGAGGTGGAATATTGGTATGCAAGAGATTTACAAAAACTTCTGGATTATAACGAATGGAGAAACTTTAATCAAGTAATTGATAAAGCAAAAGAGTCCTGTAAAAACGCTAAACAAAGCATATCGGATCATTTTGTTGACGTCAACAAAATGATAGGTTTAGGGAAAGGGGGAACTAGAGGAATTGATGATATTTTACTTACAAGATATGCTTGTTACTTAATTGCTCAAAACGGAGATCCAAGAAAGGAAGTAATTGCTTTTGCTCAAAGCTATTTTGCATTACAAACTAGAAAACAAGAACTTGTTGAACAAAGATTAGAATTGATTGAAAGAATAGTTGCAAGGAATAAACTTACAGAAACAGAAACTGAATTATCTAAACTAATATATGAAAGAGGAGTTGATAGAGATGGCTTTGCAAGAATAAGAAGCAAAGGCGATTGGGCTTTATTTGGTGGTTACAATACTCAAGATATGAAACAAAAGCTTAATGTTCCAGCTAACAGACCATTAGCTGAGTTTTTACCCACAATTACAATTAAAGCTAAAGACCTAGCAACTGAAATAACAAACTTTAATGTTAAAAAAGAAGATCTTCACGGAGAACCTAAAATCACATACGAACACGTGAAAAATAACAAAGATGTTAGAGAAGTTCTTGGTAAAAGCGGAATTAAGCCAGAAAATTTGCCACCAGCAGAAGATATCAAAAAACTTGAAAGAAAAATTAACTCTGAAGATAAAAAATTAATAGGTAAATAAAAAAACGGAGGAATAAAATATGAAAAAAAAAGTTGTAAAAGAAATAGAAACTGCTCCAGACGGAATATTCAACGTCGACGAACAAATTATTCTAAAACGGTTAGAACACCTTGAAAGACGACAGCTTCTAGTTGAAAAAGAATTAATTGAATATAAGGAAAAATTAAATGAGGTATTGCAAAAATTATTGGTTTTTATTAAGAACCAAAAAATAATAAATTCAATACCAGTAGGTGAATCTTTGAAGAAACACAAAGCTAAATAAACCATTTTCTTGACGTCAGGAAAATGCTTCAAAGGATTACCTTTAAAACATCTTTATTATTTAATTATATATTCTAACTTTATATTTTTTAAAAAATTAAACAAGACCTACTATGGCTTATAAAAGTATTATAATAAAGGGTGCCAGAGAGCACAATCTAAAAAACATTGATGTAGAGATACCTAGAGATCAGCTTGTAGTGATTACTGGACTATCAGGTTCTGGAAAGTCAACTTTAGCTTTTGATACCATCTATGCTGACGGACAAAGAAGATATATGGAGTCTTTATCTGCCTATGCTAGACAGTTCTTAGGGGTTATGAAAAAACCTGATGTGGATTCTATAGAAGGGTTGTCTCCAGCAATTGCAATAGAACAAAAGAGTACTTCTAAGAACCCTCGCTCAACTGTTGGTACAGTTACTGAGATTTATGATTATCTTCGTTTGCTTTATGCAAGAATTGGAATTCCTTATTGTCCTGATCACAATATCCCTATACAACCTTTATCTGCTCAAAAGATAACAGAGAATATTTTAAAGGAATACTCTGACGAAATTTTCATTCTTTCTCCAATTGTTCAAAAGAAAAAAGGTACTTATGAAAAATTATTCTCAGATCTAAACAAAGAAGGTTTCTTAAGAGTAAGAATAAACGGAGAAATTGCAAGGACAGATGAAGAAATAAAGATTGATAGATATAGAATGCATGATATTGATATTGTTATTGATAGAATAATACCAAGTGACGACAGAACAAGACTTTATCAAGACATAGAGCAAGGCCTAAACAAATCAGATGGATTATTAAGAGTAATAACTGTTAAAGATTTTGAAAAAAACAAAGACAAAGCAAAAGAAAAACTTTTTTCTTCTAAGATGTCTTGTCCTGTTTGTGGTCTTTCCTTTGAAGAACTACAGCCTAGAATGTTTTCTTTTAATTCTCCTTTTGGTGCTTGTGAAGAGTGTTCTGGTTTAGGTTTTAAGATGGATTTTGATCCTGATTTAATAATTCCAGATAAAACTAAGTCAATTGCTGACGGAGCAATAATGATTTATAGAAATGCAGTGGATGGTTGGCGTGGACAACATCTAGCAACAATAGCAAAACATTATGGTTTTTCAGCTTTGACTCCAATTCAAGATTTAACAAAAGAACAATATAATATTATTATGTATGGCTCAAAAGACAATATTGCCTTTAATCTTGAAGGAAAAAATGGAACTTCATCTTTTAATTACACAGGTACTTGGGAAGGATTAATTCCTCAATCTCAACGTCTTTACAAACAAACAGAATCTGATTATAGAAGACAAGATATGGAAAAGTATATGAAAACTTCTCCTTGTCCTGCTTGTCTTGGTAAAAGGCTTAAAAGGAAAATTTTAGCTGTAAAGATTGGTGATAAATCTATTATTGACATATCTGATTTTTCAATCTCCAATGCCCGTGAATTTTTTAAAAAAATAAAACTTGATGATAAACAAAAAGAAATTTCAGCACATGTTCTTAAAGAAATTAATTCTCGTTTAGAGTTTTTAGAAAAAGTTGGTCTTGGTTATTTAACACTTTCAAGAGCTTCTGGCTCTCTTTCAGGAGGAGAAGCACAAAGAATTCGGTTAGCCACAAATTTAGGAACAAATTTAACCGGGGTCTTGTATGTTCTTGATGAACCATCTATTGGTTTACATCAAAGAGATAATCAAAAATTAATTGATACTCTTTGTAAATTAAGAGATCTTGGTAATTCTGTTGTTGTCGTTGAACATGATGAAGATACCATAAGACAAGCAGACTATGTTATTGACATGGGCCCAGGGGCCGGAATCTATGGTGGAGAAGTTGTTGCTTGTGGCACTCCTACAGAAATTGAAAAAAATAAAAAGTCTTTAACAGGTCAATATCTTGCAGGAACAGAATTTATTCACACACCAAAGATTAGAAGACAACCTAAAGATTTTGTTAAAATTCTTGGAGCACAAGAAAATAATCTTAAAAATATTAATTTAGAGATTCCAACAGGAGTTTTTACTTGTGTTACTGGTGTTTCTGGTTCAGGGAAGTCTTCTCTAGTTTATGAAACACTCTATCCATACTTGATGACTAAATTTTATGAATCAAAAATGGATATTGGTAAAGTAAAAGAAATAATTGTTCCAAAATCTATTGACAAAGTAATTTCTATTGATCAATCGCCAATTGGAAGAACTCCTCGATCAAACCCCTCAACATACACTAAGTTATTTGATGATATCAGAACAATGTTTGCAATGACTAATGATGCAAAACTTAGAGGATATGATATTGGAAGATTTTCTTTTAATGTTAAAGGTGGAAGATGTGAAGCCTGTCAAGGTGATGGACAGATTAAGATTGAAATGAATTTTTTGCCTGATATCTATGTTGACTGTGAAGAATGTAAAGGAAAAAGATATAATGCAGAGACTCTTGAAATCTTATACAAGAAAAAAAACATTGCTGATGTCTTAAACATGTCTGTTGATGAAGCTTATCTTTTCTTTGAAAATCATCCAAATATTAAAAGAAAGTTACAGACCTTGGTAGATGTTGGTCTTGGTTACATTAAGCTTGGGCAAAGTTCAGTTACTCTTTCGGGTGGAGAAGCTCAAAGAATCAAATTAACAAAAGAACTTTCCAAAAGAGATACAGGTAACACCATCTATCTTCTCGATGAGCCAACAACAGGTCTTCATTTCCATGATGTTAAAAAACTTATTGATGTTTTAAACAGACTTGTAGAAAAAGGAAACACAGTTGTTGTTATTGAACACAACCTTGATGTCATAAAGTCAGCAGACTATATCATTGACCTTGGACCAGAAGGTGGAGAAAAAGGTGGAGAAATAATTGCCAAAGGAACACCTGAAGAAATCACAAAGGTAAAGAAAAGTTATACTGGTGAGTTTTTAAAAAAGTTATTAGAAAAGAAATAAAAATTAATTTGTATAATAAACAGTCATACGAATATGATCTACATAAGCATAATAGTTTAAATTATGAACTAAAATATTATTAGCAAAGAAATTGTGATTATCTTCTACTTCAATATCCCAAACATAATCTGTTGTGTTTTCTACAATTTCTATATTTTCTATAGGATATTCTTTAAAATCATTAGATAATAATTTATCCCCAACATTTAATTCATCTGCTCTCACATAATTTCCATCAATATAGAATTTATGATTTTCTGTGGCTTTTATTAATTGCCCATTATTGTAATAAATATAAAAATATCTGCTATTTACATTAGATATTGGAACCGACCAAATATTTATTATTGGTTTTAATTCTAATTGTTTTGTATTTTCATTATAAGAAATAACTAAATCCCCAATATTTAAATCAGTTATTGCTTTCTGCCCAAATTCCGTTGCTATTAAAGTATTTTCATTTAAACATCCCCCCATCTGTGAAAGACCAATAATAGAGATTACTACTCCAAAATCAGAATCATTAATATTTTCTGCAGTCCATGTTTCCCCCCACACATTTGTATCTGAACCATATGTTTCATAGGTATTTGGATCTGATGGTGTTGGCCAAGTTCCACTTCCCATATTTGTATCTCCTATAGATCCATCTGCTTTTACTATTTTTAAATCCCAACTAATATATGGCCCAAAGGTATATTTCTCAATTTCTACTTTTATACCATTTATTGTTGCGCCAGTAGGAATATTAAAACCAAAATTATTTGCTTTAAGATAATGGGTTGTATATCCCGAAAATGTACCATTCACAACGTTCCCCATATTAACACTAGAATAGCTATTATCACTTGCTTTTGAATAATCCAGACTACTCCAGGCCTGTGTACCTATCGTTGCATCATCTGCCATTGTTCCTGGACTTAATGCTTCTGTAAAATATTCTTGGGGAATATAGGGTTCTGGTTCAACATAAGGAAAAGGATTTGTTATGTTTTTTAAAGTAATATATTCATTGTCTTCTGTTTCTAAAATTATTGTAAATTTATTAGAGGTTATATTTTGATCAGAAAAATCTTCAAGATTTAAAAGATTTGTTCCTGTGCTTAGTGTGTGTGGATTAGTTAAGGTTATTTCAGATGTTTCATTATTATCATATAGTATCTTGTATTTAGTTATTTGAACATCTCCAAAACTGTTGTTTGGAGGAGAATAATTAAATTGCATCACTCCACTAGAAAAAGTTTTAGGGTAAACAAAGTGTTCTGCATCTGATTGTGATAGTTCTTTTATGTCTTTTGTCTTATCTAACCCTTGAGCAGTAAAACTTTGTCCAAAAGACATAATTACGGTTACAAGAATGACAGAAACAACAACTAAAAGTATTGTTGCAATTATTGGTGAGAGGGCTTTTTTTTTAATATTCATTACTATTCGCCAAAATAAATTTAATTAATATAATTAGTAAATTAAATCTTTATATATGTTTGTTTTATGGAAATATTATTTTTTTCAAAAAAATAAAAACTATTTTCTTTCAATTCTAATAAATATTCCATTTCTTGTTTTAGATCTTAATAATTTCTTTATTTCATATTCATTACTTACATCTCTTTTAGAATAAGCACTTAACATTCTCAAAACAACTTTATCTATTTCTGAAATTTGTTTTTGTATTCTTTTTACTTGAGAAGAAGGATATGTTTCTTTATTTTTTATACTTTGTATTTCTAAAAATCTTTGTGTTGGTATTTCTATATATGCTCTTCCGCCTTTCTTTAGCATTAAAGCAGCATTAAATACATTAAATGCAGGATATAGTGTATGCATTCCAGCACCGCTTGCAAAAATAGCTAAATCAAATCTTTCTTTTAATTTATTAATTTGAGAAGAATATTCTTTTGGTTTACTAGATATTGTTTCAAGTGCTTGCCCAATAGATAGGTCTCTTCTTATAATCTGGTTTGCAGTTCCATTTGTTGGACTAATATTAAAAACATCAATCTCTGGATGTAACCCTCTTTCTATAAGCTCTTTTCTTAATGGAACAATATATTCTCCTCTTGCTGCTCCACCAATTAAGATTTCTGGATTTTTATTTTCTTTTTTTATTAAAAAATCTATTGGCTCAGAATTTAATCTGCTTTCAAATATTTCAGAATATCTTTCTATTGTCCCTTTTCTTTTCCAAGTGTCTTCTCTTTTTTTATCAACCATTTCTTTTACTTGTTTTTGCAATTCTCTTTCTTTACCAAATGGTCTTTTAGTTAATTGTTTTTTTTTAACTGGCCTTCTTAAAAAACTAAATGCCTTAGGTAATCTTATAGGACTCATAAATATCTTATCTTTAGATTTCTTTTAAAGTGTATTCTTTTTTTCCTAAACCAATACTTTCTGCATAATCAAAAGTCTTTTCTCCACCGAAGACTTTCTTGTTTTCTTTCTTGGTTAAAAGATCATAACATGCTTTATCAAGAGCAACTGGATCAGTTCCTGCAAGAATACCAATGTCTTTTGCAATTATTTTTGCTGTTTTCATACAGTCACAATTGTCTGTAATGTTAAGTAAGAAATTAATATAGATTATTTGACTTTTATCTCCTACTTTTGTAGCAGCAAGAGCATACTCACAAAGTTTTTCTTCAAAGGTTCCTGGAAGAGTTGATATCCAATTAACAGTACATGCCCCATGTGGACAAATAGATATACATTTAGCACACCCAATACATTTCTTGATATCAATATGTGGAATTAATCCAATAGTTATAGCATTAACTGGGCAATTCTGTTCACAAAGATGACATTTCTTACATTTTAATGGATTGATTATTGGTTTAGAATTAGAATGCATGGCAAGTTTTCCTGCTCTTGCAGCAAACCCCATACCAAGTTGCTTGATTGCTCCTCCAAACCCTGAAAGTCCGTGTCCTTTAAAATGAGACATAACTATTAGTTGATTATAATCTTTATAGGCTTTACCAACTTTACAAGTTTTAAAATGTTTTTTGTTAATTTCAACCTCTTGCATTTCTTCTCCAGCATTTCCATCAGCAATAACAATTGGAAGATTTGTAAAACCGTGTTCTCTTGCAAGCTCTATATGTGATTCTTTTGAGGTTCTTCTACTTTTATATAAAACATTAGTTTCAATATAGACTGGAAGGCATTTATTTAGTTTAAGATAATGAATAAGATGTTCATAGTTTTTAGGAGAAATAAAAGTTTTATTCCCTTCTTCTCCAAAATGCACTTTGATTGCAAGGTTTCCAGTAAAGCCAGGATTAAGTTTTTTAAATAGCTCTAAAACTGCTTTATTAATCTCTTCTGTATTTGAATAACTTTCAATTGTTTTAAAATATATTTCTGACATGATTATCACAATAATATATATTACAAATAATATTATAAAATAATTGATTCATAAATCCGTATGGTTATAAAAAAAATAAAAGACATCTCTAAATCTATAGAAAACTACTATGATAAAGATGCAGACTATGAGTGGAATAGACTTGTAAGAGATCCTTATCACAAACTTGAATGGGATACCACTCAGATTTTTCTTAAAAAACATTTGCCTAAGAAAGGTTTAATATTAGATGCAGGAGCTGGTCCTGGAAGATATACAATTGATTTAGCAAAGAAAGGTTATGATATTGTCCTTTTAGATTTTTCTAAAGGGAATGTAGAACTTGCAAAAACAAAAGTTAAAGAGGAAAAACAAGAAAAAAAAGTTAAAGATTTTATTCAAGGAACAATTGTTAATTTATCTCAATTTAAAGACAATTCCTTTGATGCAGTTATTTGCCTTGGAGGCCCATTATCTCATGTTAAAGAAAATGAAAGACAGAAAGCAGTAAATGAATTAATTAGAGTTGCTAAAAAGAACGCACCCATTTTTGTTTCAGTAATGGGAAAATATGCAATACTTCTTAGTGCAATAAAAAGATGGCCAGAAGAAGTAAAAGACACTAATAATTTTAAAAGATTATCAATAGATGGAGACGATTATAATTGGGGGTCTATAAAAAGTTCTGGCAAAAGTATTTCTTTCTGTCATTTTTTTACAGTTGATGAACTTGAAAAGCTTTTCCCTAAAAACAAAGTAAAACAATTAGAGATTGCTGGACTTGAAGGCTTTGCTTCTGCTCAAGAAAAAGAATATGCTGAGTTGAAAGATAAAAAAATAAAGAGAAACTGGCTAGAAGCACACGAAAAACTTTGTACAACAAGAACAGCAGCAGATATCTCTAGTCATATGCTTATAATTGTTAAAAAGAAATAAAGATTATTTTATCTTTATTTCATTTTGTTTCTTTTCACAGTAATGACATTTTAATGTAGTTTTGTCTTTTTCTGTTGTACTTGTAAACTTGCTTTTTATCTTCTCTTGATTGCTTATACAATATGGATTGTTACATACAAGTATATTTTCTATAGTTTCTGGAATTTCTACTTTGTATTTCTTATAGACTTCACCATTTCTTATGATATTGATGGTGGAATTTTTAGAAATCAAAGCAATCTTATTTAGTTCTTCTTGGCTAAGTTCTTTTCCTTCTATCTTGATTAGATCTTTTTTTCCTGATTTCTTGCTTTCTAGATTACTTGCAATTACCACAAACTCTCCAAGAGAATCAAGCCCTAAAATTTTTGAAATTTCTGTTCCTTTTCCTGAGATGATGTGATCTACTACTACTCCGTTATTTATTGTTCCTACTTTTCTTTCACTCATTTTATCACCTTTAAAAGAATACAAATTATTGCCTCTCTAATTGGCACACCATTGTCTGCTTGCTTGAAGTAAATATTATGTGATGTGTTATCAACATCAGTTGTTATCTCATAGACTCTTGGAAGTGGATGCATTACTAAAATATCAGGGTTGCCTTCAGATTCCAAAAGTGTCCTAGAAATGGTGTATTTCTTCTTTAATGGTTCTAAATCAATTGGTTCAACAATTCTTTCAAGTTGTGTTCTTGTAACATAAAGTATATCTAGATCTTTAAGATTACCTTTAGCATCGTCCAATACTTCATATTTTATTCCTTTACTGTCAAGCATCTCAAGATAGTCCTTTCCTATCTGGAATTGAGGAGCAGCAATAAATTTTATTTTCTTTGGATTATAAAGAGTTATTGCTTCAACTAAAGAATGAACTGTTCTTCCATATTTTAAATCTCCAAAGAAACCAAGAGTTAATCCTTCAAGCTTTCCTTTTTCTTTCTTAATTGTATAAAGGTCAAGAAGTGTTTGTGTGGGGTGTTGGTTTGTGCCATCTCCTCCATTGATTATTGGTTTGTTTGCAATTTCACTAGCTAGGCGAGAAGCACCTTCAATCTTTGTTCTCATAACCACAAGATCAGAATAACCAGCAATTACTTTAATCGAATCAGAAAAAGTTTCACCTTTCTTTGCCGAAGTATTTTGTACATCTTCAAAACCAATAGTGTTTCCTCCAAGCTTTTTAACTGCTGTTTCAAAAGACATTTTAGTTCTTGTAGATGGTTCAAAGAAAAGACTTGCAATTACTTTTCCTGCTAAGATGTTTTTATATTTTTCTGGTTTATCTTCTATGTCTTTTGCTAAAGACAAAATATAATCCATTTGTTCTCTATCCAGATCATGAATTGAGATTATGTGTTTTATTTCTTTCATTTTTTTACCCCCTAATATTATTTAAATATAAAATTACTGCGGCTTCTGTCCAAAGTCTATTTTCTGCTTGATCAAAAACAATACTGTTCTTTCCATCAATGACTCCTGCAGTAACTTCATTTCCACGTTCAGCTGGAAGACAATGTAAGAACTTAGCATTGTTTGTTAAACCAATTAACTCTTCATTAATCTGATATGGTCTAAATAACTTTAATCTTTCTTCCTTTTCTTGTTCTTGCCCCATTGATGTCCAAACATCTGTGTAAACAAAGTCTGTTTCTTTTACCGTCTCTTTTGGTTCATTACTTGAAAAATATTTTTTATCTTTATAATCTTCTAAAAACTCTTTTACTCTTGAATTATTTTCAAGTTCATAATCTTTTGGAGTTGCTACTCTAACAGTAAATCCTAATTTTAATCCACATATGGCAAGAGAAGCACAAACATTGTTTCCATCACCAATAAAAGCCACACTTGTATGTTTTATCTTTTCAGTATTAATCTTTCCATCTGAGTAAATTGCTCCTGTGTGTTCTAAAATTGTTAAGTAATCTGCTAGTGCCTGACAAGGATGATATTTATCAGAAAGAAGATTTATTACTGGAACTTTAGAATATTTAGCCCACTCTTCAAGAAGTTCTTGTTTATACACTCTTCCAGCAAGAGCACAAGTATATCTTTCTAAGGTTTTAACAGTATCTGCAAGTGATTCCTTTCCAACAGAAAACTGAGCGTTAGTTAGAACAAAAGCTTGCCCTCCAATGGCATTAACTCCTGCATACATTGAAGCCATAGTTCTTGTTGAACTCTTTTCAAAGTACATGTATACACTTTTTCCTTTTATCTTGTCTGAAAATTTCTCTGGATTTGATTTTATCTTCTTTGATAACTCCAGAATCTCCATAATTTCTTCTTTACTAAAATCTAGTAAGGTCAAAAGATGTCTAGTCATAGATATTCAACCCCCATTTTTTATTAGCTAGTCTGAAAGAAAGAGAAAAAAAATTGATTTTGAAGAAATAGAATTTGAGAATAATAAAAAAAGATGTTGATTTTGAAGAGAAATGCCGTTCAAAACCAAAAATATTTTTCATTTTAAATATGAAGTAGCGAAGTATTTATAAATACTTCTTCAGGTTTATTGTTTTTGTGTTATCAAATAAATGCTTTCACTTGTTTTGTCTTTAAATTTTGACATTTTTGCATTTCCATAAACTTCTAAAACTTTAAAGCCGTTTCTTTCAAGTATTTCTTTTAGTTCTTTATAGACATACAGTTGCATATCCCATTTGTTTTTAATAATATTATAAGGATTCATGTCTTGTTGTATGTGCCATTCATGAATTGTTGTAATCTTTCCTGTATTCATGTTTAATTTATTTGTACAATATCTTACAATATAAAGATTATCTTTAGAAACAACATTATCTATATGTTTGTGTTTTGGAAGTCCATTTGGCATCTCATTAAGATTGTATATATCAAATATATAATATCCTTTAGGTTTTAGATTTTCTTTAAAATTGGAAAGGGCTTTTTCAAAATCTGTTTTTGAAAGATGGCCGATAGCATTAAACATTGTTATTACTGCATCAGCTTTACCAAACTTAATTGTTCTCATGTCTCCTACAAGAAACTTTTCTTTTCTTTTAAGTTTATGTAACTTATCGTTAGCAACATCAATCATTCCTTTGGAGTAGTCGCTTGCTTTTATTTTATAGCCTTTTTTAAGAAAATAGATTGCTTGAGCCCCTGTTCCACAAGTCAAATCAAAGATTGATTTAATTTTATATTTTTTAAAAGCTCTTTCCAGAAAAGAATTTCTTTCCTTGTTATCTTTTTCACTTGTTTCAAGCAAGTCATAATATTTACATGTTTGTTCGTAGCTATATTGTTTCATATTTATCACATATCTAAATGTTTAGTACAATTATGAAGAATTATCTTATGATTTTTATCTTCATCAATTTCAAAGATCGAAACCCCTGTATTTGATAACATTTCTACTTCAGAATAATCTTTTCCAATAATCACGGCAGTAAGGGCTTTACTAAAACTTCCGTGGCTTACTAATACTACTGTATCATTCTTGTGCTTTTCATAAACTTCATCAATAAATTCTTTTGCTCTTTTTAACATATCTGTTTTTGTTTCTATTTTATATTTTTTTAAAATTTCAGGATTATCAATCCATATTGCAGGAAATGGTTGATATTTATCAAATCCGAATTCTTCTTTTGTATTCCCTGTCAATAAACCAAAATTCCTTTCTCTT
>ENA-UOWG01001947-UOWG01001947.1-activated-sludge-metagenome-genome-assembly--contig:-NODE-1947-length-19017-cov-4.962873_pt1 | contig 19017 bp, 17 predicted proteins | sample MGYA00238147_ERZ761563 | MGnify/ENA primary metagenome ERZ761563 (study PRJEB28884, sample SAMN05720216) | anaerobic digester metagenome | isolation source: active sludge of municipal... | reverse complement strand
TACGGCAAATGAAGTTCCAGCAATTATTGGAAGCATTAAAAGCGAAAACATCAGTTGCGGTAGATGCGCCGCGTAGCACTGCATCGGCTCCTGTGATGACCGGTACTGGAATGGGCCAATCTAGCAAGGACCCGATGGAAGTCTATAAAACAAAGCTAGTAAGGCTGCAACAAAATGGATTGGCGCCTAGTGATAGCGGCAATGTTCATGGCGACAAATATGGTGGCGATGAGGACGTTGTTCATGCCAAAAATGATATAGAGCAATTCGCAAACAAGCAGGGTAAAGATCGGTGGCGACATGATTATGCGCCGGAGGCTCCAAGAACGCCATACGAGCTTCGCGCCGGTTTTGTGATTCCGGGAACGCTGATATCGGGCATTAATTCCGATTTGCCGGGAAAAATAATCGCCCAGGTATCGCAAAATGTTTATGACACGCCAATCGGGAAATACCTGTTAATTCCACAAGGGTCTCGATTAGTTGGTGAATATTCAAGTGAAGTTAATTATGGACAAGCACGAGTGCTAGTGGCGTGGCAACGTATCGTGTTCCCGGATGGCAAGGCAATGGACATAGGTGCCATGCCTGGAGCCGACAGTGCAGGTTATGCCGGTTTTAATGACCTTGTCGACAATCATTACCTTCGCATTTTTGGCTCGGCTTTGTTGATGTCCGCGATAACGGCGGGGGTACAGTATAGCCAGCAAGGTGATCAAGTCACTTCGACAGGCAATGGATTTTATTCGCAGAATGCAAGCAGTGTATTGAGTCAAGCGTTAGGGCAGCAACTCGGCCAAACAATGGCGCAAATGATCAGGAAGAATATGAATATCGCGCCAACACTTGAGATTAGACCTGGTTACAGGTTCAACATAATGGTCGCGAAGGACCTTACTTTCTCAAAACCCTATCAATCGTTCGATTATTGAATGACGGAGTTCATGTGATGAGACACCTTAAAATTTTAGCCGCTAAAATCGCCATCGTATTAATGAGTGTTTACGCAACGCCATCTTTCGCCGGCATACCAGTGATTGATGGCACTAATCTAGGCCAAAACATCATGACAGCGGTGGAATCCGTTGCGCAAACAATAAAACAGATCGAGCAATATACGACCCAGTTGCAACAATACTCTACGCAAATCCAACAGTATGAAAACATGCTGCAAAACACCCTGCAGCCCGCGCAGGATATTTGGCAAAACTCCAATCAAACAATCAATGGCGTTTTAAACACGATCAACACATTAAGCAATCTGCAAAACCAATACGGCAACTTGGCAAACTATCTAAACAAGTTCAATACAACTGAAGGGTATGCAAACAACCCTTGCTTCTCCGGACAAGGTTGTACGCAGGCGCAATGGTCTGATTTATTGGCTAGTCGCACGATTTCGTCCACATCACAACAAAATGCGTATGGGGCATCAATACTGGGATTACAACGCCAACAGGCAGAATTGCAAAATGACGCCAATACTTTGGTTACTTTGCAAGGAGCTGCTAGAGGGGCGACAGGGCAAATGCAGGCGTTAGGATATGCCAATCAACTGGCAAGCGCTCAATCCAATCAGCTTCTTCAAATTCGCGCCTTACTGATTGCAGAACAAAATGCATTAACAACACGTATGCAAGCCGAAGCCAATAAGGAAGCGCAACAAGAAGCGGCTTCGCGTGCAATTCGTGCCGGAGCCATGGCGAATAGCCGTCAAATCGCGTGGTAACCAGGAGAAAGCCAATGATCAATAGACGACTCATGCTAAATGGCGCAGCCCTTTTATTAAGTGCGTTATTAGTCGGCTGTACCGACGACGTGGTGGACGAGGCGATTCCTCTACCAGAGGTCAACGATGATAATTGCCAGCAAGAAAACATAATGAAAATCACGGACAAGGCAGCGAGAAGTAAATTCGCTAGTCTGTGTATTCGTAAAGGCGACCTCGTTAAAAGCACACCAAAATCATGGTGAGGTCATTATGGCGAACCGCATATTTCTATTGTTAGTGGTGGTAATTGTCTCATCAGGCTATTCAACAACCGCTAATGCGGCGATTAATGCTAATAACTTGCTGGACAATGTTTTGAATAGTTATGTTGCCGTCGCAAATGGATGGGCGGCAACAATCCAAGCAAGGGCAACTTATTTATTCTGGATATTGGCCACCATTTCGATGGTGTGGACCTTCGGAATGTTGCATTTACGCAGAGCGGATATTGGAGAATTCTATGGTGAATTCATACGGTTTGCGGTGTTTACTGGCTTTTTTAACTGGTTGTTGATTAACGGCCCGCAATACGCAACAGATATTATCAACTCCATGAAGACAATCGGCGCTAATGCATCGGGCAATGCAACCGCTTTGACCCCGTCGGCTATCGCAGATATCGGCTTTAACATATTCTTTCGCGTTCTGGATCAATCAACGATATGGCAACCAGTCGATAGTGCGGCGGGAATAATAATTTCATTGATTATTTTAATCTGCATGGCCTTGATCGGCGTGAATATGCTTATTTTGTTGATCAGTGGTTGGATATTAGCTTATGCCGGCGTCTTCTTCCTGGGATTTGGCGGATCACGATGGACATCCGATATGGCCATTGGGTATTTCAAGACAGTGCTCAATATTGGCGTTCAGCTACTGACAATGATTCTGTTAGTTGGCATTGGAAAGGACATCGTCAGTAACTATTACAACAACATGGACGCAAACATGAACCTTCGCGAAATGGGGGTGATGCTGATAGCCGCCATTGTCTTATTAGTGTTGACGAACAAAGTACCTTCCCTTGTCGGACAGCTGGCTATGGGGGGCGGTAGCCATGCGCTTGGACAAGGTTACGGGGCGGGAACTGCCATGGCTGCGGCAGGCGCCGCCTCGGCGGTGGCAGCGATAGGCGGGGCAATGATGGCATCAGCCGCGTCGAATATTGCAGGTGGAGCGCAAGCGATACAGGCCGCCTATCAGAAGGCGAATGAATATTCGCCTAATGTGGGTGGAATGGCATTAGCGGGACAAGCAGATTATAAGGCCAGTGGCGGATCATCCGATAAAGGAAGTTCGCAATCATCCTTCGCGCAAGCTATGGGATTTAACAAGAATGCATCATCTAGCGCATCGACCAGTAAGCAAGATGGCGCATGGTCTGCCGGAGGTTTGCTAGCTAGAGGGGTCAATAGTGTTATCGGTGAAAAGATGCAAGAAAGGATTGATCAATCGTTCATGGGGCAAGTAGCGACAGCGATAAAGAACGATACACCCGAAATAAACGAACCTCCTGTTTTTGACGGTAATAGCTTGTCCGACGCCAGTACGCCAGAACAGGAAATTGAAGCCTTTGTTAAACGAACGGCGTAAGAGCTAAACAATGACTATTGATATTCCTAGCATGCCGCCACAACTGCAGGAGAGGGTGGTTTGCTCGATAATCGCATCGATTCATTATGATGTGCCTGCAAATATCCTCTTGGCCATAGCGGAAAAAGAAAATGGAAAGCCGGGACAGTGGGTAGAAAATACCAATGGCACCCATGATGTCGGGGCTATGCAATTTAATACGTCTTACATCAATACGCTGACGACCAAATACGGTATTACGGCCGAGCATGTGGCGAATGCCGGATGCTATCCGTATGATCTTGCCGCATGGCGGATTCATGGACACTTGATTAAAGATCAAGGCGATATTTGGACACGAGCTGCAAATTACCATTCTAGGACACCGTATTACAACTCGATTTATAAAGTGGATTTAATTAAACGGGCGAATAAATGGGCTGCGTGGCTGGATGAAATATTCGCAGGTAACACAAAGAAGATGACCGATGTAGTGGCCAATGCGGTAACAAATCTTGAAAAAGCCACCAAGAAAAAGCAGGAAAGCTTCGATTTTCCATCGACGAAAACATACGTGCCAAGAGGCGTGTTCGTCAAAAGGGGTAATGATGATGACTCCTAAACTTCACATAAAAGACAATAGCCTGGAAGCCATTAAATGGATTGGCCTTGCGCTGATGGTGGGCGATCACGTCAATAAATACCTGTTTTCCGAAAAATGGCATTACCTGTTTAACGCGGGCAGGGCGGCTATGCCGCTCTTTGTCATTGTACTGGCATATAACTTGGCCAGGCCAAATACGCGTAGCAATGGCGTGTATGGCAGAACGATGAAGCGATTATTAATCGTTGGTATTGTGGCAACACCGGCGTTTATTGCGTTAGGTGGGCTGTTGAACGGTTGGTGGCCATTAAACATCATGATGACATTATTCGTCATGACAGGGATTCTTTACCTCATCGAACGAGATGGCATTTCTAGCAAAATAGCGGCGGTGTTCCTATTGTTAATCGGCGGATCATCTGTTGAATTTTGGTGGCCGGCGATTTTGTTGGGGGTAGCGGTCTGGAATTATTGTAAGCAACCAAGCTTCTTTTGGATCATCATCGGACTCGCTGCAATAGCGTTGCTTCGATTGATTAACGGTAATTATTGGGCGTTTGCGGCATTGCCGATTGTTGCCTTGGTAAGCTACATACCGTTTCGAATGCCAAGGCGTAAATGGCTTTTTTATGCCTTCTATCCTGCACATTTGATATTGATTCTAGCTGTATCTCATATCGAAATATAAGCGCTGAATAGATGTAGAGGCCCAATGACATAAATTACAGGAGCTGAAACACTTGAAACAGCGTTCATCGAAACTCTTGAAATTTGAACGTCAGCTATCGAGATAGACTTACTGAAACCGGCGAATTCACAGTTTCGGCCAAAAGCGGACAGATGTCTTCCATAACGAAAGTCGGGTTATCACGGTAAAGCTGACACAGCAACGCTTTCTTTGACGGAATTTGTCCGTTCAAATCCGCAATTTTCGAGCCCCTTTCACTGAGTAGAGGCTTTTTATTTGACTTTGTACGCGGAATTATCTGGGACTCCCGCTTACAGCCCCGATGGCGGTTGGTAACACAACTGCTTGTGTTATTCGCCTTCTCAGGCGGCTACGCAAAGGTGGTACGGTGGGTGGTAAAAATCAACAGTTTGCTATCATTTTTTATCAGAACACCTGTAACACTTTGATTTTATAATACTTCCAAAAATTTCCGGGGGTTGGGCCTGCTTTAATTGGGCTATCCAACTTTGACACTGGCAGACCTTGGAGCCGCTAACAACCGTCATGACTCCGTCTTGCGGGGGCGTAAATTATTTTCTCCAACAGGTATCGGCATCTAAAGTAGCGTTTGAGACACTTTTTTGGCCAAGTTGGTTAATTGACAAGGCGCCGCACTCGTCACCATCCATACGGCCACCCGTTACGGGGGTTGCCGTTAGGGTATAAGTGGATGCGTTGAAATTTGAAACAGAAATATCGTACAGAGCGGTACCTGATTTTGGCGAAGCCGTTATGGGCAACTCCACATCCTCACCCGCCGAATTTTTATGATATCGGTTACTTTCAGTGTAATTTCTTTCCAGAAACTGCGCATTCTCTAGCAATACGGCTTTCGCATCCGAACGGTTCGCCCTGCTAATGTAGTTTGTATAGGAAGGCACCGCGATAGCAGCCAGAATGCCTACTAGCGCGACAGTGATCATCAGTTCAATCAATGTAAAGCCACTACGGCTATGAATTTCAAACATTTAATTTAACCAAAAAAGTTTGTTATTGAATTTGGAGCCAGTACTTACGCTCAACGTTACCCTCGGAGACATCTCCTCCTCTGTTTTTCAACGACATGATGTTGCTGCTTGTGCCTGACATTTCTTTCATAGCTGTTCCGGTGCCTTCTTTTTCAAGCCAGACTGCTGCTTTTATCATCCCGACATTTGATTTAACACCCGAGGCAGTAAGACCACTAGGTAATGTATCTTTCTCGTCAAATTTGTCATCGTTGTTGAAATCGAATGAAGAAACAGATGTTGCACCACCTGTTCTTGCATCAATTTCCATCAACCAGCTAGTACCGCCTGGGTTGCAGGGGTCGGCCGAAGGAATTGCCGTTAAGAAGATAACCCGGTCATACTTGATTATAGCGCTGGAAACAACCCGCTCCCCGGCGGCAACACCGGATGTCGGCACCAAATCCATATACCAACCTAGCTTGGTAGTGTAATCTACGGTGTTAGCCGAAGTGCCTCGTAGATCATAATTAAATGTGATCAGACATTCATTAGCGGGAGTATCGGGATCATCGGTGCAATTGTCGAGTGTTTTGGTTGTGCCGCTAGGCACTTCCTCGATAATGCTTTGCTGTACCAAGCTACTGCGCGCCACTGTTTCCGAGGACGAAGGCTTGTCCCAAATGGCGTAAAAGCTTTGTACCGTGGTATCGGAAACATCGGTGTTGGTTAAGTAACTGCCGGTACCAAAATACACGAGCACACCTCCACTCGCATGGCTGCCAATTGTTGGTTGCGCTGTAATGGGTTGAATTTGATTGCTAGCATTGCGGGCAATAAATAATGTGCTGGCTGTCCAATCGTTTGAATTGTCAGAGGTTAGATCAAATTTCCACATATTTCCCTGTAAATCGCCAGCATAGACATAGTCAATTATCTTGTCCCCATTGTTGTCGTGAAGTCTTGGGGTAGATAAGCCATTACTTAGGGTGGCGGTGGTTTGGATTTTTTTGATCAAGGTACCGTCACTGAGATTGACAATGTACAAAAATGCGCGTTCGGACACGCTGTTATAACCATTGCCAAATATAGCAACCCAATCGCCACTATTCAGACGTCCGATTTGCGGCTGGCTGAACGTGTACCCCATGCCGTCAGCGTCGGTAACGCCAGTTCCATCGTTTGCGGTGTCGGCAGCACTAGAGCCAGAATATTCCCATAATACATTGCTCCCAGAAGTATCGCCCCCGTATGAATAGGGATCGGAAATATCTAGAGCAAAAATTGCCTTGCCGCCTTTACCAAGACTACCCACTAATAAAGTTTTCCAATTAGCATTTATATAGGCGTCGCCAACATTAGGCGAGCCATCGACATAATATTTATGAGAATAATCAGGTTCAGTCAGAAAACTTAAATTGCTGTACACTGCGGCAGGTATATAGGCAAATAGTTCTTTGCCCTTGTCGACATGAGTAATGTCGGCTCTAAACGCGTGTAACATGCCATCGTTTGCGCCTTCATAAACCATGGAAGGGCGATTGCTTTTTCCAGCGACAAAAGCCGCATAGGTGGAACGTTCGGTCGCGGAAGACGGTAAATTTGTATAACCAAAATCTTCATTATGAGTATAGATGGGGTCTGAATTGATGATATCGCCCAAAACGGTATTTATCCGATTACGAAATATGCCATTGCCGTCGGCCGCCCGTTCTTCCTTGGTTGTATCTCCCCGCAACCAAGCAAGCCTATCTTGCCCCATTGTGTCGGAGCCCACCACGCCGGTTGAGCTAGTTTTTAAAGCTGTTTGCTGTAGGGATGATAAGTTATCCCACAAAAAGTTAACCCCCTCAGAACCGTTCCAAGTTAAAATATGGCGTGAACCTGCTGCCGGTATTAGAGAAGCCGCATCCCAATTCGCATCAACGGCATTTAATTTGCCATCTCCGTTGATATCCACAATCGTGCCATCGCTACTTACGGTGAAGTTGTATAGATGACCGCTCCAATCATTGGGGTCGAATTGAGCCTGATAAAGTACCGTTCCAGTCTGAATGCTGGTCGAGTTGGCAGCGGTCGCAGCGGCTGCCGAGGTGCTATCATTGATACTGGTTAAGATGTCTGCGAAAGCATTTTCCAAATCGCTGGGTCGTTCCACGTTGTAAAACTTACCCCGGCTGTTGATGGCGGAATGCCAAAGATCAGCGCTATTACCGGAGTTATTGCCAGAAACAGCAGGCCAGTTTAACGTTCCGGAAGCAACGTCAGGATAACTGCCCGTGAAGGTGCTACCACCCCAATCAAACCCTACGTTACTCAAAAAAGTACTTAAGCCCAAGCCAACCGTGTAATTGATCATGTGCTGCCATGTGGCGGGATCATTTCGAGGGTTTTCGTAGTTTTCGTCATCAGTACCGCTGCGGTCTTTGTAGGATGGCAATAGGTTATTGTCCATGCCGGTTCCGGTTCTCAAGTCGGTCGCCCAATAGCTGAAAGCAACATCGGCTAGGCTATTCGAATTGGAGTCATTATAAGGCGGTATCGGGCTATAGGCGGTGCCGTCCGGCAGAGTGCGTGCAGTATTATCGGTGTTGCCAAAGCCTGTTACGCTATCGTTCCAAATGCCATCGGTCATCAATACGTGATAGTTTTTTCGGCAGGACAGTTCACCCGAATTGGCTGTGCTGAAGTCGTTATCGTAAGGGCTGTTTTCGCCGCTGGTTTTGTAGTATTCACCAACACGTTTCGTTGCTTCGCGCAAAGGCGTCGATGTTCTGGTTTTGAGCCGAAACAACCATGTGTAGAAATTGCTTTTGTGCGTGCCGGAGAATTTATTGATGGCATTGCTAAAGTTGGGTGATGTGGTTTCCCAGCCTTCGCAATCGTTGGTTACCAAAGAACTTGTAGAGCCCCGGCAACTGTTCAGCGATTGCCAGGCGACGCGGTAACTGTTTGGTAAATTCGCCATTGCCCGCGATGCCGCAGTCACAGTCATTAAATTGCGCGTGCGGAAAAAAGAGTACCAATTGGCAAAGTTCTGGCGCTCATCGGTTCCTCCAGGGCCGGAAGTATTACTAACAATCTTAATGTCATAGCAGTCATTATCTGTCGCAGAACCGTCACAGTTTGCGTTTGTGTTGTCAAACACATAGTAATATGGATTCATCCCATTACGCTGACAAAAACGCGTATCTTCAGCCTGATTGTTGTCGTTATCCGCATCGCAATCGGCGGTACTGGTTGTATTGATCCATGTGTTATCGGCGGTTTTGTATTGACAGCGATCGGTATTTGTTCCGCCACCACTGCCGCTACAACGAACATCTCCCGAAAAATGCTGCATATATTCGTGAGTTGTTGTATTGGCATTCAAGTATAAACCGGCGGAAGGGCGATAATTCGTTTCTAAATTAACGGAACCAGAAGAAGTCTTGAAACCGTTGATGTATGCGGAGGTAAAGGACGTTGATAATTCTGCACCGGTTACATTAAGGGGCGGTCGGTAGGTTTTGGTTGGATCGTAATAAATCGGATTGAAGTAAGCTGATTTTACGTAACGCGGATCGAGATTTGAGTCGGGGTTGCTGTCACAAATATCATCGGGATTGCCGCATAAGTCGGGCGTAAATGCTCTGGACATACTACCGGAATCATCCAAAGTCAATACCAGATTAGGCGGCACGGTCACGGTCAAAAATAATGGCGTATCCGTCAACTCCAATTGAGCGGCATAGGTTGTAACGCTGGCCACAACCAAGACAAGGCACAGAAATGTACGCCGGAATAAATGAGTTATGTGAGCTAAGGTCATCATTTTGCACCTACACTTTTAGTATTTGCGTTTATAGTGCTTAAACGGCTAATTAATCAATATCATTCAATCATTTACAACAAACATCGGGCACCATAAAAAGTGCTTTGTTCCATCATTCTTGCCAATAATTCCGCATGGTTTATTTCGGGGTTTGCAAGTTCTCAACTGGGTATATCCAACAGGTTTAAGGGATGTATTCAAGCATTGCTTGCAGAATTACCACGCTCTCCCCGTCGCCACCAAGACCTCGCGCAGTAACTCTATATTGGTTTGCCCCTATTTTTTCCACTACATACATCGGCTGTAGTGAGGCATTGATGGTATCGTCCTGATTTAACGTCAGGGTATGAATTGGTTTACGCGCTGTATTAATAGACCAAGCGTACTGCTGAGTATTGCCATTACAATCAAACGCCCCGTTGCCATTCCAATAATCTGCCGTATTCGGAAGGCACGCATCGAATGCCCGCAGACCAGCCACTGTGCCGTCAAAAGCAAGGTCTTTTATCTTTTCGCCCATATGCAGATTTTGCTCTACATGCTTGAGTGCAGCCTCAGCCGCCTGAAAAGCCAAATCGCGATTGCGAGTGTTGCCAGCCATGCGTTCTTCCATTGTACTCATTTGCGCTGCATTGACGCCGAGTAACATCAGCATGATCAAAAAAATCAGTGCTGTAAATAGTGTTGCACCCCGTTGGTTTTTCTGAGGATACAAAACCGTTTTCGGCTCGCAGGACGCTTTTATGTCTGTAAACATGTTCATAGCCGATTTTTAATTGCAATTGTGGTGGTAAATACTTTGCGCAACAATCGATCGTTGGGGGTTACGGTCTCGCCGGTATCGGTTACATCGCCGTCGCCGTTCATGTCCAGCGAATATTTTTGCGGCCTAGTGGTAATGCCTTGTTCGTCCTGACGAGACACCATCAATAAAGTGACGCGAATGGCAATGACTCTAGTCCAATCGGCGACATTGTTGGCGGTTCGATATACGTCGACTTTGTCCACGGCATCTAGAGTATCCTCGCCGTAAAGCAATTGCATGTCTTGAACGCCTTCTACTAATTCCTCGGCTGTAGTGGCGGGATTGCCGCCGGAAGCGTCTAATGTTTCGCGGTAAAGGGAGGGTTCACCATCATTATTTACGTCGCCGATGTAGTAGGTTACAGCACTTAGAGGATACAGGCGAGAGTTGGCAGTAAAAGGGTAGGACGTGCCGCTAGGAGAGCCTAGAGCGAATTCAGGGACCTCTCCGCTGCTACCGTGTATAACGATGTCGTCGCCGTCATCGTCATCGTCATCGCTATTTTGGAAAATGGCCGTACGAGAACAATCACTCTCGGCTGCAATGAGAATAGCGCCCTGTTTGATCTTGGCATTGGCTGTCAGGGTAAATTGTGATGAACCAGCGTCGTGCGACGAAACAATATAAGAATTATCGGTATCGGCATGTAACACTGTAAGCGCATCGCCGGCGATTACGCTGCCGACTACGCCTGTTACGCCCGCCGGAAAAGCACTCCATGCGCCACTGGTTTTTTCATATCCAACCAGTGGTTGACCTAATAGATTTTTATACCAAACCGTCACATTGGATAGCACGTTGATATCGCCAGATGCTGCTGTATTAGGTGGACAGCCCGTGAAACCTGCCATCCGGATATCCTTGGCCATTAATTCAAAAGCTATGCGCGCCCCTTCTTGCATGCGCGACAACGCATCCTGAGTGCGGAAACTTTGTTTGCTGCCTAGATAGGCATAGCCAATGCCGGCAATGATGATGAGGCCTATCGTTAACGAAATCATGATTTCAATCAAAGATACGCCCAACATCCGGCGTCGATTATTGCCTGATCGATTAAGGTATGAAAGATTTTTCATATCACGCTCTGCGTAGCAAATTCTGTCGGGGTAATCGAGCCATCATCTGAGGCTTTGATCACTTCACTCCATCGGATAAGGATTGAGACATTGCCACTACCATCGACACTAATTTGTGCTTGTCCGGAGGGGAGCGCCTGTTCGACGTTGGCTTTCCAGTCGTGTAATTCCTTTTCTTGAATTTCATTTCCATCATAACCAGAGCTGTCATCGGCATAATTCGAATTGAAATTCCCGGCAACGGCTAATGCCCGATTGAGCCTTAGCCTCTCGATAATGTCATACGCCAGCAATGTGGCCTGAGTACGAGCAAATGCGGAGTGATTGACTTTCATTGAGACGGCAATCAAGCTGGCCTGGCCCAGTAATCCTATTGCAATGATGACCATGGTGACCAATAGCTCAATTAAGGTACTCCCTTTTAATTTAAGAACATTATTCATGAGCATGTCCCTTTTGTGATGCGCAGACGCCCAGTTGAGCTTATTGCTATGGACCGCCCGACATGAGCGACGCAAATTTGTAAACTGCCATTTGCTAGGCCGCCATCGCCTTTGCTAACGCCATTGGGTAAGTAGCGAATAAAATCTGAATAATTACTCCCGCCATCGATAGTAGCGTTATTGCTAGCAGGACCTCCAATTTTTAGACGTGTATCAGTTCCATCGATTACTCCATCCGAGTCCAGATCAACGAAAATTACCCACCCTGTATTCCAAGTCGTAACCGTTGAGCAGTCCGGATTTTCGTCATCGATATTGTCGGACTTACACATCGTGACAGTTTTACCTCTTTTGATAGCCTCTGAACGGGCTAAGTTCAGCGATGCGGCTAACTCGTTTGCCAGGCTAGTGGCCCGATTTTGATACAGCATTTCTTGAAAGCTGGGAATTCCAAATGCAGCGATAATCCCAACTATCGTAACAGTTATCATCAGTTCAACTAGAGTGAAACCTAAATCTTTGACATTCTTTCCATACATCTCAAACCTGCCTCAAAACAACTTGAATGTTGCTAAATCTCAACTAAGGGGTGTATACCCATACCTTTATACACAAGTCGCCCAAATCAGATGAATCAAGAGCTTATCGATCGGTAAATTCTGATTGAATCTGCAGCGAGCTCTCGTGAGATCAAGGGATTGCGTCCTGTTTGCATTTCATAGCATCGACTTATGTATAAGGGCATGCCAATAACCCTATTCTAAAGCGTAGATTTAAGTACTCGTGCATTGAAAAGCCGGGAAAAAAATGCTGGTTTATTTATGGATGAGTACTTATTGTAAATTCCGAACATAATTACTTTTCCATGACTTTTAATTCTGCCCAATTTTCATCCGTAAACATTTTTGTATTAATGTAGACTATTTCTCTCTTGACTGAAAAATTTCAATCATTAGAGCGATAATCTAACTAACTTTCAAGGTGCGATTGCAAAATGTCAACAAGCCTCTACTTGGATTATTAATGCTCAAAAGAACATATACTGAGAAATGCTTCTAAAAACTGAATAATGGAACGGGGTTCACTTTAACAGCAGCATGACAGGATGCGCTCGGTCAATTGCAATAATGTCATGAACAAACACAGCAGTAGACTAGCGCCGCCTAGTAACCAAAAATCGAGCGTTCATGGATTTAGGCTATTTGCTGCCAAATTTTAAGACCGGAGGTTTAAGTATGACATTTTCCTAATTCTACGCCACCCTAGATACAAGGCATTAAGTAATGCCCTGCTTGCATTTTCTGAAAACACTGACTTTTTCAACAGAATTCAGTGAACATCAGTCAAATGCGGCTCTGTCGGTTTCTGTTGTTTCGCAAACCACCGTTATAACGGGATTTTTATGCCTGCGGCATTTCTAAGCATGCATCCGAAGTTCATGGTTTTAACGATCAACCGGATATGTAAAGTTATCTTTGGACACTCTATCGGCATGACAAACCTGACATCTCGGTATGACGTTTTTGGCGCTTTGCATGCTTGTTATACTGACAGGAGGTGATTTAAAGTGTTTTTTGCGACACGCATCAAAAATATTTTGACCGAAAATTCATCGCTTTGCGCACTCTCTCCAACATTGCGTATATCCATGGTTTGTGTTGGCATAATTAGTGCTGATTATGTGTTGTCAATTATGCATGGACCACACAATGAAGCCAAGACATTTCTTACCACTCGTTGCGTTAATGGGCATTGCAAGCACATCTTCGATGGCGGCAACTATAGACGTAACCTATGCCGGTTCGGCCGACTTTGGCGATGGTTCCGTTGGTTATCGTAGCGGCGCTATCGCCCCCAACCCGGATTCTAATAGTAAAACCGTTAGCATATTGATAGGTGGAGACAGTTTTACCACGGGAATGGTAAGCTACGACTTTTCACTAAGCGGCCAATTCAACGCCTGGTGCGTGGATATTTATCATTGGATGAGTAGCGGCACCACTACCTATAAGGTTGAGACGGCCAATGATCTCGCTACGGTATTGACTGGCTTACGTTCAGACGGCCAAATGCGGGTAGACAATATGATTAAATTAGCCAATCAAGTCTACAGCTTCATTGATACACAAATCGAATCCGCAGCGTTTCAATTAGCCATCTGGGAAATTGCCTATGGCACGCCTGATACTGTTGGAAATTTTCTAATAGATACGGCAGATAGTAATTTCAAAGTCAGCTTAAAGACCTCTAAATTATCCTTTGTAAGTCTGGCTAATGACTGGTTAAGCCATTTAGCGACCGCAGAGAATACCGGGAACTATACCCTCACATACTTGAACGACGGTACGCGGAATAAGACGCAAGACGTCATCGTTTTTACCGCCCCTCCTCTTGCGCCATCCTTTATCACCGTACCCGAACCTGGCTCATTTGCGCTGGTCGGCCTTGGTCTGGTAGGACTCGCATTCAGTAGGCGTAAGGAAGCCGAACGGATATAAAAACCAATATTCCCGGCCAATTCGGGGATTTTGGCTTGGCTTGTAGATCGGCAATTAGCTTAAAATGGACTGAAAATTAAAGATAGGCAACAAAATGGGGTTTTATAGTGTTTAAAGTTGAAAGGATTTATTGCCAATGCAATTTCAAAACAGGCTCAAATGAATGGTTTTTTGTTGCCAGAGAAGGCGTATTCGGTCCTTACGTCAGCAAAGTAATCGCACAAAAAGCACTCACTGAAATGATCAAGCATTGCATGGATAACGCGGACGATGGTGGCAGAAATCAAGGAAAAGCCAGCAAGCTAAGCCTTGTTCCGGACGACAGATTTGAAACTCAAAAGAAACCACAACACACAAGTAAATCCAAATCTAAATCAAACGGGCATTGGGTATACTGAGCAAGGCAAGGCATTTAATGAAAGCTCCAAAAAATATCCGTCAGCCATCCGCCATTAACCAGACGCTCGAAATGTTGCTAAATGGGGCAGCAATGGGTCGTGAGGAGGCGATCAGAAAAAAAATATTTATCTGTTTCGAGTGGCAGCTTTTTAATGCGACAGTAGTAGGCCGCAATCCCAACGAAGAAAAATCAAAACAGTTTAGCCTCCGGCTTTGTAGAACAATTTGATGCCGTTCGCATACTTGGCAACGAAGGTGCTTTTGACGGCAGTTTATATAAGGCGTGGATTGATCCCGCTTGCGAGGTGCGGGCGGACAGTTACCCTCACGTCAACATCCTGATCGAGACGTTTAAGGATTGTCATCAGGCGGTCAATAGTGAAGCGGTCGAGCTTCACCTTGCGGATGCGCGAAAAGTCGGCGGCGGCAATGCCGGTTTGCTCTTCTGCTTTACGCACCGTCAGCGCACGGTCATCAAGAACACCAATTATTTCGGCGGCAAGCAATGCCTTCAGTTGTTCAACTTCCGCATTAGGGTGGCCGAAATCGGCAAAGACGTTGCCGCTACCCCGGACAATTTCCAACGGTTCGTCATTCATCGCAGCACCTCCTTCAATCGTTTTAGGCGTTCATGCACAAGGTCAATTTCATATTTTGGTGTTTTAATGCCTTCCTTCGATTTTTTCTGGAAAGCATGGATCACCCATATGTCTTCCCCAATCTGGACTGCATAAACGACTCGGAAAGCATCCCCACGGTGGCGAAGAACAATTTCCATAATACCGCTGTCGAAGCCTTTTAACGGTTTCACATTGTCGGCCTTACGCCCTTCCGCCGCGACAGTCAGTGCGCGGTTGGCTTCTATCTGCACCGGCATGGGAAAATCTTCAAAATCCTTCCGAGCCGCCTTGATCCATGAAATCGGCCTTGTCTTTTCTGTCATACGTCCGCCTCGTCCCGATTATTGTAGTCAGATATGACAACATAATGCAAATTATCCATCAAGAAACGGAAGGTCGATAGCCGGTTTATTGGGTTGGTGTTTGCCAACTGCATTTAAATTATTGGGGGGTTATGATGGCAATAAACATCATTAAAAACGAACGTTTTTACTATCCGCTTTAGTTAAAGAAAAGCGCTGTGTTTTCAAACCATTTTTGGTTATTATAAAACCTGTTTTTAGGGTTTTCATTACCTTTGATGATTTTATAGGCATTTTAGGCAAGATGATGGCACAAACTATCGGTTATTTGCGGGTATCGACCGCAGACCAGGACTTGGAGAAAAACAAGGCGGATATTCTGGCGCTGGCCAATCACCATAACTTGGGTCAGGTCAAATTCATCGAAGAAAAAGCATCCGGCAAAATATCCTGGCGCAAACGCAAGATTGCCCAAGTCATCGATGACCTTCAAAAGGGAGATAATTTAGTGGTCAGCGAGATGTCCCGCCTGGGGCGAAGTATGCTGGAGTGCATGGAAATTTTGTCGATTGCGATGGAACGCGGTGTCCATGTCTATTCGGTGAAAGGCAATTGGCGGCTTGACCAAAGCATCCAAAGCAAGATCGTCGCAATGGCGTTTTCCATGGCCGCCGAAATCGAACGCGATTTGATCTCGCAACGCACAACAGAAGCCTTGCGTGCAAAGAAAGCCGCCGGTATGACGTTAGGCCGCCCCAAAGGGCCGGGCAAGAGTAAGCTCGATCCGTTCCGTCCTGAAATTGAAGCCCTGCTGGCAAATGGCGCAACCCTATTTTTTATTGCCGGACGCTATGGCACCACCTCCGCCAATTTGCGCAACTGGATGGGCAAGCACGGCATCACCCGGCCTAAACAGGACAAGGTTCGTGCCGCGTAAACGCATCCCTTTTGAGGGGCTGCTGGCACTTCAAAACCAACTGGAAGCACTGTCACCCAGGAATGCCCAACGCAAAGACCTTGTTGAGGAAGCCTGCGAAGCGTTCGGGGTTTCGGCATCCACCGTCCGGCGGCAATTGCGTACACATCAACTGCCTTATTTGACCCGCCGCAGCGATTACAATAAATCAAGAAGCCTGCCCGAAGCAGATATGCGCCGATACTGTGAATTGATTGCGGCGCTGAAACTTCGGACGACCAGCAAAAAGGGACGGCGCTTATCGACCAAGGCTTGTATTGGAGTCCTCGAAAAGTCGGGCATTGAAACGGCGGAGGGATTGGTTAAAGTCGAATCCGGCCTGCTCAAACTCAGCACGGTCAGCCGTTATCTGAAACAATGGGGATACGACAACCGCACCCTGAGCATAGAGCCGCCCTGGACGCCCTTCCAGGCAACCTTTAGCAATGAGTGCTGGCAATTTGATTTCTCGCCGTCAGACTTGAAAAAGCCGGAATTTTTCGGCAAAACGCTAAAAGAGGGATCGGAATATCTGGCTTTGGCTGGTGTTACCGATGACCGGAGCGGGGTTTGTTACCAGGAATACCATGTGGTCAAAGGCGAAGACGTGATGACCGCGCTATTGTTCCTGTTTAATGCAATGTCCGCCAAGAAGGAGAAAAACAACCCGTTCCAAGGCATCCCTTCGGTCATTTATATGGATGCCGGTCCGGTGTCTAAAAGCCGGGTGTTCTTGTGGGTTATGAAGCAACTGGGCATCGAAGTGCGGGTACATATGCCAAGGGGCAGTGATGGAAGGCGCACCACCGCACGGTCCAAGGGCAAAGTGGAACGTTCCTTCCTGACCATCAAATCTTCCCTGGAAACCCTTTACCATCTCCAGCAGCCGGAAACGCTGGAAGAAGCCAATACCTGGTTACACAGGTATTTAGAGGAATATAACGCGATGGATCACCGCTATGAAGACCATTCCCGTATGGAGGATTGGCTACAAAACCTGCCGTCGCAAGGGTTTAGGGAAATGTGTTCATGGGATCGCTTCCGCACTTTCGCCCGTGAACCGGAACAGCGCAAGGCGGACAGCAACGCCTGCGTCGGTATTGACGGCATCCGCTATCAATTAAGCCATGACATGGCGGGGCAAGACATCACCTTGCTTTGGGGGCTTTTTGATAACGAACTCTATGTTGAGTTCAATGACGAGAAACAAGGGCCTTTCTATCCTGAAGAGGGGCCGATCCCGTTCGGCAAGTTCCGGAAACACAAAAAGAGCAGCGTTGAGCTTAAAGCGGATCGGATCGGGGAATTGGCCAAAACGATCAGCCTGCCACGTTCAGCATTGTCCGGCATTAACGGCAGCGACCAAGCCCTGTTGGCCCAAGCCAATATAGTTCAGATGGAAAAACCCAAATCGATGCCGTTCGATGACAGCCCATTCCTGCAACCTACCACGTTCAAAAACAAGCTGGATGCCAAGACTGCCATTGCCGATTATCTCGGCAAACCCTTGTCCCGGTTGACCGACCTGCAAATAGCCGCCATCAATACAATCCTCGATGCGACATTGGACAAGAAGACTGTGCTGGACAAAATTCGCGCGTATTTTACTTTAAGCTCGGCCGGGCATTCGGGAGGTGACTGATGTACGGTGAAATGATGCAATACTATGGCTTGGTTAAGGATTTGGATAAGGCCGATTACTTTGAGACCGAAGCCTTTAAAAGTGTTTTGCATAGCCTGGAAGCTGCCGTCATGTCAGGCGGCATCATTACCTTGACCGGCATCGTCGGCGTTGGCAAGACTCGGGTTATCCGGCATTTTCAGGATGGCTTAAAGAAAAACAACCAGGTGGTTGTCGCCAAGTCGTTGGCGACCGACAAGCGCCGCGTCAACATCAACACCTTATATGCCGCGCTATTCGCCGATTTGCCCACCCCCAAGGATTTTAAGGTGCCTACCCAAGCCGAGATCAGGGAAAGGAAACTCCAAGAACTGATTCGTAAAATCAACAAGCCTATCGCGTTCTTCATCGATGGCGCCCATGACCTCCATTGGCGCACCTTGATTGCGCTAAAACAATTGATTGAAACCATTGAGGATGCCAAAGGCATCTTGACCATTATCATGGTCGGCCACCCAAAACTGGGCAATGACCTCAACAAGCCGACCATGGAAGAAATCGGTGCGCGGGCTAAATTGTTTAGCTTGGACAGTTGGGGGCAACAGAAACAGAAGTATATCGAATGGGTGTTAACGCATTGCAGCAAACCGAAAACAGCCATCCATGACATCGTGACGCCCGACGCGATCAATCTCTTGGCGGAACGGCTGATCACGCCATTGCAAATCTGCCATTACCTGACGCTCGCCTTGATCAAGGGTGCCACCACGGGTACAAAACCGGTCGATGTCGAAATTATAGAAGCCGTGCTGTCGCCAGACTTAAACACCCTCGAACCCAAATTAGCCCGGCACGGCTAT
>ENA-UOWG01001936-UOWG01001936.1-activated-sludge-metagenome-genome-assembly--contig:-NODE-1936-length-19074-cov-5.430096_pt1 | contig 19074 bp, 18 predicted proteins | sample MGYA00238147_ERZ761563 | MGnify/ENA primary metagenome ERZ761563 (study PRJEB28884, sample SAMN05720216) | anaerobic digester metagenome | isolation source: active sludge of municipal... | reverse complement strand
ATCGGGGCTGGGCTCCCCCAGGGGCCGCAGGAGGGCCTTCTTGGACAGCAGGGCCGCCCGCTCGAAGGTTCCGCCGAGGCCCACCCCCACGATCACGGGGGGACAGGGATTGGGCCCCGCGCGCCGCACCGTGTCCACGACCAGGCGGCGCACCCCCGCCTCGCCGTCCGCGGGGTTCAGCATGGCCAGGGCGCTCATGTTCTCGCTGCCGAAGCCCTTGACCATGAGCTCGATGGATAGGCCGTCCCCGGGCACGAGGTCCAGGTGGACCACCGCGGGGGTGTTGTCCCCGGTGTTGGAGCGGTCGAACAGGGGATCCCGCACGACCGAGTTCCGGAGCCGGGCATCCCGGTAGGCGCCGCGGACGGCCTCGTCGACCGCCTCCCGGAAGGAGCCCCCGGTCAGGTGGACCTCCTGGCCCAGGGTCACGAAGGCGACGACCATGCCCGTGTCCTGGCAGATCGCCCGGCCCTCCCGGGCCGCGAGCCGGTCGTTCTCGATCAGCTGGTCCAGGACAGCGCGGCCTACGGGGGACTCCTCGGCCGCGAGCCCCGCCTCCAGGGCCGAGAGCACGTCCGGTCCGATCTCCCGGTTGATCCGGACGAGCTCGGCCTTCACGGCTTCGCGGACCTCGGAACAGTCGATCCGCCTCACGGCATCCCTCAGTTCGAAGCCGTCGCTCCGCTTTCCGCGTCCGTGGAGGCGGAACTGCCGGCGTCCGCCTCGGTCTGGGCGGCCGGAACGGTTTCGGCTTCCTTCGGGGCGGAGACGCAGCCTGCGGCCAGGAGCAGGGCCATCAGGGCGGCGGAGACGAGGGGGAGTCGGATCTTGGTCTTCATGGAATCCTCCGGGAATACTATAGCCGAAGTCCGTCAACACGGAAACGGCCGGGGTGACCAATGCGTCGGTTACGTATTGGACACCCCGTATCTAATAACGAGACTATAATAGTTTACTGATTTTATACGACATGTGGAACCGATGGTCAACCCGACGCCCCGGGGCGGGTATAGGTTCGGACGGGCTTTTCCGGTACAATCCGCCGAGAACGTTCACCCCGGGAGCGGCCATGAGACGGGAAAAGACCACCCTTCTGAGAAAATTGTCCATGTACGGCTTCGACCTCGTGACCGGAAGCCACAACTTCTTCGCCCTCCTGGAGTTCGACGTGACGGACCTACGCCGCCATCTCCGGGCGCTCCGGGCCGAGGGCCGGGGCGGGTCCCTCTTCGCGTTTCTTCTGAAGGCCGTCGGCAAGTGCCTGGAAGAGTTCCCGGAGTTCAACGCCATGATCGACCGCCGGAAGACCACCTATTTCGACGAGGTGGACGTCAACATCCCCATCGAGATCGAGACGGAGGGGATCCGGAACCCCAAGCAGTACATCGTCCGGGACATCAACCGCAAATCGTTGACCGAGGTGGATCGGGAGATCGCGGCCTCCAAGGACGCCGGGGACGACCACACGGGTTACGTCTTTTCCAAGGGTCTCCAGCGTCTCCTGGGGATCCTCCCCGCCGGGCTCGTGATGTTCCTGATGCGGAGCATCCTCCGCCGTCACGATACCGTGCAGAAGCTGTCGGGCACGGTCTTCGTGACCTCCGTGAGCATGTTCTCCAACGTCCCCGGGTACGTGATCCCCTACGCGGGGGGCCCGAAGGCCGCCTCCTTCGCGATCGGAAGCGTGTCCAAGAAACCGGTGGTCCGGGGGGACGAGGTCCGGGTCCGGGAGATGATCAACCTCACCGCCATCTTCAACCACGACCTGATCGACGGGGCCCCGGCTGCCCGGTTCATCAACCGACTGCGCAGGTACGTGGAAACCTCCTTCGCGGAGCTGACCGGGTGAGCGCGGCCCCCCCCTCCGCCCGGATCCTGCTCCTCACCGGGGACCGGGGAGCCGGGAAGTCCACCCTCTGCGAGCTCCTGGCCGGGGAAGCCGAGGGGCGCGGCATTCCCGCGGGGGGGATCGCCTGCCCCGCGGTCTTCGGGCCTGATGGGACGAAGATCGGCTGCCGGGTCCGCGACCTGGCCGCCGGGGAGGAGCGGGACCTGGGATCCACGGCGCTGGACCTGGGCGGTCCCCGCTGGAAGGGCTGGAGCTTTTCGGAGGAAGGTTTCGCGGCGGCGAATCGGGCCGTCCTCGCGGCACTGGACCGGGGCGCGGGGCTCGTGATCCTGGACGAGATCGGCCCGGTGGAGCTCCGCCTGGGAGCCGGGCTGGAACCTTCCCTACGGGCCCTGGACGAAAGGTATGCCGGGCCGGACCTGCCCGGGCCGGGCGGCCGCCGGGACGTCGCCGCCGGGCCCCTCGTTCTCCTGGTCGTCCGCCCGGAATTGGCGGAGGAACTGGGGCGCCGCTTCCCAGGGTCCGCGATCATCCGGGTCGATCCCGGGGACCGCCGGGCCGCCCTGGACCTCGCCCGGGACGCGCTCTTCAGGGCTCCGAGACCCTGAACGTCCTTCACAATCTTCGTATCACCGGGGTCAGGCCCCCGGCAGGGCCCTCAGGGCGGAGAAGAAGTGCAGGGCGCTCCCGGCCAGGACGAAGAGGTGCCAGACCGCGTGAAACCACTTCACCCGCTTGATCACGTAGAACACCGCCCCGGCCGTGTACGCGACCCCGCCCGCCGCCAGGAGAGCCACGCTTTCGGCGGGAAGGTTCTCCCTCAGATGGCCCAGGGCGGGGGCGATCATCCAGCCCATGGCCACGTAGCCCAGCACGGACAGGAGCTTCCAGCGGTCGAACCACACGGCCTTGAGGGCGATGCCCGCCAGGGCCAGGGCCCACTCGGCGCCGAAGATCCACCAACCCAGGGCCGGAGGCAGGGCGGTCAGGGCGAAGGCCGTGTAGGTCCCGGCGATCAGGACGTAGATCGAGGAGTGGTCCAGGATTTCCAGGATCCGCTTGACCCGGGGATTCGTGACCGAGTGGTAGAGGGCGCTCATCGTATAGAGGACGACCAGGGAGGAGCCGAACACGGCGTAGGACACGACGTGCCTCGCGCTTCCCCGGAGGACCGCGAAGACCACGAGGATCACCAGGGCCGCCACGGAAAGCAGGGCTCCCGCCCCGTGGGTCACCCCGTTGGCGATCTCCTCGCCCGGGCTGTACCGGCGCTCGTGGGAGGAACGATAGGGCAGAAGAATGTCGGACATGGGGCTCCCTTCGGACGGAATCGGGCGTCGCCGATCCCGTAACTCGGGGATGCCGTCCGGAAGACCGGCCCGGGGCGCGCTCATCAGGTTTGACCGGGGATTCCCCCTTCGGTTGCGCGCCCCCGCCGGGTCAGGTCACTCGAAGAGCTTGGCCAGCTCGGGAAAGCCCTGCTGGGCCAGATCTTCCCGGGGGATGAACCGCAGGGAGGCCGAGTTCATGCAGTACCGCAGGCCCGTGGGGGCCGGCCCGTCGTCGAAGACGTGGCCCAGGTGGGCGCCCGTGGACTTGGACCGGACCTCGATGCGCCGCATCCCGTAGGACAGGTCCTCCACGAGTTCCAGGCTATCCTGGGAGATCGGGGTCCAGAAGGAGGGCCAGCCGGTCCCGGAATCGTATTTCTCCTTGGACGTGAACAGGGGAGTCCCGTCCACGGCGTCCACGTAGATCCCCTGGGCGTGGTTGTTCCAGTAGGCGTTCTGGAAGGGGGGCTCCGTGGCGCCCTGGGCCACCACGGCGTAGGCGTCGTCCCCCAATCGGGCTCGCACGTCCTCGGAGGGGACGAAGCAGATGTTCGAGGGATCCGCGGCTTTCTTGATCACGAGGGTTCCTCCGTTCGGGGCCGTCACGGACAGGGGCTGGAGGTCCCGGCCGTCCTGGTTCGCCGCAGTTCCGGGTCCCGCCGGAACGTCGGGTTCCTTGGAAAGGCAGGACGAGGCGGCCAGGGACAGGATAGCCGCAAGACCTATCATCCCCGCTCGGGATGGATATTTCTTGACTTTCATACTAAGGAATATACTTCGCCGGACGTCCTGGATCAATGAATTCGCGGAGTCCGGCGGTTTCGGCCGATTCGCGGTGTCCGCCGGACCCGATGTGGATACCGCGGCCCCAGGCTCCCGAAGGATAGAATTTCGAGAATAGAAATACCGTTTCTATTAAGAAAAACGATTTGACTTTTATCGATTCCGGGGCTACGATGGTCCATCCAACTTCGCAAGAAATCGCTCACAAGGAGGCATCTATGAAGCGATATGCGGTCATCCTCGCGGTCCTCGTCGCCCTGGCCCTGGTCGGGTGCGGCGGCAAAGGTCCCGCCAAGCAGGACGCCAACGTAGTCAAGTTCGGAGTCTTCGAGCCCCTCACCGGCGCCAACGCCGCGGGCGGCGCCGAGGAACTGGACGGCATCCGCCTGGCCCAGAGCCTGTATCCCACCGTCACCGTCGGCGGCAAGGAATACAAGATCGAGCTGGTCATCGCGGACAACAAGTCCGACAAGGTGGAGGCCGCCAACGCCGGCCAGCGCCTGGTGGACAGCGACAAGGTGAACGTGGTCCTGGGATCCTGGGGCTCGGGCCTCTCCATGGCCGCCGGCCCGATCTTCAAGGAGAAGAAGATCCCCGCCATCGGGCTTTCCTGCACCAACCCCCTGGTGACCAAGGACAACGACTTCTACTTCCGCGTCTGCTTCCTGGATCCCTTCCAGGGCACCGTCATGGCCAACTACGCGTTCAAGGACGTCAAGGCCAAGAAGGCCGTCATCATCCGCGAGGTGTCCAACGACTACTCCGTGGGCCTGGCCAAGTTCTTCGTGGACGCCTTCAAGCAGCTGACCGGGGATCCCAACGCCATCCTCGCCGAGCTCAACTACAACACGAACGACCAGGACTTCTCCGCCCAGCTGACCCAGGTCAAGAGCCTGAAGCCGGACGTCATTTTCGCCCCCGGCAACTACACCGAGAGCGCCCTGATCATCAAGCAGGCCCGTGAGCTCGGGATCACGGCCCCCTTCCTGGGCGGCGACACCTGGGAAATCGCGGAGTTCGTGAACGTGGGCAAGCAGGCCGTGGAAGGCGCGGTCATGTCCGCCTTCTTCGACAACGACGCCCCCCTGACCCCGCTTTCCAAGACCTTCGTGGAGGAGTACCAGAAGAAGTACGGCAAGCTGCCCTCGGGCACCGCGGTGCTGGGCTTCGACGGCTACCTCCTCGCCATCGACGCGATCAAGCGCGCCGACTCCATCGACCCGGTCAAGATCCGGGACGCCATCGCCGTGACCAAGGGCTTCGCGGGCGCCGCGGGCTACGTCACCCTGGACGCCAACGGGGACCCGATTAAGAGCGCGGTGATCAAGGAAGTCAAGGACGGCAAGTTCGTCTACAAGACCACGGTCAATCCGTAAGCGAATCCGCACGGGGAGCCGGCGCCGGGCATGTCCCGGCGGCCGGCCCTGTTCAGCCCGCGCTACGGGACCGACATCCGGCCGCCGGCGCGGGCATTTTATTCCGTCCGACAAAGGATCCGTACCATGGAGTTGTCCACCTTCTTCCAGCAGCTCGCCAACGCGCTCAGCCTGGGAAGCCTGTACGCCCTGATAGCGATCGGCTACACGATGGTCTACGGCATCCTCAGGCTCATCAACTTCGCCCACGGCGACGTCTTCATGCTGGGCCCCTACTTCGCGTTCTACGCGATCTCGATGCTCCTGATGCCCTGGTGGGCCGCGTTCGTCGTGGCCGTGGGCCTCACGGCCCTCTTCGGCATCGGCCTGGAGCGGGTGGCCTACCGCCCCCTCCGGGACTCCCCCAAGATCTCCGTGATGATCAGCGCTATCGGCGCCTCCTTCCTGATCGAGAACCTGGGGATCGTGATCTTCGGAGGCCGTCCCAAGAGCTTCGCCAGCATTCCCCTCTTCGACACGGTGATCAAGTTCGGCTCCGTATCCATCCTCTCGGTCAGCCTCTTCATCCCGGTCATCACCTTCGTCAGCCTCTTCATCCTGCTGTGGATCGTGAACCGCACCAAGACCGGGCTGGCCATGCGGGCGGTATCCACGGACCTGGACGCGGCCCGGCTCATGGCCGTGGACGTCAACAAGACCATCTCCTTCACCTTCGGCATCGGGTCCCTCCTGGCGGGGCTGGGCGGGATCATGTGGACCCTGAAGTACCCCCAGCTGAACCCCCTGATGGGCGTGATGCCGGGCCTGAAGTGCTTCATAGCCGCGGTCATCGGAGGGATCGGGAACATCTCCGGCGCCGTGCTGGGCGGATTCCTCCTGGGGATCATCGAGATCATGATCGTGGCCTTCCTGCCCGAACTGACCGGTTACCGGGACGCCTTCGCCTTCGTGCTCCTGATCGTGGTGCTCCTGGTCAAACCCGCCGGCCTTTTGGGCAAGGCCCAGACGGTGAAGGTGTAGCCATGGAAAAGAAAACCCTTTCCCGAAACCTGATCCGAAACCTCGCGGGGCTCGCCTTCCTGGCCGTCCTGATCGCCGCCGGGGACGCCTTCCTGGGCCCCTTCGCGGTACGGATCCTCAACCTCTCGGCCATCTACATCGTCCTGGCCCTCTCCCTGAACCTGGTGAACGGGTTCACGGGGCTCTTCTCCCTGGGACACGCGGGCTTCATGGCCGTGGGCGCCTACGTCAGCGCCCTGCTCACCATGTCGCCGTCCCTCAAGGAGATGAACTTCTTCCTGGCGCCCATCGTGCCCTGGCTCCAGGGAGTCCAGCTTCCCTTCCTCCTGGCCCTCCTGCTCGCGGGTACCGCCGCGGGCTTCGTGGGCTTCCTGATCGGGGCCCCGGTACTGAGGCTCCGGGACGACTACCTGGCCATCGCCACCCTGGGCTTTTCCGAGATCATCCGGGTCCTCATCACGAACGCCCAGACCCTCACGAACGGAGCCCAGGGACTCAAGGGCATCCCCAAGTACTCCACCACCTGGGTGGTCTGGGGCTGCGCCGCCGCTACGGTCTTGTTCATGGTCCTCCTGCTCCGGTCCAGCTACGGCCGGACCCTGAAGGCCGTCCGGGACGACGAGGTGGCCGCGGAGGCCATGGGCGTGAACGTCGCCCGGGTCAAGATCGTCTCCTTCGTGGCCTCCAGCTTCTTCGCCGGGGTCGGGGGGGCCCTCCTGGGCCACATGATCACGACCATCGACCCCAAGATGTTCATCCTGACCCTGACCTTCAACATCCTTTTGATCGTGGTCCTGGGGGGCAACGGCTCCATCACGGGCTCCGTGCTGGCGGCCATCATCGTGACCGTGCTGATGGAGGCCCTGCGCTTCCTGGACATGCCCATGAACTTCCTGTTCCTCAAGACCAACGGCCTGCCGGGCCTCCGGATGGTGATCTTCTCGATCCTGCTCATGATGGTGGTCCTCTACCGCCAACGGGGCCTCATGGGGAACAAGGAGTTCTCCTGGGACATGCTGTCCTCCGCGGGCCTCCTGCCGCGGCGCAGGAACGGCGGAAAGGGGGCCCTCTAATGCTGCGCACCGAGAGCATGACCATGCGCTTCGGGGGACTCACCGCCGTGGCGGACCTCAACATCGAGATCGAGAAGAACGAGATCGTGGGCCTGATCGGCCCGAACGGGGCCGGCAAGACCACGGCCTTCAACATGATCACCGGGGTCTACACCCCCACGGAGGGCCGCATCCGGTTCCGGGGCCGGGACGTGACCGGCGCGCCCCCCCACAGGATCACGGACCTGGGCATAGCCCGGACCTTCCAGAACATCCGGCTGTTCCGGGAGATGAACGTCCTGGAAAACGTCCTCGTGGCCTGCCACCTCCGCATGGGGGTGAACTTTTTCACCTCCGTACTCCACACCCCGGGCTACCTCCGGAAGAACCGGGAAGCCCACGAGTTCGCGATGTCCCTGCTCGAGTCCGTGGGCCTGGCCGACGCGGCCTCCGAGTCCGCGGTCTCCCTGCCCTACGGAAAGCAGAGGCGGCTGGAGATCGTCCGGGCCCTGGCCACAAAGCCGGCCCTGCTCCTGCTGGACGAGCCCGCGGCGGGCATGAACCCCCAGGAGTCCCTGGAGCTCATGGACTTCATCGTCCATATCCGCGACAAGTTCGACCTGACCATCCTGCTGATCGAGCACCACATGCAGGTGGTCATGGGGGTCTGCTCCCGGATGTACGTCCTGGACTACGGGGTCACCATAGCCCACGGGACGCCGGAGGAAATCCAGAAGAATCCGAAGGTCATCGAAGCCTACCTGGGGGTGGACTGATGCTCAAGATCGACAACCTCTCCGTGCATTACGGAGGCATCCACGCCCTGCAGGGCATCAACCTCGAGGTGGCGGACGGTAAGATCGTCACCCTGATCGGGGCCAACGGAGCAGGGAAGAGCACGACCCTCAAGGCCATCGTGGGCCTGGTGAAGGCCTCCTCGGGTTCCGTCTCCTGGAACGGGGAAACCCTCTCGGGCAGGCCCGTGAAGGACATCGTGCAGAAAGGCGTGGTCCTGGTGCCCGAGGGGCGCCGGATCTTCCCCAACCTGACGGTGGACGAGAACCTCTCCCTGGGGGCCTACGCCCGGAACGACAAGGCCGAGATCGCGGCGGACCGGGAGAAGGTCTTCGGACTCTTCCCCCGGCTCAAGGAGCGGATGAAGCAGAAGGGCGGAACCCTGTCCGGCGGCGAGCAGCAGATGCTGGCCGTGGCCCGGGCCCTCATGACCCGGCCGGCCCTGCTCATGATGGACGAACCCTCCCTGGGGCTGGCCCCCCTGATCGTCAAGATGATCTTCGACATCGTGCGGCAGATCAACAAGACGGGGACCACGGTCCTCCTGGTGGAGCAGAACGCCAAGGCGGCCCTGGAGGTGGCGGACTACGCCTACGTCCTGGAGACCGGCCGCATCACCCTGCAGGGGCCGGGAAAAGAGCTGCTGGCGGACGACAAGGTACGGTCCGCGTATTTAGGGGAAGCCGCGCAAGGACGGCCGTAGCGGCCGTCCTTGCGGCGACGAGCTGGCGTTCGTCGAATATACGCAGGAGCCACATCTCTACTGTCGAAATCGGGTTTTCAAGATGGTCGACGAAGCCCGCGGGGCTTCGTTGCCATAAAAAAGGACGGCCGAGGCCGTCCTTTTTTATGCTCTCCGTGGTGAATCCTGGAATCACTTCAGCCGGGCGGCGGCTTCCTTCCCCAGGTCGCTGGCCGGATCCAGGGCCACGGCGGCCTCCAGGGCCTTCCGGGAATCGGCCTTCTTCTTCAAGGAGTCGTAGCACACCGACGAGAGGATCAGGGACACCTGGCGATCCTCCAGGGGGGCGTCCGGGGTTCCGTAGCGCCCGAGGGCCGCCAGGGCCTTGTCCCACTCGGACAGCTCCATCCAGATGCGGGCGGCCAGGAAGTCCGAGGCCCGGTATTCCGGCGCGGCCGGATCCGGTGCGGTCTTTTCCAGGGTCCGGATGGCGGGCAGGGCCAGCCCCTGGGCGAAGAAGGAGGCGGCTTCCCAGTAGGCGGACCGGAAGGCGGCCTGGGGGGCGGCGGAGAGACGGAGATCCCGGGCGCCCTTGGCGGCCTGCGGGAATTTCCCCTGGCCGTACAGGGCGATCACCTCAGAATAGGGGTCCGCGGACTCCACGGAGCCCGCCGCCGTCGAGGATGGATCCTCCTTGCCCTCGTCCCACTGAATGCTGGAAGGCGGAGGTGTAGCCTGAAGATCTCCCCGTACGCCGGCCGTGGTGGCCGTGACCAGGTTGTAGTCGCCCTTCCCGGCCAGCTTGGCGATCTTGGCCGCCGTATCCGAGGCCGGGGAACCGCCCTTGGCCTTGGCGAAGGCGTCGGCGAGCTTGTAGGTGCCCGGGGCCAGGAGGCGGACATGGACGCCGCCGGAAGTCAGTTCCGCGGAGGCGCCCTTGGCCAGCCGGAGGGTGGTGTCCGTGCCGAAGGAGTCGCCGATGTCGACGGCGCGCCAGGCGGACCCGACCATGCGCTCCACGGTTCCCTCCACCCAGTCCACCTGCACTACCTGCTGGGCGGCGGCCAGGAAGGCGCATCCCGCGAACACCAATACGAGCAACTTCGCTTTCATGGATAGAAGTATATCGCGAATCCGCGGAACCGCAAAGAATTTGACCCGATGACCTTTTCGGGATTCAACCACGGAGGTCACGGAGGATCCGATCCTGGGCAGCCGGTTTGCCGGATCCTATCCGCCTTGGAAAAACTTTGTTCTGGGCAGCCGCTTTCTCGGATCCCACGGGGATCCGAGAAAGCGAATATTTAGCGATCGAGAAGCGAACGCTTTTCGATCGCTAAATGGCTTTCATTTCCGCCCATTTCTTCCACTGGTGCCACTGCTCCGGGGCCTCCAGGGTGTAGCGCTCCCAGAGGGTAAGGGATCGTTTGGCCACGTCCTGGGCCGCGGCTCCGTCCGGTGCGATCTCCTCGCAGATCAGGCGGTACCGCAGTCCCGGGAAGCGGCGACAGAAGACCGCCGCCACGGACGCACCCGAGCGGTGGGCGATGAAGTCTAGGGTGTGGTCGAAGAAGAGGGTATGTCCGAAGAGCTGGATGGTTCGGTTTTTCCGGCGGCGCCAGGCGTCCACCTCGTCGCACTGGGTGACCAGGACCCGGCCCCGGGCCAGGGCGTCCAGGATCTTACCGAGAACCCCCTCGGGGTCCGAGGCGAAAAGGAGCTCCACGTCCCGGCCCGCGGTCTGGGTCTCCAGGATCTTCCGCAGCCGTTCCGTGGAAGTCTCCAGGATCACGGTCACGGGATAGCCCCGGAGGTAGAGGATGGCGGGGATGAGTTCCTCCGCTCCCCAGTGGGCCGTGACCAGGAGGGTGCCCTTCCCCCGCTCCTGGGATCTCCGGATCACATCCTCATGGACCAGGGCGACCCGTCGGCGAAAGAACTTCTCCAGATACGTCGCGGGCTTGGCCGCCAGGAGGAGCTTCTCGTAGTAGTGGTCGAAAATGCCCTCGAAAACCTCGCCGGTCACGGTGCCGCCCTCCTTGTTCCACGCGGTCCGGAGGAGGTCCCGGACGTTGCGGCGGATGAGGCGGCGCTCCTTGCGATTGGCGAAGTTGTAGTACAGCTTGCCCAGGAACTGGAACACCGCCCGCCCGAGCGCGGAGGGCGCCAGGCGCACGAACAGGGGCATGAACCCGCTTTGCAGGAACTTGGAAAGGCTCATGTCGGGTTTCCTCCGCCGCCCCGGAGCGCCTCCAGGGCCTCGATCCATTTATAGGCGTTCCCGCCCCGGAAGACCAGCCGGTACCGGTCGCTTCCGTAGGAATATTCGCAGTAATTATTGAAATTGTCCACAAAATAGAGCACCCGGCCGGGGTCGAAGGCCGCCCGGACGCCGCCGTCCGCCGGGAAAAAGACCAGGGCGTCCCGGAAGAGCTCGAGCCGGCCCCGGCCGAAGGGTTCCGCGCCCCGGGGGGTCCTGCGCCGCAGTTCCACCCCCTCGGAGGCCGTGATCGACCGCGCTCCGGCAGGGTCGGGCAGGGATTCGGCGGCCTTTCGGGGCTCCGGCACGGGACCGGGCCCCGCCGCAGGAATCCCGAGGGATTCGGCCGCGGCCGCCCGCCCGGCAAGCCGGGACCGCTGGAAGTCCGTCCAGTCCCGGAGGTCCGCGAATCCCCCCCCGGCGCCCGGCCCGGCTTCCAAGCGCTGGTTTCCGTCCACGGTCCACTCCGCACCGCAGGCCCGGCAGGAGACGCGGTCTCCGGTTCCCGCGACGGTGTCCGACTCCCCGCAGGAGGGACAGAGCCACAGAAGGCGGCCGATCCCGGCCGCCGGGGCGGAACACTCGAACCGGACCTCCCGGAGCGAGGGATTCCGGAGGTCGTCTGCGGCCAGGAAGTCCCGGATCCCTCGTTCCAGGGCCTCCGGAACCTCCTCCGCGACCCTTTCCCGGGAAAGGACGCGGAATTCCACGGTCCAGCGGCCAATTCTCTCGGTCTGGGCCCATCGGGGACCGGTCAGGTAGGACCCTTCCTGGCGGGCCAGGAGCACGGGCTTGTCCAGGACCCGGAGGAGCTTCCCCATCCCCGGCCGCAGGGGTGCCGGCCGGCCGTCCCAGGTCCGGTCACCCTCGGGGAAGATGCCCAGGGTTTCCCCGGCTCGCCCCAGATCCAGGGTCCGCTTGAGGGCGGCGTAGTCCGGGGCCCCCTTGCGCTTGCCGTAGGCCCCGACCAGGTCCGCGAAGGCGGCCTTGGCCGGGTTGGTTCCCTCGAGGTTGGCCATATACCGGATGGTGCGGGATAGGAGGGATCCGACGACCCAGGGATCCAGACGATGGGCGTGGTTCGAAAGGAGAACGTAGGAATCCCCCGGTTCGGGGTCGACAAAACGGGCGGAGACGTTGTACCCGGCCAGGAGGCTCTGTCCCCGGATTCCCCGGAGGATCCTCCAAGCCGCGTCCTGGTACCATGCGGGCATCGGCCCCCCTAGAATTCGCCGCGGCGGATATCCGTTCGTGTCCGATCCGCACGCGGCAGTTTCCCACGGGCGGATCAGGGCGGGGTGAGAGTATCATGAGTGATTGAATAAAAAAAGCGGGGAAACCGCGGACCTCCGCGATCGGTCCTTGACGAGCTTTTAAAACCGGTGTATGGTTCACCGTGGTATACGGCGCCGTCGCGCGATCGTATACCAGGAGAACGATCTTATTCTCTGCACGAATTCGTACGAAGAGTAGCTTGAACGGAAACTGAACTGTTGGATTTAAGGAACGATTCGACCGCTTCGCGCGCGCAATCTCGCAAGCCACCCCTGCGCCGCTCCGCTCGCCCTTCCCTTTCCCCGACGTCGATTGGCCGCTCTCCCCTCTTCCAAGAAGCGTATGCAAAGAAAAGATCCTCGAACGTCCGGCTTCGATCGGACGGAATTTCACGAGTGTCCCCGGCCGCAGAGCGGGGGACCGCAAGGACTACACATGGCTAGCAAGATCTACGTCGGCAACCTCAGCTACAGCACCAGCGATGACCGCCTCCGCCAGCACTTCGCCCAGTACGGCGAGGTCCTGTCCGCGAACATCATCGTGGACCGCTATAGCGGCCAGTCCAAGGGCTTCGGCTTCGTGGAGATGGCTACCCCGGAAGCCGCCTCCGCCGCCATCGCCGCCCTGAACGGCGTCGCCCTGGACGGTCGCCAGCTCCGCGTCAACGAGGCCAACCCCCGCGAGGAGCGCCCCCGGCGCGAGTTCCGCGACCGCGGCGACTACAACTACTAAAAACCGCGCGGTTCGCCCCTTCCGGGCTCCCGGAGGGGGTGAAGACCCGGCCCGAGGGCCGGGTCTTCCTTTTTCCGCCCGGGTTCGGCATTGAGCCAATTTTAAAAGTCGGTCACTTTTAAAATTGGCTTTGCGATTGCTTGCGGTTGCAATGCAACCGCAAGCAATCGCGGATTTCAAGGTAGCTTTTTCGAAACTCAGGGGGTTTTAAAAAAGCCTCCATTAAAAAAAGATTAGGGGGGTGGCAGTCAAAACCGCGGTTCTGTTGTAGTATACCGTTCCGTGAAGATCGTCATCGTCGGCGCCGGCATGGTCGGCGCCTCCATAGCCCGGGAACTCGTAGAGGAAAAAAAGGACGTCATCCTCATCGAGAAGGACCCCGAGAAAGCCCGGTTCGCGTCGAACGCCCTCGACTGCCTCGTCCTGAACGAGGACGGCATCGACCCGGAAACCCTGAAACGAGCCGGTACGGAGGATGCCGACTGGTTCATCTCCCTGATGGGGACCGACGAGGCGAACATCGTGGCCTGCGGCGTCGTCTCCTCCGCCTTCCCCAAGCCCCGGACCATCGCCCGTGTGCGCAGCTCCTACTATGGCTCCCTGGGCGCCGCGAGCAAGAGTTTCCTGGGGGTGGATCATGTGATCAACCCCGAGATCGAGGCCGCCCAGACCATCGTCCAGGCTGCCCGGGAAGGGATCTCCGGGGAGATCCTGCCCCTGCGGGAAGCCCGGATACGCCTTCGATCCATCCCGGCCGCCGAGGATCCCCGCTTCCCCGGACACACCATCCAGGAGATCCGCAAGGCCGTCGGGCTGGACTTCCTGATCCCCGCGGTCGTCCGGGACGGGGGCCTGACCCTTCCCGCCGGGGACTTCGAGATCCAGGGGGACGACCTGGTCTACCTTCTGGCGGAGCCCAAGGTCCTGGACGTCATCCTGGGTCCCGCCGCGGAACCGCAGAGCCAGGTCCGGAAGGTCCTGATCGTCGGGGCGACCACCGTCGGAGAGCGGGTCGTGGAAGGCCTGCTGCGCTCCGGCCAGGAGACCAAACGGCCCTGGGGAAAGCTCTTTTCCGCCCTGGCCGGGCATTCCGGGCCGGAGATCACGGTCATCGACGACAACCGGGAGCACGCCAAACGCTTCGCCCACCGCTTTCCCTCCGTCACCATCGTGAACCGAGACCTGGTGGAGGAAGACGCCCTGGAGCGGGAAGGCGCCGGTAACGCGGATCTGGTCGTGTGCGTGACGGGGGCCCAGAGCTACAACATCCTCACCGCCCGGCTGGCCAAGGAACTCGGGGCCCGGCGTGCCATAGCCCTGCTCCTGAACAACTCCTTCATCAAGCTGGCCCCGAAGCTGGAGCTGGACGCCCTGGTCAGCATGCGGACCGTCGTCGGCTCCTCGATCCTGAACATCATCCGCAAGGCCAACATCCGGACCCTCCACGCCTTCCACGAGGACGACGTGGAGCTGGTGGAACTCTCGATCCAGGAGGAATCCCCCGCCGCGGGCCGGAAGGTACGCGACCTGGGCCTCCCGAAGGGCGCCCTGGTAGCCTTCGTCCTGCATGGGACCTCCAGCGCCATCCCCACCGGCGACACCCTCGTCCAGGTCGGGGACACGGTGGGAATCCTGACGAAGAAAGGCTTGATCGAGCGCCTGGAGGAGGTGTTCGGGGGGCGGCGTGGCCGGTAAACCCCTGCTGCGCATCCTGGCCATCCTCCTGGGCATCGTCTCCGCCTTCATGGCCCTCTGTCTGGCCGCGGGATTCCTGATGGGGGAAGGCGACCGGACCCTGCGGGCCTTCGCCATCCCCGTGGGCATAGGGGCCGCGGGGCTGGCCCTGGCCTGGATCGGCAAGGTCACCCGCCGCAGGATCAGCCTGCCGCCCCGGGACGGGTTCCTCTTCGTGGCCCTGGCGTGGGTCTTCGCCTCCGCCCTGGGCGCCCTGCCCTTCACCCTCGCGGGCACGATGAGCTACGTGGACGCCTTCTTCGAGACCATCTCGGGCTTCACGACCACCGGGGCCTCCATCCTTTCGGACATCGAGGTCATCCCCAAGTCCCTGCTCCTATGGCGGTCCACCACCCACTGGCTGGGGGGCATGGGCATCGTGGTCCTCACGGTGGCCATCCTGCCCCTCCTGGGCGTCGGCGGGCTCGGTCTCATGGAGGCCGAGGCCCCGGGCCCCTCGGTGGACAAGATCACCCCCCGGATATCCTCCACGGCAAAGATATTGTGGCTGATCTACGTGGCCCTCACGGTCCTGGAGATCCTCCTGCTGATGGCCGGGGGGATGGACTGGTTCGACGCCGTCACCCACACCTTCGGGACCATGGCCACCGGGGGATTCTCGACCAAGAACCTCAGCGTCGGCCACTATCGTTCCGGCTACATCGACGTCGTGATCACGGTGTTCATGCTGGCCGCGGGTCTCAACTTCAGCCTCTACTTCAAGTTACTGTCCGGGAAGGCGATCTCGGCGTTCCGGGACACCGAGGCCCGGACCTACCTGGGCATCTTTTCCGTCGCCGCCCTCCTGATCGCCTGGGATCTGTGGCGGGCGGGGACCTTCGGGGGGTTCGGCGCCTCCCTGCGCTACGCGGGGTTCCAGGCTTCCTCCATCATCACGACCACGGGGTTCGCCACCGCGGATTTCGCCAAATGGCCGCCCCTCTCCCAAACGATCCTGTTCCTGCTCATGTTCGTCGGCGGATGCGCGGGATCCACCGGAGGGGGCATCAAGGTCATCCGGATCGTCTTCCTGTCCAAGATGGCCTTCACGGAGATGAAGTACCTGCTGAATCCCCGGGGCATCTACGGGATCTTCGTGGACGGGAAGTCCCTGCGGAAGAACATCATCTACGACACCGCGGCCTTCGTGCTCCTGTACATCTTCCTGCTCCTGGCCACGACCCTGGTGGTCTCCGCGGGCGGGTTCGACATCCTGACCTCCCTGACGGCCAGCCTGGCCACGGTGGGGAACATCGGCCCCGGATTCGGCAAGGTGGGGCCCGCGTTCAACTACGGGTTCTTCCCGGACTGGATCAAGCTGTGGCTGTCCTTCGCCATGCTGGCGGGGCGGCTGGAGATCTACACCATCTTCATTCTCTTCACCCGGGCGTTCTGGCGCCGGTAAGGACGCGTCCCCGGCGTTAGAGGGCGGGGCGGTCCGCGGCGCGCCGGTCCACCCGGGAAAGGAACTCCTCGGGCAGGATCACGTGCTCCTTGGTCTGGGCGCTGGTGGCCGCCCAGCGGATCGCGCCGTCCTTGAGCATGCGGAATAGGGCGGCCTCCAGGTCGTCCAGGGCAATCCCCATCCGCCCGTTGATCCAGGCCTTCATGTCCCCCAGGTGCGCCTTGATCCCGCCGTCGTGGATCCGCTCGCCGGTCCGCAGCGCGAAATCCGCCATGCCCCTCTGGATGCGCTCCTTGGGCAGGGTCTCGATCAGGTCCGACACGAGGTCGTTGGAGGACCGTATCCGCTCCGAGAGGACCTTGATGATCTTGAGGGCGAACCTGCCGTTCGAGAGGATCATGGCTTCGAAGGCCGGACGGTCCACCACCAGGAGCTTGGTATCCTTGACCGCCACGGCGGAGGCGGACCGGGGCCGGCCGTCGATCAGGGCCATCTCCCCGAAGAACTCGTTCGGCTCGTCCACGGTGGACAGGACGGTCTCCCCGCCCTCGACCCTCTTCTTCAGGTCCACGGCTCCCGCAAGGAGCACGTACATAACGTCCCCGGGATCGCCTTCCCGGAACACCGCCTCGCCGGCCAGGAATATTTTCTCGTTCATGGTGCCGCCCATCCCTCCATTGTAGGCCGCCCGGGGCCGCTTCACAAGCTTCGGGACCCTAGAGCGCCGCCTTTGCGGGACCTCGGCTCCGGTCCCAGACGTGCAGGGCCGCCAGCCCCAGGGCCCCGACCCCGGCCAGGAACCCGATGGGTCCCCAGATCGCCCGGGAGCCCAGGGCCTCCATGGCCGGCCCCGACACCAGGGGCGCCAGGGCGTTGCCCAGGATGTAGCAGAAGGAGATGGCGCTGTTGATCCGTCCCCGATGGGAGGCGGGAGACCGCTCCGCGATGAAGACGTTGTTGTTCGTGGCCCCCAGGATCTCCCCGATCGTCCATGCGAAGGTGCAGGCCAGGACGGGTATCAAACCCGCCGCCAGGGCGTAGGCTCCGAAGCCCAGGAGGTAGAAGACCGAACCCGCCGCCGCGGCCAACAGGGCGGGCCAGCGATGGGACGCCGCGGTGACCAGGGCGGTGCAGACCACCACGGTGAGTCCGTTCACCGCCATGGCCGCCCCGAAGGCCCGGGGGCCAGCCTCGGGTCCGAACAGGTCCTTCAGGAAGAGTGGCAGGGCGAAGGTGTGCTGGTTGTAGACGAAGGCCGTCAGCGCGGCCAGGGCGGCGAAGACCAGGAGGACCGGATCGGCGGCCAGGATGCGCAGGGTTCCCCCCGCGGACTTCCCGGCCCGGTCCCCGGAGGATGTCCGGCCCGCATCCTCCGCGGCGGCTTTTTCCGCGTCCGGGGCGCCGTGCGGGGCGGACAGGAGGGGGTTCGTCTCCCGGACGAAAAGGAACACGACGGCCGCGGCGATGGACAGGGCCGCGGCGTTCCCTACGAAGAGGAGTCGGGGGGCCTTGGAGAAGAGGAACCCCGCGGCCAGGGGACCGATCGAGAAGCCGATGTTGTTTCCCCAATAGAGGAGGGCGAAGGCCTCCTTCCGCCGCTCCGGGGGGGCGCAGTCCGCGACCACGGCGTTCATGACCGGCCAGGTGCCCGAAAGGACCCCCAGGGCGAAGGCGATGACGAAGGGAGCCGCCGGCACGAAGCCCAGGACGGCGCAGACCGCGAAGGAAGCGGCGGTCAAGGCTTGCAGGCCTCCCAGTACGGGTCTGCGGCCCAGGGAGTCCCCGAGCTTGCCGCCCGCCAGCAACCCCGCGGCGGAGACGACGGAGACCGCGGACATGAAGGCTCCCGCGGCCGCCTGGCTGTAGCCCAGCTTCATGGTCAGCATCATGGCCAGGAAGGGATTCACGAAGCTTCCGGCGGATACCACCAGCCGGACGACGAAGAGGGCGTAGATCTCCCGCGGGAAGAGGCCCCGCAGGCCGATACCGGAACGCATTCTACTACCTCGATGCGGGCCCGGCGGCGGCCGAGCCCGCGGCATGGCGCACATGGACGGCGGGAGGTCCATCCCGCCGCCCCGGACTCAGTTCAGCGAACGATCCCAATCCCGGACTTGAGGGCCTCGAAGCGGGCAGCCAGGGCTTCCTCACTGCCGGGCTCCTCCATGGAGAGGTAGAGCGAGTACAGGGCGTCCGATGCCGGCTCCCGCTGGGGCAGAATGGCCCCCAGGGCTCCTACGTTGTCCTTGGGATTGATCCCCGGCTTGCCGTCGAAGGGCGAGCGCGCCTTGACCAGGGCGTCCCAGCCCTCCGCGGCCTTGGCGCCGAGCCGGGTGTCGGGCTTCACGTTCTTGTACAGGATGGCGAAGTCCCGGCCCCGGACGTCCCGCTGGATCAGGAGCTTGCGGAAACCGAAGCGGACCGTTCCCCCCTGGAAGTAGTAGGCCGGACTCAGGAACAGGGAAGAGGCCGGGGTCCACTCGAAAGTCCGCATGTCCGCGGAGAACGAGAAATCCGGAACCTTAAGCTCCACGGTTCGGTCCGGTTCGGACCACCGGAACCTCACCCCGGAAAAACCTTCCGGCAGGAGACTTCCCAGGCCCAGGAACCGCTCCCACTCGGGGAAGGTCCCCTTGTACCCCGTCTGCACCCGGTCGCAGACCGCCTTGAGGTCCCAGTCGTACACCCCGATCCTTCCCGTGGGCTGATAGGTCCAGACGACCGCCGGGCCGTCCGGCAGGGGCAGGTCCACGGCATCCCGCGCGGCGTCCAGCTCCTCC
>ENA-UOWG01001933-UOWG01001933.1-activated-sludge-metagenome-genome-assembly--contig:-NODE-1933-length-19093-cov-5.417586_pt1 | contig 19093 bp, 17 predicted proteins | sample MGYA00238147_ERZ761563 | MGnify/ENA primary metagenome ERZ761563 (study PRJEB28884, sample SAMN05720216) | anaerobic digester metagenome | isolation source: active sludge of municipal... | reverse complement strand
CCTCAATGAGGAATCGCTTGTCGCACAGAGGCAGGTGCTCGAGTATATCAACTCTTACCTTGTTGAGTTCAATGCTGACCGCGGATACCAGTATATCCTGGCCAAGCAGTTCCCCGGCCCGGTGCTCTACAGCGACACCACACTTGATGTCACATCTGATGTCATCGCCGGCCTGAACGCCAAATACAGCGCCGAAAAGGCGAAGAAATAATTACTTTTTCTGTGATTTTTCCGAAGCCTGCCTGCGAGCAGGCTTCGGTGTTTTTGACACCTTCCGTTCACGCCTGATCTTCCTTTCCTGCTCGGGTGTGACGATGATGAAGAGATCCTCGTCAGGCCTTTTCATGCGGTACTGTTCACGCGCGTATTTCTCAAGGTTCTCGTTGCTGGTCCGTAGCTCATTGAGCTTGCTGCGGTCTTCCTCGATGCGGCTCATGTAGTACTCCTTCTCCTGTTTCAGCCTGTTTCGGTTTTTTATCTCGCGTACCCGCGAAATGAGGTTGTTGGGATCAAGCAGAAAGATCCAGACGATGAAGACCAGCAAGGTTAGGATATACTTGTTTTTCATCCATGCCGGCATTCTCTCAATAATGGCCGCAAGGGTAAACCGCTGCCAGAAATCGCCTTTGCGGTTTTCACCGCTGCCGCTGTTCTCCTGATCCGTCATCCTCCGCTCATCAGATATATCACCTGAACAGTATCACCGTCATGGATCATTTCGCGTGCATAGGTGTCACGGTCAATAATCCGCCCGTTGACCTTGACAATCCTGAGTCTGAAGGTATATCTCTTCATCTCAAGCAGTTTCTCAACCGTGATGCTTTCACCTCCGAGGGTCATCGGCTCATTGTTCAGCGTGATCTCCATGATTGCAAAGGTATCATGCAAATCGCAATTCGCAAATCGCAATTTCACTTCGTTTGGCAATCATTTGCATATTGATTATTATCATATGATTGCGGATCTTTATTGGCGATATTTGTTTCTTTAACCGCAAACTTTACAAATACTATATGGACATCAGCGAAATCAGGTCGAAGCATAAGCTTCTCAAGAGATGGAACTACAACTGGACGGCCCTGGACAAGGGGTACACCGACAAGACCCTGTATGTCAATGTTGGCACGCCGGAGATTACTGAAAAACCTGTGCCTCAGGTGATGAAAGAGAAATTCATCGGAGGCAAGGGGTACGGACTCAGGCTCCTCTGGAATGCAACGAAACCGGATACCAGATGGGATGACCCCGAGAACGAAATAGTGATCTCATCCGGTCCCGTCGGCGGAATAACACAATACTCCGGTTCGGGAAAATCACTGGTGGTTACTATCTCCCCGCAAACCGACTCGGTCATGGACAGCAACGTGGGCGGTTTCTTCGGACCCTTCCTCAAGTTCTCCGGCTTTGACGCAATAGAACTGCAGGGCAAGGCAGCCAATGACGTCATCATCTACATCAACGGCGTTGAGCACTATGTTGAAGTTTTCGAGGCGCCTGCCGAGGCGCTTGACAGCCACGTGCTGGCAGAACAGCTGACCGATATGTTTGCGAATGACGAGTCTGACAGGAAGAACATCGGCATTGTCTCCACAGGCTCAGCTGCTGACCACTCGCTTATCGGCATGCTCAACTTCACCTTCTACGACAACAAGCGGAAGAAGATCAGAATGAAGCAGGCCGGCCGCGGAGGCATCGGCACGGTTTTCCGCAACAAGAAGATCAAGGCCATCGTCTGCAAGATCCCCGGTGTAAAAGGCAACCTCAACAATGTTGTTGACCTTGAAGCTATCCAGGAGCGCGGGCGCCGTTTCAACCGCGAGATGCGCGAACTTGACGACAAACAGTGCAAGATGCGTCAGATTGGCACAGCTCACCTTATGGAGATCATGGATGATCATGACCTGCTTCCGACACACAACTACAAGTTCGGGTCACACAAAGACTCGCCCAGGATTGATTCCTCCGTATGGAAATCTTTTTTCACGCAGAACATTCCTGACGGATGCTGGATTGGGTGCAACATGGCATGCGCCAAAGCCATCGACGATTATGAAATAACCACCGGACCCTATGCCGGGCAGAAGGTAATCGTTGACGGACCGGAATACGAGACGGCTGCAGGGCTGGGTTCCAACGGCGGCTTCTTCGATCCGCGGTATATAATTGAAACCAACTTCTACTGCGACACATACGGCATCTGCACAATCACATGGGGTACCAGCCTGGCATTCATCCAGGAATGTTATGAGAACGGCATCCTGAACAAGGAACGCACAGGTGGCCTGGAGCTTAAGTTCGGGAACATACCTGATGCACTTGAGCTGCTTCACCAGGTGGCCCGCGGCGAGGGCTTCGGCCTGATAGCCGGACAGGGCATACGCCGGATGAAAAAGATCTTTGCTGAAAAGGGATGGGGCGACCCGCAGTTCATGCAGGATATCGGAATGGAGAACAAGGGTCTCGAGTACTCACAATACATGTCGAAGGAGTCACTTGCCCAGCAGGGCGGCTATGCCCTTACAAACAAGGGCCCGCAGCATGACGAGGCATGGCTCATCTTCATGGATATGGTCAACAACCAGATCCCTACGTTCGAGAACAAGGCCGAAGCGCTTCACTACTTCCCCATGTTCCGGACATGGTTCGGCCTTGTGGGCCTCTGCAAGCTTCCGTGGAACGACGTGGAACCGGAGACAAACGCACAGACCGATGAACCGGCAAAAGTGCCCGAGCACGTAGACAACTACGTCACAATATACAAGTCAGTGACCGGCAGGGAATTCGACAAACACAGACTGATAGAGGATTCAGAGAGGGTCTATAACTTCCAGAGGGTATTCAACATACGGCGCGGATACGGCAGGCGCAAGGATGATGACCAGCCATACCGTGCATGCGGACCCGTCACGGTTGAGGAATACCTGTCACGCCAGGAGCGGTATGACAAACAGCTGAAGGAGAAGGTGGGAGTTGACCCCACGGGCATGAGCACCGAGGAGAAGATTAAGGTGATGAGGCAATTCCGTGAGAAGCAGTATGACCTGCTCCGCGATGCGGTCTACAAGCGCCGCGGCTGGAACAACAACGGTATACCTACAATTGAGCACCTGAAGAAAATCGGAATGGATTTTCCGGAGGTGTTAGAGGTGGTTGCACCGCTTCAATAAAGGATTTCACCTTTTTTACGGAATTTGTTCCCAGGATGATGCAGCGGGGGGTCTCAGACCCCCCGCTTTGTAAATATAATGCGGATTATCATATCATCGGGTGTAGCCTGACCTCCGGAAGGCAGCCTCTATTTCATCATATGCATCTGCCGGATTGGTCAGGGGCATCTCGGAGCTGAACAACTCGTAATCAAGCAGCCTGGCTTTCTTGCTCTTCTCAAACGTAGGCAGCCTGGTCCGGTTGGTTGTCTCGAGATGATTTCCTTTTTCATCCACGATAATAATTCTCGGCAGGAAGACCCCCTTGCGGCCGATAAACCTTTCCATTATGCCGACAGCCTTTTCGTACTCTTCCCTTGTCGCCCTGCCCAGGGCTTCATATCTCACTATCTTCTTGTGATCCCAGGTAAAAACATTTGCAAAGCTCTCGGATATTTTGTCATCGATATTCGTATCGAGGTTCAGGGTGTCATGCCCGGATGGCATCAGCAGCACCTTGCCTCCTCCTCCCTCGATGTTTGCCGCATAGCGGGGCACAGTGATACCACTGATCCAGCCCTGCAGGTGCTTCATGTAGATCTTGCCTACCTGTATTGGGGTGATGAAGTGAACTATTCCCTTTTCCTTGTGGCACTGCAGGAGGTAGTAGGGGTGCACCCCGATCCAGAACATCCGCCTGAATGTCTCAGCCAGTGTCCGGTAGTGATCATTGACATGGTTGAGCAACACTGTCTGGTTACGGATTGTAAAACCATGCCTGGTGATCTTCTTCACTGCGGCGGCCAGATCAGCTGTCACCTCCTGGTAATGGTTGATGTGGGTCATGAAGTAGACATACTTCTCAGGACCCTTGCTGTACCTGTTTGATGCGGTTCTGATCATACTGAGGAGCTCGTCAGTGATTAGCATCGGCAATACCACCGGCACCCTTGTGGCTATCCTTATTACCCGAAGGTGAGAAAAACGGCTCAGCTCGCCAAGTATGTACCTGAGCCTTTTGAAGCTGATCATGAGCGCATCTCCACCTGTGACAAGCACCTCGTTTATATTCCTGTTGTATCCGATGTAAAACAGCCCCTTATCTACCTCCCGGCTGTTGACGTCGGCAGTTGTGTCAAGTGATTTCGCCCTCTGGCAGTGAACGCAGTATGATGCACAGCTTGTGTTCTCGGCAACAAAGAGCGCCACCCTGTTTGGGTAGCGCTGGTAGGCAGCACCATAGCTGCGTGAACCTTCGCTCATGGCTCCCTCTACGCCGGCATCGGGAAACATCAGGTTGGCAGGAGTGGGAACACTTTGCCAGAACACAGGGTCGAGCCGTTTCTGGGATCTCTCGCCGAAGAAGACCGGGTTGAAGGGATCTTCCTGCATCAGCGATGCGTAATATGGTGTTATTCTGAGCGGTTCCTTGCCCTCCTGCCGCAAGGTTCCGATTGTTCTTCTGATTTCTGATTCCTGGTAATCAGTAAGCCTGATCACCTTTTTCAACTGGTCAACTGACCTGATCGAATTCTTTCTCTGCCATCCCGCGTCATTCCACTGTTCAGGCGTTACATCTTTCCATAATTCAATTGTGTTGTACTTCCGGGGATGATAATAGAAATCCTCGTTGAAAGTCATCAGCACCTCCTTTTTTATTTATTACTACCAGGGTATTCCACACCCTCAATAACAAATATAGGATTTTTATCCTATTAGCAAAGGAATTTCGGGCCGGACAGAATGCAATGACGGACCACGTGGCAGAATATGCGGATATCATTACGCAGCGGCGGGTCTCATACCCGCCGCTACCTGACACGGGGCAGAATATGTGTATATTATTACCCAGCGACGGGTCTGAGACCCGTCGTTACTTGCATGTGATACAAAATATCTGCCCTTGATGCAATCTGCCTGTCAGGCAGAAATTATTTGCCTGCTTCGAGCCAGAGCCTGTCTCTCAGCTCACGGAACTCATCCCACCGGCCTTCATCAAGGAGACGGGCCTGATGGGGCCAGCTCTCAGGATTGTGAACGCGGTAGCGCTCACCCCCGTCTTTGTCAAGTATCTCCTGAATGTAAGCGACTGAGGTGTCTGCCAGTGCCTTCCAGGTGGTGATACCGCGGTTGATCAGCAGCCTTGCAATTTTGGGACCTATGCCAATCACCACTTCAAGGTCGTCAGGCCTGAACTCCTGGTGGGTCACTGTCGCTTCGTGGGCCATGGCTGCCAGTGGCGTCTCTGAGACTGCATGAGCCTCGGCTGCCTTAAGAGCGTCGGCCTGTTCTGATTTGAGCGCTATGGCTTCTTTCCCGAGCCTGTCAATCGTCAGTTTGAGGCTGGCTATCTCATCGTCCATTCTGCGAGCTTCATCGCGCAGTTTTGTTTTTTCTCCCTCCAGCCCGTCAATCTTCGCGTTAAGAGTGATTTTGTCATCCTCTGCAAGCTTCAGTTTCGCGTCAAGCGCTGTCTTCTCCTCCTCCAGCCTGCGTATCCTCGCCTTCAGTCCTTCAATCTCCTCATCCAGTACGGCTATCCGTTTCCTGCAGCGGCCCCTCTCCAGGAGGTAACCGATGAGAAAACCAAGCAATGCTGCCACCAGCAGCACAAATAGAATGAACAGCAGATCTGCTGTAAAACGTTCTGCCATGATGTTTAGATTATTACTTTGATTTCACTTCTTCTGTTAGCGGCTCTCCCTTCGGGCGTGCTGTTTGACGCTGCGGGTTCTGATGAACCCTTCGATGATGTCACAATCTGTTCCGCTTTTATACCTGCGTTAACCAGGAATGCTTTTACGAATTCAGCTCTTCTGAGACCAAGTTCGTTGTTGAAGGGAGCTGAACCCGTTATGTCAGCATGACCGGTCACCTCCACACGGGCAGCCGGGTTATTGTCAAGAACGAGTTTCAGCTTCTTCAGGTATTCATCGCTTATGCCGCTCATGTCTCCTTCAGCTGATGAGGTAGGGAAGAATCCTTTCCCGGCTCCCGAGTCAGCGAGATACTCTCTGGCCTCATTGACTGAGGCAAGGAGAAGCTGTTCAGGTGTCGGGGCCGTAGTATCCGGAGTAGCCTGTATTTCAACGGAAGGTGCGGCTGCCTTCCTGCAGTCGCACCTTATCTTGCATACATACCAGTATGATGCACCGGCTATCCAGAGTACCAGGAGAACAGACAGGAAAAGTACCGGCTGTTTCATGGTGACGTGGTCTACCTGCGGCGGGTGATCCCCCCGAGAATTGAACCGAGGAGGCCGCCACCCCTTGACTGGGTCTGGCTGCCGCTCTTGAGCAGGAATCCTGCCACGTCGTCAAGGATACTGCCGTCACCGTCAGCATCCAGGAGTGCCCCTACACCGGAGATACCACTGCCACCTGTGTCACGCTTCTTTGTAAGCGCTCCCAGTACGAGCGGTGCCAGTGCCGGTATCATTTTCATGATTGTAGACGGGTCAATGTTCATCTTTTTGGCCAGCGCTTGTGCTGCCTGAAGCCCGCCTGCATCACCAAGGAGTCCCCCGAGGTTAGGATCCACATCCTGTGCCTGTGCCTTGTTCGAGATCAGGTCCTTGATGTTGTTGAGCACCGAGGAATCACCGTATTTATTGAGGATGTGATCTACTCTTTCATCCCCGCCACGGGTGTCTTTCTGCCTCTTCAGACCCGCAAGAATGAGCGGTGCCAGCTGAGGAATCAGCTTCTGAACCGTGCCCTGGTCAACCTTGAAGTTGCTCGACATCTGTTGTGTCACCTCAGGACCGTAGCTCTTAAGGAATTCATCAATAAATCCTGCCATAATTTTCGTTGTTGCTTTAGAAGTGTTAAATATCTGTGTTTAGAAAATCCGATCGGTTAATCACTAAAGATAGCCATTTGGTGACTAAAATCAAAATCTTTTTTTTGCAAAACACATGCCTCCACCCACCCGGCTAAACCGTCCGACCGTCCGACCGTCCGACCTTCAGACCCTCAGACCCTCCGACCCTCAGACCCTCCGACCTTCCGACCTTCAGACCCTCAGACCCTCAGACCTAGTACTCCAGCCTGACCACCACCCCGTCCATTGAATTGACAAGCAGGTTTCGGTCTCCAAGTGGCAGGATGTTATTGATGAGACATGAAGAGATCCTGTGGCTCCACAGCAGCTTCCCGTCTGCCCGTGAGGCAGCATGCACAAAACCCTTGTCCGAGGGAATAAATATTATCCCGTCACGTTCGGTGATCACTCCCGGAGCAATGTCATACCCGATATTGAAATCTGTCTTCCATATTATCTCTGGTTTCTCCCCTTTTCCGCTCACGCCGATGACTTTCCCGTCCATTGTTTTAGCCAGCACCAGAAGACCGTCCTGAGAAAGTCCCATCGATTCCCTGACAGTAGCCCCTCCGAGATCTGAATGCCACAGAAGCTTCCCGGTACCGGCATCAAGACAGGCCATTTTCCTGTCAGGAGCCACCACGAAAAGACGACTTCCAACTGCCACAGGTACGCACGCCGCCGGTGAGAGCATCCTGTTCGCATAACCGGTGTTCCAGACCCACATGGTTTCTCCTGTTGTGGTGTCAAGGGCATAAAGCCGGTTGTTCCATGTACCGAAAATCAACATGCCCTTGTATATCAGTGGTATGGTCTCGACGAATCCGTCAATGTCACTGTTTATCCATCGCGGTGAACCGGTATTGATATCGAGCGAATGACAGCTTCCGGAAGAGCCCGCTATGAAGACACTTTCTCCGCTTATCACGGGCGAAGCAACAACCGGCTGCCGGGTGTCATAGCTCCACAGAAGCTTTCCATTGCTGATTTTAAATGCTCTTGCTATTCCGTCGGCTGAAACAGCTATCACTTTCTTTCCGTCAGATACGGGAGTACCGTAAATTTTAGCCCCGGCGGGGAAGGACCATTTGACCCGGCCGTTCCTGAGTGACAGAGCCTTAACCTCTCCTGCTGTACTGGTGATGATTGCCAGCCTGCCTGTTACCAGCGCACCGGCTCCTATATCAGCATTCTCCTGGAAACGCCATGCCTCCCTTACCTGGCTGTATTGTTCATTCACGGAGTAGTCAGGCCTTGGCCACATTGTGGTGTCTGTGCTGAATTCATGCCTTTCCAGGCGAACCGAGGCCCAGGCGGGCATTGTGACTGCACTGCTGCCGGGTGCACTGTCGCCCGCTGCATTTTCCGGCTCTCCGCCTGTCCCCGGATGCCTGACAGAGGCTGTCAGCAGCGTGTCACCAGTGATTGTCATGATGTTATAGCCGCCTTGCGCCTTCCCCGCCCGCAGGTTCGACCGGCCCATAAGTGCCGGAATGCCTTCGAAATTCATTACACTGTTCGAATGACCATGACCGCAGAGGGCAAGCCTGGTGTCAAACTTCTTCAGCCTTCCGGTCAGCTCATACCAGTTGTTCAGCCCCTCGTCAAGCGGGTAATGGTTGACTGATATGATCTTCATTGCCCTGTTTGCCGGAACGCTGAGAACAGAATCGAGCCATACGATGTTTTCCCTCGGTATCTGCCCCGGACCCATCCTCATGTTCGGACCGGAATTGGTACCTATGAAAAGCCATCCTTCATGGCTGAATGCGAATGCCTCTCCGCCGAAAACGACGCGAAAGCTGTTGGCCCCGCTCTCTGACCATTTGGTGTCATGGTTGCCGGGAATTATATACCAGGGTTTTTCAAGCCTGTCAAGGATATTTCTGGCAAGCCGCAGCTCTTTGTCTGATCCGAACTCGGTTATGTCACCGGATACAATAACAAAGACGATGGAGTCGATGCAGTTTATATCTTCAACTGTCCGGAGAAGGTCTTCATCGGCACCATTACCGCCCACATGTGTGTCAGTGACCAGTGCGAAGCTGAACCGTCCCGGCTGCCCGCTGACCAGCAGAGAGCTCAGACATATGCTGAGTAACAGCGCTTTCCGGAATGCCTGTTTAATCATATTCGGTTTTATTTGGAAAGCCAATTTACCACGAAATACCTTAAAATGTAAATCCTGCATTATTTTCCGGAGTAACCCCATTCAATGTTACCGGGCCACATATGCAGGCAGAATAAATTTGACATATCCCTGAATATTTGCTAACTTATAAAAAATTATTGCACTGACAGATGCATAATCCGTTCCGGATAGCAATTGCCGCGTTGGTGTCAATATTGGTTTTATCCCCGGCAGCCATCGGGCAGACTGCGGAAGCAAGAAAGACCTCCTCGCCGCAGTACAGCGGGATTTTATATCTCAACGGGCTGACGGACAGTGTGACTGTTTACCGTGATGAGCGAGGCATCCCGCACCTCTATGCGAAGAATGAGCATGACCTCTACATGGCTACAGGCTACATTTCGGCCCAGGAGAGGCTATGGCAGATGGACCTGGTTCGCAGGAGCACTTCAGGCCGCCTTTCCGAGATCTTCGGAAAATCATTCGTTCAGGCTGATATCTTCTCCAGGTGCCTCTGTATCCAGGAGAAGGCGAAACGTCTCATCGAAAAAGAAGATCCACGCATCCTGGGCTGCCTGAACGCCTATACGGAAGGAGTTAATGCCTATATCACCTCATGCGGAAAGCACCTGCCGCTCGAGTTCAGGCTCCTTTCATACACTCCGGAGCCATGGACACTTGAAAACATTGCAAGCATTATTGGATTGTTGGGCTGGAACCTCGACTGTCGCAATCTTACTGCCGAACTCTTTGTATATCAGCTTGTCCGGAAAATAGGCGCCGCCGGTGCCGCTGCCCTGATACCGGACTGGAAGGCGACGGATGAGGTTGTATATCCTGATTTTGCTGTAAGTGACAGCGTAATCTCCCGAACCAGGGAGATGATATCTTCATTGGCAGGCATAGCTGAACTCGGAGTATCTTCATTGTCTTCAAGCAACAACTGGGCTGTCTCCGGCAGCAGGAGCGAGACCGGGATGCCTCTGATGTCAAATGACATGCACCTGAACCTGCCTTCTCCCGGCATCTGGATGCAGATGCACCAGGTAATCCCGGGCGAAATGAATGTGACAGGGGTGGTGATACCCGGAGCGCCATTTGTAATAGCCGGCCACAACAACACAATTGCATGGGGCATGACCAACTTCCGGGTCGACGCAATCGACCTGTACGCCGAAAAGCTCAACCCCGCCGATCACGACCTGTACCTCTTCAACGGAGAATGGAGGGAGATGAAAAAGATGAAGGTGACCGTGAATATCAGGGGAGGAAAGGCAGATACGGTTACAATCCGTTTCACTCACAGAGGACCTGTTATCTCAGGCTGCATTGACACAGACAACATCTCTCCGGACCTTCAATGGATCGGCTATGATTACCTTACCGGACTTCATGGCCAGGAGAATTCTGCATTAAGCATGAAGTGGTCAGGATATGACGAAAGCGATGAGGTGAGGGCTGTCTGGCTTATTAACAGGGCCAGGGGATGGGATGACTTCAGGAACGCGGTAAGCCTCTTCAGGTCAATAAGTCAGAATTGCGTATATGCTGACACGATGGGCAACATCGGGATGAGCAGCGGCGGGGGAATTCCCATCAGGAAAGGAAGCGCTGTTCTGATCCGCAACGGTGAGACTGATGAATACGACTGGAAAGGATATGTGCCGTTCGAACAGATGCCCTGGGAATTCAATCCGGCCTCAGGTTATGTTTCATCTGCAAATAACCGGAGCGTGGACGATGATTATCCCTGGTTCATAAGCAACAGCTTCGAGCTGCCTTACCGCATCAACCGTATAAGGGCAATGATCGGGGAAAATGAAAAGTCAGGCATAGACGATTTCTGTATGATGATTACTGATCAGCATTCAGATCTGGCCAGGCTGATGATCCCTCTGATCCTGGGAATACGTGATAGAACGGTAGCGCTCTCACCCCTGGAGACTGACATGCTTGACACCCTTGCCTTATGGGATTATGATATGAGTCCTTCACTTGTCTCACCAACCCTTCTCGAATACTTCAGGGTAAGCTTCAGGCATAACCTGCTTGCCGACGAACTTGGTGATCTGTTTGACAGGATGTGGGATATCTCGGCCGAATACTACATCTACAGGTTACTGGCCCAGGGACCTGACGGGATGGTGGATGACATCACCACGGATAGTGTCGAGACGCTTGATGATATAGTGTACAGAAGTTTTACTGAAGCCATTGCTTCCCTTGTTAAGGATCATGGTCACCATCCTGAACACTGGAAATGGGGGAAGATTCATACTGTCACTTTTACCCACCCGCTGGGTTCCGTGAAGATACTGGCTTCGATGCTGCGTCTCAATTCCAGAAAGTATCCGGTAGGTGGAAGTGATCACACAGTTTGTCCGTTCTTTTCATATAAACCCGGATTTGATGCGGTGAACGGGGCATCAGTAAGGCATATATTCAACACAGCTGACTGGGATTCTTCGCTCTCTGTAATCCCCGGAGGAATCTCTGGCGTGCCCGGGAGCGAATTTTACCTTTCCGAGGCTGATGACTACATTGCGGGCAGATTCTACACTGATCATTTCAGCCGCCAGGCAGTGCTCTCCTCGGCAAAATACTCATTGATACTTTTGCCTCCGCCTCTTATTGACATCACTCACTGAAAAGCTTATCTTTGTGAATGAGGGGCTTTCAACTAAAAAAACAAAAGGGTGAAAGAGCTGATTCACATAAGGACCGAATGCTACTCAGGCTACAGGGATGATGAAACTCCCAAATGTTTCATGTGGCAGAACACAAGGCACGAGGTGAAGGAAGTGATTGACCGCTGGTACCAGTGGGATCCTGACCAGAAACACCCTGTTTCAGATTACTTCCTGGTTGAAACAGTTGCCGGTGATCAGTACATTCTGAAGCATGAACTTGAGCACAACAAATGGTATCTCTGCAGACCGGGAGGAGAATCAGTCAGAGAGTGCTGAATTTTATCCGCGCTGACAGCACAGTGTACCGGATTAATTCCTAAATTCGGGTAGTAACGCTTTTAGGTGAGCAGCTAACCTGCAAACCGCAGAATCATGGCAAACCCTCTGACAGCCACCTCTTTATTGTCAATCCAATCATGGGTGGTTTGCAGAGCCTGTTATGCATCCATCCGCCCATGACGGAGCAGATCAGATGGCTTCAGGCAATGGCCTCATGATTTGGGATTTGCGATTTGGAACTTGCGATAATTGCGATGTGCGATTTATAACTCAGACATATGAAATACATTAACCTGATCCTGTTTGCCGGGATGGTGGTGATGAACTACCTGGCTAACGCCCTGCCGCTCAACGGCAAGACAACCGGACAGCTCTCCGATGCATACCCGAACCTCTTCACGCCTGCAGGTGTGACATTCTCAATCTGGGGAGTGATTTACATCCTGCTTCTCATCTTCTGCGTGATCCAGTTTACAACCTCTTACCAGGCCGTCATCTCCCGCATAGGATGGCTCATCGGCTTAACCTGCGTCTTCAACGCACTATGGATAGTGGCGTGGCATTACGAGAGACTGCCCCTGTCACTCATCCTGATGCTCGGACTGCTTGTATCACTGATCTGGATCAATGTGTTTATCAGGGATCTGCCTGATGCATTTATAAAGGCAGGTTTTGGTATCTACCTGGGCTGGATTTGCATTGCTACAATAGCCAATGTAACAGCCCTGCTTGTAAATTTTGGTTGGGACGGATCCGCGATCAGCGGGCAGACTTGGACAATCATAATGATACTGGCGGGTGCAGTAATCGTTTCAGTGACAATATGGCGTCTGGAGAACCCATTCATCGGAATGGCTGTGGTTTGGGCATTTGCCGGCATCATGATAAAACGTCAGGCCGATAACCGGGCAATTTTCATTACAGCGGCGGTGATGATGGTCGCCGTGGCCGTGGTGCTGATGCTCTCATTCTTCCGTCGCCGGCTCTCGGGAGCATGAGGTTCCGCAATCCTCAGATAAAAGCCCCGTCATAATCCATCCTCGGATCAGGATGGGAGAGGTCTATTACCCGATGATAGCCTGTATTGCCGTTTTTGTGAGTTGAACTCCCTGCGTTGTAGCACCTCGGTATGCCCCAAACACCATGATATATTCTGCCAACAGTTGCCTTGTTCCTGTGGTAATGCCCGAATAGCAGCATATCAACCCGGTTCTCGATCACTTCCTTCAGCTTTTCGCTGTCGCGAAGATGCCTCCACAGCTTGAAATCGAACGGGTGATGGTGCATATATACCACTTTCTTCAGCCCGTCGAGCGAACCTCCGTCAAGCAGCGTTTTCAGCCTGCCCAGCTGAGCATCACCCAGCTCTCCCTCTGAAAAAATACGGTCATACCACGAAATCTCCTCTGCCGTCGAATCAAGACCGATGAAAGCCACCCCTTCGATTATGTCAAGCTTCGGGAAAGTGACTTCAATGTTTTTGTAGAACCGCTCCTTAAACACCGGCACGCAGTCGCGATTTCCCATGGAGCCCGTCCCGTAGTCGTGGTTCCCCGGCACCAGCAGCACTGTGTAGCCCAGTGATCGGAGCCTTGTTACAGACTCCATTGCCTCCTCCGCGTGCAGCGGATTGTTGGCGTTATCCTCCAGGTCACCCGTGATGACTACTACATAGCCTGAAGACGGCTGCTTCAGAAATGCAATGTTGTCAATGATTGATCTGAAATTCTTGCCGCAGTCGCGGTAACCGATGTGCAGGTCCGAGAGGTGAATGATCTTCTTCATTGCAGGATGAAGCTGTTAACTGATACAAACCATAAAGGTAGCGATTTCAGCCTCCCCGGTCAAAACTTTTATGCAGTTCAGGCGTTTATCGAGTAACTTTGCCTGCAGGATAAAAGACAGCATCATGAAGATAAACAACAATGCCGATATAGTGGCGCCCGAAGTGCAGACGGAAGGTGCCAGCAATGTCAGGATGAAGATATTGATTGGTCCGGGTGACGGATCAGGCAACATAATAATGCGCCACTTCTTCGTTGCGCCGGGAGGCAATACGCCGTTCCATAACCACAACTACGAGCATGTCATCAAGATCGAGCGCGGCCGTGGCATAGCAGTTGACGAGAATGGCGTGGATCATGAGGTAGCCGAGGGCCAGAGTCTGTTTGTAAAGCCGGGTGATCTGCACCAGTTCAGGAATCCGTTCGGTGAGACTTTCGAGTTCCTCTGCATAATCCCAAATCCCGCGGTGCAGAAACAGGATTAAAAAATCCTGGCAGGCCAGGTTGATTCGGGATCAATTATCCGGTAACTTTGATGTATAAATTCTGAGTACATGAAAGTTGTGCCGTTTACAATACTGGCAGTGATGGCACTGGGGTGCACCCCGGGCCAGAAACCGGATGAACAAAAACAGTCCCTTATGAAAAGTGAAGCTGAAGCTCTCGAATACGTGCTTCCGTCACCTGTGCTGACAGGAATGGTAAGCGTAGAGGAGGCTCTCGCGGGCAGAAGATCGCACCGCTCATTCACCGGTGAGGCCATCTCCGCCGAAGACCTGTCACAGCTGTTATGGGCAGCCTACGGAATCACCCATCCGCTGTCAGGATATCCGCAGACACAGGGAGGACTGAGGACAGCCCCTTCCGCCGGAGCCCTTTTCCCGCTTAAGATATATGTCCTTGCCGGCAAGGTGAAAGGAATTGAGCCCGGAGTCTACAGGTACTCCTCCCGGGAGCATAAACTGATAATGGTCAATGGCAATGATGTAAGGGAGCAGCTCTCTGAAGCGGCACTGAAGCAGGAAATGATAAAGACAGCCCCGGCGGTCATTTTTTACAGCGCCGACTTCAGCCTGACCACCGCCAGGTACGGCGACCGGGGGCGGGAGAGGTACGTATGCATGGATCTCGGACACTCCGCTGAAAATATCTACCTGCAGGCCGAGGCCCTCCACCTGGGCACCTGTGCAATCGGAGCCTTCAATGACCAGGCGGTCCGAAATGTGATGCAGCTCCCGGAGAACGAGGAGCCCCTCTACATAATGCCGGTCGGACAATATTTTCGCAGGGCTGAATTCTGAACCTGCCGGTCTTACTGCTGCAGTCCCGCTTGAAATGTCATACCATTATCATACCTTCGTTTCGGAATCATTTAAACACTGACCTATGATATCACATGAAATTGATTACAGGATTTTTGGTGATGACATCCAGTTCGTCGAGATAGAACTCGATCCGAATGAAACAATCGTTGCTGAGGCCGGTACCATGGTGTACATGGAGCAGGGCATCGCTTACGAGACCAGGATGGGCGACGGTGCATCGCCTGACCGCGGCGTGATGGACAAGATATTCCAGGCCGGCTCGAGGATACTGACCGGCGAATCGCTCTTTCTCACCCACTTCACAAACAAAGGCTCCATGAGGAGCAAGGTTGCATTCGCAGCTCCGTATCCCGGAACAATCATTCCTATTGATCTGCGTACAGTCAATGGAAACATTATAGTTCAGAAAGACGGTTTCCTGTGTGCTGCCTTCGGCACGAAGCTGTCGGTGACACTTAACCGCAAGCTGGGAGCCGGGCTCCTCGGCGGCGAGGGATTTATCCTGCAACGCGTCGAGGGCGACGGCAAAGCATTCGTGCATGCCGGAGGCACAGTGATCGAGAAACAGCTTAACGGAGAGACTTTGCGTATCGACACAGGATGTATAGTTGCTTACGAACCAACACTTGATTTTGATATCGAGACCACCGGCAGCCTGAAGACAATGGTCTTCGGCGGCGAGGGTATCTTCCTTGCCACTATGCGCGGCACCGGCAAAGTCTGGTTGCAGTCTATGCCGATCCGCAAGCTGATCCGCGCCCTCTCACCCATGAGCCAAAACAGGGGCAAAGAGGCGCAGGGGCTGCTCGGGAACCTGTTCCAGTAACGAAAGAGGGTCTGAAGGTCTGAAAGTCTGAAGGTCTGAAAGTCTGAAGGTCTGAAAGTCGGAAGGTCTGATCCGCCAGCCGGCGGATGAGGGTCGGAGAGTCTGAGGATCTGTCGCTGCGCGATACCGGCCCTGCAAGCTGGCTCCTGCGCTAAAATGACCCACCGGGTCATTTCTTTACGCTTGGCCCTGGTCTTGCGATCCTTTAAAGTTGTCTGCATGTTTTGTTATGGCATACGCTGCCGGGTTCACCGCGCCTCTGAAGTGAATTGACTGGTAATGACAGCCAGTCAAGCGGCTCACGTGTAGTATACAGGTAAAACAGGTCTTCGGTCATCAACACATTGATATTGTAAAAATCGGACTGGTAAGGCCTTCGGTACACTGCCGGGGTCACATCAGCTCCCGTGAGCAGCGCCGCACGCGTCAGCGCTGTCTCCGCCAGGCTCACGGCTGATGGCACAGGATGGTCAAACCATGATGCATTAATCTTCTGAAAATCATCAGCATCAGATTCAACCCAGTGATTTTCCGAATCACGGAACGACCTGACATAATCTGTCATTGTGTTCATGATTTCACCCCAGGAAGTATCAGATTCATAAAGCATTGTGATTGCCAGAAGCATAGCTGCGGCATCAGAGAGAAATCCCTGTCGCTGAATCACCCCTTCATAACAGGAATGGGCCAGTGAGGATCCGTCCCAGAAAGTCTCCAGCAATTTCAATGTCAGTCGTCCACCCTCAGCCACGAGATCAGGTTTTCCAAGCTGTCTTCCGGCCTGGATCAGTGCCACTGCGGTCAGGGCGTTAAGGCCGCTCAGGATCTTGTCATCACGTGAAGGCTGGCTGCGCTTCAGCCGCGCTGCCAGAAGCTTCTCCTCGATGTCGTCGATACGGTCATGGTTCTTTCTTACCAGGTGGTTCAGTCCTTCGAAATTGCCGCCCCCGGTTACCTCATAGACTTCACCAAATCTAATGAGTTCCTCCGCTGTCAGCAGTGCTGCCAGCTCCTCCTTGCTCCACAGGTAGGTGGCGCCTTCCCGGTGGTCTGTATCGGCATTGAAGGCCGAGACATACATCCCGTCAGCTGCGAAGGTTTCATGAAGGCTCCTGATTATATTTTCCGACATCCTCCGGTAGTTCTCCCTTCCTGTCACACGGCATGCCAGTGAGTAAGTCCACAATGCCATCGCCTGGTCATAAAGCATCTTCTCGAAATGAGGTATCGTCCATTCGCGGTCCACACAGTATCTGTAGATACCTCCCTGCAGATGATCATTCAGTCCCCGCATCATCATCGCATCAAGGGTTGTGGTGACCATTTCGCCTGAAACAGAGTGGTTCCCGGAATCGGTTCCGGACAGTTCTGCCGTGGCTGTACCGGGCACCCTGTTCTCTTCATTGCTTTCTGCTGACATCCTGTACAGCATGAAGAGCAGGGTGGAGTGAGGAGGAAATTTCTGACCCTGTCCGAAGCCGCCATGCTCTCTGTCGAAAAACTCCTCCAGGCTGGCTGTAATCATATCCGGATCAGCATGCGGAGCTTCCTGCTCAGTCAGGGTAAAGGGAACGATCCTGTCGGCCTGCTCCTCAAGGAATCCGATAACCGCGGTGGCAATATACAGGAATGAATACCGGTACCCCGATGTGTGCAACGGGGCGTATGTAAGCGCATGCACAGGTTTCAGGTCATGTGTCAGGAAGACATTGAGCGGCCATCCCCCGCTGCCTGTCCGGGCCTGTATGAAATTCATCATGTACTGGTCGATGTCAGGCCGCTGCTCCCGGTCTACCTTGATGCTCACAAAGTTGGCATTAATATAGTCGGCGGTCTCAGGGTCAGAGAAAGCTTCTCCAGCCATCACGTGACACCAGTGGCATGTTGAATAACCCACCGAAACCAGCAGCGGTCTCTTCTCAGCTGCCGCGTAGGTCAGGGTTTCCATGCTCCATTCCTGCCACCATATCGGGTTGCCCGCATGCTGCCTCAGGTAGGGTGATGATGACCTGTCAAGGTTGTTTTTTCTGAAGTTCTCCGGCATGATTTTGTTTTCCTGAAATTAAACAACACTTCCGGATTAATGTTTGCGAAGTTGGCCTGGCTTTCATTCGTCACCTGAAACTCCTGGCACCAGCCTGTAAATCAGCCTCGCGCCCAGGGCTGGCAGGACCGGGAACCAACTATTACCCGGCTGCAATTCTGATCCGGGTCCGGTGCCTTTTGTTCCATAGCTTGTCTCGAACAATACACCCGCGTCGAGGGCCAGCGCTGTACGAGGTGAGAAATTGAACTGTCTTCCCATCCTGACATTCAGATATGTGTAAATCTCGATTTCGTCTTCAGTTCTGTCACGTATGTAGTTGAATCCCACTGTTGTATACCATGGAGGAATACTTGTATGTTCTGACTTTCCTGCAAAATGAAAACCACCGTTGACTCCCGCAGAGAGAATCTTTTCGCCGAATGCAGGGAAAGTGCCTATTGTGGCGCCGAAGACTGCCTTTCGTGCATTGAATGACAGACCGGCATTAAGCAGTTCAGGCAATCCGGCTCCGACAGCCAGATTAAAGGATGACGACTGGCCATGAAGGGTGCTGGCAGAAAGAAGCACCGTCAGGGCTGTGAGGGCTCCAATAGGAAGTATCTGGCATTTCATGTTCTTTATCGGATAAGCGTGTTGTGGAGTAACAAGCCGCGCCTCAGCAAGTTCAATCAAAACAGGACTATTTCGCAAAAAGGATGTTTTTCCTGACCGGGTACCCTGATGCTGGGAAGCGATCACACGCTCAAACTACATTGTAGCCTGCCCGAATGCCTGCAGGTATTTCCCGATGTAATCCCGCATCGACTTCGAGCGGTATTGCATGATGAACCGGGGGTGTTCAAGGGCAATGATTTTACCGAAGAATTTATGCTTCGCGTTGAGCGCAAGGAGAAACTTTTCATTTTTGCCCGTGCCGAGGCAAAAGCAGACGTCGGTCATCACCCCGATGGCAATCTGCTTCCTTATGTTCTCAATAATGAATTCATCTACGGCGGCGGTCAGGTCAGGCCGGTCATAGTAATTGTAGTTCTTTTCCCTGCCGC
>ENA-UOWG01001931-UOWG01001931.1-activated-sludge-metagenome-genome-assembly--contig:-NODE-1931-length-19117-cov-18.693579_pt1 | contig 19117 bp, 12 predicted proteins | sample MGYA00238147_ERZ761563 | MGnify/ENA primary metagenome ERZ761563 (study PRJEB28884, sample SAMN05720216) | anaerobic digester metagenome | isolation source: active sludge of municipal... | reverse complement strand
TTGGTTACAACTTACCGGAGAAGGCTTGGTGCAGCAGGGATTTTTTCAGGTCGTCAAGGGCGGTCAGCTTTTGCTGGTAGAGGGATTCGAGGCGTTGGGTTTCTTCGCGCAGGGAATCAGCCTTCTCAATAATTGAGTGCTGCACTTCCATCGGTGGAACATGGAGCATTACTTCTTTCGCAGCGGTAATATTGAAGTGCTTCTGTGCTGCGCCAACGATCTTTCCAAGAACAAGTTGTTTTCCAAAAGCCGAGTTAAAAAATGCAGCCAAAAAGTGAGGGTTGATTTCCTTCCCTGGCCGAACGATTACCAAGTCGCTGCAATTTGAATCAGGTAGTTCAGGAGGAATCACGGCAGCAGTTCCAGGATAACCTGTTCTGACAATGGCTAGATCACCGGGACGCAATTGCGATTTCTTGAGCACACGATGGAACGTGTCATCAATAAACATAGCGTTGTCCATCGAAACCTCAAACGGCCTGATATTTTGTGAGCGCAGGAAGGGCACACCGTTTTCTTTGTATTCCTTTTTCATCGGCCCGACGTGCCCCACGGTTATTTCAAGACACAACGACGCAAGCTGTCGATCCACCCACCCCTCACCCCGCTCCGTGAAAACGGATTGCAAGTGGCTTTCAAACAAGGCGCGGGCGTTCTGGAGGTTCTTTTCGGCGTTGGCTTTGGCGGTGGCGATGCCGTCGAAGGCTTCGTCGAGGATGGCGACGATGCGGTGCTGTTCGGGGAGAGGGGGCAACGGGATAGGAATCTCGCGCAAGTTGCCCTGATTCAATTTCGGCACTGTCAGCCCCGAGACAAACGGCGACAGGTCGGAATAGACAAGGAAATGAATCAGCCAGTTGTCGTTAAGCAACGCGCGATTTGGGCGAAGAACATGAGCGTGGTTATTCACCCAGCACTTGCCCTCGATGGCAAAAGCCGTGTTCTCTCCCGATGCCCACTTTGCACCGTCCTCACCAACCAACACTAACGGTTCGTCAAACAGGAAGCCCTCAACGAAGTCCTGAATGCCGGTTGCTCCGTAGTACGGATATTCACCCGACTTTCGATCCCGCTTTGTTATTGGCTTCCGTTTGCTGTCAAGGATGTCGCACAGATCACCTAGCGCGACCGTTCGCCACCCCTTCTTCATCGCACGCCCCATTCTTCGTCATTCCCGCGTATGCGGGAATCCAGTGTTGCGGAATCCTGGGTTCCCGCATACGCGGGAACGACGGGTGTGTGGGTTCCCTCCTGGGCGTGAACAACGGGAACGGCACCGATAATTTCCGGCCAAAGGTCACGCCATTCAGGGTTGGATTTTTCGATGGTTGAAAGCTTCCATTTGCGCAGCCATTTTTTCATGGCCTTTTCTTTACTGATAGCACTGTCCATGGTTTCGTGCTGTTCGTACCAGACAAGGGTTTTTACGCCGTATTGCTTAGTAAATCCGTCCGCAAACCCCTCACGGTGTTGCCAGACGCGCTTGATCAGGTCAGACGTGACGCCGATATACAACGTTCCATTGCGCTGACTGGCGAGCATGTAAACGGCGGGGTATTTCATGATGGTATTCCCTTTACGTTATTCCCGCGTATGCGGGAACCCAGGATTCCGTAACACTGGATTCCCGCATACGCGGGAATGACAGAGGGAGCGATGAGCGGGTGACGGCGTTTCTCACAGCAGCGCCCTGATGTTCGCTAGCACCTCTGCGCTCTCGGCATCCAGCGCGGCGATCTCGTCCATGATGTCCTGCGGGCTGCGGTGGATGACTTCTTCGCCGCCATTCGGGTTTTTCACCGACAGGTCGTAGGTCGCGGTATCAATCGTCGCGACATCAACGCTCCAGCTTTTCCCGGTATCGGCCTTGGTCTTTTGCAGTTCGACAAACTCGGCAAGGTCGGCGTCGTTAAGCGGGTTGGTCTTGCCCAGGTTGCGGCCGGGATCGAGCTGGTAGTACCAGACTTTGCGCGTCGGCGTTCCCTTCTCAAAGAACAGCACCACAGTCTTGACGCCCGCGCCCTGAAACGTGCCGCCGGGGCAGTCGAGGACGGTGTGCAGGTTGCAGGATTCCAGCAGCAGCTTGCGCAGGCTGACCGAGGCGTTGTCGGTGTTCGACAGAAAGGTGTTCTTGATGACTACCGCCGCCCGGCCACCGGCCTTGAGCATTTTGATGAAGTGTTGCAGGAACAGGAAGGCGGTCTCGCCGGTGCGGATCGGGAAGTTCTGCTGCACTTCCTTCCGCTCGCCGCCACCGAAGGGCGGATTAGCGAGGATCACATCCATCCGGTCCTTGTCCTGAATGTCGGCCAGGTTCTCGGTGAGCGTGTTGGTGTGGATGATGTTCGGCGCTTCGATGCCGTGCAGGATCATGTTCATGATCGCAATCACATAGGCCAGCGGCTTCTTTTCCTTGCCGTAGAAGCTGCGCTCTTGCAGCGTCTTGAGGTTGTCGGCGGTCAGCTTGGGCTGGCTGCGCAGGTAGTCGAAGGATTCGCAGAGAAAGCCGGCCGAGCCGCAGGCGCCGTCGTAGATGCGTTCGCCGACCCTAGGCTGCACCACCTGCACCATCGCCCGAATCAGCGGGCGCGGGGTGTAGTACTCGCCGCCATTGCGCCCGGCGTTGCCCATGTTCTTGATCTTGGCTTCGTACAGGTGCGAAAGTTCGTGCTTCTCGGCCTGTGAGCGGAAGCGCAGTTCGTCGATGTGGTCGATGATCTCGCGCAGGGTGTAGCCGCTCTGAATCTTGTTCTTGATCTCGCCGAAAATCTCGCCGATCTTGTATTCGATGGTGTTCGGGCCGGTGGCCTTGAGCTTGAAGCCTTGCAGGTAGGGGAACAGCTTGCGATCCACGAATTCGCGCAAGTCGTCGCCGGTCTGGGCCTTGTTGTGGTCGAGCTTGCCTTGACTGTCCCTGGGCGCGGCCCACGAGGACCAGCGGTAGGCTTCGTCGAGGATGAAGGCGTACTTCCTGCCCTCCAGTTCCGCCTCCATCGCCTTGTCCTGCTCCAGCCCGTCGAGATACTTGAGGAACAGCAGCCAGGAGGTCTGTTCGGTGTAGTCAAGTTCGGTAGTGCAACCGGCCTCGTTGCGCAGGTCGGCGTCGATATTCTTGAAGGCTTGTTCAAACATGGGCTGGCGCTTTTTAGGTTGGTATTGCCAAACTCGTTACTCTACTGGAAACCCCTTCCTGGACAAAGGCGGATTGTGCCGGCGTCCCGCCAGCGCAGACCTATCGGTTTTGCGAAACAGATTCCGCGATCCCGGCCAAGATCATTCCAGCGGATCAAGCCCCAGCTTTTCTTAGCCGCCGATTCATCAGCCCAAGCCGTTCGGCCATGCCCGCCCATGACGCATTGGCGAAAGCATCATGCTCGGCCTTCAGCCGCTCAAAGGTGCGCCAGTGCATTCCCTTGGGCTTGCCGCCCTCCGGGTTCGCTATCCCGACTTCCCAATCAAGCCGCCGCCGAATGTTGTCCGCCCGTCGCATTGCTCGATCATCGTCCGTTTCCCGCTGGCACTGATAGGCCAGCTTGTGACAGTGCCGACAGGCGAAGATTGAACCGCCGAAGAGGATCGCCACGCACCGTCTCCCAAATACCGCGCTTTCGCCGTTGGCATCGCCTACGCTGCCCGCTTGATCGGTGTCACCTTGTCATCATCCTTTGCCATTTCGTCGGTCAGGTCTGCCCATTGCTGCATCATGGCCCGCCGCTCTTCCAGATATTCGGCTTGGTTGTAGCTGGCCCTTACCTTGTTGCGCTCGGCATGGGCTAGCTGGCGCTCGATCACGTCAGGCCGAAAGCCAATTTCATTCAGGATGGTTGAAGCCGTTGCCCGGAAGCCATGCGCGGAAAAGCCGATGCTGTCTTTGCCATTGAAGCCCATGCGCTCCAGCGCCCGATTCAGCGTCGTCGCGGTCATGCAGGCTTTCGGGTTGCGGTAGTTGGGGAACAGCATCCCGCGCCCGCCGGTATGGGTATGCAGTTCGCGCAGCAATTCCACGGCTTGCCGGGATAGGGGAACAATGTGCGGCTCCCGCATTTTCATCCGCTCGGCAGGGATGCGCCATTCAGCCCGGTCAAGGTCGATTTCATCCCACAGCGCCCCGCGCAATTCCACCGTGCGAACGAAGGTCAGCAGCATCAGGCGCAAGGCGATAACCGTTGTCCGATACCCGGCATAGCCATCAAGGGCTTTCACGAATGCCTTTATCTGATTGCGGGTCAGGGGCTTGCGATGCTCGATCTTCGGTCGGTGAATCGCGCCCTTCAATGCCGCCGCCGGATCGGCATCCGCCCGCAGGGTTGCCACTGCGTAGCGGAATACCGCCGATGCCCATTGCCGCACCAGCAAGGCCACGGTTTCAGCGCCGCGCCCCTCGATTGCCTTCACGATTTCCAGCAGTTGCGCCGCTGTCACGTTCCGAATGGGATGCTTGCCGATCCTGGGGAATACATCGGCTTCCATGAACCGCTCAACTTGCCGAAGATAGTAGGGCGTCCATGTCGGTTTTTTCTTGGCTATCCACTCCCGCGCCACGGCCTCGAAAGTGTTGGCGCTTTCGGTATGGGTTGCCAGCCGTTCGGCTTGCCTCTGGTGCGCCGGATGAATGCCTTGATTCACCAGCGCCCGCGCCCTGTCTCTTTCCATCCGCGCATCGTCAAGCGATACATGCCCTTCCCGCTTGTCGCTGAAATACTCACCAATCGCATAGATGTTTTCCTTGCCAGCAATGCGATAGCGGAAGCGCCACAGCTTCGCGCCAGATGGTCTGATTTCCAGATACAGTCAGCCGCCATCAGGCAAGCGGATCGGCTTGTCGCCGGGCTTGGTGTTGCGGATTTTCGCGTCGGTCAGGGGCATGATGCGGGTATCCGGGGAAGTGATACCCGCTATTTACTCGGATGGCAATGGACGATGCCGATTGTTGCCGGATGCTAATTACTTTATTTTACTAGTCTTTTAGCCTGGTATCGGGTAGTTACGGACTTTGCCGGATACCGATGATGCTTTTCGATCATCAGCAGCATGGCGCTTATATCCTTTCGGAGAGTCTCAGTTCCATCCGATCAGGCGGTTTGTGGCTCGGTGAGTGGCATGGAAAGCTCGTACACGGTATCGGGACAAAAATCAGCTTCGTTTGGCCATATGACCGTGCCATGCGCCACTCGAACCGTTTTGAAGTATCCAGGATTGCGCAGGGGCTGGAAGACCGCGCCATTCAAATAGGGCGAAACATCGAAAAGGCGCACCTCACCGTTTGTGAATGTAATCTTGAGTTGATGGTTTTCGAGTGGAACTACCTTGGCAACTCTGGGATTCATGGTCAGTTCCTCCAGTTAGCGCAGGGGGTCAATCTTGAATACGGGTTCGCCACGGGAAGCCAGCACCCAATCCGCCATGAGGTCCTCCTGATGGATTTCAATCCATGCTTGCACCAGCTTCAATTTCCTTGGCGGGATTTCCCCCTCGATTAAATTTCCTGAAGGGATGGCGATGACGGCTTCCATGTCCTGGTATTCCACATGAATGTGGGGCATATGGTGGCGCTGGGTATCATTGAAGAACATTTGGACAATGATGCCGTAAAACAGGCTGATCGTAGGCATGGCTACCCCTTTTCCCCAACCCCCCTCGGTTCATCCAGTCCCCGCTCCGCCAGCGCCGCCGCGCGGAACAGCGCCCGGCCCTTGTTCATGGTTTCCTCCCATTCCTTCTCCGGCACGGAATCGGCGACGATGCCGGCCCCGACCTGAACGTGCAGCAGCCCGTCCTTGAGCACGGCGGTGCGGATGGCGATAGCGGTGTCCATGTGGCCGGACCACGACAGATAGCCGACTGCGCCGGCGTAAACACCGCGCTTGACCGGCTCCAGTTCGTCAATGATTTCCATGGCGCGAATCTTGGGTGCGCCGCTGACCGTGCCCGCCGGGAAGGTGGCGCGCAGGGCGTCCAGCGCGGTCAGTTCCGGTCGCAGCCGCCCGACGACGTTGGAAACGATGTGCATGACATGGGAATAGCGTTCGACCGCCATCTTCTCGGTGAGGCGCACGCTGCCGATGGTGCTGACCCGGCCCACGTCGTTGCGGCCCAGATCAATCAGCATCAGATGCTCGGCCAGTTCCTTGGGATCGGCCAGCAGTTCCGCTTCCAGCGCCTGATCCTGTTCCTCGGTCGTGCCCCGGTGGCGGGTGCCGGCGATGGGGCGTACCGTCAGCAACCCGTCCTCCAACCGCGCCAGAATTTCCGGCGAGGACCCGACGATGTGGAAATCGCCCAGGTTGAGGAAATACATGTAGGGCGAGGGATTCAGCCCGCGCAGCGCCCGGTACAGGTCCAGCGGCGCAGCCTGGAACGGCGCGGTCAGCCGCTGCGACAGCACGACCTGCATGCAGTCGCCGGCCAGGATGTACTCCTTGATTCGCCGCACCGCATTCTCGAAGCCGTCCTGGGTGAAGCCGGACACGAATTCGATCTCGTGCGCGGCGGGATGGGGGCGGTACGGCGCATAGAGCGAGCGCGGGCTGCGCAGCAGTTCGCTCCAGTCGTCCAGGCGCTGTTGAGCGCGGGAATAGGCGCGCTCCACTGCCGGATCCACCAGGGTGATCAGGTACAGCCGCCCGGCCAGGTTGTCGAACACCACCATGTCTTCGGAGACCAGCAGCAGGATGTCCGGGTTGTCCACCGGGTCGGGATTCGGGCAGCGCGCCAGCTTGGCTTCGACGTAGCGGATGGTGTCGTAGCTGAAATAGCCGACCAGCCCACCGATGAAGCGCGGTAGGCCTTCGCCGGTGGCCGGCACCCGATAACGGGCCTGGAACTCCTGAATCCAGGCCAGCGGATCGGGGCAGTCCAACGCCTCGACGATTTCGCCGGCGTGTTCCACGGTCACGCGCTGGCCGCGCACCCGGATGATCTTGCGGCAGGGCAGGCCGATGATGGAATAGCGGCCCCACTTCTCGCCGCCCTGCACCGATTCCAGCAGGTAGCTGTACGGCGCGTCGGCCAGCTTGAGATAGGTGCTGAGCGGAGTGTCGAGATCGGCCAGCACTTCGCGAGCGACCGGAATGCGGTTGAAGCCTTGTTCAACCAGGCGCTGAAACTCATTTTGATTCATGATGGGGAACAGCCTTGAACAGCGGAAATGGAAAATGGCGCGGATCGCAATGGCGTCAGGCTGAGCGGCGCCATCGGAAGCCGGGAGCAGCGATTGTGGGAACCATTTTCAAATAGTCACAGAACGATGCCCTGGGAAGCGACGGCCTCCCTGAGCCGGTCGAGCGCGAGTTCCAGGTCATAGCATCCAATCGCCTCGGCGATCCCGGCGAAGCGCGCGCCGAGCATGCCCCGAAAAACCGCCTCGTGTTCGCTCAGGAACTGCTGACTGGCGGCGTCATCTTCGCGCAATTGCTGCGCCAGTTGGATGCAGAGCGCGCGCCAGCGGTCACGGTCCACCTCGGACGCGGCCGGGGCCGCAGGCGGTGGGGGCAAGCGCGCGGCGATGGTCGCGATCAGGCCCGGCAGGGCGGCGGCGATGGCGGCTTGCAGCGGGCCTAACACCGTCGCCGGCTGGTGCTGGTGGGTCGCCTGCTCCAACTGCTCAGCCAGGGCGCGAATCGCGCCGGCGCCGATCTGGGCGGCCACCCCCTTGAGGGTATGCGCCACCCGTTCCGCCGTGGGCCAGTCAGAGGCGGCCAGCGCCGCCGCGATACGCGCCGGAGCGTCGGTCTGGTTGGCGACGAATTGGGCCAGCAGGCGGCGATAAAGAGCGTCATGACCCGCGACCTGGCGCAACCCCAGGCTGGTATCGAGGCCGGCAATTTCAGTGAGCGATGGCGCGGCGGGTTCCACCGGCCGTTCGTCAAGCACGGCCAGCGACAACACAGCGGGTTCCACCGCCACCGCATCAGCGTCGCTGGCGGCAGTCCGGCGCATGGGCCGCACCCATTGCCGCAGCTTGTCGAACAACTCCTGGGGATCAATGGGTTTGGCGATGTGGTCGTTCATCCCCGCCGCCAGACAGCGTTCGCGGTCGCCGGCCATGACGTTGGCGGTCATGGCGACAATCGGCAGATCCGCCCGGTCGGGCAACTGGCGAATGGCCAGCGTCGCGGCGATTCCGTCCATCACCGGCATCTGCATGTCCATCAACACGATGTCGTAGGCGGTCCCGCGCACCTTCTCCACCGCGACCGCGCCGTCAGGCGCCAGATCCACCTCCAGCCCGGCCTCGCGCAGGAATGCGGTCGCCACTTCCTGATTGAGTGCATTATCTTCCACCAGCAGCGCCCGGCAGCCCGCGAGGGCGGCAAGATCCGGCAACGGTTCGCTCCGGGCCGGGGGCACAGCGGGCGCCACCACCGCCTCGGCGCCTCGACCCAGCCGGGCGGTGAACCAGAACGTGGACCCCTGCCCCGGCGTGCTCTCGACGCCCACTGCACCCCCCATCAGTTCGGCCAGTCGCTTCGAGATAGCCAGCCCCAGCCCCGTCCCGCCGTACTGGCGCGTGATGGAGGCGTCGGCCTGCTGAAAACTCTGGAACAGCAAGGGTAACTGCTCGGCGCCAATCCCGATCCCGGTGTCACGCACGGCGAAGTGCAGCAGAATCCCCTCCTCCTCGGCCAGTGGCGCCGCCACCCGCACCGCAACGGTGATCTCCCCGTGCTCGGTGAACTTGACCGCGTTATTGGCGTAGTTGATCAGGACCTGACCGAGACGCAGCGGGTCGCCCACCAGCCGGTTCGGCACGTCGGCTGCCACGGTTATGGTCAGTTTCAACCCCTTGCTCGCGATCTTCTCAGCCATCAGATTAGTGACATTATCAAGCACATGACTCAGTTCGAAGTCGGTTTGCTCGATCCCCAGCTTGCCGGCATCAATCTTGGAAAAATCGAGAATGTCGTTGATCAGCCCCAGCAGATGCTGACCGGAACGCTGAATTTTCACCAGGTAGTCGCGCTGGAGCGGCGTTGGTTTGGTCTTCAGGGCCAGGTGGGTCATGCCGAGGATAGCGTTCATCGGCGTGCGAATCTCGTGGCTCATATTGGCCAGAAACGCCGCCTTGGTTTGCGCCGCCACCTCGGCCCGTTCGCGGGCTTCGTTCAACTGCGCGGTGCGTTCCGCCACGAGTTCCTGCAAGTGGTGGCGGTGGCGGTCCAGCTCCGCGCCGAGGCGCTTCTTTTCGGTGATGTCGTCCTTGATTGCGGCGTAATGGGTGATCCGCCCGTCCAGTTGGCGGATCGGGGCAATGGTAGCCCACTCGACATACTCGCTCCCGTCCTTGCGGTGGTTATAGAATTCGCCTTTCCAGATCTGGCCCTGGGCGAGCGCCTTCCACAGCGCCGCATAGGTGGATGCAGGGGTCTTGCCCGAATGTAAAATCTTTGGATTCTGCCCCAGCACCTCCTCGCGCGCATAACCGGTGATGCGCACGAACGCTTCGTTGACGTATTCGATTTCGGCAGCCGGGTTGGTGATGACGATACTCTCCGGACTTTGTTCCACCACCAGCGAGAGCATGCGCAGTTGTTCTTCGGTGGCTTTGTGCGCGTCAATGTCGGTATGGGTGCCCAGCATCCGCAGTGGCCTGCCATCGGCATCGCGTTCGACGATCTTGCCCATCGAAAAAATCCATTTCCATGCGCCCGACTGGGTTCTTTGCCGGAATTCCACCCGGTATTCGGGCAAGCGCCCGGCGAGGTAATCCTGGTAAATCTTCACGATGGCATCGTGATCATCGGGATGCAGGCGAGCGATCCAGGCGGAATTGGTCTCTGCGAAGCATTCCGGGTCATAGCCCAGCATGGTGGCGTATTCGGCGCTGACGATGGCCTCGCCGGTTTGGATATTCAGATCGTAGATGCCCTGGTTGGTGGCGGCCAGCGCCAACGCCAGCCGTTCCTTGGCCTCGAATAACGATTTTTCCGCCAGCTTGCGCTCGGTGATGTCGGCGCCAAAGATGGCGATTCGGATCACCTGACCCTGCTCATCGAGCACCGGGTTGATGGAATTATCAATGATCCGCCCCTCGCGCTCGTCTTCGAACCGGAGGGGCTGGCGGGACTGGAACACCTGGTCAACAGCCTGGCGGCGGGTGTGCGCGAGCACGGGATCGAGTAATTCATAGGCATTGGCGCCCAACAGTTCTTCCTGGCGACGACCGAAACGCCGAGCCATGGTTTTATTCAACGCGAGGATGGTCCCGTCCCGATCCATCAGGAAGGCGGATTCGGGCAAGGCGTTGAGGATGGACACGATGGACTGATAACTGGCGCGCAAGGCCTCCTCGGCAGCCTGATTTTGGCTCTTGATGCGCTGACGCTCAGTGATATCGCGGTTCGAACCCCGCCGTCCCAGAAACTGGCCCCCCTCATCAAAGACCGGTTTACAGCTATGCTCGATCCAGCGTTCATCCCCCGCCTGGGTGCGGATGCGCAGGATCATCGGCTTGCACTCGGTTGCGGTCGGATTCTGCGTATGCGCCCGCCAGGTGTCCCGATCGTCGGGATGGATGAGTGCGACCATCAGGCCGGGATCTGCAAAAAACGCGGCAGGCGGATAGCCCGCCACTTCCAGGCAGGCGGGCGACACATAGAGGTAGCTGCTGCCATCGGGCGCCAGCCAATACTCCCAGTTGGGGGAATAGTCGGCCAGGATTCGGTATTTCTGTTCGCTTTTTTCCAGCAGGGCGGTGCGTTGCGCCACCAGGTTTTCCAGCGTATTCCGCAGGCGGGACAGCTCCAGATGCGTGCGCACCCGGGCGCGGACCTCGTCAATGTCGAACGGCTTGCTGATGTAATCGGCGGCGCCCAGGTTGAAACCCTTGACCTTCTCCTGTACAGCGCCCATCACGGTCACAAAGATGACCGGAATGCGGTTGCCCACCGACGTAGCCTTGATCCGGCGACAGACTTCGTAGCCATCCATCTCCGGCATGACGATGTCGAGCAGGATCAGATCGGGCGGCGCCGGTCCCAGCGCCAGGTCGAGGGCTTTGGCCCCGCTGGTCGCCACTTTGACGCAATAGTCGTCCTTAAGCGCGCCGAGCAATTCATGAACGTTGGCCGGGACATCGTCCACCACCAGCAGGGTAGGCCGACGTTTGGGGTCGCTATGGCTGGCGCTATCGAACGTCAAGGGATTCCGCCGATAACGGCGCAACTCCAGTTGGGTGCGCAACCGCACCCGCAGCAGTTCGGGATTGACCGGCTTGGTCAGGTAGTCCGCAACGCCCAGCTTGAGGCCGCGCGCCTCGTCGGTGGCTTCGGCCAGCGCGGTGACGAAAATGACTGGAATCTCGGCGGTCGCCGGATTGGCTTTCAAATGGGCGAGCACCGAATAGCCATCCATGCCCGGCATTTTGATGTCGAGCAGAATCACGTCGGGCTGCGGCGGGCGTTGCGCCAGTTCCAGCGCCCGTTCGCCCCGGGTGGCAGCGCTGATCACATAGTCGTCGCGCAGGATATTCATCAGCGCGTGCAGATTCTCATGCACGTCATCCACGATCAGCACGCGGGGCCGGCTGTCGGCAGCGACGGAATCAGTCATGGTAGATCATTCAGGTGGTAAGCGTTGCAGGCGGTCTTGCAGAGCGTTGATCTGCGCGAGCGCCTCTTCGATGGCGAATACATCAATCTGCGCGGCGATGGTGGCGATCTCCGGCTCCAGGGGCGTGCCGCTCACCCCGGCCCGCAGTTCCAGGATCAGGGGTTCGGCGGCAGCCACATTATAGTCCAGCGCCTCGGCCAGGCGCTGCAACCGCTCGCTGAGCGCCGCGCGCCCCAGCGGCGGCGCGGTGGTCGGCAGCGGCGGCGCGGCGCGAACGGTCAGGTGGTCAATGTCCTGCATCACCGCCGCCAGCAAGGTCTGGAAGTGCGCCAGCGCCGCCGCCTCCGGCAGTCGCCCTTGCTTGAGCTGGGCGTCAAGGGCGGTGACGTGGTCATACAGCGCCGTCGCGCTGAGGTTGCCGGCAACGCCTTTCAGCCCGTGGCAATAGGCTTCCGCCGCCGGGGCGCCCTGCTCCGCCGCCAGGCGCTGCAACTCGCCAACGGCGTCGGCATAGTGTTCGCGGAAACGGCGCAACTGGTTACGGTAGGCGTCGGGTTTGCCGCCAATGCGGCGCACCCCCTCGCCGGCGTCCAGCGTGGTGAGGGCCGCCAGGTCGGGCGGCAACTCACCGGGCGGCGGCGACAGCGGCGGCGCCGGATGTTCCGGCCGGGGCGCGGCGGCGGGCGCGATCCACTGGCTCAGCACCGCGATCAACCGGTCGGGCGCGACCGGTTTGGTGACGTAGTCGTTCATGCCGGCGGCCCGGCTCTGTTCGGCGTCGCGGGCCATCGCCAGCGCGGTCATGGCGATGATCGGCACTGCAGCCAGCCGCTCGCCGCCCGGCGTTTGCCCCAGCGCGCGGATTTGGCGCGTCGCTTCGAGGCCGTCCAGAACCGGCATCTGAATGTCCATCAGTACCGCGTCATACGCCTGCTGCTGCACCTTCTCGACCGCTTCCTGCCCATTCACCGCCACATCCACCTCGATCCCCTCGCTCCGCAGCAGTTCGGTGGCGAATTCGCGGTTGATCTCATTATCTTCGACCAGCAACACCCACGCGCCCGCCAGGTGGCCACCGGTCGCCGCCTCCGGCGGATGGACGGCCGCTTGGGCCTCGGTCCCCAGAATCCGGCCTCGCCCCAGCACCGACACGATGGTGTCGAGCAGGGTGGAAGGCGACACCGGTTTGATCAGAAAACCATCAATCCCCGCCTGTTCGGACCGGCGGATCACGTCTTCACGGCCATAGGCGGTCACCATCACCACCTTGGGCTGCCGGGGAATGGCCGGATCGCGGTGCATGCGCTGAGCCGCTTCATCGCCGTTCATCCCCGGCATCCGCCAATCCATCAGCACCAGGTCGTAGGGCTTTTCAGCAGCCGCGGCCAGCGCCGTCAAGGCGTCCGGCCCGTTCAGCGCAATGCCGACGTCGAGATGGAAGAAGCGCAGCATCTCGGCCAGGATTTCACAGGACACCCGGTTGTCGTCCACCACCAGCACCCGCAGCCCTTCGAGCAGCGGGCCAGCCTGCTCCACCAGTTCGCGCCGGCGCGCTTGCGCCTGCTGGGCGATTTGCAAATGCACGGTGAAGCCGATGGTGGTCCCCTGCCCAGGCTGCGAGTCCTCGATCCAGATCCGCCCCCCCATCCGCTCGACCAGATTCTTGCAGATCGCCAGCCCCAGGCCCGTGCCGCCGAACTGACGAGTGGTGGACTGGTCCGCCTGGATGAATTTTTCAAACAGCCGGGCCTGAACCTCCGGCGTCATGCCCATGCCGGAATCGCGCACATACACCTGCACGGTCAGCGCCGTTTCCGTGGCGTTGAGGCTGTGCAGCGCCAGTTCGATCTGGCCGTGCTCGGTGAACTTCACCGCGTTGTTGCACAGATTGAGCAGAATTTGCCCCAGGCGCAGGGGATCGCCGATCAGCACCGGCGGGATGGCGACATCATAGCGAATGAGGAATTCGAGGCCCTTTTGCTCGGCCTGGGTGTTGATCGTATTGGTCAGCGGCTCCAGCACGCTGTCCAGCCGGAACTCGACCTGCTCGATCTCCAGCTTGCCCGCCTCGATCTTGGAGAAATCCAGGATGTCGTTAATGATGCCCAGCAGGTGCTGGCTGGATCGCTGGATCTTCAGCAGGTAATCGCGCTGGCGCGGCGATGGGTCGTTCTTCAGCGCCAGGTGCGTCATGCCGATGACCCCGTTCATCGGCGTGCGAATTTCATGGCTCATGTTGGCCAGAAACTGGCTCTTGGCCAGGTTGGCTTGTTCTGCCGTATTCTTCGCTAATTGCAATTCCCGGGTCCGTTCAGCGACGGTTTTTTCGAGGTTCAGATTAGCCTCGTTGAGTTGTTGTATCGAATCGTACAGCCGCGCCTGGCTCTCGTTGAGCGCTTGCACCAAATCACCCAGTTCATCGCGGTAGGGGTATTCGATCTTGCTAACCGGTCTATCTCCGGCATTGAATCTCCAGCCCGCTACAGTCCTGGCCACCTGAGTTACGCTATTGGAAAGGCGCAACCGGATGGCCCAGGAAATGATCAGCCACAGACCGCTTGTCACAATAAGCGCATTGAGTAATACGACCAGAAAACTGTATTTAATTCGATCCCAGAGCACACCGCGACTGGAATACAAGTTCAAATATCCTATCAATCGGCGCTCGCCCGTCAATGGCTGGTAGAAGAGCGGCATGATCTCCCGCTGGTATTGACCAGAGAGAATATTCTTCTGTTCATCTTGCACGCTGGGGAGATCGCCATCATTCAGGAGGATATTGCCGTTCTCGGCTTTGATTCTGACGCCGGTAATAATGGCATTTTGCCGGACGCCACGGGCCATCAAGGTCAGTTGGGTCATATCCAGCTCCCAGACGGCTTGAGCAATACCGGATTCAACCATACGGCCGAGCGAGGCCATATCACTGATAATGGTGTGGCTCACCGCAAAATACTGGATGATCAGATGGATCCCGGTCACGCTGACGGCGAGCAGCAGGTACCATGGCAGCATCGTAAGCAGGAGCCGTCTGGCCAGCGTCTGCGTTGAAGCCATTGCCCCTCCTGCGTGAAAAAACGCTTTTTTGCCGGGTCGGTCGGTCTGTTAAAAAATGCCGGGTTCGGAGCAGGCGTTGTCAGTGGTGACTGGCCACATCCGGCCACCACCAGCTCGTATCGGGCGGCGCATTGCCGGCAGGCAGTATCGGATTGTCGAGCAGAATCACCTGGCGTTTCTCTTTTTTTACCGCTGCAATTTCTGCGGCATGATAGCTCTCGAAGAGCTTGCGGAAAGAGCCGTCGGCCAGTGACAACCGCAGCCCGCGCTCAATCCTTTGGGCGAGCGCCACATTGTCCTTTCTGACCCAGAAATATACCGGGTAAGGAAAAAACAGCGCCCTGGATTGTTCTATCGCTAATTGCGGGTAGTTCTGCTTGCGCTCATCAAGCTCGCGCCGGGCTTCATTCAGCCCGCGCGGGAAGGCGTCGAAGCGACCCGCGGCCAGCATTTCAAACAGGCTTTCGTAGTTCGACGAGGTGATGACCGAAAACCCGTTCGCCTGCATAATGGGTAAATCGGCCCATTGGCTATTTAACCCAAAGGTCAGCTCTTTGCGTAAAGAGGGACCATCCATGTTGGCGATGCGCGCCTGATCGGCGGCCCGTATCACCAACAGCCTGAAGCCGACAATACCGCGCAGGATGTCAATCCTGATTGGCAACATTTTTTCTTCACGTTCGCTATTCGTTCCCAGTGCGATGACATCAATAACGCCTGATTGCAACAAAGACATGCCACGATTTTGCGTTATTTCTTCGGCGTAGGGTTCCAGGCGAAATGGCCCTTCGCCCTCTTTTGTGTGCGCCAGGGCAAGCTCCAGCAGTTTCCATCGGTATTCGTAGATGGGACCAGAAGGAAAATAGCGAATTAGGGTTTCGCTGGCTATTGCCCAACCGGACCCGATGAACGCCAGAAAACCAGCGACAAGCCATTTTGCGATCAGGTGCGTCCGTTGGTCTTTATGCGGCACGTTCATTGTTCTCTTTCCGTCATCCAGATGGATCACTCAAGGGCAAGCATTGCAGGCGGTCTTGCAGAGCGTTGATCTGCGCGAGCGCCTCTTCGATGGCGAATACATCAATCTGCGCGGCGATGGTGGCGATCTCCGGCTCCAGGGGCGTGCCGCTCACCCCGGCCCGCAGTTCCAGGATCAGGGGTTCGGCGGCAGCCACATTATAGTCCAGCGCCTCGGCCAGGCGCTGCAACCGCTCGCTGAGCGCCGCGCGCCCCAGCGGCGGCGCGGTGGTCGGCAGCGGCGGCGCGGCGCGAACGGTCAGGTGGTCAATGTCCTGCATCACCGCCGCCAGCAAGGTCTGGAAGTGCGCCAGCGCCGCCGCCTCCGGCAGTCGCCCTTGCTTGAGCTGGGCGTCAAGGGCGGTGACGTGGTCATACAGCGCCGTCGCGCTGAGGTTGCCGGCAACGCCTTTCAGCCCGTGGCAATAGGCTTCCGCCGCCGGGGCGCCCTGCTCCGCCGCCAGGCGCTGCAACTCGCCAACGGCGTCGGCATAGTGTTCGCGGAAACGGCGCAACTGGTTACGGTAGGCGTCGGGTTTGCCGCCAATGCGGCGCACCCCCTCGCCGGCGTCCAGCGTGGTGAGGGCCGCCAGGTCGGGCGGCAACTCACCGGGCGGCGGCGACAGCGGCGGCGCCGGATGTTCCGGCCGGGGCGCGGCGGCGGGCGCGATCCACTGGCTCAGCACCGCGATCAACCGGTCGGGCGCGACCGGTTTGGTGACGTAGTCGTTCATGCCGGCGGCCCGGCTCTGTTCGGCGTCGCGGGCCATCGCCAGCGCGGTCATGGCGATGATCGGCACTGCAGCCAGCCGCTCGCCGCCCGGCGTTTGCCCCAGCGCGCGGATTTGGCGCGTCGCTTCGAGGCCGTCCAGAACCGGCATCTGAATGTCCATCAGTACCGCGTCATACGCCTGCTGCTGCACCTTCTCGACCGCTTCCTGCCCATTCACCGCCACATCCACCTCGATCCCCTCGCTCCGCAGCAGTTCGGTGGCGAATTCGCGGTTGATCTCATTATCTTCGACCAGCAACACCCACGCGCCCGCCAGGTGGCCACCGGTCGCCGCCTCCGGCGGATGGACGGCCGCTTGGGCCTCGGTCCCCAGAATCCGGCCTCGCCCCAGCACCGACACGATGGTGTCGAGCAGGGTGGAAGGCGACACCGGTTTGATCAGAAAACCATCAATCCCCGCCTGTTCGGACCGGCGGATCACGTCTTCACGGCCATAGGCGGTCACCATCACCACCTTGGGCTGCCGGGGAATGGCCGGATCGCGGTGCATGCGCTGAGCCGCTTCATCGCCGTTCATCCCCGGCATCCGCCAATCCATCAGCACCAGGTCGTAGGGCTTTTCAGCAGCCGCGGCCAGCGCCGTCAAGGCGTCCGGCCCGTTCAGCGCAATGCCGACGTCGAGATGGAAGAAGCGCAGCATCTCGGCCAGGATTTCACAGGACACCCGGTTGTCGTCCACCACCAGCACCCGCAGCCCTTCGAGCAGCGGGCCAGCCTGCTCCACCAGTTCGCGCCGGCGCGCTTGCGCCTGCTGGGCGATTTGCAAATGCACGGTGAAGCCGATGGTGGTCCCCTGCCCAGGCTGCGAGTCCTCGATCCAGATCCGCCCCCCCATCCGCTCGACCAGATTCTTGCAGATCGCCAGCCCCAGGCCCGTGCCGCCGAACTGACGAGTGGTGGACTGGTCCGCCTGGATGAATTTTTCAAACAGCCGGGCCTGAACCTCCGGCGTCATGCCCATGCCGGAATCGCGCACATACACCTGCACGGTCAGCGCCGTTTCCGTGGCGTTGAGGCTGTGCAGCGCCAGTTCGATCTGGCCGTGCTCGGTGAACTTCACCGCGTTGTTGCACAGATTGAGCAGAATTTGCCCCAGGCGCAGGGGATCGCCGATCAGCACCGGCGGGATGGCGACATCATAGCGAATGAGGAATTCGAGGCCCTTTTGCTCGGCCTGGGTGTTGATCGTATTGGTCAGCGGCTCCAGCACGCTGTCCAGCCGGAACTCGACCTGCTCGATCTCCAGCTTGCCCGCCTCGATCTTGGAGAAATCGAGAATGTCGTTGATCAGGCCCAGCAGCAGATTCGCCGCGCCCTGCGCCTTCGCCAACTGGTTATGCAACTTGGGCGGCAGATCATGTTTGAGCGCCAGATACAACATGCCGATAATCGCATTCATCGGTGTGCGAATTTCGTGGCTCATGTTGGCCAGGAATTCCGACTTCATGCGCGTGGCGGCTTCGGCCTGCGTTTTGGCGTGCATCAATTCGGTGGTGCGCTCATCCACCAGCCGCTCCAGATTGGCGCGCTCATCCTCCAGTTCCTGGGTCGTATGCACCAGCGCCTGGGTCCGCTGGGCGACCTGCCAGCGCAGTAACAAATTGATCGCCAGCAATAACAGCAGCCCGACGCCCAGCCCGGCCAGGGAGTTCCGGACCCAGTGGGGCACGAGCACCTCGGGCGGCAAAGCCATCGCCCGGTGCAGGGCGTCGAAATAGGGCGACGCCGCATCGCGTCGCCACTCGGTCAAATGGACGTCAATGTGCTCCAGCAGGTCCGCGTTGCGCCCTTTGCCGGCGGCGAAATACAGGCTGGTGGGCAAAAACATGACCGGCGTTTCCTGCAAGCGGTATTGGCTGCCGTTGCGCGCGGCGAAGAAACTGTTGGTCACCACGGCGTCCGCCTGGCCGGCGACCACCGCCGCATAGCCCTGATCCAGCGAATCTACGCGAACCGGCTGGTACGCATGGTTGCCGCCGGCCATCAACTGGGCGAAAAATTTTTCCTGAATGCCTCCTTGCAGAATGGCGACGCGCTGGCCGGCGAGGTCGGCCAGGGTGTACAGCTTGAGGTCGGGACGGCTGTAGATCTGCGACCAACTGCTGGCGACCGAGACCTGATGAAAGTCGAAACGCTGTTGCCGCTCGCTGGAAAAGGCCACGTCCGGCATCAGGTCGAGCCGTCCCTGCTCGAGTTGTTCCAGACAGTCGGCCCACTGGCAGGGAACGTAGCGCAGCGTCCAGTGTTCGGCGCGGGCGATTTCATTGAGCAATTCGACGAACAGGCCGGCCGGGCGGTGGTTTGCGCCGGTGTAGACTTTGGGCGCGTTCTCGTAAAGTCCGACGGTGATAACCCGCCCCTCGGTCTTCATGACCCATGGCCAGATGGCGACCGCCAGAGCGGCCAGCGCCGCCAGGATGACGACGGCCAGCAGGTAGCGAATGTTTTTCATGCTCCTATGATAACTCTTTGATTGTCGCGGAAAGGCTCTATTCCCCCCTGCCAAGGGGGGGGCCCGAAGGGCCGGGGGGGTTAGCTCGCGCGATCAAACCACCCCGGCGCTACGCGCCACCCCTCCTTGGCCAAGGAGGGGAACCCTTAAGTTAATGGCCGTGATGCTCCAGCGTGGGAGCTTGGTCTCAGGCGCCGCTCCTACGATAAGCCTTTGATTTTTGAATACAGTATCACAGGACGATGTCC
>ENA-UOWG01001929-UOWG01001929.1-activated-sludge-metagenome-genome-assembly--contig:-NODE-1929-length-19133-cov-17.839239_pt1 | contig 19133 bp, 18 predicted proteins | sample MGYA00238147_ERZ761563 | MGnify/ENA primary metagenome ERZ761563 (study PRJEB28884, sample SAMN05720216) | anaerobic digester metagenome | isolation source: active sludge of municipal... | reverse complement strand
TGGCGGAGAGAGGGGGATTCGAACCCCCGATGGGCTATTAACCCATACACGCTTTCCAGGCGTGCGCCTTAAACCGCTCGGCCATCTCTCCGCGAAGGGCGCGATTATAGGGGCAGCAATGGACCAGCCTCTTCGGCGCACCCCAGGCGGCGCGCCTGCCACGAAGGCGTGGAGGGCGCCCGGCCGCGCGCCTCAGGCCGGCTGGCGCGGCGGGAAGCTCACCACGTGGTCGGCGTCGAGGCGGATGCCGATCTGCTCGCCGATGGCGTGGTCGTGGTGGCTGGGCACCAGGGCCAGCACCTCGCGGCCGCTGGCCAGGCGCAGCGTGTAGAGAAAGTCGCCGCCCCGGAAAACCTTGCGCACCACCTCGGCCTTCATCGGGCTGGCGTCGTCGTGGACCACGTCGTCGGGGCGCAGCAGCACGTCCACGTGACACTGCTTGCCGCAGGCGCCGCAGCCCTGCTCGCAGGGCACGGGCACCTCGCCGGCCAGGTCGCCGAGTTCGATGCGCACGTGGCGCGCGTTGAGCACCTGCCCGGGCAGGAACACGCCCTGGCCGATGAAGTCGGCCACGTAGCGCGTGGCCGGCTGGTGATAGAGCTCGTAGGGCCGGTCCCACTGCTCGAGCACGCCGGCGCGCATCACGCCGATGCGGTCGGCCATGGCAAAGGCTTCCTGCTGGTCGTGAGTGACCAGGATGGCGCTGGTGCCGCTGGCCTTGAGGATCTGCCGCACCTCGGTGCCCAGGCGCGCGCGCAGGTCCACGTCGAGGCTCGAGAAGGGCTCGTCCATCAGCAGCAGGGCGGGGCGGGGCGCCAGCGCGCGGGCCAGGGCCACACGTTGCTGCTGCCCGCCCGACAGTTCGTGCGGGTAGCGCGCCGCATGGCCGGCCAGGCCCACGAGCTCGAGCATCTCGGCCACGCGTGCGCTGCGCTCGGCCTTGCCGGGTCCGCGCAGCCCGAAGGCCACGTTGTCGGCCACGGTCAGGTGCGGAAAGAGCGCGTAGTCCTGGAACACCAGGCCCACGCCCCGCTTCTCGGGCGGGGCGGTGAAGCCGGGGCCGCTCACGCTCAGCCCGTCGATCACCACTTCGCCCTCGCTCACCGGCACGAAGCCGGCGATCGCGCGCAGCAGGGTGGTCTTGCCGCAGCCCGAGCTGCCGACGATGGCGCCGATCTCGCCGCGCTCGAGCGCAAAGCTCAGGCCCTGGAGCACGGGCGTGCGCGCCCGCGGGTAGGCCACCGTGAGCTCGCGCACGGTCAGGCAGGGCAGGGTGGCGGGGCCGGGACGATCGTCGGGCATGGTTCAGCGAGTCTATTACAAATGCGTATCATTCGCGTTTGAATCCATCCCCTTGCCGCGTCATCGGCGTCCGGTTCGTGTCCTTCTTTTGCTCACCCTGCTGCAGCGCCAGTGCGCGCCCGGTTTGTTCGGGCAGCACCTGGCCCGCCACGCCATGAGCGCCGCCACCCCGGCCGCCTCCCGCTCGCTGCGCGCGCCCGGCGAGCAACTCGGCGTGCCGGTGGCCATCGCGCTGCTGGCGGGGCTTGCCGTCGGCCTGCCGGTGGCGGGCGTGTTCGCGAGCTTCTTCGGCGGCGAGGCCACGGCCGACACGCTGCGCCATCTGGCCGCCACGGTCATCCCGCGCGCCGCGCTCGAGTCCGCGTTGCTCAGCCTCATGGTGGTGTGCGGCGTGGTGGTGCTCGGCGCGCCCGCCGCCTGGCTGGTGGCCGCGCACGAGTTCCCCGGGCGGCGCCTCTTCGAGTGGGCGCTGCTGCTGCCGCTGGCCATGCCCGCCTACATCGTGGCCTACGCCTACACCGACTTCCTGCAGTACGCGGGGCCGCTGCAGAGCGCGCTGCGCGAGTCCTTCCAGTGGGGGCGGGGCGACTACTGGTTCCCCGAGGTCCGCTCGCTGCCGGGCGCGGCCTGGGTGTTCGCGGCGGTGCTCTACCCCTACGTCTACCTGCTCGCGCGCACCGCCTTCCTGACGCGCACGGCGGCCATGGCCGACGCCGCGCGCGCGCTGGGCCTGAGTGCCTTTCAAGCCTGGTGGCGCGTCAGCCTGCCGCTGGCGCGGCCGGCGATCGTCGCGGGTGCCTTGCTCGCCCTCATGGAGACGCTGGCCGACTACGGTGCCGCGCAGTACTTCGGCTTGCAGACCTTCACCACCTCGATCTACCGCGCGTGGTTCTCGCTGGGCGATCGCGCGGCCGCCAGCCAGCTGGCCGCCGTGCTGCTGGTGGTGGTGCTGTTCATCGTGTGGGCCGAGGCGCGCGCGCGCGGCCGCTCGCGCTTTTTCACGCCCACCACCAGCCAGCGCCCGGCACCGCGCACGGCGCTGTCGGGCGCGCGGGCGGGCCTGGCCGTGCTGGCCTGCACCCTGCCCGTGGTGGCGGGCTTCGTCGCGCCGGTGATCCTGCTCGTGCGCCTGCTGGTGCCGGCGTGGGGCGTGGTGCCGTGGGAGCGCTATGTCGCGTGGCTCGCGAACACCGTCTTCATCGCCCTGGTCGCGGCGATCGTCGCCCTGGTGGCCGTGCTGCTGCTGGCCTACTCGGCGCGCTCGGTGACGCGCGGCCTGCCCAAGGTCCTGGTGCAGGCCGCGGTGCGCGTCATGAGTCTGGGCTACGCCGTGCCGGGCGCGGTGATCGCGGTGGGCATTCTGATTCCGCTCGCGGCGCTCGACCGCAGCCTCGACGGCTGGGCGCGCAGCCTGATCGGCGTGGGCACCGGGCTGCTGCTCACCGGCAGCGTGTTCGCGCTGCTCTACGGCTACCTGGTGCGCTACTTCGCGGTGGCGCATCAGAGCGTGGATGCGGGGCTCGCGCGCATCACGCCGGCGATGGACGCCAGCAGCCGCTCGCTGGGTGCCGGCCCCTGGGAGACCTTCCGCCGCGTGCATCTGCCCATCCTTGCGCCCTCGGCGCTGGCCGCGGGGCTGCTGGTGTTCGTCGACGTGATGAAGGAGCTGCCCGCCACCCTGGTGCTGCGGCCCTTCAACTTCGACACGCTGGCGGTCGTGGCCTACCAGTTTGCCGCCGACGAGCGCCTGGGCGAGGCGGCCGCGCCCTCGCTCGCCATCGTGGCGGCGGGCGTGCTGCCGGTGATCCTGCTGTCGCGGGCGATCGCGCGCGCCTCCGGGCCGCAGTAGGAGCGGCGCGTTTCGCTACGCTTGGCCCTTGCGCACTTCCTTTCGCGAGCGACAAACCATGGCCTACGTCTTCGCGCCCCCGCCCCAGGCGGTGGTGCCGGTGTTCAACAGCGACGACCTCTTCCCCGTGCACCGCGTCTACTGCGTGGGGCGCAACTACGAGGAGCACGCGCGCGAGATGGGCGCGAGCGGACGCGAGGCGCCGTTCTTCTTCTCCAAGCCCGCCGACGCGGTGGTCCCCGCGCCCGAGGGCAAGGTGCTCACACTGCCGTTCCCCTCGGCCACCGAGTCCTTGCACCACGAGATCGAACTGGTGGTGGCGCTCGGCGGTGGCGGGCGCGACATTGCCGCCGCCGAGGCCCCGGCGCTGATCTGGGGCTACACCGTGGGCCTGGACCTCACGCGCCGCGATCTGCAGGCCGAGGCCAAGAAGCAGGGCCGCCCGTGGGACACGGCCAAGGGCTTCGACCAGTCGGCGCCGGTGGGCCCCATCCGGCCGGTGGGCCGCATCGGCCACCAGAACTCGGGCGAGATCTGGCTCGCGGTCAACGGCGAGCGCCGCCAGAGTGGCGACGTGGCGCAGATGATCTGGAACGTGGCCGAGATCATCGAGCACCTGTCGCGCTACTACGAGCTGCGCGCCGGCGACCTGATCTTCACCGGCACGCCGGCGGGCGTGGGCCCGGTGCGGCGCGGCGACGAGATCGAGGCGGCGGCGGCCGGCGCGGGCACCCTGCGCGTGCGCTTCGTCTGAGGTCGCCATGACGCTGCTGAAGTTTCTGCGCGCCGGCGCGATCGGCGCACTGGCCGCGCTGCCCGCCCTGGCACTGGCGCAGACCGCCACCGCGCCCGTCACGCTCAAGGTGCACCACTTTCTGCCGGCGAGCTCGACCACCCACGCCAAGCTGCTCGTGCCCTGGTGCGCGAAGCTCGAGTCCGAGTCGGCCGGCCGGCTCAAGTGCCAGATCTATCCGGCCATGCAACTCGGCGGCACGCCGGCCCAGCTCTACGACCAGGCGCGCGACGGCGTGGCCGACGTGGTGTGGACGCTGCCGGGCTACACCGCGGGGCGCTTTCCGGTGATGGAAGTCTTCGAGCTGCCCTTCATGGTGCGCGACGCGGAGTCGAGCTCCAAGGCAGCCTGGGAGTTCTGGAGCCGCAACGGCCAGCCCGACTTCAAGGACGTGGTGCCGCTCGCCATCCACATGCACGAGCCGGGGCAACTGCACCTGCGCGACAAGCCGGTGGTGCAGCTCGCCGACTTCAAGGGCCTCAAGCTGCGGGCGCCCTCGCGCCAGACCAACAAGCTGATCGCCCGCCTGGGCGCCACGCCGGTGGCCATGCCCGCGCCGCAGCTGGCCGACGCGCTGGGCAAGGGCGTGATCGACGGCGCGGCCCTGCCCTGGGAGGTGGTGCCCTCGATCCGCGTGCACGAGGCGGTCAAGTTCCACACCGAGACCGATCCCGCCCAGCCTGGCCTGTATTCGGCGGTGTTCCTCATGGCCATGAACCGCAAGACCTACGAGAGCCTGCCGCCCGATCTGCGCGCGATCGTCGACCGCAATTCAGGGCTCGCACTGTCGGCCGCGGCCGGTCGACTGTGGGACGAGGCGCGCGGGCCGTCGCGCCAGGCGGCACTCGCGCGCGGCAACCAGATCACCGTGCTCACGCCCGAGCAGACCGCGGCCTGGGCGCGCGCCGCGCAGCCGGTCGCCGAGGAGTGGGTGGCCGAGATGAACAAGCGCGGACTCGATGGTGCGGCGCTGCTCAACGACGCCCGTGCGGCGCTCGCGCGCAACGCGCCGTCGGCGCCTGCCCAGCCCGCGGCCGCGAAGCCCGCCGCGGCGGTGGCGCCGCCGGCTTCCAAGGCGAAGTGAGCGTGGCGTGAACGCGCTGCGCGTTCTGGCGCGCGTCCTGGCGCTGGCGGGCGGCGCGCTGTTTGCCGGCGTGGCCGTGCTCACCACCGTGTCCATCCTCGGGCGCTGGCTCGCGGCGCGACCGGTGACCGGCGACGTGGAGCTGGTGCAACTGGCCATGGCGGCGGGCATCGCGCTGTGCCTGCCCTGGTGCCAGCTCGCGGCCTCGCAGCTGGTGGTGGACGTGTTCACCGCGCGCGCTCCCGAGGCCCTGCGCCGCGGGCTGGATCGCGCCGGCCGCGTCGCGGCGGCCCTGGTCTTCGCGCTGCTCGCGTGGCGCGTGGCGGCGGCCTGGCAGGATCAGATCGCCAGTGGCGAGTCCAGCATCCTGCTCGGCCTGCCCTTGTGGTGGACCAGCGCGGCCATGCTGCCGGGCCTGGCGCTGGCGAGCGTGATCGCCGCGGTGCAGGCCTGGCAGGGTGAGGCGGGCGAGCCGCCGCAGGCGCCTGGCGTGCCCGCACCCGAGGCGCCGTGACCGTCGCCTTGCTGCTCTTCGCGGCCATGCTCGTGCTCATGGCGCTGCGCGTGCCGGTGTGGCTGGCGATGGCGCTGCCGGGCCTGGCGGGTGTGGCCTGGCTCGCCAGCCCCGAGGCGCTGCTCGCGCAGCTCAAGGGCCTGACGCTGGCGCGCTTCACGCTCTACGACCTGTCGGTGATCCCGCTCTTTCTGCTGATGGGCAACCTGGCCACGCAGGGTGGTCTGTCGGCGGCGCTGTTTCGCGCGGCGGCGGGCTGGGTGGGCCACTGGCGCGGCGGCCTGGCGCAGGCCGCGGTGATCTCTTGCGCTGCCTTTGGCGCGATCTGCGGCTCCTCGGTGGCCACCGCCGCCACCGTCGGCCGCGTCGCCCTGCCCGAGATGCGCCGCTACGGCTACGAGGCGAGCTTCGCCACCGCCACGCTGGCCGCGGGCGGCACGCTGGGGATCCTGATCCCGCCCTCGGTGGTGCTGGTGATCTACGCGCTGGTGACCGAGCAGAACATCGCGCGGCTGTTCGCCGCCGCCTTCGTGCCCGGCCTGCTCGCGGCTGCGCTGTACTGTGGTGCCGTGGCGCTTGCCGTGCGGCTGCGCCCCGAGCTGGGGCCGCCCGAGCCGAGCGTGCCCTGGGCCGTGCGCTGGCGGCTGCTCGCGCGGGTGTGGCCGGTGGCGGCGATCTTCGCGCTGGTGCTGGGGGGCATCTACGGCGGGGTGTTCACCGCCACCGAGGGCGCGGCGGTGGGCACGCTGGCCACCGCCCTGGTCGGCGCCTTGCGCGGAGCGCTCACGCGCGCGGGGCTGGCGCAGGCGCTGGTGGCCACGGCCGAGACCACGGGGCTCGTGTTCCTGATCTTCCTGGGCGCGGACATCCTCAACGTGGCGCTGGCCCTGTCGCAGATGCCGGCGCAACTCGCCGCTTGGGTGGGTGCGCTCGACGCGCCCCCGCTGCTGGTGCTGGTGGCGCTGCTGCTCTTCTACGTGCTGCTCGGCGGCGTGATGGACGAGATCGCCATGCTGCTGCTCACGCTGCCGGTGGTCTTCCCGGCGATCATGCAGCTCGACCTGTGGGGGCTCGCCCCCGAGGCCAAGGCGATCTGGTTCGGGATCCTGCTGCTCACGGTGGTGAACATCGGCCTGGTGGCGCCGCCGGTGGGCCTGAACGTGTGGGTGGTGTCGACCCTGGCGCCCGACGTGCCGATGCGCCGCACCTATGCCCGCGCGACCATCTTCCTGGCCGCCGACGCACTGCGCCTGGCGCTGCTGCTGGCCTTCCCGATGCTGTCGCTGTGGCTCGTGCAGAGGATGACCTGAGCATGCTCAAGCTGTACTCGTACTTCCGTTCCTCGGCCTCGTACCGCGTGCGCATCGCGCTGGCCTGGAAGGGCCTGCCGGCCGAGATCGTCCCCGTGCATCTGGCGCGCGAGGGCGGACGCCAGTTCGCGCCGGAGTTTCGCGCGCTCAACCCCGCAAGCCTGGTGCCCGTGCTCGTCGACCAGGGGCACGCGCTCACGCAGTCGCTGGCGATCATCGAGTACCTCGAAGAGACCCACCCCGAGCCGCCCCTGCTGCCGCGCGGCGCCCTTGCGCGCGCCCAGGTGCGTGCGGCGGCGTTGGCCATCGCCTGCGAGATTCATCCGCTGAACAATCTGCGCGTGCTGCGCTACCTGGTGCGCGAGCTCGGCGCGAGCGAGGACGCCAAGAACGCCTGGTACCGCCACTGGGTGGAGCAGGGCCTGGCGCAGCTCGAGGAGCAGCTCGCCGCGCAGGCGCAGGGCGGCCCCTATGCGTGCGGGGCCGAGGTCACGCTGGCCGACGTGCTGTTGGTGCCGCAGATCTTCAACGCGCAGCGCTTCGAGTGCCGGCTCGACCACGTGCCGCGCCTCATGCAGGCCTTCGAGGCTTGCATGCGCCTGCCCGCCTTCAGCGAGACCCAGCCGAAGCTTCAGCCGGACGCGGAGTAGTCGCTGTGCCGCCGGGCGCCGCCGCTGCCGCCGCACCGCGCTCGGCGGTGGCGCGCTCTGCGCCGCCGCCCTCGGTCGGGGCGCGCTCGCCTGGCGCGGCCGCCGGGCGCTTCGCCGCCGGGGTGGCGGCACGCGCCGCCGCGAGCATCTGCGCGAACTCCAGCACCGCGGTGGCGTAGAAGTAGCTGCGGTTGTAGCCGAGCACCGCGGCATAGGAGCGCGTGCCCACGCGCCAGTCGCGCACCACGCTGCCATCGGCCTGCACCACCGGCAGGTCGACGAGCAGCACGAGCGTCTCCGGCGCCAGCGGCGCGGCACTCGTCACCCCGCGAGCCTGCAGCTCGGACCACGGAAACTTGGCCTCGATGCCGCGGCCCAGGGCCTCGGCGGTCGCCTCGTCGGCCACGGCCTCGAGCATGGCCGGCTCGCCTGCCTGCCAGCCATGCTGCACCAGGAAGTTGGCAACCGAGCCGATCGCGTCGGCGGGGCTGCCGGCCAGGTCGATGCGGCCGTCGCCGTCGTAGTCGAGCGCCCAGCGCCGCATCGAGCCCGGCATGAACTGCGGCAGGCCCATCGCGCCCGCGAACGAGCCCTGGGCGTTGCGCGCGTCGAGCGCGCGCTCGCGTCCGAGCAGCAGGAACTGCTCGAGCTCGGCGCGGTAGTAGTCGGCGCGACGCGTGTAGTCGAAAGCGAGCGTCATGAGCACGTCGAGGATGCGGAAGCGCCCGGTGATGCGGCCGTAGTAGGTCTCGATGCCGATGATCGCCACGATCACCTCGGCGGGCACGCCGAACTGCTCCTGCGCGCGCGCCAGGGTGGCGGCGTTCGCTTCCCAGAAGGCCAGGCCCGCGGCCAGGCGCGCGGGCTCGAGGTAGCGGCTGCGGTAGGTGGTCCAGTTGCGCTGGCCGTAGGCGATCGGCGGCTGCATCAGGCGCTCGACGCGCGCGTCGTAGCGCGCGCTGTCGAGCAGGCGCGCCAGGGCCTGCTCGTCGCCGCCATGCCGTGAGACGAACTCCGCCACGAAGGCCTGCACCTCGGGGCGGGTGGAGTAGGGCGCACGCGCGGGCGCGGCGGGCTTCTTCTTGGTGGTCGCGAGCGAGGGCGAGGCGACGAGCGCGGCAAGGAGCGCGAGGCAGGTGCGGCGTTGCATCAGGGCGGTGGATCGGGGCTGGGGATCAGGACTGCGGGCGGGGCCGGAAGCGGTGCACCGCGCGTCGCAGGGCGCGCACGCGGGCGGCGGCGTCGGGCGGGCTGGGTGCGTAGCGTAGCGCTTCGAGTTCGGTGCTCAGTGCCTGGGCGGCGCGGGCATCGGCCTCGACCAGGCCGCGCCGCGCCCGGCGTGCGAGTTCGCGCGGGCCGATCCAGGGCGGAGCCTCGACGCCCGCGCCGGCGAGCCGCTCGCGCAGGCCGTCCCAGGCGAGCGCAAGGGGATCGCGTGCGCGCCGCGTGCGCCATAGGGCAAGGCCGGCCGCGCCCAGGCTCAGCGCCGCGATCGCCACCGCAAACGCAATCGCCAGGCCGTGCCAGTCGGGATCCAGCCCCAGGCGGCGCACTAGATTGCGCTGGCGCTCGGGCGAGTAGCTCAGCACCCACTGGTTCCAGGTGTTTTGCAGCGCCTCAGCGCCGAAGCGCAGCTGGCGCACCCAGTCGGCTCCCACCACCAGCCCGGCGCCGGGCAGCAGGCCGGCCTCGCGGGCTGCGCGGGTGGCGCCGCGTTCCACGCGCGAGGGCGCGACCGCCGCGGTGGGATCGAGCCGCACCCAGCCGCGGCCCTGCAGCCAGGCCTCGACCCAGGCGTGGGCGTCGGACTGGCGCACCGTGAACTGGCCGTCGGCGGGATTGAGTTCGCCACCCTGGTAGCCGGTCACCACCCGCGCCGGAATATCGAGGGCGCGCAGCAGCACCGCGGTGGCCGAGGCGTAGTGCTCGCAATACCCGGCGCGGGTCTCGAACAGGAAGTCGTCGACGGCGTGTTCGCCCAGGGGCGGCGGCTCGAGCGTGTAGCGGTAGTCCTCGCGCCGGAAGCGCTGCAGCACCGCCTGCACCAGGGCGACGTCGGCGCCGGGCGGGTGCTGCGCGCGCAATTGCGCGGCGAGCGTCTGGGTGCGCGGGTTCAGGCCCGGCGGCAGCTCGACCCAGTTGCGCAGCTCCAGGGCCGAGGTGTCGGCGCCGGCCGAGTAGCGCAGTGCCGAGCTGGCGTCGTAGCGCAGGCGCGCGTCCACGGGCGCGGCCGAGACCAGCTCGAGCTCGGGCGTGAGCCGCGCGCGCAGGCCGGGGGCCGCCGGCAGGGCGAGCGGAAGGTCGAGCGCGAGCAGCCAGTCCCGGCGGTGCGGCTCGAGGGTCACGGTGTAGTCGATGCGGCTCGCGGGGTCGGCGTCGATCCGCGGCCGGGTGGCCGGCACGACGCGCTCGCCGGGCTGGGAGGCACGCCAGGTTCGGCCGTCGTAATGGTCGAACACCGGACCGCGCCAGTAGAGCGCCTCGGGCGGCGGCACGGGGCCCTGGAAGCTCGCGCGCAGGGCGATCTCGTCGCTCTCGATGAGGCGGCTGATGCTGCCCGGACTCATGCTGCTGGACAGGCCGGTGATGCCCGCCGCCTCGGCGCCGCCGGGCAGGCGCCACAGCGGGCCCTGCACTCGCGGGAAGAGGACGAACAGCACGAGCGTGAGCGGCAGCGCCTTGAGCATCAGGCCGCCCACCAGGCGGGCCTTCTCGGCTGCGGGTGCGTCATCCGGGCCGTGGCTGACCGACACGAGCACGAAGAACAACGCGCCGACCGCCGCGGTCACGAGCAGCGCCACACCGAGGCCCTGGCCGCGCAGGAATTGCGTGAGCAGCAGAAAGAAGCTCAAGGTGATGACCACGTAGATGTCGCGCCGTGCGCGCAGCTCCAGCAGCTTCAGCCCCAGCAGCAGCAGCAGGAAGCTCACGCCGGCCTCGCGCCCCAGCACCGTGCGGTACTGGGCGAGCAGGCCCGCCACGACCGCCACGAGCAGCGCCAGCATCAGCCAGCGGCCCGGCAGCGGACGCCGTGCCAGCGCCAGCGCCAAGCGGGTGCCGATCAGGCCGAGCACGGCGAACGCGACCCAGGCCGGCACGTGCGGCAGTTGCGGCGCCACCACGAGGGCCACGGCGGCGAGCAGCCACACCGTGTCGCGCAGCTCGCGCGCGGCAGGCGAGACCTGGGGGCCGAGCAGGGCACGCCATCGCGCGAACCGTGAAGAGGCGGCACTCATCGCTCAGACCCGGGCCAGGGCCAGTGCATCGAGGCAGGCGCGGCGGTGCGCCTCGCCTTCGGCGGCGGCGAGCTGCGCGCCGGGAAGCTTCAGGCCGTAGCGCAGCCCGGCGGCGTCGGCGTCGAGCACCCAGCGCGCCAGGCGCGCCAGTCGTGCCTCGGGGTCGAGGTGGCCGGGCAGGGCGGCGTAGTCGAGCGCCAGTTCGCCGCCGCGGCTTTGCTCGAAGAGCTTGACGCTGAGCGTGTCGCTGCGCGCCGCCAGGCGCCAGGCGATGGCCTTGCGCGGGTCGCCGCTCTGGTAGGGGCGCACTCCGGCGAAGTGCTCGCCGCTCAGGCCGGAGGCACCGCCGTCGAGCGCTCCGGCGGACTGGGCGGGCAGGGGCGGGGCGTCGTCTTCGGGCCGCGGCCAGACCAGCACTGATTGCGCCGGCTGCACGCTGGCCCAGGCGCGCCACAGCCCGAGCGGAAAACGCGTGGCCAGCAGCACGCGCGGGGCGGCCAGCGGGCCACGCCGCGCCGTGGGCACGGCCACGCTCGCCTCGACCCGCGCGCGGCCGGGCACGTCCACACTGCTCACCGGCCCGGCAGGCGCGGCGTCGGGGCCACGCGCCGACAGCGCAAGAGCGCGGCGCGGCCGAGGCGACTCACTGGCTAGCAGCAGGCGAAACACCGCGGGCTCGCCGCAGAACACCGGCTCGGCACCCGCACCGCGCACCTGCAGGCCCGCCAGGTTGGCGTGCGTGGCGTGCATTGCCACGAAGGCGATCGAGACCACGAAGAAGGTGAGCAGAAATCCCAGCTGCAGGCCGTAGTTGATCGCGCCGATCAGCAGAGCCAGCATGGCGGCGGCGAACACCAGGCCGGCGCGGGTGGGCAGGATGTAGACGCGGCGCGAGTCGAGCACGATCTCGCCGGCCTCGGGGCCGGAACGGCGCGCAATCCAGTCGCCCACGCGCAGGGCGAGGGCCTCGGCAGCAAGCTTCATCGGCATGGGCCGCGTGGCGGCGGTGTGCTTCCCGAACTCAGACCGGCACGCCTTGCAGGAGTTGCAGGACCAGCTCGCGGCCGGCCAGCACCCGGCCGGTGCCGCGCTCGGCCGCGCGCATGCGGTGGCCGGCCACGGCGGGCAGCACGCTTTGCACGTCTTCCGGGATGAGGTGGCCGCGGCCATCGAGCCAGGCCCAGGCGCGGGCGGCGGCGAGCAGGGCGAGCCCCGCGCGCGGGCTCAGGCCCTCGAGGTAATGCGCCGGGTTGCGCGAGGCGGCCAGCAGCGCTTGCACGTAGTCGAGCAGGGCGGGCGAGGCGTGCACGCGCGCCGCTGCGGCCTGGGCCGCGAGCAGGTCGGCGGGCCGGGCCTGCGCGGGCAGGTGGCGCAGCATCTCGCGCCGCGACTCGCCGGCGAGCAGGGCGCGCTCGGCCGCGCGATCGGGGTAGCCCAGGCTGATGCACATCAGGAAGCGGTCCAGCTGCGACTCGGGCAGCGGAAAGGTGCCGATCTGATGCAGCGGGTTCTGGGTGGCGATCACGAAGAAGGGCTCGGGCAGCGGTCGGGTGAGCCCATCGACCGAGACCTGCCCTTCCTCCATGGCCTCGAGCAGGGCGCTCTGGGTCTTGGGACTGGCGCGGTTGATCTCGTCGGCGAGCAGGACTTCGCTGAAGATTGGCCCGGGATGGAACACGAACTGGCCCGTGTTGCGCTCGTAGACTGAGACACCGATCACGTCGGAGGGCAGCAGGTCGGCGGTGAACTGGATGCGCCGAAACGGCAGGCCCAGCGAGATCGCCAGGGCGTGGGCCAGGGTGGTCTTGCCCACCCCCGGCGCGTCCTCGATGAGCAGATGGCCGCCCGCGAGCAGACAAGTCAGTGACAGGCGCACCGAAAGTTCCTTGCCAACCACGACTTGACCTATCTGGCTGGCGGCGGAGCGGAATTTCTCTAACATGAGGTCAGAACTAGACGTTGGCGGGGCGGGAGACGATGGTCCATACCGGCTTTTACACACACGGGGCCTGCGCGGCTCACGAGATGGGATCCTGGCATCCAGAGAGCCCGGAGCGGCTTGCGGCCATCCAGGACCAGTTGATCGCCTCGGGGCTGGCTCAGCACCTGGAGCACTACGACGCGCCGCAGGCGCCCTTCGAGGCCATCGCCCGGGCGCACGACCAAGCCTACATCGAGAAGCTGCGCGCCAGCGTCCCGCACCAAGGCTACTGGCCGGTCGATCCCGACACGACGATGAACGTGCACACGCTGCGCGCGGCGCTGCACGCGGCCGGTGCCGCCATCGACGCGACCGACCGGGTGATCGCCGGCGAACTGGCCAACGCCTTCTGCGCCGTGCGCCCGCCCGGCCACCACGCGCGGCACAAGGCGGCGATGGGCTTCTGCTTCTTCAACAACGTGGCCATCGCCGCGCGCCACGCGCTCGAGGCGCACGGGCTCGAGCGGGTGGCGGTGATCGACTTCGACGTGCACCACGGCAACGGCACCGAAGAGATCCTGGCGAACGACCCGCGGGTGCTGATGGCGAGCTTCTTCCAGCACCCCTTTTACCCCTACACCGGGGCCGAGAATCCGGCGCCCAACATGCTCAATGTGCCGGTGCCCGCGGGCAGCGGCGGAGACGTGGTGCGCGAGCTCGTCGACACGCAATGGCTGCCGCGACTCGATGCCTTCGCGCCCCAGATGATCTTCATCTCGGCGGGCTTTGATGCGCACCGCGAGGACGATCTGGGGCAGATGGGCCTGGTCGAGGCCGACTACGCTTACATCACCCGGCGCCTGATGGAGGTGGCGGACCGCCACGCCCGGGGCCGCATCGTCAGCCTGCTCGAGGGTGGCTACAACCTCTCGGCGCTGGCGCGCAGCGTGGTGGCGCACGTCAAGACCCTGGCGCAGCTCTGAGGCGCAGCGCTCCCCGTGCCTGACGGGGCGCTTGCCTAAGCGCGCGATGTCGCGGAGCATGACCCATCGCAGGGAGACACCCCGATGAACGCACCCCATAGCCCCACCGACCTCGAACCCTTCGTGCTCGCCGAGCATGCGGGGGGCGTGGCCACGCTCACCCTCAATCGCCCGACGCAGTTCAACGCGCTCTCGGAAGAGATGATGGCGGCGCTCGGGGCGGCGCTCGACGCCGTCGCGCAGGACGCCAGCGTGCGGGTGGTGGTGATTGCCGGCGCGGGCAAGGCCTTCTGCGCCGGACACGACCTCAAGCAGATGAAGGCCAAGGCCGCGCTCGACTACTACCGCGCCTTGTTCGCCGACTGCAGCCGCCTGATGCAGAAGATCCAGGCGCTGCCGCAGCCGGTGATCGCACGCGTGCACGGCGTGGCCACGGCGGCAGGCTGCCAGCTGGTGGCCAGCTGCGATCTGGCGGTGGCGGCGGATGCGGCGCGGTTTGCGGTGAGCGGCATCAACGTGGGCCTGTTCTGCTCGACGCCGGGGGTGGCGCTGTCGCGCAACGTGCCGCGCAAGCAGGCCTTCGAGATGCTGGTCACGGGCGAGTTCGTCGACGCGCGCGAGGCGCTCGCGCGCGGGCTGGTGAACCGCGTGGTGGCGGCGGGCGAGCTCGACGCCGAGGTGGCGCGCCTGGCGCAGGCCATCATCGCCAAGCCCGCCAAGGCAATCGCGCTGGGCAAGGCGCTGTTCTACAAGCAGATCGAGATGGGGGGCGCGGCCGCCTACCAGCTCGCGGGCGAGACCATGGCCTGCAACATGATCGACGAGGTCGCGCAGGAAGGTGTGCAGGCCTTCATGGACAAGCGCCGGCCGAGCTGGGCACCGCCGTCCTAAACGTGCAGCTTTGCATGCAGGACGCGCCCGTCCGGAGCGCGTCCAACCAACCCGGAGCGGACCCCATGAATGCAGCCCTTCGCAAGCTCGCCGCCGGCGCATTGGTCGCGCTGCTGGCCGTGACGGGCGCCGCGCACGCCCAGAGCGCGCCGCCCCAGGCCACGCCGCTCGACCGCTTCAAGGCGCTGGCGGGCGACTGGGTCGATGTGGACGGAGCACTGGGCATGAAGGGCAAGGTGGCGGCGACCTACCGCGTCACGGGGGCGGGCTCGGCGGTGGTCGAGCGCCTGTTCGTCGATCAGCCGCACGAGATGACCACGGTCTACCACCTCGACGGCGCCGACCTCGTCCTCACCCACTATTGCGCGGCGGGCAACCAGCCGCGCATGCGTACCCGCAAGACCGACACGGCGGTGCTGTTCTTCGAGTTCGACGGCGGCACGAACTTCGACCCCGCGCGCGACATGCACATGCATGAGGCGAAGATCGAATTCGTCGGGCCCGACGAGATCCGCCACAGCTGGCAGTCGTGGAAGGACGGCAAGCCCGCCGGGCATGCGCCGGGCTTCCGCCTGGTGCGCAAGGCGCCGGCCTGAGGCTCAGGCCGCGCGCCGGCTGAACTCGCGCACCACCTGCTCGAACACGGCAAGCCCGTGGTCGAGCGACTCGCGCGCGATGGTCAGAGGCGGCGCGAAGCGGATCACCGTCTCGTGCGTCTCCTTGGAGAGCACGCCCAGCGTGGCCATGCGCTCGACCATGCGCCGCGCGCTGGCCAGCGCGGGGTCGATCTCGACGCCCACCCACAGGCCGCGGCCGCGCACCGCGCGGATCAGCGGCGAGCGCAGCGCCTCGAGGCGCCCGAGCAACACCGCGCCGAGGGTGCGCGAGCGGGCAACCAGCTGTTCGTCCTCGATGACCTGCAGCGCCTCCAGCGCCACGCGTGCGGCGAGCGGGTTGCCACCGAAGGTCGAGCCGTGGCTGCCCGGCCCGAGCAGATCCATCACCTCGGCACGAGCCACGAAGGCAGACACGGGCAGCAGCCCGCCGCCCAGGGCCTTGCCCACGATCACACCGTCGGGCCGGATGCCCTCGTGCATGTAGGCAAACATCTCGCCGGTGCGGCCCAGCCCGGACTGGATCTCGTCGAACACGAGCAGCACGCCGCGCTCGTCGCACAGCCGGCGCAGGCCGCGCAGAAAGCCGGGCGGCGGCACGACGATTCCGGCCTCGCCCTGGATGGGCTCGACCAGCACGGCACAGGTCTGGGGCGTGATCGCGGCTTCGACCGAAGCGATGTCGCCGAAGTCGAAGTGCCGGAAGCCGGGCGCGTAGGGCCCGAAGCCCGCGCGATAGGCGGGCTCGGTCGAGAAGCCGACGATGGTGGTGGAGCGCCCGTGGAAGTTCCCGCGGGCCACCGCGATCTCGGCGCAGTCGGGCGCGATGCCCTTGTGCTGGTAGCCCCAGCGACGCACTGCCTTGATGGCCGTCTCGACGCTCTCGGCGCCGCCACTGGCTGGCAGCGCGCGCGCTGGCCCGGCCAGGTCGGCTGCGGCCACGAGCTTGGCGAGGAAGGGCCCGAGCGTCTCGGAGTGGTAGGCGCGCGAGGTGACCGCCACGGCCTGGGCCTGCTCGATGAGCGCGGCGATCAGGCGCGGGTGGGCGTGACCGTGGCTGACCGCCGAGTAGGCGGACATGAAGTCCAGGTAGCGGCGCCCTTCGGCGTCCCATAGCCATTCGCCGCGCCCGCGCGCGAGCACCACCGGCAGTGGGGCGTAGTTGGGGGCGGCCACGCCCTGCTCGAGGGCCATGGTGCGGTGACTGGAATTTTCGATGTAGGTGCGGGTGTCCATGCGGGGCTCCGTTGACCTGGAAGAGTCTAGGGAGCTCACGCGCCCGGCGCGGCGGAGTTGGCGTGTCTGGCGCCGCCTGGCCGGCTGCGCCGAGGGTGCGCTTCCGCCGCTTCGGCGGTGCGGCGCAGCAGGGCGCTGCGCAGGGGCTTCAGTCGCCCATCAGGCGCAGCCAGCCCTGCAGTCCGAGCGCGCGCAGCTGACGGATGTTCTGTCCGTAGATCGCGCGAGGATCGGGGATGGCGGCCGCGGCGCGCGTGATCGAGGCCTCGCGCAGCAGATGCAGGGTGGGGTAGGGTGCGCGGTTGCTGTAGTTGCCCATGTCGTCGGCCGGCACGCCCTCGAAGCGGAAGCGCGGATGGAAGCCCACCACTTGCAGCGTGCCCTTGAGCTCCAGCGCCGCGATGGCCTCGTCGGCCGCACCCAGAAAGTCGTTGAAGTCGAGAAAGTCGGGCAGGGCGAGCGGAGCCACCAGCAGGGTCGTCTCGACGATCTCGGGGTCGACCTGGGCCAGGTAGGTCAGCTCCACGGCCAGGTCGCCGAGCAGATCCTCGGCCGTGCGGGCGGGGCTGACCTCGATGCGCAGGTGCCCGCTGCCGACCACGGCCTTGGCGAAGGGGCACAGGTTCAAGCCGATGACCGCCCGCTCCACCCAGCGCTGGGTGGCGCCGAGCACGGTCTGGGAGTCGAAGTCGTGCTTCGCTGGTGCGTCGAGGACAGCTGTCATGCGAGCACTCTAACCCTGTCGCCGGTGCATCTGCTGGAGCACCGGCTCCAAAGTGGCCTCAGGCTGCGCCCGCCGCGTCCTCGGGCGGCAGCGGGTAGCCGCGGAAGGCCTTGACCATCGCCAGCTCGGGCTTGGAGGTGATCTTCTCGACAGCCAGCACCGGATCGTCGGTCCAGGCGTTGGTGAGCTCGCGATAGTGGTCGAGGTCGCGGCAGGCCAGGCGCAGCACGTAATCGCACTGGCCGCTGACCAGGAAGCACTCGATCACCTCATCGGCGGCGCGCATGCGCGCCTCGAAGCGCTGGTGGCTGGCCTGGCTCTGGTCGCGCAGGGTGACCTCGACCACGATGAACAGCACCGCGCCGAGGCGGCGCGGGTCGAGCACCGCCATGTAGCCGACGATCAGTCCGTCGCGCTCGAGGCGGCGCACGCGGTCGAGACAGGCGCGCGCGCTGAGCGCGACCCGCTCTGACAGTTCCTGGTTGGTGATGCGCCCGTCGGCCTGAAGCTCGGCCAGGATGAGGCGGTCGATGCGGTCGAGGGTGCGGGCGGGCATGGCGGCCGCAGTATACGAAGCACGGCGGGCGCGCCTCGCTACCATGGCGCCTCCCGCCTTCCGGAGCCTGCCCGTGGCCTGGTTCGATCCCGACTCGCTGCAAGCCGACGTGCGTCCCCGCGAGGTCTGGTCCTGGGCGGGCTACGACTTCGCCAACTCGGGCTACACCACGGTGGTGCTCACCGCCGTGTTCAACGCCTACTTCGTGGGCGTGGTCGCCGGCGGGGCCGACTGGGCGACCCTCGCCTGGACGCTCACGCTCGCGACCTCGAACCTGCTGGGGATCGCGCTGATGCCCGCCATCGGCGCGGCGGCCGATCTGCACGCGAGCAAGAAGCGCTGGCTCTTCGCCGCGACCGTGGTCTGCGTGCTGGCCACGGCCGGGCTCGCGATGGTCGGCCCGGGCGACCTGATGCTCGCCGCGGTGCTGGTGGTCGTGTCGAACTTCGCCTTCAACGCCGGAGTCAGCCTGAATTCGGCCTTCCTGCCCGAACTTGCCCGGCCCGGCAGCCTGGGCAAGGTCTCGGGCTGGGGCTGGGCCTTCGGCTATCTGGGCGGGCTCGTCACCCTCGGCTTGTGCCTGGCCTGGGTGCTGCGCGGACAGGCCGCGGGCGAAGCCGCTGCGCACATCGTGCCGCCCACGATGCTGATCGTCGCCGTGATGTACGCGCTGGCCGCAGCGCCGATGTTCCTGTTCGTGCGCGAGCGGGCGGTCGCGGCATCGGACGCGCCGCTCAGTGCCGTGCTGCGCGAGTCGCATCTGCGCCTGGTGGGCACGCTGCGCTCCTTGCCGCGGTTTCGCGACTTTGCCTGGCTGGCGGCGTGCGGCGTGCTCTACCAGGCGGGCATCGCGGTGGTGATCGCGCTCGCCGCGATCTACGCCCAGCAGGTGATGGGCTTCGACACCGCGCGGACGATGATGCTCATCCTCGTGGTGAACGTGACCGCGGCGGCGGGCGCCTTTGCCTTCGGCTACGTGCAGGACGCGCTGGGCCACAAGCGCGCCCTGGCGCTCACCATCGCGCTGTGGATCGCCATGGTGCTGTGCGCGTCGCTGGCGGTCAGCGCGCCGCTGTTCTGGTTCGCGGCCAACCTGGCGGGCCTGGCGATGGGCGCGAGCCAGTCGGCGGGGCGCGCGATGGTGGGTGTCTTTGCGCCGCGCGCGCGACTGGCCGAGTTCTACGGCTTCTGGAACGTCGCGGTGTGGGTGGCGGCCATCCTCGGCCCCGTGACCTATGGCCTGGTGACCTGGCTGACCGGCAACAACCAGCGCCTGGCCATCCTCGTGACCGGCTTGTTCTTCGTGGCCGGCCTGCTGGCCCTGATTCCGGTGAACGTGGGCCGCGGCCAGGCGGCGGCCGCCGCGGCCGACGCCGAGGGCGCGCCACTGCCGCACTAGGCGCACCTTTCCCGCAGTGAGCGCAGCCGGCGTCCAGCGCGGCGCGCTGCGGCTAGGATCATCTGGCAGAC
>ENA-UOWG01001926-UOWG01001926.1-activated-sludge-metagenome-genome-assembly--contig:-NODE-1926-length-19140-cov-6.845848_pt1 | contig 19140 bp, 15 predicted proteins | sample MGYA00238147_ERZ761563 | MGnify/ENA primary metagenome ERZ761563 (study PRJEB28884, sample SAMN05720216) | anaerobic digester metagenome | isolation source: active sludge of municipal... | reverse complement strand
GATGTTCAGTCCGGGAGTCTGGTCCAGAGCTGTCTCGATGGTACGGGTGTTCCTCTTGTCCATCGTTGTGGATTTGATCACTTGCATGGAGACGGTAAGGTCCTCATACCGCTTTTCATACTTCCCTACCCTGATCTCAATGCCTTGCAACTCGCTTGCGTAGGGCTGAAGGACGATTTTTTTCTCCACGGTCTGTCCCGGCTTCAGCACAATGGTCAGCGTGTCGGATTTCATACCTGTGAAGTTGATCAGGAACGTGTGTGTACCGGGATTCAAGGAAAGGCTGAACTTGCCCTGAAGGTCCGAGGCGGCTCCCACCGTGGGATCGGAACGCAGAATGATGTTTGCCCCAATGAGGCTCTCACCGGTCTGTCCGTCGATTACCTTCCCGTTGAACATCCCTTTCTCCTGCGCAATGACCAGTACCGGAACAAACAGTGCCAGCAGGGCGAGCAGCAGGAAGGTTTTGTTGACGTTGGAAAAGAATCCCATGAGAACAAAGTTACATCATTACCTCAGGCAGATCTTCCTTGTGCTGATACCGTTCCTGTAAAGGATGCATCCAAGGTAGATCCCCGACGGAATAGTGGCCGGGATCGTTAGGGTGGGTGACAGGCCATGTGATTCAAAGATTATCCGGCCGGTAATATCCACCAGTCTGAAAAGACCCTCCTCCAGTACCTTTGGCGAATCATCCATGATGTAAACCGTCCGGTTGAACTGGTAAAAGGAGATCTGATATGGATGTTCCGTCCTGATCCCACCGGAATTGTTATAGATAAGCTGCAGATCATCCACCAGAGCATAGCTGTCGGCGATGGCATCGGTTCCGTTCCCGGCCTTGATGACCACCAGGATATATTCCGGTGTGTCATCGGAGAAATAGGTGAACGGCACCGAGAAACGGGTCCAGGCGTCCTTTGTCTCCGCCGGCATCGAGAAATTGGCGTCTGCCACCCAGTTATCATGGGTTTGGCGTTCCGGAAGGGATCCCTCTTCGACGTGTAGGATTGCCCGTATGCCGCCGTGATCATTGTTTGACGGGTAATATTTGTACCATCCCACCAGGCTGTCGGGCCTGGAGGTAAATGCCGTGTGCCATCGTGCATCATCGTGCTGTGTAAAGACATATCCGCTGTCGGGATTGAAATCTGCATGCACCCTTCCATTAGTGAGGGTACCGGTGGCCACGACCCCAAAGGTGGATATGTTAAACAGTTTGACGGAATAATTCCCTGAATGGGCATCGGTCGACTGTTCCCAGACCACTGGAGCTGCATTACTGGTTATGGGATTATCGGATGTCTTTATTGAACTCCAGTCGGTGGGTTCATCCTTGGGAAGGTCGACAAACTCCCAGTTCTCAAAACCCGCATTTTCGAGCTGCTGCTGTGCCGAAAGCCCGCAATGAACGGACAGGCACCATAGAATTAGTAATATCTTATTGTGTATGAATATTTTATGATTTATTGAACCTGTAGCTGGAAGGGCATACGGGCCTGTACGCCTTTCATGGCGGAGATCTCTTTCCAGATGCGGTAATATGGATAAAAATCACCAATTTCTTTCTGGATCCTGGTCTCCGGGTCTTTCCCCATCAGCTCGTCCATGATCTGCTGGAAAGGATCCTTCTGTTTGGGCAGGGAAACTATTTTGTATTCTTTCACATCTGCCATTTCCGAGGCCAGTTGGATGGCATCATCCAATCCTCCGAACTGATCAATAAGGCCGATCCGTTTGGCATCCACGCCGCTCCAGACGCGTCCCTGAGCGATGCTGTCCACTTTTTCCACAGGTATCTTACGGGCTTCGGCCACATAGGCCAGGAACGTGGCATAGATCTCATCTATTTCATACTGCATCACCTCTTTTTCTTTCTCCGTCATCGGCCGGTTGATGGCCAGGAACTCTGCGTTGGCATTGGTCTCTACCTGGTCGAAGGTCAGCCCCAGCTTATTCCTGAACAGGCCTTCCATGTTGGGGATGAATCCGAACACCCCGATGGATCCTGTGATGGAATTCTCATGGGCGACGATCTTGTCGGCCATGCAGGAGATCCAGTACCCCCCGGAGGCAGCCACATCACCGTAGGATGCCACCACCGGTTTTTTGAATTTGGCCAGCATCAGTTCCCTCAGGATGACATCCGAGGCCAGGGCATCGCCGCCAGGTGAATTGACACGCAGCACAATGGCGCGTACGGTAGTGTCCAGCCGCGCCTCGCGGATCGTTTTCGAAAGCTTCTCCGAACCAATCGTATAATCGTCCCCCTCTCCGCCGCCAATGCTCCCCAGCGCATAGATGACAGCAATCTTGTTCCTGACAAAAGCCCTGTCTTTCTTCACAGGCTCATATTCCATGTATTTTTTAAGAGAGACCGAAGGAATCTTCTTTTCTTCCTTGATATCCATTTTTTTTCTGATTTCTGCCATGAACTCGTCCTTGTACAGCAGCCCGTCAAGGAGTCCTGCTTCCACAGCCACATCCGCCTCCCTGGTGGCATCCAGTGCTGTCGCAAGCCGGTTGAGCTCTGCAACGGGTATGTTACGGGCAACAGATATCTGTTCGACCATACGGTCCCAGATGGAGGTAATGAAACGGCTGGTCTGCTCCCGGTTGGCATCGCTCATCCTGTCGGCGATGAAAGGCTCCATGGCACTTTTAAAACGGTTGTTCTTCGGACGGATGAGTTGAGCCTCCACATCGAGTTTCTCCAGCGTGTTCTTGAAAAAAGTGACCTCGGCGTAAAGGCCTTTAAATAGCATCATGCCCTTGGGGTTCATGTAGATCTTGTCACCGGCCGAGGCCAGGTAGTAAGATCCCTGGGTGTACATGTCCGCATAACTGTAGATGAATTTTCCCGATTCCCTGAAGTCCAGCAGACCGGTACGGATCTCATCCACGGTGGCGATCCCTGCCTGCAAGTTGGTCAGGTCAAGATAGATCCCCTTGATATGATCATCTTCTTTTGCTTTTTTAAGGCAGGCGAGGATGTCATCCAGACCGGGTGTCTTATCCATCGAGAAACTAGTGAAATTAGCGAAACTCGGACTTTTGGTCCCCCTGTCCATTACCTCTTTGTCGAGTGTCAGGTGAAATACCGCATTACTTGGTACCACAACGGTTTCTTTTTCTCCCAGGGATGCTACTGAGAACAGCAGGATCATGAAAAGAAAGAACAGGATGATGCATAGTAGCAGGTAGCCGACCATCGAAGCCAGCATGAATTTGAGAAAATCTTTCATGGAATTGGATGTATTGATTTCAGGCCATTAAATTACTAAAAAAAATACGAGAGGATGATGTACTTATTGTATTTTTGGTAAGATTAACCGATAAACTCACCCATGGCCGTTGTGTACCTGTCACTTGGAAGCAACCTTGGAGAAAGGGAAAGGATGCTGGAAACCGCCGTTGGGCAGCTGGCAGAAAGGGCAGGTGAGATGCTTTCCAGGTCTTCCGTTTATGAAACGGAGCCATGGGGTGTTGCTGACCAGCCACTTTACCTGAACTGTGTGATTTCGATGGAAACGCGGTTACGTCCGCTCGATCTGCTGGATGAGATCCATGCGATTGAGCAGCGTATGGGCAGATCGCGGAATGGGAAACCCTATCAGCCCAGAACCATTGATATTGATATCCTGTTTTATGACCAGCTTGTTTTCCGCTCCCTTCAGCTAACCATACCCCACCCTCTGCTGCACCGGCGCTCCTTCATCCTGGTTCCCCTGATGGAGATCGCCCCGGAACTGATGCACCCGCTTCTGAACAGGCCGGTAAAGGCTCTTTATGCTGAGAATCAGGACCCATTGACCGTACGAAAGTATAATACGAAATAAAAGACGATAGCTGGATGAGATACAATTATATCTCGATCGAGGGAAATATTGGAGCGGGGAAGACTTCCCTCGCACAGCGGCTGGCAGCACAGTTCAATGCACGGCTGATCCTGGAGCAGTTTGAGGATAATCCCTTCCTGCCGAAATTTTACCAGGATCCCATGAAGTATGCATTCCCGCTGGAGCTGTCCTTCCTGGCCTCCCGTTTTCAGCAGCTGAAGGACCAGCTGCCGCAACAGGAGCTGTTCACCTCCCTGACCGTATCGGATTATGTCATTTACAAGTCTTTCATCTTTGCACAGCGCACTATCCGCGATGATGAGCTTATGCTGTTCAAGCGGCTCTTCGACCTGATGGCCTCGTTCCTTCCCAGGCCTGAACTGCTCATCTACCTGCATGTGGATGTGGAGAAACTGCTTCAGAACATTCGCCTCAGGGGCAGGGGATATGAGCAGGATATCCAGCCAGCCTACCTGGAGGGCATCCAGGAGAACTATTTCGGATTTTTCCACCAGCACCCCGAATTACGTATCCTGGTCGTGGATACGAACTTCATCGATTTTGTGAGCCTCAGGGAAGATTATGACCGGTTGCTGGATGTGATATCACAGGAATACCCAAAAGGCATCACCAGGATCGTCCTGTAAAAAAAAACGGGAACACCGGGTATATATCCCTGTGCTCCCGTTTTTGAGCCGTTGGGCTCTTCGGATCCTGTCCTGTTATTTTATCAGCGCCTGGAAGTTAGGATCATCCCAGTACTTGACAAATTCACGGTCAGCTCCGGCAGCTATCTTGCATTTTTCACTGGCCTTCACTGCCTTGGTGAGGTTTTCGATGACCATCTGGGCATTATCGGTGCGTGCACCAATGACCGCTTTCATATAGTCAACCTTTGTGCTGGCTTCGGCACAGTTCAGTTCATTTTCTGCACCCTTGTAATCACCTTTCTGGAATTTGGCCAGTGCGATGTTGTACGTGCACTTTGAGCCTGCGAAGGATGTCAGTGCCTGATCGTATTTGCACTGGGCCGTCTGAATGATTCCCATGTTGTAACCTACCGGGGCGCCATACTGTTTGGCTTTGGTGTAATAGGTTTCGGCCATGGTGTAGTCACCGATCTTTGAATAATAGGCACCGAAGTTATTCAGCACAACAGGATTGTTTGGGCATAAGCCTTCCGCTTTTTCTAGCAGTTTCTTGGCATCGTCCAGTTTGTCCTGCTTCAGGTACACCCATGCCAGGTTGTTATATCCCTTGCAGTCGTTCGGATAAAGCTCGATATATTTCTTCAGGATCGCTTCTTTCTCTGCCAGATCATTGGTCAGCGTCGCTGCATAAAGAAGTTCTTTCTGTGTGAGCTTTGATGGATCGGTTTTACCAAAATTCAGTATTTCTGCGTCGGTTTTGAACGGATCATAGACCCATGCTTTCATATGGGTTCTGCGCAGCGGAGGCAGGATGTCTTCTTCGATTTCCTTGTAGACCAGCGCCATGTTCTTGATTTCCTGTTCGCGCCTGGCAACATTGGGCTGCGACTTGACCACATTCAGGATCACGTTCTTGTCTTTCAGGCCGGAGGCTTCCACAGCTTTGACAAAACCGTCCCAATCTTCACCGTGAGCGCGGATATCGAACTTGATGTCCTTGGTGGCATCCAGCTTGACGGTTGATTTCTTGTCCTTTGCCATCTTTTTGTAGAAGTCGATCAGGTAGTTATGGCCAGTTTTTGCACGGTTCTGTGAAAGATCTTCGTTATGGCTTTCTTCCCCTTCGGGTGAGGCCCATGCATCGATCTCAATGTTTCTGATCCTGGGGCCGGAGGCCAGGAACTGCTTGAACTCATCCAGCTTTGCCTTGGCAGCTTCATTCTTGTTCAGGGCCATGTTCCAGTTCAGATCCCATCTGTCGACGATGAACCAAATAGTAGCCTCTTTGCTTGAATAGGTCTGTCCTTCATAGAATTCGCTCGGATCGAGACCCAGTTTCGTATAGGTTTCCTTATCAGCGTACAGCAGCTGTTCGTCGTGAACAACCTTCTTGGGCATGATCGTACCGTCGGCGATCTTACGCTCGGGCATGACCACATATTTATAGTCGGTCATGATGACTTCGCGGGTGGCTGGTTCATAGGTAGTCTTTACGAGGTATGCCACGGGATCCACCACCAGTTCGGATCCTTCCATGCCTTCCTGGTAGGGAATCGTGGTGTTGTAGGTAAAGCTGCCACCTTCTTCATAGGGGATGACCTTGCCGTCGCCCACCACGTTCTCGCCCTGCAGATAGATCGGGTCAAGTGCGTAGGAACCGCCGTCCCATTTCAGGACAGGTGCGAACTGCATGACCGCTTTCTTGTTGAAATATTTTTCCGGGAAGGTTCCCTTGATGGTCACCGGAATATCGGTGCATGTGTTGACCAGCGGGTCAGGAATGACCTCATACTTGACCAGGCCATAGTTTTCAGCCATCTTGTTCAGATTGCCGCTGGAGATGAGTTTATAGGTCAGACCCAGAGAAGTGTAGCTGAACATATCGTTCTTAACCGGCATGGCATCGTCCACGAAATTGTCGATCTCATCCGATCCGGAAAAGCTGAAGGTGCTTTCCAGGTTGAGGTCCAGCTTTGGGGCCAGCCGGAAGTCGATCCCAATCCCCACAGGGATGTTGTAGGTCGTCCTGTTGTCGGGTGTTTTCAGGTCATCCCCGATCCATTTGATCTCATTCTCGTCGAGCACGCCTTCAAGGTATGCCATCGTGATCTCAGGTTCATTGCCTTCCGTACTGTGAAGTTCACCCTTTGACATCACCAGTCCGATACCTCCGATGAGGTTGAAATTGATGAACCTGTCAGGATTATAGCCACCGATGAGGTTGGATAGATTCAACACTCCGGTCAGCCTGGGATTATGAAAGCTTTTCGTTTCAAAATGCCAGTTGTAGTAATTGTCTGAGAACCGGATCACGTCATCGTCGGCTTTTGTTCCTTCAAGCTTGCCTCCCTGGTAATGCAAACGCAAACCAAATGCAGAGCCAATCTGATACCCTACTCCCAGGCCATATCCCAGATTCCAGTCGTCCGTATTCGGGAATACAGCACCCTTATCATCAGGTGATGCAATATCACCGTGATACAGCAACAATCCACCATTGATATTCAGGAACCAGTAAGGATCAAATGAAGTGGTTTTCTTTTCCTTCTCCTGCTTTGGCTCCTTTGTTTCCTGGGCAGGGTTCAGGAAGGGAATTCCTAAAAACAAAAGGGTCAACACCCCTACTTGTGATAAGAGTACTAATTTTTTCATATGCTCATGATTTTAGTGATATTTTATACTTATTTCCTGCAATAAAAAACAAAGATATGAAGATTAATGAACCAAGGCGAAAAATTTGGCTCAAAATTAGAGAATAAATAACCCAAACGCAAATTTTTTATTTATAATTGCTGAAAACTGTTCTACAAGGATCATATTCCAATAAACCTACCGGCGACTCCGTTTGATCTTATCGGGAGATCATTTGCTGAAACCATGCTGAAGCTTTATACGGTGAAAATTCATTTTCGTTCCTGATATTGTTTATCATGTTGATATCCATCTTAATAGCCTCCTCCAGATGTTTCCTCAGGGCCGCTTCATTCCCGGATCTTGCTTCGCAGACAGCTGCCAGGTAATGATTCGTTGCTGTTGGAGGGGCACAGGCGAATCGTTCAGCGGCTTTCGGCAGCTGGCCGGCCATCATGGCTGCAAGGCCTGAATTGGTATGGCAGGGATGGATTTCCATGGCAAGGCTTGCCTTCTCGTACATTCCCTCAAGAAGGTAACCGATCCCGTAGTTATAGGCTACATCTACACCTTCTTTTTCCGCCAGTTCCAGGTACGTGAGCGCTTTGCCGGGATGATTCAGCATGAGCGAGGCGGCTCCCATGTTATTTAAAATGACGCCGTTCCGGGGAAAAAGATTGCTGGCCTGGTTCAGGTAGACCATCGCTTTTTCTGGCTGTTGCATCCCAAGGTAGATACAGGCAGCATTGTTATGAGCTTTCCATTCTTCGGGATAATATCGGCAGGCTCCCTGGCATATTTTCAACCGTTCTTCATTGCTTTCGGTCAGCGTTACTGCGTACATGAGCTGACTGAACCGCAGTTCCTCAGGGTGAACCAGCGCCATTTCCAGAAGTTCCTGGTCGGTCTTGAAGGGTTCTCTGTAGTGAATCCGGATACTGATCCTCCGGAGCAAAGGAAGGAGGTTTTCTTTTAACGTACCTGAAAGCTGTGGTATCATGAGAAGATCTTCCAGCTCTTTATCATTTTCGGTATTTTGATCTTCGATGATTTTTACGATCTCATCCTTCCCCTCCAGATCCGAAGCCCTGAGGATCTTTGCCAGCCCTTCCCAGTCCTCTCCCCCGATTTCTGTCAGGATCACACAGGACGGTTTACCTGCTCCCAGTTCACGTAGAGTCTCCCTGACATAGTTGACCCCTGCCTTGGCCCGCTTTTCCGAGAGGGTGTGGTTGTATGCAATGTCTCCTTCGGGAGAGGCATAGGCTGTGACCACCACCGTATCCATTTCCCAGCCTATCTTTATGGGTTGAAAGAGCAGGTCAAGATGCTCCCTGACCAGAGGAATACGGTTAGTCGGAAGATCAGGGTCAATATGATCATCATCCTTTTCAAAAAAAAGGTTGGCCATCCTGCTTTCCTGCAGACGTCCCTCATAAGGCTGTGAGGCGAGGATGATGTGCTCATCGTGAATGATGTATCGTTGCACAAATTCTTTGTGGATAGCAGCTGTATCGATCCCTTTCTCCGTCTGCGCGGAGATGGGTACTGAAATGAACAGCCATACGGCCAGATAGAACAGATGAAACCGCATGATGATAAAGAGTTGGTATGATTGGAATAATTGGACGAAGGTAGGTTATTTTTTCGAAAGTTTGCCGTAAATCTCCCAGAGCACTATTCCGGCCGTGACAGATATGTTCAGGGAATGTTTGGTTCCAGCCTGTGGGATCTCAATACATCCGTCGACCAGTGCCATAACCTCTTCCTGTACGCCTGCGACCTCATGTCCGAAGATCAGCGCCAGCCGACCGGACGGATCCGGCATAAAATCTTCGAGGCAAATGCTCTCGTCGGCCTGCTCCACCGCGATGACCCGGTAACCTTCTCCCTTCAGTTCTCCGACGGCATCTGCCGTACTTTCCCTGTAGACCCAGTCCACGCTCTCGGTGGCTCCCAGTGCCGTTTTGTAGATATCCCTCTGGGGTGGTGTCGCCGTGATGCCGCACAGGATGATCCTTTCAATGCGGAAGGCATCCGCAGTGCGGAAGACGGAACCCACGTTGTGGGTACTCCGCACATTGTCCAGCACGATGACGACGGGGAGCTTTGATGCTTTTTTGTACTCTCCGATTGATAATCGTTCCAGCTCTTCATTCTTTGTTTTACGCACTGCCTGGCTTTTTTACAAAGGTAAGTTTTAGTGCGGCGCAAATTCCAAATTCCATGACCCAAATCCCAAACAAATTCCAGGATTCAAATTCCAATGCATGGCGACGAAAAGGCATTGCAATAATCAGGAATTGATCTTTCATTATTCATACCGCGTAGCGGTTCAAGTCTTGTAGCTCAATGATATGCACCCCACCCTGGCCCCTCCCCTTCAGGGGAGGGGTTGGGGTGGGGTAGTTTGCGGGTACAGGAAGAAGTGAAATTCCAAAATCCATGATCCAAATCCCAAACAAATTCCAATATCCAAAATCCAAACAAATTCCAGGATTCAAATTCCAATGCATGGCGACGAAAAGGCATTGCAATAATCAGGAATTGATCTTTCATTATTCATACCGCGTAGCGGTTCAAGTCTTGTAGCCTATCGGGACAAATTCCAGACATTGGAAAAAAGAAACCATTTAAAGCGTAATTTTGGAATTTGTATTTTGTGATTTGTTTGGAATTTGGTGCTTGTGATTTGGAATTTTCAATGGATACATCCTCCGACATCACTCCCTTGATGAGGCAATACAACGCCATCAAGTCCAAATACCCCGACGCCCTGCTGCTGTTCCGGGTGGGCGACTTCTATGAGACATTCGGGCAGGATGCGATCCTGACCTCCAAATTGCTGGATATTGTCCTCACCCGAAGGGCCAACGGCGCTGCAACTTATATCGAGCTGGCAGGATTTCCCTATCATGCGCTGGATACCTACCTGCCCAGGCTGGTGAAAGCCGGACAGCGCGTGGCGATCTGCGATCAGCTGGAGGACCCCAAACTGGCGAAGAAGATCGTGAAACGTGGCGTCACGGAACTGGTCACCCCCGGAGTGTCTTATAATGATAAAGTACTGGATACCAGGGAGAACAATTTCCTGGCTGGCATTCACCTGGGTGAGAAGATCACAGGCATCGCATTCCTTGACGTCTCCACCGGAGAATTCTACCTGTCGCAGGGCTCGGTTGAATACATTGATAAGCTGATCCAGACCTTCAGGCCCAGCGAGGTGTTGCTTCAAAAGAATATGCAGGCTCATTTCAGGACCCTGTTCGGCGAAAAATTTTACATCAATACATTCGATGACTGGGTCTTTACCATTGATTTCACACAGGATCTTTTGCAGAAGCACTTCGGCACCACCTCCCTCAAGGGCTTCGGTGTGGATGATCTCCCCCAGGGCATCATTGCCGCAGGCGCGATATTGCATTACCTTGCCGAGACGCAGCACGACCGTGTGCAGCATATCTGCAAGATATCACGACTGGAAGAAGATCGTTATGTCTGGCTTGATAAGTTCACCGTTCGCAACCTGGAACTTGTGAGCACGCCCAATGAGCACGCCGCCACATTGCTGCAGGTGATGGACCATACGATCTCCCCCATGGGCTCCCGGCTGCTGAAAAAGTGGATCCTGCTTCCGCTGAAGGAAAAGGCACCGATCGTCGAGCGCCACCAGGTGGTCGGACACCTGATGACCCATACGGATCTGGCGGACTTGCTCAGTCAGCAGATCCGGCTGATGGGCGACATGGAACGGCTGATCTCCAAGGTGGCCGTCGGACGTATCAGTCCCCGTGAGATCCTCCAGGTGAAGCGGGCCCTGGAAGCCGTCGAACCGGTGAAAAAAGCCTGCCTGAGCTCCGATCTGCCCTTTCTGTAGCGAATGGGCGAACAGTTGAACGCGTGCCCCCTGATCACGCAGAAGATAGGGCTGGAGCTGAATCCCGATCCACCGGCTTTAGCCGCTAAAGGGAACGTGATGCACGACGGGGTCTTCCCTGAACTGGACGAACTCCGCAACCTGATGCACCGTGGCAAAGACTACCTGGTACAGATCCAGCAGCGGGAGATCGCCAGGACAGGGATCTCATCACTGAAAATAGGATATAATAATGTATTTGGCTATTACCTTGAAGTGACCAATACGCATAAGGATAAGGTCCCTGCCGACTGGATGCGCAAACAAACCCTGGTCAATTCCGAGCGTTATATCACCGAAGAGCTGAAGGAGTACGAAGAAAAGATCCTGGGGGCAGAGGAGAAGAGCCTTGAGCTGGAACTGCAATTGTTCGAAGCGCTGGTGGCCAGCCTGGCCGAATACATCGAACCCGTGCAACTCAACGCCAAGCTCATTGCGCGGCTTGACTGCCTGCTGACTTTCTCGATGATCGCCCGGAAGTACCATTATGTCATGCCGGAGATGGACGACAGTTATCAGCTGGACATACACGGCGGCCGTCATGCGGTCATCGAGCACCAGCTTCCCCCGGGTGAAAGGTATATCCCGAACGACGTCATGCTGGATCCAGAAACGCAGCAGATCATTATCCTGACCGGTCCCAACATGTCGGGCAAGTCGGCCCTGTTGCGCCAGACCGCGCTGATCGTGCTGATGGCGCAGATGGGTTCGTTCGTGCCGGCCGATGCGGCGCGGATCGGCGTGGTGGACAAGATCTTCACCCGCGTGGGAGCTTCGGATAATATTTCATCGGGCGAGTCCACGTTCATGGTAGAGATGAATGAGACGGCGAGCATCCTGAACAATGTCTCCAACCGCAGCCTGATCCTGCTGGATGAGATCGGACGCGGCACCAGCACCTACGATGGCATCTCCATTGCCTGGGCGATTGCCGAATTCCTTCACGAGCATCCGCTGTTCCATCCCAAGATCCTGTTTGCCACGCATTACCATGAGCTGAATGAGATGGCCACCCGTTACCCGCGCATAAAAAACTATCATATTTCGATCAAGGAGATCAATAACCGGATCATTTTCCTTCGGAAGTTGGAGGAGGGAGGCAGCGAGCACAGTTTCGGCATCCATGTGGCGAAGATGGCCGGGATGCCGCCCAGCGTGCTGGAGAGGGCGGAGGAGATGCTGCGGGTGTTGGAGGCAAAGGCGGTTGGCGGTAGGCGGTTGACGGTTGACGAAAAGCAGTTGGCAGTAGGCAGTAGGCAATTGGCAGGGAAAGAAAAGGCGAGAGCAGGAGGCAGCCTGTCCCGAGGAGATTCGACGAAAGGAGGGACGACGAGGGAGAAGCAGGAGGCGGGGGGGTATCAGCTGAGTTTCATACAGTTGAACGATCCGTTGCTGGAGCAGATACGGGATGAGATCCTGAAGACCGACATCAACACCCTGACGCCGGTGGAGGCGCTGATGAAGCTGAATGAGATAAAGAAGATGCTGGGGGAGGGTTAGGCAGTTGACGGTTGACGGTTGACGGTTGACAGTTGGCAGTTCAGTGTAATGAAAAGGGAATAGACTTCTATATGTTAGCCCCGAAGGGGCGCCATATTGTTAGCAAATAGGGTAGGTGGTAGACCCCGAACCCCGAAGAGGTGACATAATGATAAAAAATCCGGATAAAATTTCCGAATTTGGAAAAATGTATTAATTTTGCCATCCCAAAAATGGATCCCACGCGGAAATAGCTCAGTTGGTAGAGCATAACCTTGCCAAGGTTAGGGTCGCGGGTTCGAGTCCCGTTTTCCGCTCAAAAAATTCGATACGCAGTATCGAATTTTTTGTTATCTTCACACCCACACCCACACCCACACCGACACTCACACTCACACCCACCTCGCCCGGGTGGTGGAATGGTAGACACGAAGGACTTAAAATCCTTTGGCCAATGCGGCCGTGCGGGTTCAAATCCCGCTCCGGGTACAGTGCCGAAATGCTAGATAAATAGGCGTTTCGGCATTTTTTTATTTCCTGAAGGAAGTATAAAAAAGAATTGTTGGCTGAAAAATTTTGCTTAAAGTGCGGAAATAAGGTGCGGAAACTGTTTTTTTCTTTCATTTTATACTTCTGGATTTTTTTGTTCTATGTGATTTTTCTTGGCTGTTCTGAACTCTTGCAACTCTTGATCTCGTTCCTCTGCCGTTGGAAAGACTCTAAACCCGTGAGCAGCTTTAGCAATTTCCTTTTTATCTATATAATTACTTTCTATCACTTGATCACCCGAATGTCCTGTAATTACTTTAGTGTTGCCAATCCCCATGAAGATTTCCAAATTTGTAATATATGTCTTTCTCAAGCATTTGAAAGTTAGTTTCCTCCCTGTGTTAAGCTGATCATAGTAATGAGTAAAACCTCGACTAAGAACATCGGACATCACCTTTCCCCTTTTAATTTTTACTTCAGGAGCCAATATAAAGTCATCTGTTTTGGAAGATTTATTAGGATCTAGCTCATACAGTAGCTTTTCTAATGAAGCGGTAACAGGAATATAGATGAACTTTTTTTCTTCATCAGAGATTCTATTTTGAATTCGATTGACCTTATAATCCTCCACTTTGATATATTGAATTCCATTGCTTTCCTGAATATCCTTCCATTTTAGGTTAATGATCTCTTCTCGCCTTCTGCCAGTTTCTAGTGCTAGACGAATACCATCAGCCAGCCAGGGACGAAATAGGTTTCGCATAGGCTTTACTCCATTTTTATATTCCCTGATCCCATTCTCGGGCGTGATTTGTTTAAGCAGGGCTTGATATTCTTGAAAAGTTATCGCTTCGGGTCTTGGATTTAAATTCTTCCGTTTGACTTTTTCGAAATAATTTCTGATCGGGCAATCATATTCTTCCGCATACCATTTCAGAAAGGAGGTATAATAACTGAAATACTTATTGAATGTCCTGGGTGCAAGTTTTCTCTTTTCCAAGGATGAGAAAATCATACCTACCATCTCATTATCTATATCCTCCGTCAGGAAGGTTGCAAGGTTGTATCTATTATCTTTTAAGCATTCTGCGAGACTTTTTAAGGCTCGCTCGACATCTTTGATATGTTCCCTGCTTCTTACTTTTATCAAATGGGCCGGAACACCTTCGTTGTTTAACCAGCCAATATATCGAGCCAAGGCATGAATCAGAAGATACGGCTTGTTTTGGCTTTGATCTTCCCTTCTAATTTCATGTTTTAGTGCTTTATTTTTATTTTCCTGATAAACTCCACTTTTTACTTCTCTCTCAAATTCAATTGCCTGTTTTATCGCTTGGTTAATGTCTCGTGTATCTAATTTTTTTGTTCTTCTCTGATTGTCTGTACCTGGCACATGGATAATTACTTTAAAAACATGTTTATCTCCATTCTTACATTGCCAAAGGGGCTTGCCAGACATTTTGCAAATTTCTGAGACACTTGTTTTACATTTATAACAGAAAACCTTTAATCCTTTCCATTTTTTTGATTCTGGAATATACAAAGGTTTATTTTCCATCGTGGCTATCATAGCGTGCGCTTATTATATTTGTAAATATTGACAGAAGGTTTTTTTCATATTCCCCTTGTGGTTTATATTCCTCTGCTTTTTCAGAGTGGCTACTGCGATTCCGATAGAATGACTTCTTTGAGGCATAGCTAGTAATAGAGCGCAGTCTGTAAATTTTATTTTTCTCTTTCTCAAATTCATCTCTTAATACAAACTGTCTATTTGAACCGATATCGGATAAAATACGAACATTGTTATTCTTGCACCACCTCCGTACTGATCTGCGATCACGATAACGAAGCTCTCCAAGTAAGTCCTGGAGGTAAAGACGTTCTTCAGTCATTTAAAGTAATCTTAAATACAGGAACTTTTTGTTCAGCTGTAGGCTTGTTATTTGGCTTATTGTTCAAATAAGTCATTGAATTACTCAGATTAAAATGTTTAATCTGCAATTCCGCTAAACGTTCGATATTCATAATACAAATGTTAGGTTTTGTACTTATTTATGAACCCAGGAAATGAAAAGGAAATAGGAGGGAGATTATTTTGGAAAAGCCTGAAAGGTTAATTTGACTTTGTTTTCCAAAAGGTATAAAATGTCTCTATCCTATGCAATGGTCTTTTCATTACATGGGCCCAAGATTAATATTCTTGGGTGCCCTATTTCAACTCTAATTGAAATGGGGCTTTTTTTATTACAGGCTGTTAAAGAACTATTTACTAAACATTATTAAGTGCCTATCATTTCTTATCTTTGAACACAAAGAAAATACTAATTTATTCCTAAGTGTATGAAATGCATGCTATTACATAACAATACACTAAAATACACTACAACAAATTGACCTTATTATGAAGAAGAAAACAATTCCTCTTCCAGTCGAGCTTGTCCAAATATTAAAGAAGAAAATAGAAGAAAGTTATTCAGGAGATATTATAGTTGGATTTACCTTTTACTTGAATCAAAGTATTGAAATTTTAAAAAGAGAAGGAATCATTTTTGAACACGTCAATATAATTAAAGACTCAAAAGGAGGATTTATCGAGAAAGGTAATATTACTCATGATATTATTAAAAATGCAATAATACGAGCGCCCTTTAAAGGAAAGAAAAAATTAATAAAGGCTCTTATTATTGCTGCTTATGGTGCAGATTGGGGAATTGTTTATAATCAATATTATGATAGAAATGGAGACTTAATAAATAGTGAGGCATCGGATAAAGTAATAAAAAATACAGATTTAGAAAAGGTTTTAAGAACAATAACCCTTGAAAATTGGAATGCTTCTGCTAATTTCTCTACTCCTCAATGGGCAAATTACATAAAGATTCCAATTAAAAATGGACTTATTAAGAGGATTAGATGTCAAATAATAACAACTTCGGAATATTATCGGTTTGGCTTTAAATTATTTAGAAAAAATGGCAAACTATTTGGCGATGGCTCTATTCAGTCTTTGGATAACAATTTTCTAATTCATATTGGAAAAAATATTTTATCAAATGAAATATTTTTTACAACTTATCGTAATGGCATACGCCAACGACCTGATAGATATACTGAAGCTAAGCCGTTAGACAACCGGATTTTAATTGAATTGTTTATTGATAATGAAAATATCCTTTACCTATTATTGAATGGAAGTGAAGTTTTAAAATTTCTTATAAATAAGGAAATCCGTGAACAAGTATATATGCTTGCCTGGGGTGACGGAAATGAATTTCAGATGGTAGTCGAGAATATCGAAATCGAATTTGAAAATGAATAAAATAGGAATTATCAGCACCTGCCTTCCCACTCAATGTGGTATCGCTACATATTCAGATGATCTTATTAATTATCTTAAAATTCAATATCCATTTTTGAATTTTCATCAGTTTGAGCTATCTTTTAATCCGAAAACGAATAATTCTAAAAGATTTGTTATAAGAAATTATCAAGCGGAGGACTATATTAAAGCTTATGAATTTATTAATTCTTCAGATATTGATTTACTTGATATTCAGCATGAATTTAAAATATTTGGAAAACCGGACGGAGAGAATATAAATATTTTATTAGAAAATGTAACGAAACCAATCGTTACTACTTTACACACAGTAAACATTGAACATCCAAAGAACAGAGAAAGTATTTTTCAGAAAATCATAATAAGAAGCAATTTATTATTTGTTTTTTCAGAATATGCCAAAAGTTGTATTATTGACAAATATAATGTTGAGGAATCTAAAATAGAAGTTATTCCTCATGGAACTCCATTAATCCCCTTTCGTCTGCCAAAGGAAATCCAAGAAAGAAAATATAGCCAAGACGTTTTGATTTTTGTTTCTTCTGGTTATATGCGTGAAACAAAAGGTTATGATATGGCAATAAATGCCTTGAATAAATTAAAGAATATTATAGGCAATTTTCATTATTACATAATCGGTGCAGATCATCCCCAAAACGAAACTTCTAAAATTTATCGGAAACATATAATTGAACTAATCAATGAATTTGATTTTCAAGATAAAATAACATTTATTAATAAGTTTCTACCGCAAAAAGAGTTAATTGAGTTGATTCAGATGGCTGATGTTTGTCTATTACCTTATTCCAAAAAGGAACAAAGTTCAAGCGGAGTTTTAGCATTGATGATTGCCTGTGGGCGACCGGTGATAGCAACTCCTTTTCAATTTGCAGATTCTCAAATAACGGAACAATCCGGTATAATATCCGAGACATTTCTTCCAAGTGATTTTGCCAAAGGAATTCTGACTTTGATAAAAAGAAAAAGTAGTTGGGAGAAAATTATGCACTATAACCATACTCTTGGTCAATCCTGGAATTGGAATAATGTGGTTAAGCAATATTATCAGGGATATGAAAAAGCTATTATAGGTTACGGGAATAAAGTTAATTATTCAGCATTTGATTCGAGGTAGTTAGTTGTTATTATTTTAATAAAGCTCTTGTTTTAATTCCAACAATTCCATCAGCTGTTAATCCATTGGCTGTTTGAAAAGCTTTGACGGCTGTTTCGGTTTTAAGACCAAAATAATTTGTTTCGTTTCCTGGAGAACCACCACCTTCAGTATTAATAACATAACCGTGAGTATTTAGATATATCTGTAATTGTCTGACATCTTGACCGGTCATACCTAATTTTAGGATTCGAGTGAAGGTTGGAGTGTTCTGTGTGGTTTCTGGCGAAGTAGGAGTAGATGTTGACATAACTATTCCAGCCGCTAAAGCTCTGGCTTGTTGTTCAGCTTGGAACTGAGCGAGGACAGCAATCGAAGTACCGGTACCAGATGAGACTCCTGAGTGATGTTCTTCTTCTTCTGGTTCAACAAATTGAGGATAATTATCGTCATATTCATACCAGGGATTACCGTTGAAACCCCATTCGTCTTCTCCACCTTGATCGTAGACTCCGTGATCTGAAGAATAAAATACTTCGTTGTCTGTTTCAGTGTAGGTTACTTCAGCAGAACCTTCTGATACAGGATTTTTTTCCTCATACATTACTAGGCCTATACCATGTAAATTATTATTGTCTCTTGATTTATACCAGCCAGAATTTGAGATGTTTGTATCTATGGGATCACCTTCGTTGTGAAATAAAGTTCCTACTAAACCACCAGCAGTAAAAGCTATAACGTTTCCTGTGGCGTAAGAATTTTTAATATAACCACCATCGCTAACCCCAACTAAACCACCAGAACCATACATACTTTCTTCAGATTCTGAGGTAGTGCCTGTAACACTTCCTGTAGCATAAGAATTTGTCACGTTGCATTCATTGAAGCCAACTAGTCCGCCGACATAAATAATTCCGAAAACATCACTTGTTGAATATGAATTAATTATCGTCGCTGTCTCAGAACTGTATGAAGCTCCTGCTAATCCCCCAACTCCACAGTAACCTGAAACATTACCAGAAGTATAAGATTTTTCGATATAACCGTGATTATCTCCAACAAGACCACCAACAGAACATCCACCATTTTCATTTCCACTTATTTCTCCAGAAATTGAAATATTAATAATAGTACTTTCTGCATTAGAATTTCCAGCCAAAGCACCGACACTATCATAAGCACTAACAATATTAACATGAGTCAAATTTACATTTTTAATATTAGAAGGTTCTTCTCCAGAGCCAATAGTACCAAATAAACCAACCGACCGATACGTTGGTCGATTGATGTATAGATTTGAAATTGTTTTGTTATTACCATCGAATATCCCAATAAATGAAGTACCATATTCTTGTCCACCATCGTAAGTTAATCCTATCGGCATAAAGCCAGCTTCATCGTTCCAATTTACAGTATCAGAACAATTAATATCGTTGTTTAAAATGAAATAATAATTACCTGTAAGATATGGATAAGTTTCTCCATCATAGTAATTCATATCCTGTAATTGTTCACAGGTTTCTATCTGGAAAGGATCACCTTCTGTTCCAGTTCCACCAGCAAAAGGAGATTCTGGCTCTTCTGCAACTCTTGCATTGATTAAAATTGATACGTCATTGCTACTTTTATTAGCCACAGCCAAGTCTAGATTATTGTCACCATCAAAATCGGCCGAGGTGACG
>ENA-UOWG01001925-UOWG01001925.1-activated-sludge-metagenome-genome-assembly--contig:-NODE-1925-length-19141-cov-5.890129_pt1 | contig 19141 bp, 20 predicted proteins | sample MGYA00238147_ERZ761563 | MGnify/ENA primary metagenome ERZ761563 (study PRJEB28884, sample SAMN05720216) | anaerobic digester metagenome | isolation source: active sludge of municipal... | reverse complement strand
TTTACAATTCTATTACCACATATTACAAATTGTTCATCGTGACAAATGGGACATCGTATGGATTCAATTTTAGTTCCGTCTGATTTCTCACCCATTATTTAATCTTCTCCTTTTACACATCATATATGTTGAAAGGGGAACATGCCCTTTAAGAACTTGAATCCACCACCAAGCCCAGTATCTTTTCAATTGCTTCATGATTTTTCCTTTTTCCAAAGTCGCTGAACTTCACTATTAAACTTTAGTTTAAAATCAACATCAAATTCTTCCCAATATCTATTCAAAAACCAAATCGCTCGAAATGTGTTGATTTTCATCCATATCCAGCCCAACATATTATTTTCTCCAATCCCAAGATATTTCACCATGAAGTATTTGATTGTACAGTATACGATTTTTCTCCCACAAAGGACACCCTCCTCGTAAAGCGGGATTTTTTGAATGCCATTGATGTACGACAAAAGCTTTTTCAACAGGAGGAGTTTGAATTTGCAGTTTCAATTTTTTGATAGCATTAACAAAAGCATTGTCCTCAAAACAATAACCATTTGCAAATCGTTCATCAAAACCACCAATTCTATTTAAATTGTACTGGGTTAAGGCTGAAGTAAAGTGATAATTAGTCGAATTATGCTCAGGATGATGATACCACATTTTGGAATTCATAGCATAAATTTTTGACCAATCTTTAATATCAGATATACACATTTTCTCAAAACATTCTTTAGTTGAAGCATATGCTGCAAACGTTAAATAATTTTTATCTGTTACTTGTTCACGAACAATGTCAACAACTGGACCAATGTGAGCACATTCTGAATTCTGAATTATAACAATATCACTAACAACGGATTTGAATCCAATATTGTAAGGTGAGCCAGGATTGACCCAATGTTTGTTTTCTGGTTTGATATAAATCAAAAATCCAGGAACTTTTGCTTCTTTAATCACTTGTTTTGCAGATAAATTAGAATCGCTTGCATCATCTACAACAATTATTTGTAAATCGGAAGTGTTAACATTATTATAATATTTTATTGATTTCAGCGTGTTTAACAACTGAGCAGGACGATTATAATATGTCATGACTATCGAAACCGAACGCATTATATATTCCTGAAATCAACGTATTGGATATAGTCATTTAATCTGCTAATGTGACTACAACTAAAGACATTTATTTTCAAATCCTTTGTAATATAGCTCAAAGCTTGTTCATATGGAATTAAAAATTCCTCCAACTTTTTATTATACGTTTTATGATCTCGAGGCACATAATCATGATGTGAATGGGTTTCCTTTCCTCGTGTACAAAAATCTAACCCAAACAAATATATATTCTTATATCCTAAAATAACTGCTAATTGCAAAGCTGCATAACCTGATTCGCTACCACAATGAAACTCTTCAAAATTTCTTCCAATACCTCCATAAGCATAGGTAAATACAATTTTATCAAACAAGGTTAAATCATATATCAATTTATGCTGTCGATCTTCAATATGATGATCATCAATTATATGTAGACGATCTCCGCTGAATGTTACAACAAAGATTTTTTCGGCAAGGTGATTTTGAAATTTTGTTCGGTTGGCGTGACGTTTGGAACTAACATGACTTTTATGTAGCCATGTACCATCAATCGTTATGAAATACTTTGCTTTAGGTAATCGAAAAATCGATTGGTTTATTGCAATAGAATCTTTGTCATCGAAGATTTTATAGTTAAATTCTGGGGATAGAGATGGCCCTGAACCAACTATAAAACAGGTGTCTTGCATTTTCTCTTTCTCTATTTGTTTAAAAACGTTTTAATATCAGATTTTGGGTAGTTTTGCAACAAACTTTTTTCACTTAAGTTTATAACTTGGATTCCTAAATTTTCAAAACCCGAAGCAAACGCATCAATTGTATTTCGAAACTTAATTAACTTCTTTGCTAAATTCTCGGGATTTTGATTTTTATATCCATCATGAAAATGGGTTTTGTTTTTCTCAACGTAAAAATCAAATCCTAATAATCCAATTCGTTTACTCCCCAAAGCGGCTGCAAGCATCATGGCTCCAAATCCAGAATTGTCTCCTGGATAGATTCCCATGCTTAAATCAAACGAAAATCCCTTTTGTGGAAGAGCATTCACATAGTAAACATCTGAGGCAAATCGCTCTTGTTTGTGGCGAACAAAAACCTTGATACCTCGATAGGATTTCCAAGCAATATATATATCATGGTTTGGTTTGTCCACACCTGGGTCATAATTAACTAAATCAAAAAACACATTATCCATCGCATAGTTTATTTCTGCGGGATAGGTTAAAAACGATTTGTTAATTCCAATTACTTTAGATCCTTGTAGCCACCGCCAATCAAAAGCACTAAGACTTGGGCCACCACCAATAATAAAACAACTTTGATCTTGCCAACAACCTGAATTCAATATTTTGGTAATTGGTTGGGCCAAACATTCTTTATGCACCAATTTAACTTGGGATACCTTGCTACCTTTGGAATGATTAATTAGATTTCCCATTATTTCAATTCAACTGCTTGGAGATATCGTTTATATATCGATCCAGATTGTGTAATATTTGCTTGAGATCTATACCATTGGAGATCAATAGTATGTGTTCCAGCAGAAAGATTTGCATAAAAATTAATATTCCATTCAATCATTCCTTGATCATCACCTGTTTCCAATTCCCTAGTAAACTGCACAGAACCATTTATTCTTAATCGAAAGTCATTATAGTATCCACCACCAGGCCAGTACATATTCACACTCCCAACAATATGTACTAATCCACCTGTTGTAGTAATGTTTAATGTCATATTGGGTATTGTTGCCCAAGCTGCTGTTGAATATGAAACATCATTTGTTCCAGTTGATTCGATAAAATTATTGGTGGATTGCTGAGGATAGGCTAAAAAGGCTCTTGCATCCGTAATGCGATCCCAAGTTATATTTGTATCACCATTTACCAATCTAACTTCCGCAAGCACTAGCTTATTCGCGTATGAGGGAGCTGACGGAGAAACAGCTGCCGTGCCCTGTTGAATTTGAATATCACCATCTGCATCTACATACACAAGGTCTATCCGAGAATTGGGGGAACTAGGAGCAGTAAAAGGACCAACTTTTTGATCACCCACCACAACTTTAGCTGTTCCTGTATTAACAATACCTCCTCGAACTCGAACATAGAGCTCCGTGTCTGGTGTTGCTTCAACAGACAAACATCGGCTTAACATTCCCGGAAATGTTCGCTCCGAATAATCGAAACTGCTTAATGTGGATCCAACGAAAACACATTTTCCGATGACCACATCATTTTGTTGCTTAGCTGATAATGATGCTATCGCATGAATATCAACATAATTAGTGACAAGTGCTTCATATGCCCAGCGTAACACTAAATATGGAGTAGCAGAGGAAATAGCTCCCGAATTTAAAGTGGAAGAATTTAATGTTGCTGCTGCAGCAGTATGCACCGAAATTTGGTTTGACCCATCACTAATTGCCGCATCAAACGTACTCAGCGTTACCTCCGAATTGGAAACTTTTGTTAAATACCCCCCATTATATATTCCAGGAGGCAGAATATTCAACATTTGTTTGCCAAAATTCGCTCCAGTAGCTTCAAGGAAATACGAAAAATTAATTGATTGTGTTCCATGATTCGTTGCACCCATTGCTATATCCTTTATTGTCTGCTAATGTTTAATGAACAATGTACAACTTTGCTTCGGCGAGATGATCCATTGCTTGTTAATGCTTCTAATTGTAATGTGGAATTTGAGGCTGGAACAATACACACAGATCCAGATAAGGTCAAATTTATGAGGTCTGTTACTGCCCCATCATCATGTAATTTTCTCGAAACGTTGTTGTCATCATCTTTTAATTCCCAAGATAGATCTCCCGTTAGTACACGAATCCTTAACCCACAATACATTGGATACGAATCACTGATATATCGAAAAATTGCCGAGAATGAAACTTGATACATGTATCCAGCCGTCAATGTAACAACACTACTTGTTTGTGAAATCCCAGAAGCTTTTGCCTGAGTTAACGACAATTTTGTCCACGAACTTTGTGCACTACATTGCTCTGTTGTACTATACATTACAAGATATTTTGGATCAATGGTTTTTAATAGCCCAGCTGAACTTAATTCTATAGTTGTATCATCCACTTCCATTGGGCGAGCAGAAACAAACATTCGTTTGTCTTTAATATTTTCTGCCTCAATCGTCGTTGCTGTCGAAGCTAATGTCACTTCAGCCAAAACTAATTTTCCATTGTATGCGGGAGCAACTGGAGAAGCTGCTGCAGTTCCAGAAGTGTCAATTTTAATTGTACCATCCGAAGTATCAACATAAACCAAATACACTTTGCTGTTAGATGCCGGAAGAGTGAAATAATCCGTCTGCTGTAAAGGAATATTATATGTCTGACTTCCTACCTGAACTTTACCGGGATTAACCCAAACTCGTAAATCTGTTTCGATCGGAGGCAGGACTTTCAAATTCAATGCTTGCACATTTGGATGACTTCTAGGATAATCCGTATCCTCATAATCAAATCCAATTAGTGTTGCACCCCCTGAGAAGGAACATTTCCCAACAATCAAATCTTCCTCCAAAATGGAACCTGCTCCAACTGCCAACAATTCCATATAATCTGTTACTGCTCCAGTATATGTCCATCGGAGCACAATATATGGAATAGAAGATCCAACCAGCAGATTAACAGCTGTTGTCGTCTCTACCCGGATTTGATTTCTTCCACTAGCAATTGAACAAACTAATGGGGAAATCGAAGCATGTGAACTATCCACAACAGACAAATACCCACCTTGATAAATTCCTGTGGGTTCAATATTTACCTGTCGGCGATTGATTTCAGTTGAGTTTCCCACAGATCCATATCGCAAGCTTTGGTTTGCATTTCCTTGTTCGGGCATTTTAAATCCTTTTAAACACTAAGATCACTTTTGTAAACTTGAACGATCACTCTTAATTCTTCTGTTGTGGTTTTATTTATCCTAGGGAATGAACTAACAATAATTAATTCATCACCAGCATTATATAATCCTAATTCAGTTATATCCGCTTGTTCAGTTGTCTTTGGAACAATAAATTCCCATTGATAATAATCTTCGGTTTCAATAATATCTTCAACATCGATTGTTCCGGTTAAAGCTGGGGTTTGAATATCAGGATTAGAACCATCAATATCTGGATCACCTGTTCCCAACACCCATTTTGTTATCGTTTGTATAAATGTTAATGCTGATGCATCAAATTGCATCGAACTATCATCAAAATTCCAAGCTTGACCACTACCTGTTGCATCAAAATACTTGACAGAATATTCCCAATTCGCAGTGATTTTGGTTTTGATCTCACCATCAACTTCAATTACATTTCCAAATTCATCAGTCTTAGGATTAAGCAAAATTAGAAAATGTGGCACAGTATGCACCGGACGTGTCTCATTAACTAATTTTATCATGTTATCAAAATAATTATCATACCACAGATATTCTAAAGAGCCTTCAGTATAGACTTTATTTAAAATTACTTCAACTCCAAAATGTGGACTTTTATAGTATGTGTTGTCCAATCCAGGAGGATTTTCATTCTCATCACCGACAAACCAATCGGTTAACAAGAATGTGGAATAATCCGCTGTATACATATCATATATATTAACATTATACCCAGAAATCAAAGCAATGATATTTATGGACTTATAAGTACCTTTAAGCTTGTACCAATCAATTGCTTGTATTAATGTTTTACGAATTTCTTCAGGGGTTGATTCATCTTCTGGAGGAAAAACAACCCCAATTAATGCCCCCAAATTTCTCATGTTCTCAACAGATGCAACTGTATATGGACCTAACAATTTGACTATGTCTTCCACAGAAGTGAGGAAAGTTCCAAATTGTAGTCCAGCTTCACGTAAATATGTATGGAGAATATCAAATGTGTCAGCATCTAAAAATTTTGCAGGCAACAGACGTGTCAAATCCAAGGGAATAGCATGAGTAACATCAATTTCCCAGGTATTTGAAATCACATCTTCAATATCGGTAAAAGGAGCATGGTTATAGGAAAGTTCTGAATCAAATGTATTTGAAGCAGAGATGAATTCCCTGTTTTCATAATCTAAATGGAAACCTTGATCAAGATACCAAGCCATGTATTAGCTCCGGTCAATATCCAATTGCATATTAAAAAGATTGTAAGTAAAGGCTGCTTCAACAACAGTTATAATAATTGGATCTGTTGTATCTGACCCTTCACTATTCGTAACAACGCACGTGTATGTATGCGATCCTAATGTTGTAGCATAAAACGAATAGGAACTTGATGTTGCTCCATCAATAATCGCACCATTCAATTTCCATTGATAGGTTGGTGCTGGTATGCCATTTGCTGTAACAGACAATGTGACATAACTATTTAATATCACACCATGGCTTGCCGATTGAGAAGTAATTTCTGGTGCCCAGTAAGGAGAGAAACTCCAAACATCTCCTGTTGTAGTTCCATAGACATTTGTTGCATCAACTCTCCAATACCAAGTATCAACTGTTCTATCAAGCCTGTAGGCTTCCGGAATTTCTAATGATGTTCCGGCCTGAGCAGATGAGGCAAGGACTAATGATCCTGGTGCTTCACCAACATAAATATCATAGGTGTCAGTCAGCCCACCAGTTTCCCAACTAACTGTGTAATCTGAGAAATCTACACCAACCTCTGTATCAGATGGATCTGGATTTATAGGCTTTCCAGGAAGTGGAAACATTCCATTATATAACCTGCCACCATAGATACCAACCAAGGCATTATTGGTGTTATCAACACACACACCACCATACTGACTATCTACATCTCCGGCAGGTTGCGCATCTACCCAGGAAGAACCTGAATTCTCCGAACTCCAAAGTCTACCTAAAGTCGCTGGTTCATTGGCTAGAAAAATCATAGATCCATCGTAATTCAGATCCCCGACCGCCCATTTCATGTCAACATCACCCTCTGGACGAGTCTCTGTCCAGTTGGACCCAAAGTTGGTGGATATAAACACCCTTTCGGCATTTCCCGCCATCAGGACATTTCCATCCCCACTGATTTTACTCAACCACCAATACTTGGTTACGGCACCCGCTGGTTGAGTTTCCGACCAGGACCCAAGTGCACCGTAGTTACTGGATTTGTATACCCTACCGGAAGAGGATCCGGAACTAACTATACACTTACTACCATCGGAACTGATATCTCCGTCATAATAATACATGTTACCACCCGGAGTAACATCCGTCCAGTTTGCACCATAATTGGTAGAAACCCAAACTTTTCCGGTTACAACTCCACTACGTGCCTGGGCCACCAACATATACTGACCAGTACTGCTTATTGCAGTAGTTCTCCAATAACGGTTTACATTTCCATCCGGTTGAATTTCCGACCAATTAGCTCCATAGTTAATAGAAAGATAGAGTCTTCCATTATCAACCCCAGCAAGCATGTACTGACCGTTTCCACTAACAGCAGTCCGATACCAATTTAAGGAAACATCACCGGCAGGACGAGTCTCAGACCAACTACTACCGGAGTTGGAAGATAAATACAATCTATTCCCGTTAATTGGAGCCAAACGGTACACACCATCACTACTACATGATGGGTAGTACCAATTCCAACTAAAATCACCAGCGGGACGAGTTTCTGTCCAGGCAAGAACACTCATTAGTTGTTAATCTCCAAAATCCGTTATTTTACGTCATTTTGTCTTTGATTTGCATAGTGATAGTGTCACCGGACAAAATAGTTCGTTCCACCCCAAAAGCAAGATAACTAATAAGTGTTCCGGTGTTGTCTTCAGATGTTCCCAGAAAGGCTCCTTGTACTGGACCAATATTGCCTCCCGATGCAGATAATGTGACTTCTTTAGAAACAATTCTCCAATTACCTTCATTGATTTCTAATGTAGGCCAACCGACAACAGAACGTTCAATTCGCTGTCGACTATATCCATTTCCTGAAGGTTCACCAGGAACAGTTGCTAACACTGTCGATGTGGAAACGGTTCCATTGTACATTCCAATGAAAAAGTCAGTGTCCCCAAAATAGTTCGAAGCTCGATCTCGGAATATTGTTTCCAAGAAACATTTAGCTCCTTCTAATACAAGACCGTTTTTCTTGTCAACAATTTCCCAAATCAAATTTCCTTGACGAAAATGTCGAACTGTCCAACGTGTGTCTAAATTAAACATTCTCTATTTCCTTAAGAGACAACTGTAATTGATTGAATATCTGTTGTGTACAATTTTCCAATTTGTCGTAAAGCGGGTTCAATATTCCGATTTTGTTCGTAATCATCTGAAGGTTGCTGTTGATATCGAACGTAAACTGTGCTAGCTGCTGGACTAATATCTAACAAGATTTCCCCAGTTTCATAATCAATTGTTCCTGAAATTGTGTAACTTCCGGCTGAAGAAAAAGTTCCCGTCCCATCTCCATTATCAACATCAGTAGTTACGTAGGTATCATCAATAAATAAACGTGTCGATTCTGGTCGTATTGGAAGAGCATCTAATTCCTCACCCCAATCGTATGTCGAAGAATATGTTGAAGAAAGCTCATGATATATTTCTAAAATCATATTTACGTAGGCAACACTGTCTAAATCGTGCAATGCTGCTAAAATCGATGAATACTTAACAATTGTCCCTAATTTGGCTGTATCACCTAACAAGAATTGAGCAGCTAATTCTTCTTCAATATCCGCTTGTGTTTGAGAAAGTGAATATCCCTGATTAACTTTCACAATAAGTAGCGGAATGATGTTAAGAATGACAGGATCAACAAATTCATATTTTACAGTCAACATTGATTTGTCATACACATCCGCTGCTACTGTTGTTTTGAAATCATCGTCGGGAAGAATCCACTCTTGCAAAATTAAACAGATCTTAACCTTATTTAACATGCTTTGTACAGCTGATGTACCAGCTAATTCAGCTTCTTCATTTTCACCCCAAACATTGACATCTGCAACACCTGAAAAATTACTTATTATTGCAACAAAATCTTCTTTGGTGACCGCTCGATCTCCAGTCTTAAAAACTAATGGAGCTTCTTTCCGAATTTCTTCAATAGATTCTTCATCATCCCCACCCAGGAATGTTCCAGAATTTGTAACGGAAACAGTTACAACACTTCCATCTTCATCATAAATGGAATCATTAATTGTGGTGATTCTGTCGGTTGAAGTTACATTCCCACTTAATCCTGCAGATTCAACATATTGAATTACAAGGGTTGTTCCAGATTCAGGAGCCATTCCAGCCGAATCATCCCCAAACAATACCGAAACTGTTCCCTCCATATTATTTAAGATTCGATAAACTTTCGAAGATGAGTCATAGCCTAAAAATGAGGAAACTGGTGTCCACAATTCACCATCAATCAATACCCGTAATGTTGGGTTGGTGGTATCAATCGAATTTTCCACATTTTGACTATTAATAGTATATTTTTGATCAGGTGATCCATCAGGGGAAATTTCAGTCTGTATAATTTCACCTTGAATGGCAGCAACTGACACAGAGGTTTGCCCTTTTTGAATCGCTGCAGGAGCATTCGTTATAAATTTAATTCCATCTACAGATTGACATTCTGTATATTTTGGGATATAGACGATTTTAGTTAACGCTTCATCAATAGAAAATGTCAAGCTACCTGAGGATGATGTCTTTCGTTTTGGTTGGTAATTTAACAACGATACTAAATTCACGATACTAGATCTTAATTGTGCTGTAGACAGATATGACTCTTCTGCACGACGTTCTGCATAGAACATTGCTAGGTTCAAAACGTAGCCCAGCAATTCAATCAATGTTTGTCCCGTGGAAGAACGATAAACATCTTTCCAAGCAGCAGTGTTTCGAAGATGATCTTGAAGCTGTGTTACTATAGAATCAAAGTCGAAATCAACATAATTCAATTCGTTTGCCATTGATTATCCTTTTAAGCTAGTTTGATATCGGAAGACATCTCCAAATCCACGAATAACAAAAAGTACTGTAAGAGATATTTCTCCTTTATCCGGGTCAGGAATCATCTCCACATCGGACACTGTTACTCTTGGTTCCCAAACCTCGATCATTTGTTTAACTTCTCGAGAAAGAAATTTAATCAATGTGGAATTCATTGATTCAAATACAAAACCATGGAGATTAGCCCCGAAGGATGGCAGCATGCATCTTTCACCCCGATTAGTTCTAAGTATGTTATCTATAGAACTATATACAGCAGCAAGATTCTCGACCAATTTCAATCGGCCTTGTGAATCCTCAACAAATCCCGGATCAATATCACTCCAAATTGTTTCAATTGTTACAGCCATTTAAAATCCATTACATAATCTGTGTTATAATTCCTTTTTCAACGGTTATACTTTTGTCATCTTTCGATGTAAAAGTGCCATCCACTCCTGGTGTTCCATTAATAATGTAACCGTCTCCGGATTCAATTGTACCATCAGCTTCTACATTTCCACCAACATTAGCATTCGCAGAAATTGTCACATCCCCAGAAGATCCAACAGTTATTGTTCCACCAGAAGGAAGAGTCAATTTTAATGTTTTTGCCGAATCATCAATATAAATTACGATCCCATTTGCAGTCTTGAATACTTTTCTATCAGGATAATTTGCGGTTCGTTCAGTTGGAAGGCCGTGCACACCATCAGGAGCTTCCGCAAAATAAACAGGCTGATAAATATCTCCAGCTTCGAAAAAGACGAACACATGTGATCCAACCTCTGGAACTGCAAAACAACCATATCCTGCACCAGCACCAGCAAACAAAGGCATTGCCGGAACAGCCCAAGGAATTGCGGCTGTCGGAATATCTTCAGTAAAAACTCCAAAAACTCGAACTTTAACACGCCCTAACTTGTCGGGATCTGCATTGTCCAGAACTGCACCCCTATACATGCCTCGATGATATAGTGATTCTCTATCTAAATCAGTCACTTTACAATCCTATTTTCGGCTTCAATTAAGGAAGTTGAAATATCCGTATCAATACCACATCTGGTTAATAATAAACGTGTCTGGAAGCTATCCCCAATTAAATGCACAACACGCTTAACCAGCCATAATCCTGAATGTTGGTACAAAAATAACTGTCCTCGGACCAGACCTTCACTAAATACAACACGTACAATATCACCCGGTGATATATTCTCCAATCCCCAAGTGGATGCCCACATATGTACAAAGTTGTTAACACGTTGGAAATAATTGTTTTTTACTCGACCTTCAAAATCAGATGTAAATTGATTGCTTCTTCCTGTTTGATCAAATAATACTCCTGTTGTTCCACCACTTGACTCTAGCAATACAAATTCTGAAAGTGAAGGACAATCATCTACAGATACTTCGGAATATACAGGTGTGCCTGTTTCGTAGTCAAAATAGTAAAATTGTTGTGTTTCGGCTCCCATATCAGCTAACAATTTTGAATCATCAAAAATCTCATATTGACTGATTGGGAGATAATCCAAATATGGTTTATATCCGACAATAAAGTTATACGAAATAGGATTCTGCATTAACTCATGATAACTTTTGAACACAAATACTGGGATTCCACGAACAACTTTTACAAAACAGAAATACCCTGTTTCAGATCCCTTGCCAATTAAATTGGATCTTAAATATTGAAAAAACTTAGCATCTGTCCAATTTGGTTGTAGAAGGTTCTTTGCATAATCAACCGATGCACCAATCTCCGTATCTTTTATTGTCAAATCTTGATCTGCAATATCAATCAATGTATTCTTAATACTGCCGGAAAATGCTCGAGTTTTTCGATTCGTCAAAAGTTGTGGAATATTTAAAGTACCCTGTATTCGATATTTGTCATCTGGCGAAACAGCTGATCGACGCTTAACGGAAAATTGAAATAAATTTAAGTTAGTGGAATCTATTGTTTGTCGAGCAATTTCAATTTTTACGTTATTAGAAGTACTATCATACGGAACAATATCAGATAATGTTTTGGTGGCATCCAACAAGGTCATTGAAAATGTTGGTAAGAATCTATCAATATCCTGAGAAATCGTCAATTCCTCAATCATCTGAGGATTAATTGGAACTGGATTATCTCCAATTTCCACATTTAATGTATAGTTGCCAACTACTTGCATTATCGACTTCTTCTTACTCTCCGTGATCTCTGGAAATTATAAATATCAATTTTGTTTGGGATTTTTAATACTTGCCCCAATTCAATATCCACCAACGGATTACTAATATTATTTACAAGGCAAATAACCCACCAAAAATCCACAACACCATACACCTTAAAACTAATAAGATCAGGCCTCATAACATCGGTTGCTGAAACCCTGTAGTATGTAGGCTCATAGTCCATCTTAAAATCCGACAATGAATTCCAAAGGAAATCCAATTCCTTTGTACCATTAACAGTGACTTCATGGTAAAAATTCGTTCGGTTCATTGTTTAAACCTGTCTCATATTGGGATAATGTTGTTTTATTAAACACTTCGGCTAATGCTTCAACCGTCATCATTTCGTAGGTTTCAAACACCATATTCAAAGAGGCACTAATTGGATTCCCAAGATTATCAAACTTAACTGGTGTTATACACGAAACACTTCGAATAATCACATTGAAGAAGGAAACATACCTCCCCACTTCAATCATTATTAGATCTCCACCTTTAGCTTCCTCTAGATAACTCCCTATCTTTTCTAAACGACTTCCTTTAAGATTTAAAATTCCCTCTAATGAGAATGGAGTTGGACCAGGAGGAGATAAGAATGGGACAATATCTAATGCTCCTGCAAGATCTTGAACACTATCAAATTTTGATGATGAAGTACCTTGTGTTTCTTTTGGGCCAGAAGGTAAAGCCATTGACATCAATATTCTGCAAGGCTCTAAAACCTCTTTAAATGTATCTTGTACAGCTTCAAACCGCATTCTAAGTGAAATGGACATCGGAGATGTCCCAGTCCAAATGCGACGGCTTGTCGCTCGAGTAACAACCGATTTTCGTCCGAATGTTCCAGCTTGCACTAAGGTGTTAACATTGGATAAAAGCGAAACAGGAACAAGTGGTACCCAACTAGAATCTACACTTAACATTAAATCTTCTTGTAGGGGACAAACAACGGTTGCCTGATTTCGAATTGAAGTAACACGAACAAGATATTCTAAAGGCAGAGCATTTCCATCAGGAACATATCCATATTCCTGTAGAGCAAATTTCTTTTGATTAGTTCGTTCTGCTGTAAAATCTGGCATTGTTATTCACCTAATGTTAAATTACCTTCAGCATATCGTTGCAATAACACATCCCCAGCATCATGCACATTTCTTGGAACTTTTGGAGAAGGTGTATTCGTTGATTGTGTTTGCATATTTTGAACAAAATTTCGTAATTCTGTGGTCATTTCTTTCAAGGAAATTTCTAATCCAGGAATTGTTGGAGGACCAAAAGGTAATGGAGCAGGAGCAGCCATTTTCTCCATTTCTTTTTTCGCACCAGAAACAATCTCATCCAGTTTGTCTGGTGTTATTACAGGAGAAGTAGGAGCTTCCATTTTTGCACTTGCGGCACCAATTACTTTATTTTCGTCTTTATACGGAGAATAAATATCTCTTATTGCCTGACTCCATAATCCCGCTTCTCTTAAGATTTTTCCAAAAAATCCAGGCTCTTTAGTTCCCTGCACACCGTGCTTTTTCAACACTGCTTGTTGCTGTGCTGTTCTAGAAGCTTCCCAATCTTTCCAAGTCTTTTCTGCCTTACCAATATCTGAAACAGCTTCATGTGTTTTAACAGCTTCCGGAATAAATTTTCGAGCTACTAAAGATGCCACAGTAACAGTTCCAATTGTTAATGCTGCCATACCTAAACCAGAGGCTCCGGCAACAGTTAATCCCATTGCTCCAAACAAAGCATCTTTAATTCCAGAAGCTATGCCTCCAAGATACTTTTCACCGCCATCTGGACGATTCTTAGCAATCTGTTTAGTGTAATCTAAAAGTTCCTTAGTCCATTTTGCTCGAAAAGCATCTTTATCATAGAATGCTTTTAATGGGGCAACTTGATGTTCTAATGATCGAACCCCATAGAAATCTCGAACATTTGGTCCTTCTTGTCGAGCTTGCGTTAAATTCTGAAATGCTCTATATGGTAATCCTGCTGATACTGGGGAAAGTTTTTCAGCAAAAGATTGTTCCTTAGCCGCACGCTTGGATGAGGCTCCAGGACCAAACAATTTTGTAACATCCGAAAATACATCAAAAGCTTGTTTTGCTACTGGATACAGTGGACCTAATCCAGCTGCTGCTGCACCCTGAAATAACTCTTTACCTAATCCGAATGCTTTTGATTTGGTAAAATCACCCCAGTGCCCAGATTTTGGAGTAGTGGCTTGTTTTACACCTGCTCTAGCAATCTTCAATGTTGCATTAAGATCAAATGGAGAAATTCCGGTTTTTTCAGTGACTTTATCTAATCGATCATGTAAAGCTTGATTCTTGTAAGATTGCCGAATCCAATAATCTTTTTGCTCTTCTATTTCCTGAATATTTGCAAGAAGTTTGTCGGCTTGTTCCTTAGAGAGTGAATATCCACCTAAAACATCCTGGATTTTCGCAATCGTATTTTCAATTAAGACAACAAGCTTATCTAGATCTTTCTTTGGACCTTTGATATACATATCAGCAAGTGTCTCAAAGAAATTCAGATAGTCTCGAGAGTATTTCCGTTCTAATGCTTCTAAGATTTGAGCATTACGTTTATCAAAATAGAATTGATTAATAGAAAGATCCTTCTTCAACTGTTATTCCTTTTGAGTATCTTGCAGGTCTTTGATAACTCTTAAATAATACCAATCTAATATTCTTGCGGAGGTCTTACGTATTGTTCCAACATCAAAACCCGGAACAAATTTACAGATAGTATATTCACGATTTAAAACAGTTTCTAAGGTCCTCACCATATGGATAAAAGAGTTCAAGGCGAAAGGGAACCGCAACTTCCTCCTCTTCTCCACATTTTGGACAAGCAGTCAATATAGATGTTTTTGGTCCGTGATCCATATCTTCCTGGAACATGCGGACTCGAGCAAGATCTTTTGCAGGCCATTTCTTCATTTCTTGAATTAATGTCACAACATCTTTATCACCAACAATTGACCGTGCCCACCGATAGAAATACGCATCAGCAGGATTGTTTTCTTGGAATTTTTCAACTTCAACTTCATCACCAACAGTGAGAATTCGCAGTTTTACCATTTGTTTCGAAATTGGTAATTCAACATCCTGTATAACTGGGATTCCCTCCGACAGAGAAACAACATCTAATTTTCGCAAATCAACAACAAAATCAGATTTCTTCAAGCAATGACTACAAACAATATCCTTAACTCGAATTGTTTCAGAATATGAATTAATGTATTCCCAAATAATAATATACAGACGATCTCCTAATGTTAGTTGTTTGGGATCGATCCCCTGAACAACTCTCTTTAAAACCGTGAGGAAATTTCGCTCTAAATTAACCGGATTGATTTGTGCCAGCAGCATTTCATCTTCCCCATTGTATGGGCGAATTGAAATACTTTCTGCCGGAACATTATATGTTCTGCCTTGTGATGGCAAATTGATAGGTAAATACATATCGCTCATTTCTCTTTCTCCTTGTCATGTTATTATCCAAATAGAACATTGCCAGATTCAGTTAATGTACTATCCCCCAATAAACCACCGACTGAGCCTAATGATGCAAGTGTATCCTTAACCACACTATTGTTGAAAATAGCAGATCTTACGGAGCCAATTAAGCTGTATGTCTTAATTTCATCAACATTAACATTAAAACTGATTCGTTGAAGATCATCTGCCCCATAACTGGGATCAAAGACTGGACGTTGGACAACAAATGCACCCTTTAATTCAAATCGAACGGATTCAACACCCGAACGATCATAATAATGAACATAGATTGTTTTCTTGTAGCGATTTTTTGGAGAATAATATCCCTCCTTTGAGATCATTAATTCATACCACCCATTGAAATAATCCAAAACGGAATTATCAATAGGCATTACAAATGTCATGCCAACATTATTGATTGTTTGGATGCCAGCGTAGAATCTTTGGAATGCTCCATACTGCATTGTACTCAGTGAAGAAATGCTGTAATCACCAAATCGGATGTCTTGACAATACGGCGAAATTAAATGCCCTAAAACCCCATTAATGAAGTTCGGCATGAATAATTGCCACTGATATTTTCTCTGCAGAATCCAAGTCTTCGATAATGTTGAATATGTTATCCCTGAAATATCAAATCCAATAGGTTGTATTCTTGGGATACCAGCCATGTTAACTCACTTCTTCCCATCTATCATATGCCCACGTAACTGGGAATACCAACTCACCAGTATCATCATAGGACATACTAACTTCTGCAATGTCAGCAGGGTAACACCCAATAAGTTGGATAGTTAACCACGTATCACCAGCTTGTGTCAATGTTTTGAAATAGATATCTGATTTGATAGTTGTATCTAATCCACCAACACCAGTCCGAGCATTAACAATTGCCTGATGCCAACCATACAATGCATCAAATGTTTGTTTGTCTGTAGATTCAACAAACACAGTACGCCAGGAATGTGACATTTGCAATTTACCAGGATAAATCAATCCAGGTGTGCCTTTGTATGGCAGTATGATTTCTCCCACAGATCGGCCTGGCAGTCCAGCCGATCGACATCTAGTATCTAGAACATCAGCATTACCACCGCCAATTGGATTAACAAACATTGCTTCCCACAGCCACAATTTAGCTGGATTGGAAAGGTTGGTTTTAAGGGTATCGGCTCCCATGTTTGCTGCCATTTGAAACTCCTTTTATAAATGCAGTTATCCTTAAATTACTCTATTACAGCAGACTGCCCCTGGCAATTAATTCCTGGAACGATGCGGCAGTTGGTGTAATAATTGACCGCAACAGGATCTTTTCAGCTGCACGAGCAGGTTTAATAAATACGTCAATATTAAGTTGCAAATCATCAATTACATTAGGAGTATTGTTTGTCGCATCGCACACAACATGGAAACCTTCATCCCCACCCTCTGTCTGGAAAGCACCTTGAGCAGACAATCCACTAAGATATGAATCTAGCAATGCTTTTGCTCGGAATCTAGTTGTTTCGTTGTTATTCTCAAATACAAACGGTCGCAACGAAATAGCCATTGCCTTTTCAATAACAATCAACAGACGCCGAACATTAACACTTGAGAGAGCAGAGGTTTTCTTTTGGAGAGTTTTCTGGCCCCAGATCACATTACCTTCACCACGGAACATTTGCACCGGATTAATCTGCAGTGGATACAGAACATCACGTTCGCCCTGTGTAAACACATAGGATGTGGAGATGATATCAAGTTGTCCCCTACGGAAACCAGCAGGAGCATTCCAAGGATTTCCAACATAATCATTGTATGCCATTTGTCCTGCAACATGCCCTGACGGTGGAACATAGATAAGCTTGTCATTGTATTGGTCGTAGATTTGCAGCCACGGAGTATACAATGCACAGTAAGAGCTATTGAAGTTCTGAGTTGTAGAACGGAATGTGGTCATGTCTGTTACTGACTGCACAGAAGCCCAAGGAATATCCAACACAGCAATACAATCTGCTCGAGCTTCCGCAACAGTTTTCATTTTAGTTTGAACCGTAACAGATGTCTCGCCTCCATTGATGAGAATTCGAATATCAATATCATCAGGATTTGCAAATTCATTCCATCCTGTCACTAAATCAGAATCCGAAATAGCACTTCCATCAGAACCTTCTTCTAAATCTAAACGTGTTGCTTGCTCTTTAGGCAGTGCTGTATCAGCTAAAGAAGTATTATCTGCAACAAGGATATATTTGCTGACACCATTAATTTTATCTTCCAGATAGAGATCTTTACCAAAACCATCTACTTTCGTCTTACGTGAGACCGTCCATCTTTCAACTTCACTGTAATTCCCATCTGCATCCTGCCAATATACAACAATATCAAATGTATATTGATCTGTGGGAACTTCATCGGAACCATCTTTGACATTTTCAATTGTTACACCGATTTTATCATTCCAAACCCCAGGATTAGCCCCCACCACTTGAAACAGCACATCAGCATCTAATCCCGAATCCACATCAAAGGCCGAAGAAGATTTTCCAGTTGAAATTGCTGCATTGGATTCAGATGATGTCGAAACCATAATATTAACACCACCATACAAAGCACCATTCTCAACCCGGAGGCAATACAAAGTATTTCCACGAGCTAAATATGCTAATGCAGCGTAATGAAAATAGTGTCCTGATGTTGGGTCTGGTTCACCATACTCATCAATAAATTGCTGATCACTAGTAATAAGAGTTATGGCATCCGAACTTCCTTTTGCTGAATATCCGACAATTGCAGCAGATGCAGATGCTATGGTTGGGACGATATCACTGATATCTTTTTCGTTTACATAAACTCCAGGACTTAAAAGTACAGGCATGTGTTTCCTCCTTGAGTACTAAATTCCACTACCTCAATTCTTTTTTAAGATCAACTTCCACAGTAAAAACTTCAACCATATGTTTGTTATTGGTTGCAATAAAATCACGATGAAATTCCACTTTCGTCATGCTTTTCTTTTCGATGCTCCACTTTCCAAACATTTTATTTAATGCATCATCAGCCAAACGATCCACAAATTGAGCAGGAGTTACTTTATGAGCCCACCGACTCTTTTCAGGATCCTTATGCTTAATTGTAATCTTACCCCAATGTCGGATTCGTTCTAACCAACCTGGAATTGTAACATCGAAAGTACATGGAAGAATCTCTGGTGTCGCTAATTCAGACCGCAATTGTTTAATCTGACTAGCACTGAGAGCCTCTGTTAACAGAGGATTTCGTTCCATAATATAGATAAATATATCATCAAACATTGTTGGTCCTGGATTATAAATAGTCTCGTTTAACTGTTTGTTTTAACTGTTGTTCAGGGACAGGATT
>ENA-UOWG01001921-UOWG01001921.1-activated-sludge-metagenome-genome-assembly--contig:-NODE-1921-length-19156-cov-193.989320_pt1 | contig 19156 bp, 15 predicted proteins | sample MGYA00238147_ERZ761563 | MGnify/ENA primary metagenome ERZ761563 (study PRJEB28884, sample SAMN05720216) | anaerobic digester metagenome | isolation source: active sludge of municipal... | reverse complement strand
ATCCGGCTGTTGCGACTTGCCATAGTGCTTGGCCGGGCCCGGCGTGCCGGCCTGGGCTTTGGGCTTGGGATCCCGGATGCCGGCCTCGATGCGTTCGATCAGGAACGGGAAGAAGGGGTTGGAGGCCACGCGCGACAGGAAATCCATGTTGACCACGAGAGCGCCGCGTTCGCCGCGCGGAGCCATGGTGCCGAGCTGGACGCCGAAATCTTCCTGCGAGGAATCCGGGCGTAGCCCGTAAAGCGGGTCGTCGAGCGGGAACGGAATCGAGACGTGCGACATCGAGAAGATTTCCGGCGGGTAGTTGATGTCCAGCGTCACGGTGCGTGGCGACGTGGCACCGGCATCGATGACGTGCGCGAAGGTATCTCCGGGGTGCGCGGGGTCGTTGCCGATGATCGTGATGCCATAAGGCTGCGGCAGTTCGGGCATGGTGCGGGCGAGGGCGTTTTCCGCCGTGCGGCGCAACAGCGGGCCGAACTTGACCGAGCGATTGACGTCGAAAAGCACCAGTTCGCTGCCGTTCTCCGGCAGGTGGGCATAGAGCGAGGAGATGACCGCCCGCGTGCTGACCGTGAAATCGAGAACCGACTGGAAGGTCAGGATCGGCGGCATGCGCTTGAGCCCGTCCTTGTTCGCCGTGGCGGCGATCTGTTCCTGCAGCACCTGCGTCATGCGGAATGACTGGCGGCCGCCATTGACCGGGAAGGAGTTGTATTTGAACGGGTTGAATTCCGGCACGATGCTCAGCCAGGCCGCCTTGGCGAAGCGCGGCAGCGCGGCCGGCATGCCCGCGATGCCGGTAAGCCGGGCAAAGCGGGTGATGCCGATCATCGGCGACAGCAGGATCAGGCGGTCGGGCGGCGCCAGCTTGGGGTTCTCCATGGCGTCGAGCGCGTATTTGACGGCCAGCGCGCCGCCATTCGAAAAACCGACCAGATGCAGCGGCGCGTCCGGCGCGGTGAGCCGCTTGGCTTCGCGGACGGCGAGGCGGGTGGCGGCCATCCAGTCTTCCCAGCGCACGTCGCTGAGGCCAGCCGGCACGGTGCCGTGCCCAGGCAGGCGAATGGCGACGACGACGAAGCCGGCGGCCGCGTAACGCCGGGCGATGTGGCGCAGGCTGTAGGGCGAGTCGGTCAGGCCATGCAGCAGGACGACCGCGCCGACCGGCTTGCCGGCCGGCTCCAGTACATACGAGCGGTTCCAGTCCTGTGCGAATTTCGGCGGGTAGATGACGCTGCCCTCGTAATAGCGATTGGCGGGCGTCTGTGCTTCGGGCGGGAGCTTGTCGGTGACTTCCGCGCGCATGGTCTGGAATATCCTTTCCTCTGCCTTGAGGAATACCGCCCAGTCGCCGGCATCCATTTCGCTGACGGTGAGTTCGACCGGCACATGCTTGTGCCAGCGCTCCAGCGGTGCCATCTGGCGGCTGTCGTAAATGCGTACCGCGAAAAAGGTCAGTGTCGCGACGGCGATCACGATCAATACCAGCTTGGAAGCTTTTTTCAGCTTGGACATGTTATTTGGGATTTGACGATGGGTTGAAAGGGGGGCAGGCACTTTCCGCGAGCGGAAAAGCGGCGGCGCATCGGCGCATGATAGCAAACAAGAAGCGCCGGCTTGCCGGCACCGATCACGGTTGGGCGGCGGCCAGCGCCAGGGCGCCACGCAAACCGAGATCCTCGGCGGTTATCAGGTAGATCGGCATGTCGTGAACCAGGTCGCGGTGTTCGCGCTTGGCGAGAAAGGCGTCGATGAAAGGCGTGCAGTCGATATCGGGCATCAGCTTGGCGGCCATGCCACCGGCCAGGAAGACGCCACCCCGGGCCAGCCAGTGCATGGCCAGGTCGCCGGCGAAGGCGCCGTAACAGCTCAGCCAGAAGTCGAGCGCCTGTCTGGCAAGCGGATCGCTGCCGGCCAGAGCGGCCTGGCCGATGGTGTCGGCCTGCTGCGGTCGACCGCCAAAAAAGGCATAAATCCGCGCCAGCCCCGGGCCGGAAACGATGTCTTCGGTCGTCACGCGGCCATTGGTGGTCAGCAGCCAGCGCGCCAGTTCGAGCTGTTCCGGGGTCTGCGGCGAAAAGCCGAAATGCCCGCCTTCGCCGGAAATCACCCGGTAACGGTCGCCTTCCCATATCTGGCCAGCCACGCCAAGTCCGGTGCCGGCGCCGAGCATGACGCGCGGTGCGCCTTCCTGCGGCTGGCCGGCGCGCAGTGTGAGCACCTGCTGCGCATCGAGCAAGGGCAGGCCGTGGGCGGCGGCGGCAAAGTCGTTGGCCAGGGCTACCCGCGGAATGGCGAAGCGCCGGCCCAGGTCGCTGGCCGCGAGGCACCAGGGCAGGTAGGTCAAGCGGGCGTTCAGGCCGTCGGTCGGGCCGGCGACGCCAAAGCAGGCGGACGCGATGGTCGGCGCACTGGCGAGGAATTCGCCGAGCAGCGCTTCGAAGGTCGGATAGTCGGCACTGGCGTAGCGTTGCTGGCGAACGATGCGGATTTTGCCGCCATCGGTTTCGGCCAGCGCCAGCAGGGTCTTGGTGCCGCCGAGGTCGCCGCCGAGAATCATCGGGTCAGACGGCGACCGGCGCCGGAATGTGCGGATGCGGGTCGTAGCCGTCGAGGCGGAAATCCTCGAAGCGGAAGGCGAAGATGTCCTTCACTTCCGGGTTGATCCACACGGTCGGCAGGGCTCGGGGTTCGCGCGACAGTTGCAGCCGCGCCTGCTCGAAGTGGTTGGAGTAAAGGTGGGCATCGCCGAAGGTGTGCACGAACTCGCCGGGCCGATAGCCGCAGACTTGCGCCAGCATCAGTGTCAGCAGGGCGTACGAGGCGATGTTGAAGGGGACGCCGAGGAAGATGTCGGCACTGCGCTGGTAAAGCTGGCAGGAGAGCTTGCCGTCGGCGACATAGAACTGGAACAGGCAATGGCAGGGCGGCAGCGCCATGTCGTCAACATCGCCCGGATTCCACGCGGAAACGATATGGCGGCGCGAGTCCGGGTTGTTCTTCAGGCTGTTCACGAGTTGCGTGATCTGGTCGATGAGGCGCCCGTCCGGCGTCTCCCAGCGTCGCCACTGCTTGCCGTAGACCGGCCCGAGGTCGCCGTTCTCGTCAGCCCATTCGTCCCAGATGCGGACGCCGTTTTCCTTGAGGTAGGCGATATTGGTGTCGCCCTGCAGGAACCACAGCAATTCGTGGATGATCGACTTCAGGTGCAGCTTCTTGGTGGTCACCATCGGGAAGCCCTGGCTCAGGTCGTAACGCGACTGCCAGCCGAAAACGGAGCGGGTGCCGGTGCCGGTGCGGTCGGCTTTGTCGTGCCCGTTTTCCAGCACGTGGCGCATCAGGTCGAGATATTGCTGCATGGACGATATTGCCGGAACGATGATGAAGCCGCGATTTTACATCCCGCGCGGGCGGCCGCGCGCTAAACTCCGCACTGTGTTTCAACGCTCGCCAGAGGAAGACCGGATGCTGGAAAAATTGCGCGGCCTGAGCCCGTTCGGCGCCAGGAAGTCGGATCACCCGCTCGCCGATGCGCGGGAGTTGCGCCGTGTCGTCGACGGCCTGCGCGCCGACAGCAGCTTCAAGGCGCTTGACGACATCATCGGGTGGCTGGAGTCCCTGCGCGATGCCCGGGAGTTTCCGGAAGATCGTCTCTATGAAGCGGTTTGCCGTCTGGACGATGCCGCGCAGCCCCATCTCAAGCGTGTAACCCGGGATTACCTGCATGCGCCGCGCCAATCCGCCGCCGAAGAAAAGCGGTTGTGGACGATTTGCCATGACTATTGGGTGCTTGTCGCCGGCCGCTACGAATGCTGCCTGGAAGCCGCCAGCGCAACGAATCGTATTGGCGAACATCTCCGGCAGGCGATGCCAGCCCTTGGTGCGCGGATGATCGTCGCGCTTGGAAACACGCTCAAGTGGACATTGTTTCGCCACGGGCCGGCGGATGGCAGCCTCTGGCAGCGTCTAGGCGCCGCGCTGCTGGCCGCCGAAAACGCCGGGGTGGCCGGCCGCGCCGTTGCGCGCGAAGGCGTTTCCGGCTTGGGCAGCCCGCAACAGGAATACGTCAGGATACTCGCCTTGCATGCGGCGTCGGTCGACAGCCTGGCGGCGCTGGATATCGAACTGGTCGAGCGGCTGATCGCCAATTTCTCGGCAGGCTTCGTGTTCTCGGCGGCGGCTGAGGCCGATAGTGTCTATTGGGTCGATCTGGCGCAGCCGGTGCCGCCCACCCGGCTTGCCAGGATGCCGCCGTTCGCCATGCCGACCCAGCGCTTCTTCAAGCCGGCCGCCGCGCATGCCGGCATTGCGAAGCTGTTGCATGACCTGGAGCGAGGCAACGATATTCCCGCGAATATTGTTCTCGGCGGTCACTACCATGCCCAGGCCCTGCTGCCGGCATTGCGCCATCTTGCCGCCTATCTGGCGCCGGTGCCGCCGCAACGGCGACATGACCGCCATGCCGTCAAGCAGCACGCCATGGTCGTGCATGGATTCGGCCAGGTCGTTCAGGTGCTCTCCGGCAGGTATCCCGAACCAGGCGCTGTGCCCGTCGAGCTCTGGCAGGTCGAGAATGTCAGCCGCGGCGGCTTTGGCGCGCATCTGGATAGCCTTCCCGGTGAGTGGCTCAAGGTGGGGGCGCTGCTTGCCCTGCAACCGAACGGCGGGGGTAACTGGCTGCTCGGCATCGTCCGCCGCTTTCTGAGGCGCGGCGATTCGGGCGCGCTGGTCGGCATCGAAACGCTGGCCCTGCAGGCCACGCCAGTCGACCTCCGGGTGCGTGCGACCTCCAGCTACGCTGCCGCCGCCGGCATCCCGGCGCTGCTGATTCGCGAAGCTTGCCCGGCCGGCGAGGTAAGGGTGCTGATGCCTTTCGCGTCGTTCAGCATCCGCGATACGCTGGAATGCGAACTCGACGGCCAGCGGCTTCAATTGTCGCCGATTGCGGTCGTCGAGCGCATGCCCGACTACGAACTGGCGCGTTTCCGGCTGGGCGGCTGAAGCCCTATTTGCTGCGGATCGCCGTCTTGGGTCGCCACGCCTTGATGACTGCGTCGTTGGTTTCGGCGTAGGGGCCGCCGATCAGGTCGATGCAGTAAGGAATGGCGGCGAAGATGCCCAGGTGCACGACTTTGCCGTCGGCATCGCGCACACCTTCCAGCGTTTCCTTGATCGACTTCGGCTGGCCGGGCAGGTTGACGATCAGCGTCTGCTTGCGGATCACCGCAACCTGGCGCGAAAGGATGGCGGTCGGCACGAAGTTCAGGCTGATGCGCCGCATTTCCTCGCCGAAGCCGGGCATTTCCTTGTCCGCCACCGCCAGCGTCGCTTCCGGCGTCACGTCGCGCAAGGTGGGGCCGGTGCCGCCGGTGGTCAGCACCAGATGGCACCTGTTGCGGTCGACCAGCTCAATCAGCGTATTTTCAATGGTTTCCCGGTCGTCGGCGATCAGTCGTGTTTCGGCGCGCCAAGGTGTGCTCAGGGCGCTGTCCAGCCATTCCCGCAATGCCGGAATGCCCTTGTCGTCGTAGATACCGGTCGAGGCACGGTCGCTGATCGAGACCAGGCCGACCACCAGTTCTTCATTCTGCGTCATGGGCCGCTCCCTGTTGATCGAGTTCCTGCAGCACCTGGAAGATGGCGCGGAGGTTCTTCGGCGGTTTGCCGGCCTCCTTTTCCTTAATCGCATTGCGCCGTAGCTGGCGCAGGTGCTGGAGATCGGCGCCGGGCCAGGTGGCGGATATTTCGGAAAGAAAGCTTTCATCTTCGAGCAAACGCGTGCGGAAACGCTCCAGCCGGTGCAGGCGGGCCGTCTCGGCGGAGGATTCGCCACGGATCAGCGCCAGCCCGGCGCGGATCGGTTCGTCGTCGGCGCTGCGCATCAGTTTGCCGAGATATTGCAACTGCCGGCGACGGGCGCCGTGCGCGGTGATCTTCTGGCATTCGCGCACTGCGTCGTAGATGTTTTCGGGCAGGTTGATGCGCTTGAGCTGGCCGACGGAAAGCTCGACCAGTTCGGCGCCGAGATCCTGCAATTCGTGCATCGCCTCTTTCTTCTTGGTCTTGGAGGGGCGGCCGCTGCTATCGGAGAAGTCTTCGTCTTGCATGGAATAGGTAACTGACACGGGGCTGCAATGATAGCGGCTTTCCGGTTTGAGTGTCTGTTCGTGCCCGCGACATCAGGCAGGCGAAATACCGCCGACATTGATAGCCCTTTGGGTCGAATGGCGCGCCGGTTGCGGTATTCCGCCGCAGATGCTCGTAATGGAAGGGCTTGCGGCAATATGGGTGGCAGGTATATCGTTAGCGGAATCGCCAAAAAATTACAAACCGGATACCGATACCGGTAGCGAGGAGACATTGGATGTATCCTAAATGCCAGGTTGATGTTGGGTTTCATCAGCCTGCGAAATCAAGATGGCGAAACGTGGCGTGGTCGCGACTGGCGCTCGCCGTTGCGTTCGCCATGCTGGCGACCGGCACGGCAGCGGCGGATCAGCCCGATCTGGCGCGTGCCGAGCAACTGCTTGCCGAGCGGCGCTATCAGGAAGCCTATGACCTGCTGGCTCCTTTCGGTGAAACCAAGGCGGATAGCGCGAGCTTCAATTATCTGGCTGGCCGTGCGGCACTCGGTACCAGGCAGCCCGAAAAGGCTCGGGAACTATTGGCGCGCAGCCTCGATAACTATCACGACTCGGTGGCGGCGCATCTCGCGCTGGGCCTCGCCTATTTCGAACTGGAGATGTTTGCCGAAGCCAGAATCGCCTTTGAAACGGTATTTCGCTTCGACAACCTGCCGCCCGACCTGGAGTCGCAGGCACAAATCTATGCCCGTGCGGCGAGATCCTACCTTGAGGATGGGAGCCGCCTGCTCTGGCATGGCTATGCGGCGACCGGCATTGGCCAGTATCGCGTCAATTCGACGCGCGGAACCAATGCGCTGGGTGGCGGCGACCGGCGCGACACCTTCTACAACGCGCGCGTCGGCGGCGGGCTGAATTATGATCTCCCGGGCGACTACGCCCTCGACGCCAGCCTGGATTACCGCTTTCGCTATTACGACAATCCGGACAGCCGCAACGACTCCGACTTGCGCTGGCGCGCCGCCGGTAGCCGCTCGTTCGGCGAGAACAATCTGGCGCTCGGGTTGCGCGGCCGCACCAGCTATCGCGGCAACGGGAACCATCGCAACGACTATGGTTTGTTTGCCGACTACCGCTACCGGCTCGATCCCGACAACCAGTTGACCACCGGCGCCGAGCTAAGGCGGCGACGTTATCCCACGGCGCTGCCCGACCGCAGCTTTTCGTCCGCCGTCGCCAATGTCGGCTGGCTGCATGCGCTGAGCGGGGGCGATTCCAGCATCTCGCTCGTGGCTCACGGCGGCTACAACTTTTCGACGAGTCGGCCCGATGGCGAATCCGTGGTCTATGGCCTGACAGCTACCTACGATTTCACGATCACCAAGAATCTGGGTGGCTTTTTGTTCGGCTGGTGGGAACACGATTCGTACGATACCGATCGCATCCACTTTCATCCGGATGCCATCGAGCAGAGCGTAAACATGACGCGCAAGGACAATCTCTACGAAGTCGGTGCCGGCCTGGTCTGGGAATTTGCCCGGGGCTGGACGTTGCGGCCGGAAATTCTCTACATTCGCGATCAGAGCAACGCGACGGCATTCAATTACAGTTCGACGGAGGCTTGGCTCAATGTCCGCACCGATTTTTGACAACCCCTGAACAACACGAAACGCCGTCGAATGCAGTCTGAACAGGCTGGCTCGGCAAACCAAAATAACACGAGGAGACGCTATGGCTACTGAACAAAAAATGTCGCGCTGGGGTTTGACCGCGATGGTGGTGGGCGGCATGGTCGGCGCCGGCATTTTCTCCTTGCCGCGCACCTTTGCCAATGCCACCGGGCCGCTGGGCGCGGTGATCGCCTGGATCATCGCCGGCAGCGGCATGTACATGCTGGCGCGGGTGTTTCAGGCGCTGGCCGAACGTCGCCCCGACATCGATGCCGGCGTCTATGCCTACGCGCGGGAAGGTTTCGGCGACTACCCGGGGTTCATTTCGGCCTTTGGCTACTGGATCGGCAGCTGCATCGGCAACGTGTCGTACTGGGTGCTCATCAAATCGACCCTGGGGGCGTTTTTTCCCATCTTCGGCGACGGCAACACGGCGGTCGCCATCGCACTGGCCTCGGTCGGCATTTGGCTGTTCCACTTCCTGATCCTTCGTGGCGTGCAGCAGGCGGCCTTCATCAACAGCATCGTCACCGTGGCCAAGGTGATTCCGATCATGGTCTTCATCGTGATCCTGTTCTTTGCCTTCAAGATGGATCTGTTCCGCTTCAACCTCTATGGCGGCGATCTTACCAACGGCCTGTTCGAACAGGTCAAGGCAACGATGCTGGTGACGGTATTCGTGTTCATCGGTATCGAGGGAGCCAGCGTCTATTCGCGTTATGCGAAGGAGCGCACCGATGTCGGCAAGGCGACGATCCTCGGTTTCATCATCGTCACCACCCTGATGGTGCTGGTGACGCTGCTGCCCTTTGCCGTGCTGCAGCGCGCCGACATCGCCGGCATGCGCCAGCCGTCGATGGCCGCGGTGCTGGAGTCGGTCGTCGGGCCGTGGGGGGCGATCTTCGTCAGCGTCGGCCTGCTGGTATCGGTACTCGGCGCCTACCTGGCCTGGGCGCTGATCTGCGCCGAAGTCATGTTCGCCGCCGGCAAGTCCAAGGACATGCCGAAAATGTTCGCGAAAACCAACAAGAACGACGTTCCGCACGTGGCGATGTGGGTGACGAGCATCATCATCCAGATTATTGTCGTCACCACCTACTGGTCGCGCGATGCGTTTTCGCTGATGCTCAACCTGACCAGCGCGACGACGCTGATTCCCTACCTGTTCGTCGCCGCCTACGGTCTGATGATCGCCAAGCGCGGAGAAACCTATGACAAGCGGCCGGAAGAGCGCCAGCGCGATCTCGTCATCGCGTCGCTTGCCGTGCTCTACACGCTGTTCATGATTTACGCCGGCGGCCTGAAATTCATTTTGTTGTCGGCCGTCCTGTTCGCCCCGGGCACGGTGCTGTACTACATCGCCCGCCGTGAGCAAGGTAAAGCAGTGTTCGAGGGCACCAGCGACTGGGTCACCTTCGGCGTGATCCTGGCGGCAGGCATTTACGGTGTTTACGGTCTGGCGACCGGCACCATTTCCATCTAAACCAACCCACGGAGACAACCATGGCGAAAGAAAAGACGAAAGAAAAAGCGAAGGCGAAGGCAGGCGACGTCAAGTTCGGCGTGCACTCGGAGGTCGGACAGTTGCGCAAGGTCATGGTCTGCGCGCCGGGCCGCGCGCATGCGCGCCTGACGCCCAGCAACTGCGACCAGCTGCTGTTCGACGACGTGCTCTGGGTCGAGAACGCCAAGCGCGATCACTTCGATTTCATGATGAAGATGCGCGACCGTGGCATCGAGGTGGTCGAGATGCACAACCTGCTGGCCGAAACGGTGGCAGTACCCGAGGGCAAGAAGTGGATTCTCGACAACCAGGTGGTGCCCAACCAGGTTGGCTTCGGTTTCATCGACGAACTGCGCAGCTATCTCGAGGGTCTGAGCGACCGCGAACTGGCCGAGACGCTGATCGGCGGGTTGTCGACCAACGATTTCCCCGAGAAGGTCGGCGGCAAGGCGCTGAAGGTGGTCAAGCAGGCCGCCGGCGCCACCGAGTACCTGCTGCCACCGCTGCCGAACACGCTGTACACGCGTGACACCACCTGCTGGATCTACGGCGGTGTGACACTGAACCCCCTGTACTGGCCCGCGCGGCACGAGGAGACGATCCTCACCACCTCGATCTACAAGTTTCATCCCGACTTCGCGGGCAAGGTCAATGTCTGGTGGGGCGACCCGACCCAGGATCATGGTCTGGCCACGCTGGAAGGCGGCGACGTGATGCCCATCGGCAAGGGTAACGTGCTGATCGGCATGAGCGAGCGCACCTCGCGCCAGGCGATCAGCCAGCTTGCCGCCACACTTTTTGCCAAGGGTGCGGCCGAGCGTGTGATTGTCGCGGCGATGCCGAAGATTCGCGCGGCGATGCACCTCGATACCGTATTCACCTTCGCCGACCGCGACTGCGTGCTTCTGGCGCCGGACTTCATGAACAAGACCACCACCTTCTCGTATCGTCCGAGCAGTCATCCCAGCGGCGTCGAACTGGTGGCCGAGAAGAAGCCGTTCGTCGATGTCGTGGCGCAGGCGCTGGGGTTCAAGAAATTGCGCGTTGTCGAAGCGGGCGGCAGCGACTACCAGCGCGAGCGCACGCAGTGGGACAGCGGTGCCAACCTGGTGTGCGCATCGCCGGGCGTGGTCTACGCCTATGATCGCAATACCTACACCAATACGCTGCTGCGCAAGGCGGGCATCGAGGTCATCACCATCGTCGGGGCCGAACTGGGGCGCGGGCGTGGCGGCGGTCACTGCATGACCTGCCCGATCATTCGCGATCCGGTGGATTTTTAACCTGACGGGCGGCCACAGTGGTCGCCGGTGGTCGCGACGGTGACGACGACCGTCGCGGCGAAAATGGATGGGGCAATGTTGATCGGGCTTGTTGCCGACGTAATTGCCATGCCTTCCCGGCATGGTGCACCTGAAGCGACGATGGCCGGCCAAACTCCGCGAGTTTGGCCGGAACGGGCGAAACCATGAGTGTGAGTGACGTAGAAAGCGAGGCAAAAGCACCGAGGCTCGGCTTCCGGTTTCCGGGCGCCGTCACGACGCTGGCTATCGTGGTCGTGCTGGTCTGGGTCGCCGCGCTGTTCATTCCTTCCGGCCGCTATCTGACCGATGCCGATGGCTCGCCGATTCCGGGTACCTACGAGCAGACGGCGTCGCCACTGAGCCCCAGCGAGACGGTGCAGCAGCTGGTGCTGGCGCCGATCAACGGCATCTACGGTCTGCGCAGCATCCACACCGAGACCATCGATACCGAGGCGGTGGGTCGCATTTTCGGGCAGATCGGCATCATCGTTTTCATCATGTCGATTGGCGCCTTCATCTCGGTCAGCTTCGCCACGCGCAGCCTGGAGGTTGCGGTTGCAGCGCTGGCCTACCGTTTGCGCGACAAGGGCTGGCTGCTGATCGCGTCGGTAATGGTGTTGTTCTCGTTGCTTGGGTCGACGATGGGGTTCTCGGTCGAGACGCTGGGCTTCTACGCGCTCTTTCTGCCGCTGATGGCGGCGCTCGGCTATGACCGTCTGGTGACCGCGTCGATGATTATCCTCGGCGCATTGGTCGGCGTCATGGGCGGCACCGTCAACCCGTTCTCCATCGGGGTGGCTGCCGGCGAAGCGGGCGTCTCCCTTGGCGACGGCATTGTCTTGCGCGCCATCCTCTGGGCCGTGCTGACCACGATGGCGGTTGGCTGGGTGCTGCGCTATGCCGCCAAAGTCCGCCAGGATCCCGGTGCATCGCTGGTCGGTTGGGATGACGATGGCGCGACAAATGCCATCGCGCCCGATCAGGCGACCTTCAAGGAGCGCGAGCTGCTGACGACGACCCAGAAATGGGTGTTGGCGATCACGGCCTTTGCCTTTGGGTTGATGATCTTCTCGGTCATTCCCTGGTCCAGCGTGCTCGGCGGCCACGTCGGCCCGGCCGATTACCATGCGACACACGAGGTCGTGGGTGTCCGGCCGCTCTGGTTCGAACTGAACTGGTGGTTCCCGCAGCTGGCGATGCTCTTCATCCTGGCCTCGGTGCTGGTCGGTATCGTGGCTGGCAAGGGCGAGAAGGAGACGGTGCGACTGATCGCCGCCGGGGCGTCGGACATGATGGGGCCGGCCATGGTGGTACTGCTGGCCGGCGGCGTGTCGGCCATCATGACCAACACGCAAACGCTGGATACCGTGCTGTTCTCGATGGAAAAAATGGTCAGCGGCGCCTCGGCGGCTGTCTTCATTTTCCTGACGACGCTGGTGAACATACCGCTGGGCATCCTGATTCCGTCCAGCTCGGGGCATGGGGCCCTGGCGATGCCCTTGCTGGCGCCGCTGGCCGATTTTGCGCAGGTCAGCCGCGCCACCACCATCACCGCCTGGATCGTCGGGCACGGATTGGCACTGATCATTGCGCCGACCAGCGTCGTACTCGTCGGCGGGCTGGCAATCGCCAAGGTCGGCTACAACCAGTATCTGCGTTTCATCTGGCCGCTTTGGCTGGCCTTTTTTTTCGTCGCGACGGCGATAATCGCCATCGCCGAGACCTTGAAATAGCGGCACCAAGGCTGCCGTGATTCTGCGGCGGTTTGCTCGTGTGACGGACGATAGGCGGGAGAATTCTTCGCTCGCCACGGGGGGCGAACGGGGACGGGCAATATTGGGCTGTTATGATAGCGGCTTTCCCGCCACGTCGTCGCCCACATGCCCGAAACCGCCGCTTTTTCCCATTCCTTCGCGACCCTCCAGCAACTGGCCGAGGATGTCCTGAAACACGCCCGCGACAAGGGGGCATCGGCTTGCGAAGTCGATGTTTCCGAGGGCTTCGGGCAATCCGTCGGCGTGCGCTGTGACGAGGTGGAAACCATCGAGTTCAACCGCGACAAGGGCATCGGCATCACCATCTACGCTGGCCAGCGCAAGGGCTACGCCAGCACCTCCGATTTTTCGGCGCAGGCCTTGCGCGAGACGGTCGAGGCGGCGCTCGACATCGCCCGCTTCACGGCCGAGGACGATTGCGCCGGCCTGGCCGATGCGGCCTTGATGGCCAAGGGTGGCCCTGACCTGGATTTGTACCATCCGTGGGCGTTGACCGTGGAGGATGCCATCGCTACTGCCCAGCGCTGCGAGCAGGCTGCCTTCGACGCCAGCCCGCTGGTCAGTAATTCGGAAGGGGCTTCGGTGTCGACGCAGCAGGCGCATTTCGTCTCGGCCAACAGTCTTGGTTTCATGGGGGGCTACCCGACTTCGCGGCACTATATTTCGTGTTCGGTGATTGCCGGCGAGCAGGATGCGATGCAACGTGACGACTGGTATACCACCCGCCGCAACGCCGCGGAGCTGGACGATCCGGCCGTGGTCGGCCGCACCGCGGCGGAACGGGCGGTGGCCCGGCTGGGTGGGCGCAAGGTCAGGACAGGCGACTTCCCCGTTTTGTTCGAGGCGCCGCTGGCGGCCGGGCTGATCGGCAGCCTGGTGCATGCGGCGAGCGGCGGGGCGCTTTATCGAAAATCCTCGTTCCTGCTTGACCAGTTGGGCAAGCGGGTGATGCCCGAGTTCATCAACATCAGCGAGCGCCCGCATATCCTGCGCGGCCTTGGCAGTTCGGCGTTCGATAGCGATGGTGTCGCGACGCGCGACCGCGAGGTCGTCGCTGGTGGCGTCTTGCAAGGCTATTTTCTCAGCGCCTACACGGCGCGCAAGCTGGGCATGCAGACGACCGGCAATGCCGGCGGTAGCCACAACCTGATCGTCGAGCCCGGTGCTCTTGATCTTGCCGGCCTGCTGGCCCGGATGGGGCGCGGCCTGCTGGTGACCGAACTGCTCGGCCAAGGCATCAACTACGTGACCGGCGACTATTCGCGCGGTGCCGCCGGCTTCTGGGTGGAAGACGGAGTGATCGCCTACCCGGTCGAGGAAATCACTATCGCAGGCAATCTCAAGGCCATGCTGGCTGGTATCGTCGCCGTCGGCAACGATGTGCACGTGCGCGGTTCCAAGCAGACCGGGTCGATCCTGGTCGACCGCATGACGGTCGCCGGCGAGTAGGTTTTGTTAGGGTTTTCCGCAGGTCGTCAAATTTTCGGAATTGGCTAGAATCGGGGTGTAACTAACCTGACGTGCCCAATTACCCTGGAGGAGACAATATGCAACGTCGTGATTTTCTTGCCAAAGCAGCACTCGGTGCGACTGCGGTAGGTTTGGCAGCCTGTGGCAAACAAGAGGAACCGAAAGCCGCGGCACCCGCTGCAACGGCGGCGGCGCCGGCAGCTCCGGCGGTAAAAGGTGCGCTGCCGGAAGTGAAGTGGCGCTTGACGTCCAGTTTTCCGAAGAGCCTGGATACGATTTTCGGCGGAGCCGAGGTTCTCGCCAATCGTGTGCGCGCCATAACCGGCGGCAAGTTCGACATCCGTGTTTTCCCGGGTGGCGAAATCGTTCCCGGCCTGCAGGCGCTCGATGCAGTACAGCAAGGTACGGTCGAGTGCTGCCACACCTGCTCGTACTACTACGTCGGCAAGGACAAGGCCTTCGGCTTCGGCACCGCCATCCCCTTCGGCATGAACAATCGCCAGATGAACGCCTGGGTTTATTACGGGGGTGGCGACAAGCTGCTCAACGATTTTTACGCCAACTACAACGTCATTCATTTCCCCGGCGGCAACACCGGCACCCAGATGGGTGGATGGTTCCGCAAGGAAGTCAAGAGCCTGGAAGACGTAAAGGGTTTGAAGATTCGCATTGCCGGCCTTGGTGGTAACGTTTTCTCGGCGCTCGGCGCCGTGCCGCAGCAGATCGCCGGCGGCGACATCTACCCTGCGCTGGAAAAGGGCACCATCGACGCCGCTGAATGGGTCGGCCCCTACGACGACGAGAAGCTCGGCTTCTTCAAGGTCGCCAAGCACTACTATTACCCGGGCTGGTGGGAGCCGGGCCCGATGATCAATTTCTTCGTCAACAAGAAGGAATGGGACAAGCTGCCCAAGGAATACCAGGAGGCCTTCCAGGCCGCCGCGTACGAGGCCAACGTGACGATGATGGCCGAGTACGACCACAAGAACCCGCCGGCCCTGTCGCGCCTGCTGCAGCAGGGTGTCAAGCTGCAGGCCTATCCCAAGGACATCATGGATGCTGCTTTCAAGGCTGCGCAGCAACTGTACGCTGACGAGTCGGCCAAGAATCCCGCTTTCAAGACCATCTTTACGGAGTTCGACAAGTATCGAAAAACGCAGAATGCCTGGTTCAGCGTCGCCGAGTTTCGAATGGATGGTTTCAATCAGCTACATAATTTCTAGTTTGGCCTGTTGCGGTCGACCACAAAAAACCCGCGATTTTCGCGGGTTTTTTGTTTTTGCTGCGGGCGGAGATCAGCTTTCCAGCAGGCTGCGCAACATCCAGGCATTCTTTTCGTGAATCTGCATGCGTTGCGTCAGCAGGTCGGCGGTCGGTTCGTCACCGGCCTTGTCGACGATCGGGAAGATGCTGCGCGCGGTCTTGGTCACCGCTTCCTGGCCGGCGACCAGTTGCTTGATCATCTCGGTGGCGCTCGGCGAGCCTTCGCTTTCCTTGATCACCGTCAGCTTGGCGAACTCGCTGAAGGAGCCGGGGGCGACAACGCCCAGTGCGCGCATGCGCTCGGCGATCATGTCCAGCGCGTTCCATAGCTCCGTGTACTGTTCCATGAACATCACGTGCAGGGTGTTGAACATCGGCCCGGTCACGTTCCAGTGGAAGTTGTGTGTCTTCAGGTAAAGGGTGAACGAGTCGGCGAGCAGGTGAGACAGCCCGTCGGCGATTTTTTCGCGATCTTTCTTGGTGATGCCGATATCCATGATGCGATCCTTCGAGGTTGGCGTTGAAAGTTGCTGGTTCCTGCATTCTGGACGCATGCCGGGTTTTTTTCAAATTGGCTACCCGTATCGGCGGTATTGAGCGAACCTATGCCGCAATGAACAACGGGGCCGAAGCCCCGTTGTGGATCGCGTAGCGTTAGCGATTATTTCTCGTTCTGCTGCAACTGCTTGAGAAGCTCGGCGCCGGGGTCTTTCTGCTCGCCACTTTCGCTGCCACTGTCCTGCTGTTGCATCAGCGTGCCAAGATCGACTGGCTCGCTCTGCTCCATCTTCGCCCGTGCATCGGGGTCGCCATAGCTGACGATGTTGGGGAAGATGATGATCAGGGCGACCATGATGATCTGGATACAGACGAAGGGAATGGCACCCCAGTAGATGTCCGTCGTCTTGACCGAGGCCGGGGCCACCGAGCGCAGGTAGAAGAGCGCAAAGCCGAACGGCGGATGCATGAACGAGGTCTGCATGTTGACCGCGAGCAGCACGCCGAACCAGACCAGGTCGATGCCCAGTTTGTCCGCCACCGGGGCCAGCAGGGGCACGATGATGAACGACAGCTCGAAGAAGTCGAGGAAGAAGGCGAGGACGAAGACCAGGATATTGACCACGATCAGGAAGCCGACCTGGCCGCCGGGCAGGCCGAGCAGCAGGTGTTCGACCCAGAGGTCGCCATTGACCGCGCGGAAGACCAGGCCGAACACGGTCGAGCCGACCAGGATGAAGACCACGAAGGACGAGAGCTTGCCGGTGGTTTCCATGGCCTGCTTGAGCAGCTTCAGGGTGATCCGCTTGCGGGCCAACGCCAGGATCAGTGCGCCTGCCGCCCCCATCGCGCCGCCTTCGGTCGGCGTGGCGATGCCGAGGAAGATGGTGCCGAGTACGAGGAAGATCAGCACCAGTGGCGGTACCAGGGTGGTCAGCACCCGGGTCGCGAGCTTGAGGCCGCGCAGGGTGCGGGCTTCCGGCGGCAGGGCCGGGGCAGCGTTGGGCTTGATGATGCTGAGAATGGCGACATAACCGACGTAGAGGCTGGTCAGAACAAGGCCGGGGATCATTGCCCCTTCGTACATGTCGCCGACTGAGCGACCGAGTTGGTCGGCCATGATGATCAGCACCAGCGAGGGCGGAATGATCTGGGCCAGCGTACCCGAGGCGGCGATGACGCCGGAGGCCAGGCGTTTGTCGTAGCCGTAGCGCAGCATGATCGGCAGCGAGATCAGGCCCATCGAGATCACCGAGGCGGCGACGACGCCAGTCGTCGCGGCGAGCAGCGCGCCGACGAAGATGACCGCATAGGCGAGGCCGCCGCGCATCGGGCCGAACAACTGGCCGATGGTGTCGAGCAGATCCTCGGCCATGCCCGATCGCTCGAGTATCAGTCCCATGAAAGTGAAGAAAGGAATGGCGAGCAGCGTGTCGTTGGCCATGATGCCGAAGATGCGCTCTGGCAGTGCCTGGAAGATGGCCGGCTGCAGCAGGCCGAGTTCCATGCCGATGAGGCCGAAGACAATACCGTTGGCGGCCAGCGCGAAGGCGACCGGATAGCCGAACAGCAGGAACAGTACGAGGGCGCCGAACATCAGCGGCGCCATGTTGGCGATGACCCATTCCATTATTTGGCCTCCTTTGCCTTGGCGGCGGCGATGGCGGCGGCCAGTTCTTCTTCGGCCGAAGGTTTGTTGTCCTTGGCGTTGGGGTCGTCGATCAGGCCTTGCAGGAAGGCGATGCGCTTGATCAGTTCGGAAATGCCCTGTGCCGCAAGCAGCGAAAAGCCGATTGGCAGCAGCACCTTGACCGGCCAGCGCAGCAGGCCGCCGGCATTGGCCGACATTTCGTTGATCTTGATCGATTCGGCGATCAGCGGCAGCGATAGCCACAAAATCATCACGACCATGGGCAGCAGGAAGAACAGCGTGCCGATGATGTCGATCACGGCCAGGCCGCGCGGCGATAGCTTGCCGGACAGCACGTCGATGCGGACGTGCTCGTTTCTGCGCAACGTGTAAGGCGAGCAGAGCAGGAAGATGGCGGCGAACAGGTACCACTGGATTTCCAGCAGGCCGTTCGAGCTGTAGTTGATGGTAAAACGCACGACGGCGTTGCCGGCGCTGATGACGGTCATCACCAGCACCAGCCAGAAAGCGCCTCTGGCGATACGTTCGTTGAACCAGTCGATCAGCTGCGAGAGCTTGAGCAGAAGGGTCACGAAAATTCCTCCTCGGTTGATAAAATGCCCGGCTTCTGAGCGTGTCCGGGGTCGATGAAAATCCTACCCGGTCAAATTTACAGTGAAGGGCACGGGTCGAACATGGTGGAAATCCCTACAAGTCAGCCAACCCGCATCTGCCTGGTGCGCCACGGTGAAACGGAATGGAACGCCGAGCGGCGTATTCAGGGGCAGATCGACATCGGTCTGAACGCGACCGGTTTGCGCCAGGCGGCAGCAGCGGGGCGCTGGCTGAAAACGGCCGGGATCGTTGCGCTGTACAGCAGCGATCTCAAGCGTGCCTGGACGACGGCGCAGGCCATCGGCGAGGCGCTTGCCTTGGTGCCGGTTGCCGTAGCGCAAATGCGCGAACGCCGTTACGGCGTTTTCGAGGGGCTGACTTACGCCGAAGCGCAGGCAAAATATCCGGATGGCTACGCCGCCTTCGAGGGGCGCAATGCCGCGTACGACTTCGAAAACGGCGAAAGCCTGCGCGACATGTATGAGCGGGTCACCGGCCGGCTGAAGATGCTGGCGACGGCGCATCCGGGGCAAAATATTGCGGTTGTGCTGCACGGCGGCGTGCTCGACATCGTCAATCGCTTCGTGCGCGGCAACCCGCTGGAGGCGCCGCGCGATTTCCTGATTCCCAACGCCGGCCTGAACTGGATTGCTGCGGTCGACGGTCGCTGGCGCATCGAAACCTGGGGCGAAACCGCGCACCTGGAACCCGGCGCCCTCGACGAGTTGCCTTCGTGATAAAATTTCCGCCCTTTTCAATGGCTTGAGGCATTCCCCATGTTTTCCGCGAAAGATACCCTGGCAAAAGTTGATCCCGAACTCTGGCAAGCCGTCCAGGCCGAAGTCCAGCGTCAGGAAGACCACATCGAACTGATCGCGTCCGAAAACTACGTGAGCAAGGCCGTCATGGAAGCCCAGGGCTCCCAGCTCACCAACAAGTATGCCGAAGGCTACCCCGGCAAGCGCTACTACGGCGGTTGCGAGCACGTCGACGTCGCCGAGCAACTGGCCATCGACCGCCTGAAGAAGCTGTTCGGTGCCGAAGCCGCCAACGTCCAGCCGAACTCCGGTTCGCAGGCCAACCAGGCCGTGCTGATGGCCTTCTGCAAGCCCGGCGACACCATCATGGGCATGAGCCTGGCCGAAGGCGGCCACCTGACCCACGGCATGGCGCTCAACATGTCCGGCAAATGGTTCAACGTCGTTTCCTACGGACTCGATGAAAAGGAAGAAATCGACTACGACAAGATGGAAGCGCTGGCCCGCGAACACAAGCCGCGCCTGATTATCGCCGGTGCCTCGGCCTATTCGCTGCGCATCGACTTCGAGCGCTTCGCCAAGG
>ENA-UOWG01001918-UOWG01001918.1-activated-sludge-metagenome-genome-assembly--contig:-NODE-1918-length-19167-cov-7.290289_pt1 | contig 19167 bp, 14 predicted proteins | sample MGYA00238147_ERZ761563 | MGnify/ENA primary metagenome ERZ761563 (study PRJEB28884, sample SAMN05720216) | anaerobic digester metagenome | isolation source: active sludge of municipal... | reverse complement strand
CGGATTTATACTACTTGTTATTGATTAAAGGCTTGATGAGAAAATGAGATGAGGAGAGAAGAAAAAATTTAGAAAAAAATCGCATACCAGATATGGGCTATTTTTCTTAAAAATCATATAATCAACATCGAGGACAGGGTTGCTAGGATTTAATTCTTAGCGAACCTGTCTTTCTTTATGCCCGCTAGGATACAAATCTTGGCGGGTTTTTTGCTTTTAGGGGTGTTGCAGGGATAGTAGCGAACGCCACCAGTATAATAGATATATATAGATTAATTGAGAAAAAATCAAGAAAGAAGGTGATGGAAATGGTACGGAATACCATAGAAACGACTCAAGTTGAAATCATTCCTTTTAGACCCCGCAATGGTCATCTCGGTTTTGCCTCTATAGTGATCAATGATCAATTCTACATCGGAGATATTGCCATCTTCTCACGCCCGCAGGGAGGTGTCCGTCTTGGGTTCCCGGTCAAGAAACTTGCTAATGGGGGAGTTGTTGATGTGTGTAAACCTCTTAATTCTGAGGTCGAGAAAGTTGTTGAAATGGCTGTTTTGAAAAAATATGAACAACTATTTAAATAAGGAATGTAAAGGAGAAGTAGAGAATGAAAATTCAAGGGCAATATATAAACCTCAATGAAATCGCGAAAACAATTGCAAGTGGAAAGGCATTAATTTTTTCGGCGGGTCAATTTTTCCATTATGAAGAAGGTGTTTACAAAGCTGTTAGCGATTACCAAATTAAAGCTCTGATAAAAGAAAAGCTTGGCGATTTAAATACCATTCGATCTAACGAAGAGGTTTTACGCGCTTTGCAGATTGATGTTTTTAAAAGGCCAGATGAGCTGAATTTCACTAAAACACTTCTTTTAAATTTAAAGAATAAAATGCTTAATATTACCGACATGACACTTTCAGACCATGATCCGCAATATTTCAGCACAATTCAATTCGATGTTAAATACGATTTAAATTCATCCTGCCCTGTTTTTAAGAAAACAGTCCTTGAATGGTTGGAGAATGAAGAAAAAGTTAATCTTCTTCAAGAGTTTCTCGGATACTGTCTCACTCGAGATACTAGACAAGAAAAAATTCTTTTTTTGATTGGCTCGGGTGCTAACGGGAAAAGCACGCTTCTTTTTGTAATCGAATCAATTTTGGGAAAAGAAAATTGTTGTGCCATTCCTTTAGAAAAGTTATCGGATAAATTCTCATTGGCACAGCTTCTCGGTAAAGCGGTCAACATCGCATCGGAGACTCCGTCGAAATCCTTTCTCTGTGATGAAAAGCTCAAGGCAATCGTAAGCGGCGATCTTGTCCAAGCAGAAAAAAAGTTTCAGTCTCCTTTTTCTTTCCGTCCGTTTGCCAAATTCATCGTTGCATGTAATGAAATTCCAAGAACAGAAGACAAGACGAATGCTCTTTATAGGCGATTACTAATTCTTAGGTTTGGGAAATCATATGGTGAAGGGGAGCAAGATAGAGAACTAAAACATAAATTGATAGTTGAAAAGGATGGGATATTCCTTTGGATGCTAGAAGGTCTTCAGCGGTTAAGAGAAAGAGGGCATTTTATTGAATCAAAAGAATCCGTTGATGAAGTAACAACATACCGCAAAGAAAACAACACTCTTTTAACCTTTGTTGATGAGGAGTGTGATCTATCAGAACAAGGGGTAACTTCTAAAGATTTGTTTCATAAACGTTATTCAGCTTGGTGTGTAGAATCGGGCCATATTCCTTTGAATAAAAACATGATCCGAAAAAGTTTAAAACAATACTACGACATAGGGGAAAACTTAGTCGGCCCATCTGAAAGCAGGACGAGGGTCTGGACAGGAATCTCACTAAAGAGTGTGCAAAGTGTACAAACATTTTCTCATCAATAACACCAATGGAAATATTTAAAAAGATATAGAAAAGAGCGTTCAGATTGTTCACAGAAAGGAACTTCCATGACACAACTAAACAACCACAAACATGAATTAATGGCTCGAGCAAGGGCGCAAGGGAAGACTAAGACTGAGGCGTATATGGAAGCCTATCCGAAGGCAACCCTCGCAACCGCTCGAAGCAATGCTTCAACGGTTATGGAAAAATATGGAATCAATGCACGTGCGGCGGAACTATTGGCTGAAGTTGGATTAACCGATCAAAAGTTGGCTAAGCGTTTAAACGATCACGTCGAAAGCCAAACCGAATCAATAAGTCTCGATGCTACCAAATACGGTCTCAAGATCATTGGTTATGGTACAGATGCTGACAGAGAGCCGCCAACTTACAACCCAGTTCAAATCATTATTCAGCAGATGGATACCCCTAAGGCGCAAGATGGACAGCAGAACATATAATTCGTCCAGTAACGGCGATACCTTTCTGACTGTAGAGCAATTTGCCGATTTGCTTAAGTTTTCCCGACACACGGTCTATGTTTGGTTGTGTAAAAGCCAGTTGCCCATCCCTTACTATAAGTTTCCCCGGGGTGTTCGATTCAAACGTTCGGACGTCATCAAATGGATCGAAAGTCGGAAGGTTATGCCAGTGAATTCTTTTTTGAAATGATACTACTTGACAATTATCAAGGGATGACTATCATGCAGCTGGGTGATGCGGGGGAGAATGAACATACTGATTGACGATTATCAAGTGCCGAGTTATCTTGTGCGCATGAAACTCTACTCTGTAACTGAAGTGGCAGATGCTCTGAAGGTATCCCGGCAGGCAATCTTTGATCGAATCAACCGGGGAACGCTTAAAGCTGAACGGATCGGTAATCAATTTGTTATTACTGAGCGTGAGCTGAAGCGCGTGAAATCAGAGAAGGAGAGGGCATAGCCATGGAAACAATGAAAAAAAGTCGAGGAAAGGGTCGTGTCTTCACTCACGGGAATTCGTGGTGGATTGATATTTCCTTTGGGGGCAAGAGGCGCAGGGAGCGTATTGCACCGATTCATCCTGACAAGGAACTGAATAAGAAGGTGAAAAAGCAGGCCGAAGCAGTGCTGGCGAAGCGGATCATGGAGATTGCTGAGAATAGGTTCTTGGATGTGAAACTTGATTGCCGGATCACCTTTGCCATGCTTGCTGATAAATATTTGGCTTGGACGAAGGAAAATCACCGTTCTAATTCGGATGTTTATTATGTGAGGCCACTGAAAGAGCGCTTTGGGAATCGGTTAATTTCTGATATTTCGCGCGAAGATGTAGACCGCTATAAGACATGGCGGTTGGAACAGGACGCAGGGAATTGCACGATCAACCATGAATTGATAACGCTCAGCAGTATGTTCAATCTTGCGATTAAAAGATGGGAGCACCCGGAGAATAAGCGAGAACCTCTGTATGACGGCAGGAATCCCGCCGAAGGCTTTGAGAAGCTGGACGAAGAACCACGAACCCGCTATCTGACGAAAGGTGAGCTTGTTACGTTGGTTGACCACATCCTCAAGCGCTTGGGGCTTGTTGAAGACCATAATCCGGACAAAAGCAAGCGGATTAGGAAGATAACGAATGGCCGTGATCTTTACGGCTACAGGCGGCTTCTCGATTTTATAATGATTGCCGTGACGACTGGGATGCGGAAGGGCGAAATTCAGTCTTTAAGATATGGCTCAAAGGACATCCGTTTTTCCGATGATGACCCGATGGAGAATTACGTCCGGCTTCCTGGGAAGCGCACGAAAAATGGCAAGGAACGGAAGGTTTTTCTCAACAGGATTTCTAGGGCTATCTTGTCTAAAGAGTTTGATTTCAGCTATGAGCCGCGGCATTTGTGGGGTAGGGTTCGCAAGGAGGTTGGGCTTGAGGATGTCACCATTCACGACTTCCGAAGGACGTTTGCCACATATCTGAACCAGATTGGAGTTAATGCCTTTACTTTGGCGGCTCTTATGGGGCACCAAGTTCCTGGATTCGACGTAACATCAATCTATGCTCGGCCAGATTTGGAGAGCATGAAGGAAGCCATAGACAGGCTGGAAACGCATCTTGTAGAGCTAATTCCAGTAATTAGAGGCACAACAACGGCACAAAGCGAAAAGAGTACTGTAGCTGAAAGTTGTGCAAGTCGTTATAATTGAAACACATCGGGGTGTAGCTCAGATGGCTAGAGCGCTTGCTTTGGGAGCAAGAAGTCGGAGGTTCAAATCCTCTCACCCCGATTTTTATTTTATGATGCTCTATAGCCAGTGCTAAGTTGCAAAACGCCCAAGCCCATGCCGTAGAATGCTATTTCCTATCAATCAGGTAACGCAATAACAGAAACTTTTACAAGCCCATTGTTCAGATTTGCGATCTTTTTGAAGGAGGACTTGGTCAAATCGACCACGCGGCCTAACCGCTTTGCGGGTCCTCGATCATTCACAACACAAATCACCGACCGCCCATTGCTTAAATTGGTAATTCGGAGACGCGTTTTGAATGGATAATACCAGGACGCGCATGTCATCTTGGTATCATCGAAAATCTCGCCGTTGGCAGTACGTAAATTTATAAAAGGATCCGACTGACTGTACCAAGACGCGGTGCCAAAGGAAACAGGGGTGTTTTTTTGAATCGCAATGCTTTGAGCAATGGCAGACTCAATTTGTTGTTCTATGGCAGAAGTTGGTGTCATGGTTGATACGGGGTTTGTCGCTTCCTGGAGAGCTGAAGTGGGGCTTGCTGCCAAGAGCGGAACAGCGGTGAACATCATGAACGCGAGCGAACGTTTGATTCCTTTCTTCACGGGAGTATCCTCCTTCCCGGCAACCCAGCTTCCCTCATGCGGGATCTTTTCCGCTTTGTTCGGGACTGTGGCTTTGCCACGTGAGCAACGACGGTTGCTGCAACGCGGTCCCGCAATTTCTGACCAGCCATGCGGAACGCCTCCTGATTACTCAGGATTTGCCTCTAATATAAAATTAGCATATATAATATGCTTTTGCAAGTTTTTATTAAAGAAACTATCTAAAAATATTTAAAATATCAAAATTGTTATATTTTTATATATATAATTATGTAAAATTAAATAATTGCACGTAAAAAATAGCTAATTCACGCAAAATTTTAATATCAGCTGTTTTTCAAAAGTATTTGCTAGGATCAAATAAATGGCTCCTTCTTTTATGCATCCCTCATTCGGTTTTCTGAAAAAGTGCTCTGTTCTGTTTTTCAGTGGGCACAATGAGGTTCGCATCTGCTTTGACGAATAAAACCAGAGATTCATAAGGGGCATTTTAGTATGAATGATTTTGGATAAAAAAGACAGATGAGCTTGGCAGAATCCTATGTCCAACCGGGTAGATTGGCTTGAAAGGGGTGGAAGCGGGTGCAGAGAATTTATCTTCCGATTATTGTAAAAGGAATGTGACAGCCGTATTTTTAAATCGGTTTTTTTGTGACTTTCCGCAATGGCAAGGATAATAAATCTGAAAATGGCCTTAAGTTTGTTTTGGACTTTGTCGAGCACATCTGTGCTTTTCAATTATGTGTTTTTTGTTATGATATCAAATCATAAATGTTTTTGATATTTTCATTGCATCGTAAAGCAGGATACACTCAAATGCTTCCTAAATGGAATGATTTGCTTTATCTGGCTTCCGGTTCTTCCCGGCGGCGAGAGCTTTTGAAGGAAATGAAACTGAATTTCAGAGCCGTTCCTAGTCATTATTGCGAGCGAGGGTGCCGGAAAACTTCACCGGAAATTCTTTCCATACACCATGCTCTCGGAAAAGCGCAAAAGGCGGTGCTTCCTTTCAAGGCCCGATTTGTTTTGGGCGGAGATACCATTGTTTGGTTCCAGGGCCGTTGTCTTGGAAAACCGAAGAATCGCGCCCAAGCTTTAAGAATGCTCCGCTCGATCCAAGGGAAAAAGCACGCCGTTTATACGGGACTTGCGCTTTTAGATCGGACTTCACGACATGCTGTGATAGGATATGCCAAAACGGATGTGTGGATCAAAAAGTTGTCCGAAGCGAAACTTCGCGAATATCGGGATGCCGTTCATCCTTATGATAAAGCGGGCGGCTATGCGATTCAGGCAGACATCAAGATCGTAAGAAAAATCCGGGGGTCTTATTCGAATGTGGTGGGATTACCCAAAGAACTGTTGTTCAAAATGCTGATGCGCATGCGCCAACTCATGAAATGCGACCGACCCATTCTAAAAACTCTCCGTAAATCTTAAATAATAAAGGAGTGCGCCGTTTGAAACGTACCATAGTCACCTTTCTGACGCTGTTTCTGACGGGAATTTTTTTACATGTGGGTTGCTCGATTGGGTATGCAAAGAATGAGAATGAAGCGGAAGATTATCAGCTTTTAAAAGAAATTATTGTAACTGAATTTTCGGGGCAGGCGGCGCACGAGTGGGGAGAGGTTGTTTCGGGGGTCAAGACGCGTCTTAAAACCGATGAAAAGATCATCGCCCTCGGGTTGGACACGTGCGGTGTTCAAGGGGAAGGTTCCAGTGCCCGGTGGACCAAGTTTTTTGAGTCCCAGAAAATTCCTGTTACTGTTTTTGCTTGTGGGGAATGGATCGACAAGAACCGTGCGATACTCAAAAGTATTGCCGCGAACCCGCTTTTTGAAATTGCGAATCAAGGACTTCAGTTCAAGCCGTGCTCGGTCAACGGGAAATCCGTGGCGGGTTTACAAGGGACACGCAACGTTGAGGAGGTTTTTGTCGAGATCGAGAAAAATGCCCGAACCATTGAATCGATCACGGGGATCTTGCCTCAGTTTTACCGTTCCGGAGGCGGCTATTATGATGAAGTGGCCGTGAGAATCGCCAAAGCGCTCGGTTACGAGGCTGTGGGCAATTATGTTCATCTGCCTGCCGCGAAAATTCCGGACAAAAAACAAATTATGGATGTCTTGAAGAATCCAGCGATCGGCACGATTGCTGTTTTTCAAGAAAGTGTTTTTCAGGGCCGTGCTGCCGAGGGCCTTGTCGAGGCCGTTCGCAGGTTGCGAATCCAAGGTTACAAATTCGTCAAGCTTTCGGACTATCCCCTCGAATGATTCGCGATATTTCCTCGGGCGATCCCTATGCCTATCATGAAATTACGCTGAGTGGGCATGGCCTTAGCTTTCGCGAAAAAGGAAAAGCCCGCGAAGTATTTTTTCAAGCTGGCGTTCCCGGGCCAGGGCTGGCGTTAACCGACTATCAGGGAAATTTTCGTTTAAGTTGCTATACGAGATCCTTCCGGAAAGCTGAGCGATTAAGAAAAAATTTTCAAAAATTCAGGATTCGAAAGTTGAAATTTAGGATTAAAACGCTTCACAGGCGCGATTGGTTCGATAAATGGAAGCTGGATTATCACATCCGTCCGATCGGCAAAAGATTCATGGTCGTCCCATTATGGGAAAAACAAAAATTCAAATTCAACCGGCGTATGCCGATTTTTTTGGAGCCCGCCAGCGCTTTTGGGTCCGGTTATCATGAAACAACACGTCTGATGGTGCGTTTGTTGGAATCGCTCTCAGGGAAGATGAGGGATTTTTTGGATATCGGGACCGGTACCGGGATTCTTTCGGTTGCGGCGTCCAAGTTGGGGGCTGGCAAAGTGGCGGGTTTCGATAATGATAAACCGTCGGTGGCAGCGGCTCGAAAGAATTTTCAACTGAATGGCTGTCAGCACGGGAAATTTTTTGGCGCAAAACTCAAGCAATTAAAACTCCAGGATCGGTTTTATGTCGTCGGTGCAAATTTAATTTCCAAGGTGTTGCTTGAATGCCAAGGAAAGATACTCTCCAGCGTGAGGAAGGGGGGCTATCTTCTGGTGTCCGGGATTTCCAGAGAAAATTTGCCGGACTTTCAGCGGAAATTTGCTCCGGCTAAATTGAAATGCCTAAAAATTCTTCGATCCCGAAAATGGACAGCGCTGCTTTACCAAAGAATTTAAAGAAACAGGTTTTTTTGCCGGTTTGTTTTGCTAGAATGGTTTGAAAATTTAATCTTAGGTTCATGCGGAGCATTTGTGGAGATTCAAAAAACTGAAATTTTAGTCATTGGTGCCGGGCCAGGCGGGTATACCGCCGCATTCTGTGCGGCTTCAAAAGGCAAAAAAGTCATTCTTGTCGAGCAGGAAAATCGCCTCGGTGGTGTTTGTCTGAATCGAGGATGTATTCCCTCCAAGGCGCTGCTTCACATCGCAAAGGTTATCCGGGAATCCGCAGAGCTCGGAAAGTGCGGCATTGAATTTTCCAAGCCTAAAATCCAGCTGACACAATTGCGGGATTGGAAAGAATCCATTCTCGAGAAATTGGGACAGGGCATCGCAAGCCTGGCGATGCGCCGAAATGTTGAAGTGATTCAAGGCGTTGCGGAGTTTGAAGACGAGGAGACGGTGCGGGTAAAGACGGCAGCGGGGACAAAGAAGATCCGATTTGCAAACGCGATCATCGCCACAGGTTCACGAGCTGCATTGCCGCAAATGTTTGATGCTAAAGATCAGCGGATTATGACCTCGACCGAAGCTCTAGAGCTTGAAGAAATCCCCAAGAGACTTTTGATCATTGGCGGAGGCTACATCGGAATGGAACTTGGGACGGCCTATGCGGCTCTCGGAAGCGAAGTGGTGGTGGCGGAGGCTCTGGACAGTATTTTGACGGGGGCGGATGCGGATCTCGTCCGGCTTGTTCGGGAGAATGCCGGAAAACTTTTCAAAGAAATAAGGGTTCAAGCCAAGATCCATGCACTAAAACCTCAGTCGAAGGGGATTGAGGTCAAAATGGCGGTTGGGAGTGAGGAAAAACAGGAACTGTATGATCGAGTACTTGTTTCCGTCGGACGGATTCCGAACGCTCAGGGGTTGGGACTTGATCGGACCAAAGTTAGAGTGAACGAAAAAGGATTTGTTGAAGTGGATTTTCAGCAAAAAACAGCGGCACCGACTATTTACGCGATCGGGGATGTCGCCGGCGGCGTACTTTTGGCGCACAAGGCATCCCAGGAAGCGAAAGTGGCTGTCGATGCGGTTTGCGGTGAGACGTCTTCTCAAAATGGCGGACTGATACCGGCTGTTGTCTTTACGGATCCTGAAATAGCCTGGTGTGGATTGACGGAAGCCGAATCGAAAACGAAAAATGTTCCGGTCCAAATTGTCAAATTTCCCTGGTCCGCTTCCGGGCGAGCGATCACCATGGGGCGGACGGATGGCATGACTAAATTGCTTATCGATCCTGCAACTGAAAAAATCCTCGGGATCGGAATCTGCGGGATGGGTGCCGGGGAACTCATCGGTGAAGGGGCTCTGGCTATGGCTCTCGGTGCGAAAGTCCGGGATCTTGAGAAGGTGGTGCACCCGCATCCGACTTTATCCGAAACTCTGATGGAATGTGCCGAGATGTTCTATGGCCATGCGACTCACGCTTTTTCACGCAAACGGATCTAGATTCATCAATTCCGGCATTTCAAGGGATGGTTCTTTGGTGACTGCCTCATTAAAACGGAAAAAGTTTCATGTTATTCTGGTGAAGCCCTCCAAATATGACGATGACGGGTATGTCATCCGGTGGTGGCGGGGGATTGTCACGAGTAATTCCTTGGCGTGTCTGCACGCCCTGACCCAAAGCGCTTTTGCTGACAATGCGTTTTTACCGGATGTCGAGCCTGTCTTGCATGTTTTTGATGAAACTGTCCAAAAGATCCCTGTCAAAAAATTATCCCAACATATTCGAAAAAACGGGGACAGGGCCATTGTTTGTATGGTCGGGGTTCAGACCAATCAATTTGCCCGCGCGGTCGATCTTGCCATGATGTTCAAGAAAGAAAGTCTGCCCGTGATGATCGGCGGATTCCATGTCTCGGGAATCCTCCAGATGATCCCTGGAAAAACGCCGGAGATTCAAGAAGCCATTGATCTCGGTATCACGCTGGTTGCCGGAGAAGTCGAAGCCCGGTGGCCCGAATTATTACGAGCCGCCTATGACGGAAAGTTGGAAAGTGTTTATAATTTTATCAGTGAAAAACCGGATCTTCAGGGTGCGCCGGGGCCTACTTTGCCTGAAGAAATGGTCCCGCGTTTTTTTAATTTTCAAACCAGTTTTGATGCGGGACGAGGTTGCCCGTTCCAATGTTCCTTTTGCACGATTATTAATGTTCAGGGCCATGACATGCGGGGCCGTACGGCAGAAGATATCGAGAAGCTCGTTCGCTATGTCCATGATCGAGGCCACAAGCACATTTTTATCACCGATGATAATTTTGCGAGACATAAAGACTGGGAAAAGATCACCGACCGTTTGATCGAATTAAAGGAAAAGGAAAATATCCGTTGTTCGATTATGATCCAGACGGATACCGCAGCCCACAAAATTCCTCGATTCATCGAAAAAATGACTCATGCGGGGGTGCGACGTGTTTTTATCGGGATGGAGTCGATCGATGCGGAAAATCTCAAGTCGGTCGGGAAGTATCAGAACCAGCTTGCAGAGTACCGCAAAATGCTTCAGGCGTGGCGCGATCACGGGGCCATTACGGCCGCGGGGTATATTATTGGTTTTCCCGGAGACACCTACGATTCCATCATGCGGGATGTGGAAGTGCTAAAAAAGGAATTGCCCCTGGACCTGGCGGAATTTTTTATCCTGACGCCGTTACCGGGTTCCAAAGATCATCAGCAAAATGTACTGAAGAAGATCCCCATGGCTGCGGATACCAATCTTTACGATACGAATCACACGGTGGTCAAACACCCCAAGATGACGGGAGATGAAATCATGCGAGCTTACCGAGACGCTTGGGGATCATTTTACAGTAAGGAACATTGTCGGACTTTATTAATGCGTCGGCCAGGACCGAGGCGGCGCCTGCTGTTTTCATCCCTGATCTGGTTCTGTAGTTGTATGACTTTGACCGGGATTCACCCGCTTTTGGGAGGTTTTCTTAGACTGAAAGGGCGGAAAGACCGAAGGCCGGGTTATCCCGTCGAATCTTTTCTTCCGTACTATGCCGGTCGCTGGTGGGATCTCATTTCCTATGTTTTAAAATTTGGCTGGCTGATCTTGGGATTATGGCTGATTAATCGCGAAGATAATGAGGGCTACCAAGATACCGCAATTACTCCGGAATAAGATCCGTTGGGGCGTTGGCTTGTCTTTATTCGTCGGCCGGATGGATGCGCACCGTTGCAGGCAAGGCGCTGAGGTTGTGGGAAGAGCCATCCGGCATTAGGACATACACGTCGATGATTTCATCCCCAAAGGAGTCATCCACAAGTTCGGCTTTGACCTCAGCCGTATCTGCGGGAATATCGACACTTTGACCGGGCATGAGCTCTCGGTTGGCTTCAGTGCCGGAGCGACTGGTGGTGAAGACATAAATCTCCCCGTTGCTGTTATTCGAAACGCGGCCCGCTTGGAGATTGGACGCAGGTTTTGAATCGAAATTTCCATTTAAATTTTCAACAAGCACGTTATTTCCAATTGCAAAGCTTGAATGGCTAAAGCAACATACGATAAGGATCGGCATTAACGCAAGAAGCACACAATTTTTTTTGTTCATGTCATCATCCCGTCTGTTAGGACCAAAAAAATTCTATATCACTTTTATCTCGAAAAATACAAATATTAAAAAGAATGCCTAAAAAATAACAAATGGCTTTAAAAGGCGAGAGAAACAAAGACTTTCCGAAAGTTGTATTTTGGATATAATACTACCCCATTGTGCCGCGTTTAGCCTAATTCAAATCATCATTGTTTTATCTTTTTAAATGAGTTGAGAAAAGTCAAAAAAAATTTGAAAACTTACTTTATCAATTAAAGAAAGGGAATAAAAAGATGTTTTTTATTGCAAATGCCTATGAAGCCTTCCAACCCCAAAACGTTAAAGTTATGACAAGTGCGGGAAAGCTGCGAAACAAGAATTTTCGTCGGTATCCGTGGGTGGTTTCAGTTATGGCGGCCGTTGTGGCGCTGGTGGTGTCCACAGCAAGTTTGTTTGCGGCACCTTCCTCCTATCATCTTTTGGATGCGCAGGATCGAGGGACCACCAGCACAGGGGAGGCAAAAGGAATCCTGACCCCTACTTTTGATGCGGCCATTAAAAAAGATGTTCTTGAATTTGATTATTCCATCGCGCAAGGCGGTACGATCAGTGTTTGGTCCAAGAATTTTCCTTCCGGATTAACACCTGACTCGGTCAGCGGGGCTAAGATTAGCGTGAAAACGTTGACGGCCGAACAGGTCAGTCAAATTGCCGTGGTGATGCAAATCAAGGGTGCAAAAGGCGTGCAGGACGTGCCGGTTCGTTTGAATCAGGGCTGGAGTACGATCCAGGATGCGATCCAATGGGAAACGGTCGGGGAATTAAATGAGATCGCTTTTGTGGTCAGTCCGGCACCGGGGATTAGCGCAGTGAAGGGGACAGTGTCATTTTCTTTAGATTTTGTGCCGGTTGGCGTTGCCAAAAAACCAAGCGTTTCAGCGGCATCGGCAACGACCGGATCGCAGAAAGTTGAAACCCAGCCTGTTATTTCTAAGGTACCGGCAGCTACTGTTGTGAAGCAAGATGTTTCTGCCAAAGTCGCTTCTGCGGTTGTGGCGGTTGAACCCGAAGCGGTTTCCACCCCTGATTCTGTCAAAAATCCCACATCGCCCGCGCGCATTGCCGTTGGTCTTTTAGATGCCGGAGAAAAAGGAGTGTCTGCCGCAGGAGAGGCCAAAGGTTCCGTTACTTTTTCTTTTGATGAAGAAGCTAAAAAAGATGTTTATGATCTTGGTTATACATTGCCTGCGGGATCGGCCCTTACCCTTTGGACTAAAAAATTTCCTTCGGATCTTGCTTCCTCAGGAATCAATACGGTCAAATTTGGCCTTCGTGTTCTTGATCCCTCCCAATTAAATCGCATTTCATTGAAAGCTCTGATCATGGGAACAAATGGAACGCAAGTCGTTTCGATGAACCCCAAACCGGGTTGGAATACCATTTCGAAGTCGATCCAGTGGTCAAAAATCGGCGAATTGCAGCAAGTGGATTTTGTGATGAGCCTCAAAGGGAAAACCGATTCAATTAAAGGAAGTCTTTATATCGGATTCGAGTTTTGCAAATCAGCCTTTTTCAAAGAGCATCCCGAGCTTATTAAATTTGGTTCGGTTTTTTTTATTGGTTTCCTGGCTTTTCTGCTGACCAGTTTGTGGGCTAAATTTCCAGGGGCCAATTGCCTTGTGGTCCCTTCGGAATCTTCAGTCAATCAGGCTGCAACCGGAGAAACATCCACTTTCTCATGGCTGAAACAGGATCTTCTTTTTGGGCTGATCACTGCGATGGTCATCGGATGTGCGGTCTGGATTTATTCGTTAGGAACTTTAGGGAGGGTGGATGCAAAGATTATTGTCAGTATCCTGGTGGTGGGGCTGTTGGGCGCGGGCATTGCGGAATTGTTGAAATTGCGGCTTACCGGCAAGCATTTAGACCCACGCGAGGTGTTACAGAATGTCCTTCTATCAGGACTTTTGGCCGCTTCTTCCAGCCAGATGGAACTTCTAAAGGCCCCGACCATGTGGGCGCATTTGGGGATGCTTAGCAAGGTGACGGCATCGGTTGCTTTTGTGCTCTATCACATTTTTAACGCGGCCTCACTATCATCTTCCGGCAAACATCTTCGGGCTATCAATGGGATATTGCTCGTTGGCACCCCGTATTTGTTCGGGTGTTTACTCTTGCTGGAAAACGTTACCATGCTGCAGACTCTGGCGTACACGGTCAGCGGGGGCATGCTTGCCGCATGGCCAGCACTTTTGGAAGGTCTGGGTCGTTTTGTGGTGGTGTTTCTGTTTAATGAGCTTTTGGCAAATGGGATGGGTTTGTTGATCAAGGACAAACTGCTCAAGACGCCGAAGTCCCACTTGTATATCTTTTTAGTTTCTGTCAGCGTGGTGATTGCGCCCTCCATAGCGAACGCAGCCTCGAGTGCTGCGATTGCAGGACTTCCTGCTTTGCTTCGTGCAATCGTCTCGGTGCTTCTCACGATGCTTTCCTTTGCCGGGTTATGGGGAGAGGTTTATCTTTTGACGGGGATATTGCTGGACAGCGGCAAGCGTCTTGCCCCAACGGAAGAAAGCCTTTGGAGGCATACGACGACGGGGATGCGAAAAGGTATGGCCTACAGCGGTATCCTGATGGCCCTTCTTTATCTTTTTTCATTTTTGTTCGCTACGTCTGCGGCTCAAAAGATTTTAATGGCTTCTCCATACGGCATTGGTATTTGTTTCGGGATTTTGCTCTTTCCTCTGGTCAAAACTTTGATCGAAACGTTTGACGGTAGTTTGCCATTTTTTGAGAGACTCCAGTACAGCTATGCCCAGTGGACGCTTTATCTTCGCGGAGCCATCGTTGGTTTTGGATTCGCGCATATGATCGGACACGGTATGTTTGAAAAGCAAATGTCGGAACGCATTATGTTCGGTCTTCTTGTCGGGCTTGCCGCTTCCGGCGGCGTGAGTCTTCTCCGCGATATCGTTTATGCCGTCAAAGGGCAGGGGAAGATTCAGTCCTGGAAACTGTATTTAACCGATTCCATCATGGGTGTTTTTCTTGGCAGCGCGGTAGCTTTCTATTTAGATGCCCAACAGGTTCCCGTGATTCTTTATAAGTTCAAACTTTATATCACTTCCCATTTTTCACAGGCACAGCTTCTATCTTATCCTGAATTTGACGCCTCAGGCCAATTGTCGCATGTGATGTATCCCTATTTTAATGCCGCAACCGGACATTACAGTCAACCCGTCCTGATCAGTAAGTGGGGACAAATGGATTTGGGTTACTGCCCAGGCGGCGTCAAACTGTTGTTCACGGAATCCCTCGATGGCGTGATTAAATGGTCGGTGGCGACTTGGTTGTTTGCCATCAACAAGGTATTCATGCAGGCCTTCTTTGACAAGGATAAAACCCCCATCAAGTTTTTCTTCTCCAAGGCCGGTCTGGCGCAATTGACCGAACTGATGATCTATGTCTTACGATGGGGTTTGTGGATGTCCCCGATCATTTTCACGTTTCTGCGGATGATGCCGGTAGCGACTTGGTTCAATCAAGACGGTGCGATCCGCACGGGTTTTGCGATATGGAACAACATCACCATGTCCCCAGGAGACTTCCAGGCCTGGAGTCTTAAAATCTTTCTCTGGGTCATGGCCTTTGATTTCTTCCGCATTCTCATTTGGATGGATCATATGGGGCTTCGGGTCGCGACCCTTGTCAATCTGAGCTTTTTGGGGATGGATAAATTGGACGAAAAAGTCGCGCGTTTTATCGGTCCCGCTGCGGCGCAGCGCTATATTCCCGAAGGGGTGAAACGGTTCATGACATGGGCGCCGCTGCTCATCCCGTTTTACATCCCGCGGGGTAAAGATTGGGATGAGGTATGGGGGCAATCCGAAGCCATACAGAATGCTGCCCGGGGGAAAGGATTGATCCCGACGCTTCAGCATCTTTCGGTACTCCAGCTAGCGCTCGTGATTATAGCGGCCATTCTTGTCAGTGCTGTGATAGTCCATTTCGTAAGGATCTTGCGGTGTCGCGGCCAGAAAAAGCGCATCAAAGTCTACGAGATGTCGAACCATGAATACAAGGTTACGCTGAAGGAGAACGGCGAAATTTTCAGCGAGGTCATTACAAAAGAATGCGACATCAGCCGGCGGTCTTACGACATCATTGATCCTTGCGGCCGGACCCTTTTTCTGGTGGATATGGCTGAGAAACCGGACAGTGCGGTTCGTTACTGGCCGGTGATCGGGAATTTTCCGGCAAAACTGTTTGAATCCTCTCAGGTCAGCCGTGATGAGCATTCCTTCAAAGTGGTGACGACGAATCACGGCATTAGGACGTCCATTGAAATCGGGCTGCCGGATCAGGATAGCCCGGCCGAAATCTGGAAGATTCGTGTTGAGAATCTCACGGATCGACCGCGGCAATTGAAAATGGTTTCTTATCTTGAATGGGTGCTGAATGGCGGTTTGCATGACAGGTTTCACACGCAGTATCAGCGTCTTTATCCTGAAATGGAATATGTCTGCAGTGCGAATGCGATTTTGAGTTGGCAAAAAGCGACTAAATCCATGGGGTTTCTTGCGGCCGATACGGCCCCGGAGGGTTTTCTGACGGGTCGCGTCGATTTTATCGGGCGGGCCAGGAGTCTTTGGTCGCCGCGGGTTTTGGAGACCATGGACTTTTTAGAAGCTAAAGATACGCCCGCATGTCCTACGTTTGATCCGATCGGAAGCTTGCTGGTGAACGTCCCGCTTGAGCCGAAAACGTTCCGGGTTGTGAAAATGATAAGTGGATTTGCAAAGAAAAAAGATATGGCTTTGGGTCTGATTCATCAACACCTGAAGCCCGAGCCCTCCAAAACAGCTTCTTTGCCTTCAAAGCATAAACGGCACCTTTTGATCGGTCACGGTGAAATTCCGTCCGGAACACCGCAACCCTATTTTGAATTTCTGGACAATGGCAATAAGTTGCTGGTGCGTACGCCCTACACGCCCCGGCCTTTTGATCACGGTATGGCGAATGCAGTTCACTCGGTCATGGTGACCAATCGCGGATTGCATACCTCGTGTAACGGGAATTCACAACAAAATCGTGTGACGCCGGACTGGCCGGATACGGTGACGAAAGAAATTCCTTCGGAAGCGATTTATCTCTATGACCCGGAGCGGAAAGAGTGGTTTTCTCCCACGCACCATCCGATCAATGATCGGGATGCAAAAAATGAGGTAGAATTCGGTGTCGATGGCACGGCTGTTTTCCGTATGTCTCGCGGGACTCTTTCAACGGAGCTGACGGTGTTCGTTCCGACCAAGGATCCGACCGGTGTGTATCTTCTCACTGTTAAAAACAGTGAAGATCGGCCGCGGAAAATGAGGATTGCGCCTTATTTTCAGATGGCCTTAGCTTTCATGCCGGAGCGTTCGGGACCTCTCGGAGTGAAACATGACAAAGTTCTGGATGCCTTGTTTTTCGAGAACCCGCGCAATATTTTCCGGTCAGGTCCGGCGTTTGCGTCCATGTCGATACCGGCCGAGCGTGTTGAAACAAAGCGCGGCAGATTTTTTGGATCAGGACGTTGGGTGAACCGTCCGTATATGGTGGAGCAGGGAGTGCCGGATGAAACTCAGCTGAATGACGGCATGCAAATCGCGGGTTTTCTGGGGGCGCTTGAAATTCCTGCGCGCGGAGAATGCACGGTTGCGATCGTGCTCGGACAAACGGACAATCAGAAACAAGCGATCCAGATCGTCCAGAAGTATAAGAACATTGAAACAGTCCGGAAGAGTCTCGATGAAACCCGCAAATGGTGGTTGAGCCTCATGGGGACAACGGAAATCAAGACCAGTGAACCTGCCTTTGACCGGTATCAGAATTGGCTTAAATACCAGGCCCTGGCAGAACGTATCTGGGCACGGCGTGGTTTTTATCAGACCAGCGGTGCTTACGGGTTCCGCGATCAATTGCAGGATACGGTGAACTTGACCTGGGTCGACCCGGCTCTGGCGCGAAAACAGATTTTATTGCACGCTTCACAGCAGTTCATTGAAGGCGATGTGTTTCACTGGTTTTTTACCCTGACAGATGGGCGAAGTGCTTTTTCCTGCCGGTCTCACGCCTCGGATAATCTTTTGTGGCTGGCTTGGGGTGTTGTGGAATATATCCGCGTGACCAGCGATGAATCAATCCTGGATGAAATGACCACTTATGTGGCATCGGAGTTTCCTTTTGCCCCGCTTCCCAAGAATAAACACGGATGGGGATCTCTATACCAGCGTTCGACGCGGGCCGATACGGTTTACCGGCATTGTCTGCGTTCGATCGATGTGGTGCTGAACAAGCGCATGGGGAGAAATGGGTTACCGTTGATGGGGGTCGGCGATTGGAATGACGGACTTGATGAAATCGGGAGTGGTGGAAAGGGAGAAAGCGTTTGGCTTGGATTTTTCCTGTACTACATTCTGAAAGAAATGGCCGCCATTATCGAGAAAAAAGACGGCATTCGGCGTAAAGAGCATTATCTCAACAAAATGCAGGCTCTCGAGGCCGCACTGGAGCGGACATGGAGAGGTGACCGGTATTTGCGTGCCATCCATGATGACGGGACCGAAATCGGCGTGAAAGACAGCGGTGTGTGGGAGATCGATGCCCTGACCGCGGCATGGGCGGTCAAGACCGGCATCAACTTTGAACGTGGTCTGACGATCTTCAATACAGCGCTCAGCGTTCTGGAACGCGGGAATGTGATCTTGCTTGGATGGCCGGCCTTGCGTGAAGATACCAAGCCCTACTTGGGACGGAGCAGTAAATACCCTGAGGGTGTGCGTGAGAACGGTATGTACTGCCACGGTGTCCAGTGGCTTGTGCGGGCAGCCAGAATTCTGGCGGAACAGTTCGATTTGCGCGGCAATCATGTCAAGGCAGATGAATATCGGGCTACTGCGTATCGATTATGGCTCAAGATCACGCCCATTGCACATGTCACACCTCAGGAAATTGAAATTTATGGTGGGCAACCCAACAAACAACCGGCCGACTTTTTGACCACGTTTGAACCCGGCCGGATGATCTGGAATGGCTATACCGGAGCTGCCGGATGGATGTTGCGTCAGGCTTTTGAGGGTGTCATCGGAGCTTCACTGACTAAGAATGAAGTTAAACTGCCGTCCGATCTTAGTAAACCGAGAGGAACTTTAAAGATCTATAGTGTCCATAGGGATGTCAGCAAAAGCCCGTTGAGAGCGTCAGTGCCCGGATGATGGGGTATCAAGATTAGTTCGCTTGGGACTTCTGGAACAGTCTATGAAAAGGCAGGTCGTACTTAGACCTGCCTTTTTGATTATAGGGGGTTCCTCACGAAGTCTTTCGAGACAGCTGTAAAAAAATCTGATATATTTGGCATACCCATTGGCCGTGTTTTAGGATTCAAGGAAATTATAAAATAGAAGAATCTACACAGAGTTTAATTGACAAAGAGAATCATTTGCGCCTGTCCTGGCTGCGATTCAATGATCGAAAGATGCCAGGGCTGTCGCAAACTTTGATAGATTAAAAGAAAAGTTAATGAAGTTTGCGGGCAACGTACGAAGCATTTCCTTGAGCTTCGACGGTGCCGTACTAAATTAATAAAATTTAGTGCGCCTGTAGCTCAGGTGGATAGAGCACCTGCCTTCTAATTTTCCCAGAGCGTTTTCTGCC